>Ga0265300_10000121_pt1 | contig 82616 bp, 119 predicted proteins | sample AusTroGonzalo_MG_FD_193482 | JGI IMG/M metagenome (GOLD analysis project Ga0265300, IMG submission 193482) | Bovine rumen microbial communities from tropical cattle in Woodstock, Queensland, Australia - Gonzalo_03 | ecosystem: Host-associated > Mammals > Digestive system > Stomach > Rumen ... | reverse complement strand
TAGTAGAGTTTGTGTCTGGTACTGATGCGCCGTCTTATCAAATCTATCAAGGCATCAATACGTATTCATTGAACGGCAAGAACTATATAGGATTGGGCTATTCGACGCAGACTGGCCGTGCATACCTGAACGTGTTCGGTGATGCTTTTATCGGCGACCCAGACGGTTCGACATACATCGAGTACAAGCAGGTCGGCCAAGGCGGTGTGCCTGAGATGAACATCAAGGCGAATGTAACGTTCGAGTCACCTATCACGCATTCTGACACGACATTGGTCGATTTCGCTAATTCAGTGGTAGGCGGCATGGAGTCGCTGCAAGACCAGATAGACGGCTCGATAGAGACATGGTTCTACGACTATATGCCTGTTGAGGAAGATGAAGGTGCTCCAGCCAATACCACACCTCTTGTTACAAGGACTGTTAGCGGCCAGAAAGTGCCAGTCTATCCGTACTATGATTGGTTCATAGCCGATGGTGGCGACCCAACAACTACACCCGTAACACAGCCGACATCGACAACAGAACGCTTGAAGCATCTTGGCGATACGTTCTATGACAACACTTCGGGTTATGCTTTCCGCTTCTCGAATACAGGCACGGCACAATCTCCTACTTTTGCATGGGTGGTGATACAGGACTCTGCCGTCATTAAGGCACTCGCTGATGCTGCAAAGGCACAGGACACAGCCGACCATAAGCGTAGGGCGTTTGTGCTTCCAATTACTATAGGTAGCACAACATACAACTACCCTTATCCTCCTTACGATGTAGGTGATTTGTGGCTTAATGCAAAGTACCCATACAATTACGACGGAGCTACCGATGTAGAAAACGACAAGTACAACAACGATGTCCTTCGTTGTATAACTCCACAAGGTGAAAATGGCTCTTTTAGTATTGACCATTGGGTTCTTGCATCAAAGTACACCGACGATACAGAAGTGAAAAGAATCATCGACAGCTACGGTGGCATTCTTGGTGTCACAGCCGACTCGGAAGATGTCGGTGAGGCTCTTGGATTCCTCCGTGAAGTCCTCGGTGGTAGGACGAGCGTTGACGGCGGTCTTATTCTCTCTGAATTGATTGCTGTAAAGAACGGAAATCAGGTGATGAGTGGAATCAACGGTAAGATTAAGGCTTCAACAGGCATTCTGACTCCTGCCGCATGGTACGGCGGTGAGATGGTGGACTACGAGAGGCTGTCAGATACAGAGATTGCGGATGGATGGAACGTTCACCATTGGGCGAGAGCATTATTCCGCTTCGACGGTTCTGGCTATGTGGCAGACGGAAATCTGGCATGGAATGGAGCTGGAGAGATTACGAAGATTGCAGGACAGGACGTTGAGGTAGAAACTCTCTTAATCGGTGGAAACTCTGCTGCCACACAGAACTGGGTATCTCAAAACTTCGTCACCGTTGAGTTCTTTGAGCGTCTGTTTAGGGCTTATTTCGGCAATAATACTGTCTCGACAAATGCCCCTTCGTCTACGCAGATAGACAATATTGAGGCAAGATACTCACTATGGACGAACGGCGACCTGTCATGTTTGGGTCACGGCAGCGGTGGAGGTGGCGGAAGCACAACAGCATTGTCAGACCTCGTTGATGTGCTTCTCACAAGTCCTACAAGCGGACAGGCACTCGTCTATAACGGCACTAAGTGGGTGAATCAGACTATCAGCGGAGGCGGTGGTGTTGACATGTCGGCTGTATGGTCGGCACTTAACGCTGCAACGAGTGAGCAAATTAATGCATCGCACCTGACCAACGCACTGAGCGGCTATGTACAGACATCAGCCCTTACGAATTATTTGCCTATCGCGGGCGGCACTCTGAATGGTGAGGTCATCACGTCAAGTCCTATCACAATCAACGGCTACAACGGCAGAACGTTCGGCATCACGCCAACGTCGTCAGGTCATCAGGGCGATAATGTGGACGTAGGTTGGAACTGGGTGGATAAGGACGGTGCTGGAGCGTTCTTCCGCAGCACGGATGCGAACAGCAACCCTGGCAGCTTCGGCTTTTATGCTCGTAATTCGGCAGGCACTACGAAGGAGTTTATCGGTAAGCCTGACGGAGCACTTACTTGGGGAAACGACAACATATTGCACACAGGCAACTTCGCAACGGAGGTCGGTGCAAGTCTGTTTACGGCTCTAACATCGACAAACGCCACTAACCTCACGGTGACGATTGGCGGCACGACTAAGACGTTGACGAACATCTATGCTCTGAGATTCAAAGGCGTACAGGTGAAGGAGGACGCGGTTAGCTATGGCGACCTGAATAGTCTCACGGGTACAAGCTACAGCGTCGTTACGAACTACAATACGAATAACAGTTGGCAGCATGCCCCGACCATACAGACTGGTAATTATTGGGGTGGCGCAGTGGTAGTCAAAGGTCAAGATAGCAATCTCATGATGCAACTGTTTTGGAATGCCAAGCATAACGAGTCAACGACCCCGACAGGTAAGCTATGGTTCAGAGCAAGAACTTCTGGCGGTTGGGGAGATGACTGGAAGGAGATAGCCTTTACAGACGGAAATGTCGCCACGGCCACAGCACTCGCCACGGCAAGGACGCTGTGGGGACAGAGTTTCGACGGAACAAGTAATGTCAGCGGAAGCATGACAGGTGTAGGTGCGTTCACGCAGTCAGGAGCCATCAACATGCAAGGCTCTACGGCATCCTACTGCCAAGGCATACGTCTGCATCCCGCCAACGGTACATCATCCATCTTTTTCGGCTGTGATGCTGATTCTGGAATGTCGGCGGGTATGTTCGGTATCACTCACAACACAACGGGACTGAGAGTACGAGGACAGGCATCCACGACAGCCACCTCTCTTGTAGACTATCTGACCGTTGCGTATGGCGGCAATGTGGGTATCGGCACATCATCGCCATCATATCTCTTACATGTCAACGGGCAGGCAGCGGCTCAGTCATTCCGCTCGACGGTTGAGACTGGTGTTGCCCCGATGGTGGTTGCATCCTCGACGCTCGTCACCAACCTCAATGCCGACCTGTTGGATGGTAAGCACTCGACTGACTTTGCAGCCGCATCGGATATGACAACCTTACAGGGTTACTTTGACGCAAGCGGAAATGCTCGTAATGCACTGAGACTAACAACTGTCAGCAAGACAGCTTGGGGACAGACGTATTGGACTGCCAACGGAGTGCCGACCAATATTAGCGGTGATATGTCCTCGGTTGGCAACATAGCACTCACCAACGGAGCGAGAATACATCATCCAGACGTTAGCGGGAACACACTATACATCGGCAATGCCTCCAACAGAGGATGGGTCAAAATAGCCGATATGTGCAGTCAGGACGGCGACAGCTATTGGAAGATTAAGAGCAACGGCGATGCGACATTCAGCAATGTCTACTCTAACGGAGTGCTTACCTGTCTTACTGGAAGTTCCACTTCTGATGCTCGCAAGAAGATGATTGTAGGCCAAGTTGACTTGTCGGTTGAGAGTATTGCAAAAATGCCGACGGTAAAGTTCCTCTGGAAGCATATACCTGACAAGACCGTGCAAGTTGGTACGCTTGCTCAGTCATGGCAAAATGTATTGCCTGAAGCTGTCACAGAAAATGACGGAGTGCTCGGCTTCCAATATGGTGTTGCCGCTCTTCTGTCCGCAATAGTAACCGCTCGTAAGGTTGTAGACCACGAAAAGAGAATTGCGCAGTTGGAGAAGGAGAATGTGGAATTGAGAAATGAGTTGAACAAGATTAAAGCAGCATAACAATGGCACACAGTAACGATGGAGTGATTACCAGACCGATAACGGATTCCGACATCAAGGCGGTGTTGGGTATATCGTCCAACAACCTCGCTGCGTGGTGTACGGCGGAGGAGGTGAACAAGTGGTCGAAGTGGAAGCCAATCGTCTTTAATAAGATGACACAGCTTACCGCTGCGAACTTTCGTGATGCTAACTACGGCATCGACCTCATTCCGTCGTGGGGACGTGCCGACTATATGTTCAACTTCCTCTTTGCATCGCAGGCAGACAGGCAAGCCCATACGAACTGGTGGCCTGACTGCGATGTGCAAAAGCAGGCGTTATCGTTAGAATATTGGATATGGCAACCGCCGACGGGAGGGTCAACTTCGCCATACCGTATGACGGACTTTGAAAATTATTATCACGAAGCAGAAGCTCCTATTAAGCCTATAGAGGGCAACACAATTAAAATCAGCCCAATGGGTATTATGCGCATCGTTTTCCCCCGTGGTGCGCAGACGAACAAGACACTGAAGCTCGACGACCTGACATGGCCTGGTTCGTCAAGCGTGTCTATTGGAAACATGTACTTCGGTATCTGCGCCAAGCGCACAAGCGGCACAGGAGCGAACCCATCCGTCTGCGCCCTCATGAAAAACGGTGATAGTTTTGTCATGATGAGAGAGGTCTTAGGTGGTGACTACATCGTTAATGTGCAACTGGCGGCCTCAAACACCAATTACGAGGGGACATGGAAGATTTTCCCAGTCATTTGCAGGGAAACATTCAATCAGTCAGCCGCACCACCATCTGGTTCACAGCCGTGCCTATGCCCTCTCACCAACCACACAAAGGCTATCACAGTGAGCATCGAGTACGGACAGGTCGTGATTATCAACGCATTTGGCTACCGCGATATGTCAGACTACAAGAGCATCTATGTGAATGTTACTGTACGAAACCAGAACGCTACGGAATGGCGGTGGCGGGTGACTGTTCAACTCTACAACTCTAGCGGACAGGCTGTATCGGGGTATGAGTCGGGAGGCGGCGGTTTATGCCCTGCCAATGGCACGGCATCAGATACAATAAGGTTTATCACCTCTGGCTCGGCACAGTTCAATCAGTTCCAGAACGGCTACTTCACAGCCGTCGCGGAACTACAGGACGGATATGGCTATGTGTTTAAGAAGTCGTCCTCATGGGGGAAGACTCAGCTAACAGATGGATTAACACCAGAGATATAGTTTTTTGTCTAACTAAAATTTTAAAAATTATGGCATACACAATGATTGGTTACAGCAACATTTTCAAAAACCCCAACGGTGATACCATCGTAGAGGGTCGGTTCGAGAAAGACGTGGATGGTGTCGTGGAGACGCTCACCAGAGTAGAGTTCGACGTATGGCTGGACAACGACGGCGAACATGGCAATTACATCGGCAAGGTGGTTGGTGTCCCACTACCTGACGGCTCAGACATGAGATACAACTTCCCCGATTGCACTCGGAGGCAGGCCAACCTCATCTGGAACCAGATTGACGAGATAGAGCCGCAATACTTCGTCGCACCATCATCATCGGAGGACTAAGACATGAAGCAGGCGATTACTACGCAGAAGGCTTCTTGGCTCTACAAGATTGTAGGGCAGGCCAATACGTCCAAGCTAACGGATAGTGAGAAGATTGCTCTCTGGAGATTGTCGCGAGTCATCCACCCAGTCGCAAGCAAGTACGACGAGGCGGTTGCTGATGCGACAAATAAGCTAAAACCTCAAGACAAGGACTTTGACGAGATTCTGGGTAAGGCTCAGCAGTTGGAGGCAATGGTGCGAGGCGGCATTACCGACCAGACAAAGTACCCAATCGGCATCGCTGAGTACGACAAGTGGATGAAGGAGGTCATGCTGCCTTACAACAACAATGTTATAGAGGCCGTCAAGCCGTATGCCGAGAGGAAGGTTTCGCTTGTGTACGACGGACTGACGGAAGAGGGCTTTGAGCATCTTTTCGCATCTAACGACTGGACGTTGGACTTCGCACAGAAGTTAAGCGAGTTTATTGTTGAACCGACTAAAAAAGAGAAGAAAAACGAGAAATGAGAAGTTGATTAAGTAGACACGCATACGTATCATTTCACACCATCGGCAGGAGCGAAAAAAACGTTCCTGCTTTTTTTATCTACGAATATCCGTGTAAACAAAAGGTGTTTCAAACATTTAAGCGGACTTATGTAAGTCCCGCTTTGCCTTTCTTTTCTTACAATGTAAATTTGCGCCGTGTAACGTTACAACACGGTTTGATTTAACAACAAGTTTAACAAAGTAAAGAAAGGAAAAAAACATGGCAGAAATTTATCAATTACCCGAGAACGGAAACGGTAATAGCGGTTTTGGCAACATTCCGTTTTCAATCCCCATCGGTGGTTTTGGAATGGGTGGATTCGGCGGTTTCGGCGGCTACGGCATGAACGGGATTGCTGACTTGTTTGGACTGGCTATCATTGCTTCAATGTTCGGTTGGAACGGTGGCGGATTTGGCAATGGAGGCTTTGGCGGAGGAAACTCAGGCGCGGCTTTCTTGGCTAATCAGCTCTCGAACGATTCGGGTCGTGAACTTATTATGAACGCTATCACAAACCAAGGCGAGGCTTCACGTACCGCTATTCAGACACTTAGCACTATGCTCGGCCAAGACTTCAACCTTGTCAATCAAGGCGTGCAGACGGTTCAGAACGCATTGCAGACATTGGCATTGCAGCAAGCCGTAAGCGTACCGCAAATCATCAATTCGATTCAAAGCGGCGACGCAAGCATTATAAGCACTTTCCAAAAGTGTTGCTGCGACCAACAGCTTGCGACTTGTCAGCAGACAAACACCTTGCAGAACGCAATCAACGGCGTTGGCAACAAGGTAGACGCAAAGGCTGCTGCCGACCAATTGGCTATGTGTCAGCAGACATACGCACTGACAGACACGATGAACCGCAACTATCTTGCGCTTGACAACAAGCTCGACCAAATGGAGTCCAACCGCAAAGACCGCGAGATTACCGCTTTGACAGCCGAGGTTGCTACGTTGAAGTCGCAAAACTTCACTACGGGCGTCGTTCAGCAGGCCGTTGCACCTATTCTTGGTCAGCTTGCAGGCATCCAAAATGAGGTTGACGACATTAAGAATAAGATACCAAATACCGTTCCAGTTCAGTACCCTAACTTGCAGGTAGTTAATTCTACTCCATATATGGGTGGTTTCTACGGAAATGGTTTTGGTGGCAACAACTTTGTATTCTAACAATTAAGGCATAGGAGGTTTAACGTATGGGTTGTAATGCAAACATAACAATCAATGCAGGTGGTCAGCCTTACATTGCGAACACACAAGTTACCGTAGGTACTGATTCTGTAAATGTTGCACTTGGTTGGAGACGTATTCAGCCAATCGGATATTTGACTATCCGTATGGAGAACGCTATCCCTGCTGATACAACAACAACCTTGCCTATTACGCTTACACTTAACGGCGTAACAAGGCCGCTAACACTACCTAACGGAACTGCCGTAACGGTTGCGGACGTGCTTGGAACTAACGTAATGCTTATCTTTAACGATAGGTTTAACGGCATATTGGCTCTTATGTCACGTACCGTAGTTTAATTAATAACTTATAAAAACAAAACAACATGGATTTCAATAGTCTTGGGAGTGGTAATCCCTTCTATGTTTTAAGGCGCGGCGAAAAGCCCGTTTTGGAGGTTGGTGTGGTTAAGACAAAATCTCAGCCGCGTGCCAAGTTTCCGACGCAAACACCAAATGTTATGACTGGTATGCAGATGCAGCAGGTTATTGACATCGTGGCAACAATAAATGGCAAAGACGAAACATTTGCGGAGATTCCTATAAATGTCGAAATAGCAGCAAGAGGTAATGATACGTTCAGCGGTAGCCGCGAGGCAATGTTGCAAGCGGTTGATGCGATGTTGCAGACATCAAAAAAAGCGATAGAGCAAGTGCCGTTTCACAAAAGCGTTATCTCGGAATCGGAAAAGATGCTTGAGGTGCTGAATCCGCAATATGCAGAAAATAAGCAAAACGCACGCGTCATTCAGTCTTTGCAGGAAAAGCAAAAGGCTCAAGATGCACAGCTTGCAGAACTAAAAGCGCAAAATTCCGAAATGCTTGCCATCCTACGCCAACTGAACGGTTCGGGAGGAAAGTCCCAAGGCTAATGTTTTCCATTAAAAACAAATACGACTATGGGATATATTTTTGTAGACAAGGAAAGTGAGGGCGGTGGAAAGATGCGTCAGCAAATGCGCCGTTCGATGCGTGGCGGCTACCGTCACGACGGCTATTCACCCATGATGCGTGGCGGCGACTACGAACAAGGCTACCGCATGGGCTACAAGCACGGTTGGGAGGATTCGGAGGATGACATGGACGAAATGGACATGCGTCGTGCCCGTGATTCGAAAGGCCGATACATCTAAAGAAAGGCGGGATTGGGTGGGTAAACTATCCAATCCTTGCCAATTCTTGCAACTTTTGAAAGAATTATCAAAAATCAACAAGTTATGGCAAATACAATGATGAATTATTTAGTTCCCGAGGATATGCAGCAGTATCTTTCGTATTACGGCACGCATTTCAATAAGCTGCTTTGCGAGTTTGCCGTTAATAAGATGAAAAGGGAAGATAAGCAAACGGGCGTTATCAAACGTATAACACCGTTTACGATGGAGGAGTTAAAGGCTATGCTTGAAAAGTACAGCGTGAACATTGACACAAACGAGCAATACGACGCATTGTACTTGGCAAACATGGTTAAGGCCGACTATTGGGGCAGCAGTATCGAGGATGAAGAGCACATGGCTCGCTATATCGAAGATGTTATCTGCGACCCCGACGGTTATGAAGGGCTGGTATTTAACCGTTTCCTTGCCGATTGTGGCGGTAAGGGCATTGTTATCTTTTGGGAGAATATGATACACTCAGCATGGTAGGGCTTTATGATTGAAACGAAATACATAGATGTCGACGGTCGCTGGGGTATCATCGTGAACTGCGGATATGATATTACCGATTACGACGACCTTTGGGCTATAATGCGCAGCTTTGGCATGTCGGATAGGAACGCAGGCAGGGCTTTGAAGATTCTATCGAACTACAATACGGGTATGGCCGTATCTAACGCAGATATACGCATGTCGGCCATATTCGTAAGCAAAGCCACATCGCCAAGCGAGTTTTGGTCTACGCTAATCCATGAAATAAAGCACGTAGCCGACGCGATTATCGAGTACTACGGTGTTGATTGGGATGGCGAGGATGCGGCATATCTTACTGGTTACATAACCAAATGTGCGGTAGAGGAGATAGGCGAGCCGTGCAGATAATGTTTTTTGGGCGTTTTAAGCGCGTTTTTCATCGCAGGTCGGTAAAGTGTATCAAAACGAAAAGAAAAGCCGTTAGCGGGTAAATAACCGTGGTTATACAAAAAATATAACCACGGTTTGTATTAGTTTTTGTATTTCCACATAAATTCGATTTACCTTACCTCGTTGTCGTTAAGTTTTGTTTTCATAACGCTTTCTTCATTTTTTTATTATACATTTTCGTAACCGTCTTTTTCCAAAGCCCACCTTGTTAGGTGTTCCAGCAGATATGTAAAGCTTTCGTTGTTGCCATCGTAAGAATATTCTACATGGCAAAAGTTAAGCACATGGAATGTTGCATGTAGCAATTCATGTGCCAATACAGCGTATTCTTTGGGGCTGTGCGGATATTTCGGAATAAGGACAACACCTTGCCCGTCTTGGTTGTTATAGTTGAAAGATGCCCATACCGACATTATCTTCATCAAGTTTTTCAACCATTTCCGCAAAGCCTTTATCAGTTCCATCCGTGTATTCCCTCTTAACCCAAGCCTTAAACTCCTTTAGCGAGCCAATGAATATTGAAATGCCACGTTTATAGATGTCGCATGGAATGTATTTTACCTTTGCCATGTTTCGCTATTTTACATTTTACAATGTTGCTATATCGGGATAGAAACGACGCTCATCCTCCGACCATTGGTACACTTGGCCGCAATGCTGGCATTTGCAATGAATACCAGCATGTGCCTCGAACTCATGGCCGCACTTGGTACACAAGGCGTTAAACGGGTCGTGAATCTGTATGAAATGCTTTTGGAAGCTGTCGCCCGAATCCAATGCGCCCTGCTCATACATCATCTTGATAAGCGATATAACGTCCTTTACGCTTGCGTCGTCAAGACTACCGCTATCGCCAACACGGTTATGCAGGAGGTTTGCGAGCAACTGTTGGATGTCAGCACCGCTGAACTTATAGTCTTCGAGCGTGCTGGCCTTGGCTTGAATGTCGCTTTGGTAGGCATCTTCAAGGTAGTCTTTAAGATGCACGCACTCTTGCTGTTGGAGCATAACCTCCGCAGGCTTGGTGAACTTTGCAATATATTCCTGCTCATCCTCCGTGCCTATTTCACGGGCAAAGTTGGCTGCGTCGCAGACCATAGCATACGCCGTAGCAGCATCCTCGCCCAATACGACCTGCGCCACGAAAAGATACTGCTTTGCATCAAAGCTGATACCCCTTGTAAAAAGAACGTTCTTTGTATCTAAGTATGATAGCATAGTGTTAATTCATTATGATTTCACGGAATACGTATTTATCATAGCCAGCATCCCTATTCATCTGCCGAACCTTGAGCTTTACAAGCTTTCTACGCAAAGGATAGTCGCGAACCTGCTCCGTAATCTTGGATTTTATCTCCTCGATAACGTATTTCTGCGACTTTACCTCGAAATAATAGAAATCACAATGATACTTTACGGGATGCTCGTCAAAAACCTCTTTCAGAACATCTTTTGTTTTTTTGTGTTCTATCTCGATGCGCGTTTGCTTTGGTAATAGTTCAAACTCCTTTTGCAGCGTTAGGTCGCGGATAATTCCTTTCTTTTCCATGTTGGAAAGCAGGATATAACGGTCACGCTCTTTCGTTGAATCGAACGTGAAACCGCCATATCTTACTTTCTTGTTGAAATACTTCATACGGCCTATCCGATGGTATCTACAAAGCTGGTACGTGTAACACCGTCGAGGCGCATGTTGTAGCCCTGCATCAGCCATTCGTTCATAAAGCTGTGTGCCTTATCGAATGATGATGCGTACAAGGCCATCTTGTAAACAAGCTCCTTTTCCTCGCCATCTTCGTCAATCTGAACATCAACGACGTGCGCAATGAAGATTTTCTCCTCATCGGTGGAACGGCTGTTAAGAATCTCCTTGATTTTGGAACGCTTAACGGCCACGACATCAAGGTCTGTATGTCCTTCACATTCCTCAAATGTCTGCTCCTCGGCATCGCCGTGATTGGCAGCATCCATAACGATGAACTTTTGTTTTCTTACTTTATCGTTGCCGTTCATATCGACCTCGACAAATTGTACAGTGCTCTCGTAAATCATAACTTAAAAATTTTATTGTTTATCGGGTTTTATTTCTACCTTTACGCCTTTCGGTTGTGTAACATATATAGTGACCGTTTCCTGCGGCAGATACGCCTGCTTGATTGAATCCCGCAGTTTGATGATATGCTTGATGATAGTCCAGCGTTTAACCCAAATGGGCTCTTGGGCTACCAATAATGCCATCTTGTTTATGCTTTGCCCTATACCGTTAGGCGTGAACTTACAGCCGCTTTTGGCTGTTGTACGCATGGCAATCTTATCGTATGTTTCATTCGTCATGTAACGGATGGCATACCAATACAGCCAACGCGCCTGCGCCAAATAAGCAACAGATGAATTAGTCAGCATTTCGGCACAATCCACGTTACACAGCGATGCAACAATATCGGCCATGTAATCCTCGATGCGGCTTTCATGCTGGCGCAACAAATCGCAAGCTTTCTCGATGTTTTCGGTCTCGAGTCGCTGCCAATCGTTCTTTATCTTGTCGTCGTTTTTCATGCCTTGCGCTTTTTTTCGTTGATACTTAGCAAAAGTGTTTGTTCGGATAATGGCAGTCGCTCCACGAAAAGATTAAGGCGGTGCTTTTCCTTGCCTAATATCTTATCCCAAACGCCCTCAATCTTGAACTTGAACCGCATAAACATGAAATCGCCAGCAAAGGCCACCACACCGTCGGGGTTAATCTGTTTCTTCATGTATATCTGCAATGCAGGCTTGCGCTCCCTTGTGCTGTAGCTTTGCGTTTCGTGATTGTACTGCATGATTGGCTTGCGCTTGATGAAACAGAAAATATTGCCATCCTTTTTGAAGAACTGCGCCTCTATTGGCGAAAGGTCGATACCTTCGACAGTCAATTGGCCGCTGTACCCACCTTGCGCCACCCTTTCGATATGTCCGTTTATGTAGTCGCCGTAATCCATAGGGCTTATTTGTTAGAAACAAACAAATCCTTGCTTTGCGTAGACATGTATGTCGGCTGTAACGGATTGTTGAACGTTGCAACGCATAGCCACACCCTGCGGGTGAAAAGCAGGCGCAACGCCTCCCAAAGAGAAAGTTTCCAACACGAAACAACCTCACCGTCGTCAAATCTTAACGCTGGCAGTTCCTCTAAGCTTTCTTGGCCTTTACCGTACACGGTGTTTGCCTCCTTGAATTTAATCGGTTTCATATTTCTAATATTCAAAAGTTTTTTCTTTAACCTCCCATCCTTGGCACGATTCCAACACACGTTGCAGATAACGGCCTTTGCCCGAATTGGGCGCAGTTTTCGTCATATCATCCTTTACATAAGACTCAAGCTCTTGCAACATTTCGGCTATCGTAAGGTGGCCGCTGTTATCGTATGCTTTCTCCCAATCCGTGTTTTCGGTATTGGCGTATTCACGCCCGTCCTCATCATCGTATTCGGGTGCATAGTCGTTTGTCGTTACCGTAACGGCCTTGCTTATAACGAACTCGACGTCAATATCGAAGTCGCGTTCGGGAATTATCGGCTCGTTAAAAGGAGCATTGTCCCACTCGCTCTGCGACATGGGTGGATAATTGCTATTTGGACTTAAACTTTCATTATAACTCATTTTCGCTTTTTGATTTATGCTTTCCTTTTTTACACTTATTAAATTATGTTAAGTGTGGGTAATTACTTTATTTGTCTTGAATAAGCATCGGCATTGCAAGCGCAAGATACGAGGTGTTATCCTTTTGCGTAGCTGGCATGAATACGCCTGCACGCATGGAATCCTTTAAGTAGACCTTTACGGAATCATCATCAATGCTTTGCAGAACGGCCATAATCACGCTGCCCTTGAATCCAATCTGTAGGTCGGGACTGGCATAGTCGCAGGAAATGTTTTCGCTTGCGGTACGGCTGAAATCGTAGTCCTCCGCGCTAATCTCCATGTTACCCATCGTAAACTTAAAGCTTATAAGCTCGCTTGATGCGTTACTCATCGGCAGCACACGTTTCATGGCGGCAAGGAAAGCTGCCTTATCAATAGTGGTAACGATGGTGTTTTCCCTTGGGATGACGCTTTCATAGTTAGGATAACGGCCTTCGATAAGGCTGGTGTTCAATGTAAAGCAATCGGCAATTGCGAATGTGGCACATCTGTCGTTAAAGGTGATGCTTACGTCGCCGCCGAACTGATTAAGCAGATTACGAAGCAATCCAGCTGGTTTCTTTGGCAAAGTGAACCCGCAAACCTCCACGTTATCGCCTTCGGGAATGATAGACAAATCCTTGAACTTTGCGAGCTTGTAACCGTCGCTTGCAACGGCTACCATACCATCGGCAAAGAACTCAAGGCGTATGCCATTCATTACGGGGCGTAATTCATCGTTAGCGGTGGCGTAATCGGGCTTATTTACTGCGTAAAGCAGCTTATCAGCGTCGATAACCTTGCTTTTTGAATCGCTGGCGTCCATATTGGGCTTTGGATATTCCGTAGCATCCTCGTAGGCCATCGTAAAACGTCCATTACCGTAATCACATTCTACGGTGTGATGCTCGGCATCCAATGTCATACAAACCTGCTTTCCTTTCAGATTGCATAATGCCTTGTAGAAGTCAACAGCAGCGATGCAGATTTCAAAGCTATCATCAAAGCTAAGATGTGGTGCTTCGATGGTGAGCCATGTTTCCGAATCGCTGGCTGTGAACGTAAGCCCCCTTTGGGCTTCCATGTCTGTTTTGATTAAAATGTCGCCAAGGATAGGCAGGGGATTTTTTGAATTAACTACGCCTACAACTTGCGATAAGCGGGGCAGCCATTCATCCGTGTTGAACCTAATTTTACTCATCTTTCTTATGATTAAAAAATAAATGTTTCAAATGTGTGCGCCTTGACAGACTCGAACTGCCGACCCACGGATTAAAAATCCGTTGCTCTAACCAACTGGGCTAAAAGCGCAAGTGACCGCCACCTTAACCGTTCCATAAAGGTCTATGGAGTCGAACCATAGAACGTGGCATTTACCTAATCTCGGTCAACGAGCCGACTCGAACGGCATTCGTGGAGGTAAAGGGAGTCGAACCCTTGTCTTGCCAACTTATCATAGAAACTTGTTACGTGCGTCGGGGCTGACCAGCTTTTATAACTTGGACGAGCGTTCCACCACCAAGTTTGTCGTCTAACTTGGAAATCCACATTTGCCGTGACCTTTATGTTCCTTCGCAAGTCACCCGCGAGGTGCTTATGCGGCGATGCGCATTGTAGCACGGGGAGTCATATTGACAACCTTAGCATTTATTGTTTTTACCATTTCAAAGCATGATTGCTTGCACGATTTCTTACCATCAATTGACAATCAAAACCAAAATACCCCCGTATCATGGTGGAGAATGTGAGACTCGAACTCACGACCCTCTGCTTGCAAAGCAGATGCTCTAACCAACTGAGCTAAAACCCCAAAACAAAAAAGAACACTTTCGTTACCCCAATAGGACTCGAACCTATTCAAACAGAACCAAAATCTGTTGTGCTACCATTACACCATAGGGCAATTTTAGTCGCGAAAGAAGGAATTGAACCTCCACCAGAAATGTACTCGACAAATCCACCTTGCTTATTCCCCGCGTTCTTATTCACATAACCTCCCGTACCATCTACGGGCGTGCTACCGTTACACCATTTCGCGTTTTGCGGCGAGTAAAGGGCTCGAACCTTTGCGCCATTTTACTGACCTAAGACGTTAGCAATGTCTCCCCTTCACCAACTTGGGTAACTCGCCGTGTGCTTAGAGGAGGAAGTGGGACTCAAACCCACACACCGCTTTTACACGATTACTGGTAGTTTTCAAGACTACTGCCTTATCAATTAGGCTTATTTCTCCAATTTGTTGCGGTAGCAGGAGTCGAACCCGCAATTTTCGGGATATGAGCCCGACGTGGTTTATAAATATCCAATTCCACTATACCGCGATGTTTGATAAAAGAGCCTATTCCGTTATCTCAACGTTTCGGCACTCAGAATAGAATAATATGAAAAATAAAAAATAATATGAAATTTACTTTGTTCAACATTTAATGTGGTTAAAAAGCCTACTACTTTCACAAGCCTTGGCCTTTGTACGTATTAATTTTATTTATAGGCATTTATCCAAAAAGAATAATTTATCATCGTGTGCAAAGGTAATACTTTCTTTTGGATATACAAAGGAAAACAAAATCTTTAACACTTATTTAACACATATAAGGCTAAATATCAAGCGCAAGTGTTTGCTCTTGTGCCATTTTGCGCTGATAATACCTGCTTTCCTGCATGGCAAACATATCGGGTTGGATATAATTCTGCATGGCATCGCGGGCATCCACATAGAAACGCTTTGAAATCTCGAGGCCGTATGCCTTACGCCCAAGGTTGGCTGCTGCAATCAATGTGCTGCCGCTGCCTGCGCACGGGTCTATAACGACATCATCGGGGTCTGTGAAAAGCTCTACCAATCGCTGTAAAAGCGGAATCGGTTTTTGCGTTTCGTGAATACGCGGCATACCCAAGTCGCGCTGCCAGTCCATGCAGTTGAAAACCATTGTTCCGTTATTGTTGAACTTTGGCAGCTTATCACGGTAAAGGACGAGGCCGTACTCGCAATTTCCTACAATCTTCATGTTTGCCTTCAAGACCTGCGCCGAATAATTTTTACGGAAAACCAAATTGATATAGTGATTGAATCCGTAACGCTTACCAAGCTCTATAAGATAGAACTGCTGCATGAACTCGCAGAACACAATCATGCAAGGCGCACTTGTCTTTGTGCGGTCGTTTTCGTCGGCCTTTCCTTTTTGTTCGGGCTTTAGCATCTGCGCGGCAAAGTGCATGAACTCCGCAGGCTTGAAATTCTCGTCTGTCACAAAGAAAGTTTCGCCAGCCTTGTCGCTTTCGCCGTTCTTGTTATCACCGTCAATATACCAACTGGGATTACTGCCGTAAGCCTTGTCGCCCAACGAATACGGAATATCCGTTAAAATAAGTTGGGCTTTCGGTAATCCGAGCTTCTTAAAATCTTGGAATGAACTATTGAACAATCCCACGCGGTTGTTAAGCATCCTAAATTCGGGGTTATCCACTACGGTAACATCACGTTTGTCGAGTTTCATAATCTTTCTTATTATGTATGAGTAAATAAATTCCTTTGAAAGCAAGAAAGCCGCTTGTAATATTGTTCAATATGGCAAACAACAATGCGGCCTCCTCGCTTATTTCTGTAGCAGCAAAATAACTTCTTTCGTAAAGATTAATGCAAAGGTAGATTATTGCAAGCTTATTCCAATAGCACGTTTTGATGGCTACTGATATTGTAAGCATCACGACCAAAGAAAGTAAATCGTATTCAAAGTATTCTGCAACAAAGAAAGATATAGGCGTTTCTATGAAAGAAATATCACCGTAAACAATGATATTGCCGTATAGTGATTCTGTGTAGCTGATACAAACGATAAAGCAAAGAACAAATGGCAGTATCTTTCCTATTCGGATAAGCAACCGCCTGAATGAATTTATCATTTTCTCCTTGCTTTTACCCTAAACACGACTCCGTTGGTACGTGGTATTTGCGTAGGCATGGTATATGAGGCGGCTTTCGAGGCTTTTGGGCGCAATTTTGCCGTTTCCTTGATAACTACCTTGCGTTTCTTTGGTGCAGCCATACCGCATCTATTTTATCGGGTATTTTACGAGTATGCCTTTGTATTGTCCGCGCTTAAACTCCTGCGTTTCCCACATGCCAGCCTTAATCTGATTATAGACCGTCTGCGATGTAACGCCAAGTTTCTTTGCCACATCGGACACACTTAGCATTTCGTATTGTTCGTTAGTTTGCGTCATGGCTTTACTCCTCCATAGCTTTTTCAGACTGATGCGCCGCTGCCGCCTCAATGTTTTCCTGCATCATCTCCTCGTCGGTTTTCTTCTTGAAGATTGTGCGCTTATCCATACCCTCGGTGTAAGCCTTAACCTCCTGCATAACAGCTTCGATGAAGTCAAGGTTAGTCATATCGTTAATCTTCTCCGACATGATAACCTTGTTACGGGCAATATTGTGGAGGTAGGACTCGTAAACGAGGAACGACTCTGCCTCTGATTCTCCGATGCCGTACAGCGGATGAAAAATGTTATTGAACCAAAGGTCGATGTACCAAGCGACTTGAAATTCCTTTTGGTCTTCCTTTTCCTTGAGGATTCCAAGCAGCTTGCCGTAGGAACGGGTAATGTTACCCTTTGCATCCTTGATGGTGCAGTCGTTGGCGAGCGCAATCTCAATGAAACGCTTTGTGTAAAGATACGGGCGCGAAACGCCTTGTGCCGTAAAGTTCGTGAACACATGCTTATGGAATCCCGTAGAGATAACGGCGAAATCCGATGTTACCTCAAGGCGTAAGCCCTTATCATCGAAATACACACCCATGTAGTCCTTGTCTTTCGGTACAAGCACAAGCGCATTGCGCATACGGCGTTCGAGGTCGCCTTTTGTTACTGAATTGTTTCCCATACTAAAAAATGTTTCTTTTTTCTTCTATGTTTTTTATTCTTGATTCTATCTGTTGAATTGCGTTAGGTAAGGACGCGGTCTGGTAATCCTCGGCCACGTCCTTTAGTATAGCAAGCTGGGATTTAAGTTTGTGGTATTCGTAATCAGAACTTACCCGTTACCAGCCCTTACTCACCGTTACCGTTCTCATCATCACCGCCAGCGGCAGGCTCTTGTGTGTCGCCGCCTTGCTCATCCTGCGTGTCCTCGGTTTTGTCTTCGGGCGCATCCGTGTTAGCTGGCTCTTGGTGTTCGGTTTCTGTTTCGGTTTCAGCGTTAGCGTCATCTTGTGCTCCAGCAGGTGCATCATCAACGCCAGCAGCCTTGCGCTGTTCCATGTAGATAACAAGCAGGCGGTTGAGTATGGTTTCGTGCTTCTTGGGAACTTGGCCGCGAATACCGTTTTTCTGATTGTATGCGGCAATAAAGGCGATAGCCTCCTCGTCGTTGGTGATGTTATCGAAATAGTATGGGTTATCGGGCAAATCAATATTCGCCTTAGTACCATCGTTCTCGATTTCAGCGGCCTCGTTAGCAAGTTCCGCAGCCTTTTTCTTTGACTCTTCGTCAAGGTCTGCATCCTCTACATTGGTTTCCATGTAATCGGGAACGACAAACACCTTTTCGATGCCATAGAAAGGCTCTTGGCCGAACACCTTGGTAATGCTGGGCTCTTTCTCCTTTTTGGGATTAAAGCGGGCAACGGCGTAGGCGGTTTCATTAAACGCGAGCTTGATGATAGCAACGCCTTTGTCAAATGCGCTTTTGCCATCCCATTCTTTCTTGGGCAAAGACGGAAGGTTAAGATATGCGCAAACCTCTTTTTCAAACTTGATATTCATATTGTAACGTTTTTAATGAATTAAACAACGGTGCAAAGATACGAACAAATTTTAAATATTCCAAGTTTACGAATATAAATTAACGTTTTTTTTACTTTATACCCAAGTGTTCTTTGAATATCTTGATACGTTCCAAGCCATCTTTTGTAGGATTACCCTCTTTGTCGCAAGGGACAAATATTTGATTACGTTCGTTTATCTTTATCCACCGCCAGCCTTTTCTTTTGGCTTTTGATTCCATACGTTTTGCACGTTCCAACGCTATACGGTCTTTTTCGGTCACTACGCCTTTTTCGTGAACCCAATTTGTTAGTGGTGCTGCCATAATGTTACTTTGTTACTTTTGTTAAACGTCCAACGGTTTCATTTGCCTTGTAAGCCTTGTATGGGGTGATTTCTGTTTTGCGCTCCATATAATCGCGCACCATACTTGCGGTATAGATATTTGTTGTATCATCAGCCGACAAACGCTTTGCAACCATCATAGCGGATGCCTTATCCATGTTATCCTCGACGGTAGTCTGCTTGTGCTCCAAAACATCGTACTTTGTAACACACCATGTTTCATCCGATTCGCCAACCGTTTCTCCGTCAAGTACCGTCTTTCTGAAAGTGTACTGCTTATCGTCAACATCCATGCGTATAGCAACATCAAGGCCGTTATCATCAACCCTTTGTTTGTCGCCAAGTTCCCATTGGTACGGCAGTTGCGCCCATTCCATAATACGGCGATAAAGCACCTCCGTTTCTTCATTCACCTCCCTGCCTGCACCACCATGTGCATAGTAGTCAGTCCAAAAGTTGATGAATTTTGTAAACGCTTTCTCAAAATTATTCATTTCGCGGTTTATCTCGTTTTTGCGCCCGCCAAATTCAGATAGCAGGTAGTCTACACCGCCATAGATGCGATATGCGGCCATAATGCTTGCATGTGATGCGCAAAGCAGATTGGATATGCGTGTAAAGAAACCCAACTCCTTTGCCTTTTCAAAGTCGAGGCCGCGCACGCCTGCTGTGCGTAGTTTTTTCTGAATATCGTCCGATACGACAGAAGCCTCGCTAAGTTCAATTATTCCTTGCTCCATTTTTCTATTTTCTTGTATAGTTTAACTAAACGTTTCCAAATCGCTTTAAGTGTAAGTTCAACACATACGTAATAGATGATTACGATGGCGCATACAACATTTGCGGCTGGCATAAACACCCATTCTCCTGTATAGCTGCCCTTCTTGAAAGGATTATCCTTATTATGCAAAAAAGCAAATGCAACGCACACGATAGTCGGCAGCAGATAGCCAACCAAATAGATAAGTGTTAAATTCTTAATCTGTTCCATATATTACAAGTTTTCGTAAAGCAATGTTAGATGATTCTTTTTCACGTCTGGCATTTTATCAAAGAACTCGCCAAGTTCGGCAAAGAATCCTTTGCTAAACTGCTGGAGGTTAAACGGCCTGCAAATAAGGTGAACACCAGATTTCGTTGGCATCGAATATATGACGTTTTTCGGATAATGTGAATCCATTTTGTCTATATAACCCCACAACGCATAAAGTGCGTTACCATTTTCCATATTGTCAATATCAACAACCCACAAATTGTTTTCGCGGCACGAATACTTTCCAGAGCATGATTCAAAGATATTGTAGAATTTCTTGTAATCATGTGCTGCGATTCGCCTTGCGGACTCGGCCAGCGTATCTAAGGCAACCTGCGACATAAGTTTGTAATTGACGGAGCAATAAGCACGCAAATGCAATAATTCGCAGATGTTCTTGATTTCTTCTTTGTAGCGTTCAAGGTCGCGCCAAGAATAGATGTAGTAGTTTCTGAAATGATAATTGGCAGCAGGCATATCTGGATTATCCTTACCGCGCCGCATAAGTTCGATAACATAATACTTGTCAAGATTACCTTTCTCGTTTGTTTCTGGCAATCCACCGTTTATGTTAATCAGTTCTTTGTAGTTGTCGAAATTGTCTGTCATAGTTATAACTTTTTTATTATATCAATACTACGGATTCCATTGTAACCGATAAGCCGTGAATAAGGATAGTTCTTAACTTTCGCATATTCTGGCTGCGGGTCAAACACCACGTTAAAGTTAATGTCACAAAGCACGCTATGCAAATGGTCAATCGGGTGTTCATTCGGATTGGTGTACTTGGGCGAATAAACCGAAGCCATAAACAAGCCATTTATACCCATGTCTGGTGTAATTGCTTTGAATGTGCTTGGGATATGCGCACCTTTGTTTTTGAACACGTTAGCCGTTGGATTTTCAAGAAACATAACCTTGGGATTCCAAAGTTCAAACCCAGTTAGGTCATAGCCGTGTTCTTCGAACGTCTTTTGCGCCTCTATATACCATTGGTCGCCTAAGTCAACATAGTTAGGCACATCGTCGTAATCAAGCCCTAAAAGCGTACAAATTGCACACTTGAAACAATCCCCGTGTCTTGGGTCATCAATTCTTTGATATACTTTTTTCATAATTCAATCTATTATTAATCCTTCTTCATCAATATACGTATCTAACGCTTCTTCGCAATAGTTACCCTCGCAACTACCTATACGCGGCTTGTCAACCTCGTTGTTAGTCCAAGGGCAATACGGACACAAGTCCTCACAAAGACGGTTTTTTAACTCTTCTCTTGTCATAATACAAACTTTAGTGTTTCTTCTTTTTCGTCAGTTCCAAATCTTTCTCTGCCTTACTCATAGTTCTATTTTCTTTACTTTTGTATTCAAAAAAATGTAGAATTTGCTACCGCTCATTAACAGCACCGCCATATACAACCTTCATCTTTGGCTTTCTACGCGGTTTGTCAACGAACTTGTAATGCACCCAGTAATCTTCGTCCTCATACCAATCTTGGTCGAATGGTACGAGGTGAAACATTTCGCCCTCGAAGTCCACACCGATAAGCATACACTCTACGTCATGGTCTGGGTGCTTCGTATGCCATATCATCGTTTCTGAGTGGCGATAGTGGTAGTTGGCGAATTGATTCTGGGTCATTTTGTCAGTCCTCCTTAATTACGATTACTTTAACTTTAGAACCTATAAGATAGTTACATGCTGGTAATCTAAAAGAAAACAACGCAGCACCTTGGAATCCAAAGCAGTCAGCATCTACCGCCTTTGCCATCATCTGCTCTTCCCGCCACTGAGCACCAGCCTTGAAAAAACTTACAAATTCTCTATGCAATGCCAATTCTTGTGGCATAAGCGGTTTGTTTTTGTCATAATATGCCCAAGCTGCCTCGTCCAACTCCTCACTTACAGGCTCTTTCCAATTCTTTCCAATTCTTACAAGATTGGAAAGATTATACAAGTCTTCAAGATAGCACCATCGTGTTATGTCTGAAATTGAAATGCGGTCTCTTTTGTCTTTATACACTTCTGCGACACAACCACCATCAACAGATTTCTGTTCTATCTTATATCCTGTTGGATGTGGATATACTTTCGTAACAAACGCTTTCTCTTTCTTGTTGTAAAGAACTGGTTCGTAGTGCAGGTAATGACCAACGGATTCCGCGCAACCATAAAAAATAAGACAATGGCTAATGTCGTCAGGCTCTTCACTTGCGTCATGCCAAATGCTTACAGGCTCTTCTTGTGCTTCTTTCACCCATTTTATAGGTTCATCATTCCTAAAACTAATGATGTCCTTTTTAGTGTCATTATTTCCAAATAATATTTGGTTTTGGCTAATAACACCAAAGCAAACTTGCGCATCGCCGCCTTCTCGTTTAAATAGTTCTGCTAATTCATTATACGTCATACTCATTACGCCATTCTCCTTTCTTTAACTCTTTTAATTTGTTTTCACCCCAGATACCGACAAATATAGTACTTACTATTACTATAAAGTTGCTACAAAATGCCAAAGCACACAGAGTATCAAACGTTTCTTTTGATACAATTGAATGTAATATGCAAAGTGTCACTGTTGTTATTGATGCCATTGCGATTACATATATCCATGCTACATTTTTATAAAACCATTTTTTCATGCTTATTCTCCTTTCTGTGCTTTAAGTTGTTCTAATACCCAAGATAATGCTTTAATTTGGCCTACATTCATGCCATGATTAAAAGAATGTTTGCCTTCTCTTACATACTTGACGTTCTCAGCACCAAGTAGTACAAGTTTCTCGGCTATCTGCTTTGCAAGGTCTGTCTTGTACTGACTCTTTGTATAGTCAATAACATCTTGTAGTTCCATATTTCTATTCTCCTTTCTTTACTTGATTCCTTACCCATTCCATTTCTTTGGTGAGGTCGATGTGGTAGTCCTGCTCAACCCTCTTTAGGTTGATAATGATTTCCTCTGCCATACCTCTGTCTGCTGCGGTAATAGGATTGTTTACAGAAAGACCAAGTTCAAAGAAATGTTTGGCAGTACGTCTTAAACTTAGTTTGTGACCTATTTTTGCTTTTTCAAAATTAGCGTCTATAAACTGAGATATTTCTTTCCCCAAATCCACCTCTTTCACTTCAAGGGTGTTGATGATGTCAAGTATGGCTATACGTTCGCTATCTTGTCCTTCTTCCCATTCGTCATAATGCTTATCTCTAATTACTGGCAGTAAGCGTTTTCTAATCTCAGCTACTAAAGCGTCTTTGTCAATGTATTGTGCCATAATCAATCTAATAAAAACATTATTTCTTTCTTAAACTTTTCGATAAATTCAGTCTGAGTAATTATACCAAGTGCTGGAATAGACTCTACATGATGTGCTGATGGTGTTTCTACCTCAGATACAGTTTGCAAATTGTCTGACATCCAATTTGCAACCGCCTCGATAAAGGCATCTGTGCGGGTGTATTCAATGTCATCATCCGTTATAGGATGGTTTTCTCTTATATCACCGTATGGTGCATAATACAATTTCCCTGGTGCTTCGTTTGATTTCATAACTTTATAATGCTTTTAGTTCTTCCAATTCATCTTTAAAATAAAACCACGGATTGCAATGAGAAATATCCTCATGATAAAATGATTTTGCTTTTCTCTTTGCTCTTCTCCACGCTTTATTGTATCTGTGTTGCCATAACCAGTGAAAATATTTCTTTTTGATTTTGTTCATAATGCTTTAAGTTGTTCATATAAAGTATAAAGAGGGTCTAACCCATCCAAATCAAAATGTTCATCGCAGGCATACTTTAGACATTTAAGTTGTATTTCTGTAGGCTTCCACCTGTTCTGAGGACGCAGGGATTTGAGCCAATTAATTGTATCCGTAATGTCGATACAATCAGAACTAAAAGTAGTATGTCCATGTATATCTCTCTTGGCTGATAATCCTCTGATAAGTCCATGAACAAATATTTCATCCTCTTCACTCCAAGCAGGCTTCTCATTCTTTAACTGTTTGCGGGCTATCGAAAAAAGCAATTCAGCCGACTTTTTTATTCTTTCTTCTGACACAAGATTCCTGTCAGGGAGTCCATCATTTAGCATAGTACCAAGAGCATTTATAAACTCTTCGCTTACTTGCTCTTCTTGCACCTCTTCACTCCAAGAAGATTTCTGCTCACCTTGCTTTTCAAGCCAAGCAATAAATTTATCTCTATCGGGAATAGATTCAGTACAAAATTGTATATGTTTAAGTATTGCTTTCCTTATCCTCTCATCCTCTGACTCTGCAAGTTCGGGGAAAGCATTCTTTAAATCTTCAAGTCGGACAATAATATGTCCTTGTCTTTTTGCATTGTCGAGAAGTCCTTGCATCTTGCTAAGAAAATCCTCAAACTTTTCTTTGTAGTCCATACTAAAGTCTATGAAAATATTGAAATTCTAAAATTCTACCAAATAACACTATATGAAAATAAAACATATCTACCGAATTGAACCATTTAAACTGGTTTCTTATCTCGACATCCTTATACCAATTTATCTGCATTTTTCTACCTATGATGAGGGCTTTTCTACCTGATAGGTATTCTTCAATATGCCACCATCTTTTATCTGCTCTTGCTTTCCCGTTCATAATTCCACCTCCTCTCCAAAATTTTCTAATGCTTTTTGAAGGGAGATTTCACCGAAACATCCACTCTTCCATTTATTGACAAAGTTATAGATGTTCCACGCATAGTCTTCGTCAAGCACACCAAATGGATTATAGTCAGACCACTTTGAGCCTGCTATAAAGCCATCATACAAGTCATTGTAACTGCCTCCTAAGTCGCCTTTTTTGGCAAACTCTACGGCTGCTTTCTCTCTATCACCTCTTTTCCTTTTCATAATCACAGCATTTTAAGTTCGTGTAGCTTTAATATCATTTCGTAGCAAGCATCAATAGGATTGTCTGCATAGATTTCGTTGTATTGGTTCCAGCAACAGTAATTTAGTGCATTGATAGGTTTAGGAGTACTTATATTAGTTCCTTTTGGTAAAATACCAAGCAATGCTGCAAGACTCCAACAGGCGATTCTATCATAAGTATGACTATATGCTGAATTATCTACTTCGGAATCATCTTTTATAAATGGTACAACCCCTACCAAGGTGCCAGTTTCCTTTATTGTTAGATACTCCATATCCGCACTTTCATGTGGCAGTATCTTACTCAAAGTCTTACTCTGAGAAAGGTCGGTGTGACTTTTTATTGTTACCATAGTTTTTCGTTTTTATTCTTTATTACTTGATAAATCAATTACAAGTGTTCTTTGTCCGTTGTCGCCACAAGGATAGCCTCGTTGCTTTAACCGTTCTTCTTGTACCTCAAACATCAAGTCAAAGACCCTTTTTTGCTCTTTAAGAAATTGTTTTTCTTGTTTATTTGTCATAATATTCCTAAATAATATAGTGCAACTATAACTTTAAGTATTATAGCAATAACAAAAAGTGTTTCAAGAACAATCCATATCACAAAACCATTAAAGATTATTTTTCATTTTCTTCTTTCTGTTTTGTTTTCTGATAATTCTGTTTCTTAGTATTACCTACGATGATAATAGTATCACCGCCAAGAGCCTGCTCTATCTTGTAAAGCTCATAACCGATGCTGTCGCGCTGTGCCTCCGCCGTTTTAGCCTTCACGCTGAAACGAATGTAATTGAACATAAGTACAACCGAAAGGATAACGCAAAGTGCAGCAAGCGAGTGAACGGGATATTTCACCACAAACGCCCTGAAAGCCATGAAAGCGTTATACAAGAGCGTTGCGACACCTGCAAAGATGGCGTACAGAATAGAAATAAAGCCCTTTGCAAAGCCTACAACGGCTTTTTCCATGTAAGCCCGCCAACTATTCCAGTCCGCGAACAGAAAACGCTTAGAATCGTTATTTTCCATTTCCATTATGAATTTAGATTTTTGAATACTCCTCTGTTCCTTACGAATTGCAGGATATTAACCTTGAAATAGTCAATACCGCCATATCGGAAAGCAATAGCCGTATCTTTGTGGAACAGATGTACAAATTTTGCATCAATAAGCACGGTGTGCTTGGGGAACTTTAAGTCCCGCTCAAGCCCACTATGCGAATGTAATATATCCAATCCGTGACTCATAACACTTATTTGCTTTTGTTACCGTTAGCATTACCGTCACCTTGGTCGGTCACGTCCTCGGCATTATCGAAACCATCGAATTTTTCGGCAACGGCTTGCGCTTTCGCCATATCGACCTCGTCATCATTATCAACGTAATCATACTTGTTACGTTCATACATAACGCTTTGGTCGGCTTGCATGGCATCCTTTAGTTCAACGGACAAAGGAGCATTCTTTGAAATGTTCAACTTTGTAACCGTCTTTAATGCCATCATGTCGAAATCGGTAGTCCATTTGGATGCGTTACGGATATAGTCTTTCTTTGACGCATACGTTTGCGAATAACGCTTTGCATGTGCCTCAACCTCAGCTTTAGACATATAGAATACCGATTCGTAGCCGTTAAGCAATCGGAAATGTGACACGTAGCCGACAATAGGTAACTTTGCACGTTCCTCGTCGTTTTCCACGAACTTGAACTTCAATTCACCCGAAAGACGGTCACGGCCAAGCAACTCGCCTTCGCGGATTTCCGTTGCATTGATTGACTTGAACATTCCGCTGCGGAGTGCCAACTGTACAAAGCCGCGCCAGCCGATTTGGAATTGTGCAACCGTGATACCTTTTTTGTTGTCGTTATACGGGATGATATAGGCCATACCGATTGAATTGTCAAGCGGCATGTTCAACGCCGTTGCTTTCATGGCCGCAAACATCAACGTGTAAGGCTCGCAAGCCTGCAAGTTTGCATTGTTGGCCACAAGTGCAACCAAGTTGTTCACGAAAGACATCTTACGGTCGCCTAACACGTCGGCAAGATACTTTTGTGTAGATGGGCTGTTTATTGTCTGGTTGAACAATTTTAAGCCCGTAACTTTCTTTTCTTCTGCCATAATTAACTTTCTTTTAATAGGTTTTACTTCTTACGCTGCTTGGCAAGTTGCTTGCGCTTACGCTTTGCCTGCCGTGCTTTGTTACTACCGATATACGCCATACCGAATCCGTCTGGATTGCCGTGCATATACCCGTTCATACCACCGATGTACTTTGCCATAATAATAATATTTTAAGTTGTTAAATGTTAATCTTCCAATGGATGCTCACCGCCTTCAAGCCAATCAAGGCACGCTTTGATACCTTGCTCGTAAGTCATTCCAAAATACTTGCTTTCTCCAGATTCCTCGGATTCAACGCATTGGTTGTAAAGGTCTGAAATCTCTTTTTCGCTACGAACCACGTCCATGCTACTTGTCCTCCTTTACTTTAATGTTTACATAGCCAGCACGCTTTGTTACCTTGGTGTACTGCGCAAGCACTTTCTTTGCCTTACGCGGATGTGTTTTCTGCATATCATCCATGTATTTCTTACCGTCGAAAGACTTGCTTTCCGTTGGGTCTACACGGGTAATGGCAAACATATCGTTCTTGATGGACTTGATGTCCTTTTCCACCATGAAATCATAGAGGCGTTTCTTGAACTCATCGACCTTGTTTTCGCGGTCTTTGATTTCCTGCAACACTACCGCAATATCCTCAAACTGAGTCTTTACGGCTGCTGGCAGCAGATTGGCATCCACCTCATCGCCTTCGTAGAACTCAACGAACGTAGAAAGGAAATCGTTTACAAGCTGCATGGATTTCTTGATGTCGAAATATGCGGCAGACGTAAAGCGAACCTCCTTAACGGTAAGGCGTGACGGGTCAAGCTCCAGCGCATCGTTGGCCAATGCCTCTTCGAGGTCTAAGCCGTCTGTGTTGTAGTGAACCAAGTTAAGCTTAACCTGCCATCCATCACCAAGCTTATCCGCAATCTCCTTTCCAAGAAGATAATGAACGAAAAGCTGTGCCTTGTAGGTTTGCCGTGTTTCCTCAATAGAGTACTTAGTGGTCTTAACCTCGTAGATGAACAGAATCTTTCTTGCATCATCCTGCAATACAAGGTCGGGGTGAGAAATCAGCTTAACGTTGGCATACGAATACTTTTCGGACACCCATTTCGGGTTAGATTGATAACGTGGGTCGTTGGCGGCGAGGTGCTTGTAGATAAGCATTTCCATTTCGTCGCCAGCCTTGATAGCTGCGGTACGCGGAATCTCCTCCTGCGGAATCAAGCCCTTGCATATTGCCAAACGCTTGTGTGCTGATTTTGGAACATAGCCAAGCGCACAAATCTGCGCCAGCATCTTGCCATCGGAACTACCCAAGCAACCTACACGGGTGTTGGCAATTTCGTTTTTGTAATCTTCCATAAAAATAAAAATTTTAATCGTTTATATCAACCTTATAATTCATTAATGCGTCATATACTTTCTTAGTTATTTTACCTTGATTATAATATAATTTGGCAACGTCTTTTACGTGTTTCTCTTTTGCTTTTTTATAAGAAACGAAAGCAGAATATTCGTCATCAAAACGTCCCAAAACAATTAATTTACCATTTATGCGTACCTGCGCAATATACCTAACAATAGATGACTTGGTTATTTTTTTTGTTACACCAATTAAGCAATCACCCCTACACGCTTTTCTGTTTATTATCAACGTATTTATTTCGTTAGGTACGAAACAACAAGTTTCTGGTGAGTATATTTTGTTACCTTTAACGAGAATATCTTTATCTAAACAATAATTGTCTTTATATCCGTTTTGCGGGTCATCAAACCATTTTTTAAAGTTGCTAAACGTAAGCCATTCTTGACACACACAACATTCCGAATAGCAATTATCGTTTCTATTGTTGTTGTGTGTGTTGTAATAGCAACGTCTAATCATTTTAACCCAATGAATATAAGACCTTTCCAAACTTATATTCAAAGTATCAATATCGTTTATAGCAACACCGCAAATAATCTTATGAGAACCCATGATATTTATATATTTATTGTTTAGAGTTGAACTTCCGAAATACCCTCGAAAAGCACATCAAGGCCGCAGGCGGTAGCCACATGCAGCTCGGTTAAGCAGCCAGCCGAACGATTCCAGTCCTGCATAAGGAAAATGGCGTCTGCCTGCAAGAGCATGATAATATCACGCTTCATGTGCTGAGATGTTGGTGCGCTTACATCAAGCCCGTTTTTCATCGGGTTTAGAATCTGATAGCCCAATTTCGACAGCTTTGTTTCCATTTCTTGAAACGTCTGCTGGCGTTCGTGAATGTCGTAGCCGCTGATAGGTGCGGACAAATATATGCATTTTTTTCTCATATTTTTATTTAAATTTAAAGATATAACCCTTTACAGACTTGTACTTTGGTTTATTATAGCAACAATCAGCAATGTGCGACGAATTTGCATTTATTGCACGACCAGCCTCTTTTATGCTACGAAACTCTTGCACAAATATACCATCTTTTGTAAACATAAGAACAGGCTTTCTTGTTCTCATTTTATTTATCTGTTTTTCCCTTCTTGTTCCGTAATTTATATTTTCTTTACACGTAACCCATTCCAGATTATCAAACCTATTATTTGTTTTATCTTCGTCTTTGTGGTTAATTTGCAAACCTTTTTTATAGCCGTTAACAAAACTAATACCAACCAAACGATGAATATATTTTTGTTTATATATACCGTCTTTAACCAATATTACTTTAAGATAACCTCTACCAGCCATTTGTGGCTTAAAAATTCTTTCTTTATGAAAATGGCCGTTCGTATCATATCTGGCGATAGATTTTACACGTCCAAGATTGGATATTTGGTATATGCCAAAATAACCATCAATATCTTTCCATATTTCATTTGTTGTCGTGTTCATTCCCGTCATTTTTAGTTTTTTTCTTATTTGATTTCGTTTGAATAATGCCAATATCACGAACGATAACGGTTAGCTGAATGTATTCAATGCCCTTGTATTCGGATTTATGGCTGCTTAATCGGCCAAGGATGGATGCACGCATACCACGATGCACATCAATGCGGCGTAGGTAGTCGAGCAGTTTCTTGTCATATACGAATATGCGCACGTAGGTTTGCGCCCTTGTGCGCTCCGTATCATCAGCCAGCTCCTTTAGGTAGGAGTTGATAGCAAGGGAAAATGTTGCCATTTCCTTTGCATCGCTTGTCCTGCCAAACTTGAAATCATCACCAATCAAGCCTTCAAGCAATACTATGTTTTTATCCAATTTTGCCATTTTCGTGAAATTTGATGCAAAGATACAAATAATTTGGCATATATAAAAGCATTGTTACGTTTATTTAAGTTAATTATTGTTTACAAGTTCCTGCGCCCATTTTGATAGGTGTGTTTTCTTGTACCAATTGATAGCCATGCGGTGAAAATGTGCGACGCATAGCCCTTTATTGTCTATATACCGTTCGGGGTGTGCGCTGAAACGCTCGGCGTGCTCCAGCACCTTTTGGCGGGATGCCGTGAAATCGAAAGTTTCTCCGTTTTCGTCGACGAAATGTGCCTTAAAGCAGTTATCATCGGCGCAGGCGAACTCCATACATTTCACGTTGTAGTCAATCGTAAAAATTAATTCTTCCTTAGTCATAGTGTTTTCGTCATTGTGTACTCGTCTTTTCCGATATACGTAATCTGAAATCCCAAAGAGGAATACCAAGCTACAAGCCAGTCTTTATTTTTATCGACGTTAAGCTCGGCAAATGCTTTACCATACTTGCGTGCAACTGCCAAGGCGTTCTTGATAAGCTCCGTTCCTATACCCTGCCTGCGGTTAAGCACAAACACGGATAGGTCGCAGATATAAGCGGTAACGGGGTAATCATCCTCCAGCTTGACGCAGATAGTGCCGATACCTTGTTTGTGGATAATATCTACCGTCTTACCCCAATGCCATTCGTTAGTGTGGCAAAGGTAATTGTTACAAACTTCGTCCATATCAATCATCTTTCATGTTCACCAAACAGAAGATTGCAACTACAATCCAAAAGATGCCACGCATCGGGTCTTCGTGGAAGTAATGGCGGAAGCCGTTGATAACGCCACAGAAAAGTCCTACAGCCGACCAAACGGTATCGTTGGTTAATGCTGCCAATACCTTTTTCCAAATGTTTTTTGAAATCTTAATCATACGTTTTCTTTGTTTTTGTTGTTAATGTATTCGTTTATTGCCTGCTGGCATAAAGAGTCACAAAGCTCATTGTAAAAGTTCCCGTTGTGGGATTTTACCCAAGAATACGTTACCGAAAGGCCACGCGACTCAATGATGTTATCATAGAGTGTAAGCAAATCCGTATTCTTGTATCGTATGCAGCGTTTACTGCAAGCATCAAGCGCATATTTTGAGTCGCTTATGACGGTACAGCTATCGGCATCTTCGGGCAAAGCATACACGGCACTTATGATGGCTTTCAGCTCCGCACGCCCGCTGGTTTCGCCCTTTACGGTCTGATGCAGGCGGCGTACCTCCCTTTTGGGTACTGCTTGTATCATAACGTATGCAATGGAACTGCGCTCATGTTCGGGGAAATATGCCCCGTCTGTATAAATTAAATAATGAGCCATAAAAGGTTTCAGTTCGTAGATTTACTTTTTCTTGTATTTCGCAAATTCTGCGTTCAAGTCCATGCCAGCAACCTCGCTACACATCTTGTCGCACATTTCGTTGTATTGGTTGCCATCGTGACCACGTACCCATTCGTATAAAACATTTAATCGTCGCTCTTTGATAATCTTGTCGTAGATAGGAAATAGGTCGGTATTTGACTTGCGCTGCCATTTGCCACTAAGAGTATAAAGCGCATATTGCGAATCGGAAATAATTTGAACGTCGGTAGCATCCGTAGGTAGATGATGCACGCCAGCAATAATAGCTTTAAGTTCTGCGCGATTGTTCGTTTCTTTCTCGATTTTCCAAGCGTTTTTCTTGATAACGTTTTCCTTATCGTCAAGCATCACGTACGCAAACGCACCTATATCTTTCAACTGTGAATAACCGCCATCCGTATAAATAGTGTACCTCATAATAATTAATTAATTTATCGTACTTTCTTTACTATAATATTCTATAATTATTATATTTAACAAACATAGTTTTGATTTTTGAACCTTGATTTTTCACAAAATCCCCAAAAGCGCGTGTCACCGCACTCTGGTTATTCTGTGATTTAACGTAGTCCGTCATCCGTCCCCCGTCAATCCCACACAAGTTTCTATGTAAGTGAACTTGCTTTGTTTCATTCCGTCCTTACCAACGTTGCCCCCAAGCGAACCAAACAACCATTTCCAAGTTGCAACCCCTACTTGCCACCCACAGGTTTCTCTTTTGGTGGTATTTAACCCAACGCCAAGCGTGTCTACCAATACAATTCCTCTTTCGGTTTCTAATGGACGTACAAACGTCGGGCGAGTGATAAAGGAAAGCCCTACACCTACAAAATGCGGAAATCCCTATCAAGCAGTGACGGTGCAAGATAGGGATAATTCCTTTGTATAGTGTAGAGCTATTCGTGAATCTCAAATTACTATCTACCGAAAAGTCCGTGTTCAAGCCCGTCACACTTGTTTCACGGTGCAAAGATAAGAAAAACTTTTTATATTCCAATAATCCGTTAAGATTATTTAAGAAAAAACCTACAGATTATACGCCTCGATGGTGTTTATGAGCGCGTTCTTATCTTCCTCAAGTAGTTTCATGAGGTCGAAAATCTTTTCGCTGAACCCTGCAAGGCAGAACACATCTTTCTCTGGTACTTGCAGTGTGCCATAGCCAGCAAGGTCTATTGAGTACATCTTGCAATCAGGGTTGTACTTCTGCTTGTATGCGTTGTACGCTGCTGACTGAGACTTCACCCAGTAGTCGTTCTGCATCCAAGCCTGCATATCTGACAAAAGGATAACACGGTCATATTTCCTATTTGCCGTTTCAAAGATAGAAATAAAGTTTGTGCCACCACCCGAAAACCTCAGATTATCCTTGATAGTCATAAGACTATCGTCAGTATTTACGATTTGATATGTAGAGTTGTGTGAAAACTTAATCAAGTCGCAGTCGTTTGACTTCAACAAGACGGCAGCGAACAACGCTGCAATGTCAGATACGCCATACATAGAGCCTGACACGTCAAGGGCTATAAGCGTCTTACCGCCAAGCTTGGGTACGTTGTCGCAGGCAATCTCGCAGGCACGGCTTATTGCCGACATAGCCTTTGAATCAATCGTTGACAGTTCCTTGTATGCAGTGGCAAAGCGGAACGGAAGAACGAGCGACTTGTGTATTGCCTTTTCATTCAGCAGTGCATCCAAGGCAAGGTCTTTCAGCTCGTCGTCCTGTAGGTTCGCGATGTTGCGTATGTTGCGAAGCAGTGCAAAATATCCCAACTTGTTCTCGGAGATAAGTTTGCGCCATGCGCTTTTCTTCTTTTCCACGTCATTGCCTGCCGCAGACAACTCTACCTCCCAAGTGTCAAATGCTTTAAGGTTGCCGTTGACCAACTTTTCAATAGCACCGTTGTTCTTCTCTGTCTGCGTCGGGTGCACCAAGTTCACGACATCCACAAGTTTTACCTTGTTGCCATCGCCTCTGTACTTAGACAATTGGTAGTCAGTGAAAGTACCTAACGCTTCTGCAAAACCCTTCTTCATGGCATTAGAAACCTTCTCGTTGCGTGACAGGTGACAAGCGATGATTTCCGTCATGTCATCAGGTCTGTAAACGACCTTCGCAAAGAAATCCTTTGCCCACGTCTCACCACCGATGTACTTCGCAAGCACTGAAGCCGCATAGTGTGTGATTGTGCGCATACCAAACTCCCTGCGTGCATAGCATACAGCCTTGGCGCAGAACAGCTTGTCGCAGTCCTTGACAAGTTCATCAAGTTTTTTGAATGTGTCGTCTGCACTACGGTATGTCTTGTCGTCTCCGAATGAAGTCAGCAGCATAGACACCAACTGTAGTTCCTTACTCTCTTTGTAAGCCTTACCACCTGCAAGGTTGGTAACACCAGTTTCCTTTTTCTCGTTGAATCGTGACATAATTCTCTTGTTTTTTGTGAACGTATATAAAAAAAGAAAGAGGGGAAACTTCGTAAAGCATCCCCTCATGTAGTTTATCCGAGATAGTTTGACAAGGAGCATTTTGCGTTGCTCTACCAACTGAGCTACTCCCTGATGTTTTCTGTTTGTCAGGGAGGGCAGGCTCGAACTACCGACACACGGCTCCCAAAGCGAAGTAACCCTGTCTGTCGCTACGGATATATATCATTGAGGGAAAAACGAAAACAGTCAGTAATTAGCATTGTTTATAATAGATGAAGTAACTGTTTTCTCGCCACTCAAACATTTTTTCAAAGAACGAAAAGCGAAGATAATTACCAACGGCATAGCGGGTCAATTTAGCAGATTGATGCAACCGTAAGCATCGCTATCGCTTTGTATATGCAAAGGTAGTTATAATATTTGAACCTGCAATGGGTTTTTTCAACTTTAACACAACTTTAACACTTTGTCCTCATGTTTGGAGCTACAACCTGTGTCCGAGCAGTCGCTTTTATCGTTGTTCGGCATACACAGATGGCCTCCAATTGTGCATCCGTAAGTACATACGCCATATTCAGCCAACACTAATGATTTCCAAGGAATACTGCTCGCAGTCGAACTTTTCGCCGACCTCGTGGTGGTTGCACCAGCGGATAGCATCGTTCATTTCATTAACACTTTTAGTCAGCTTGTAAACATGCTGTCCCAAGCTGCCGACAAGAATCTCGAGTGAAGTACCCGTGTTCTTATCCGTAAACTTAATCATTTTCTTTGCCATAGTTCCTAAATTTTTTATTGTTAAACTTTAAACCTTTACTTTTTGTCTTATTGATTTTAATGTTCAATACTAAGCAAAGCATTACCACATGTAATACGGTCTTCGTCTTCTTCCTTTGATGGAATAAACACGATGACTTCCCAACCCTCTTCAAGTAACGGCTGCTCAAATTGACGATACACATCATACTTGTAATAACCATCGGGAGTATTGATGCCATTAGCATTGGCCTCGTTTGTTTCGTGTATTGGCGTAATCTTTACAATGAACTTATCCTTATCGAACAGTCGGCTCAGTTCCTTGGGGTCAAGAATTGTTTTGTCAGTTACGGGAAAGTTTAATGTGTACTTTCGACCTATGGGCATAGGGAGCGAACGACAGATATATGAAATACATTCTAATGACAAAGAACGACCTCTAAAAAGTTCATCACGCTGTTTCTCGTCCGTTGAATTTATAGATAGTTGCAAGCCAGCTTCTCCGTCATACTCTTCGTTTTTGATATGGCAAAACCTTTTCAGTATCTTACTTAGTTTTTCAATACCAAGGCTCTTTGGCATCATAGTCGTAAACACTGGATGAATAACATCTGCTCTCATATTTGCATCAACAATGTCACGCAAGTCGTAAGAAAGGAAATCTAACACATTGTCGGCATTCAAAGATGGCTCGCCCATTCGCGCAAGGTGTAAATTGAAACGCTCAGTGTATTTGCATCCGCTGAACTTAATAGCGTTTACAACCTCTTCTGAAAGTTCTTCTCTTGAAACATTCCCGCCAAACTTAACCTTCGGGCAGTCACAGAACATACAATTCATCGGGCAACCTTTTTGCGTTGAAATAGTAACAACCATTTTGTCTTTAAGGTCAACTTTGTGGTGTGCTACTTGGTTGATTTCCTTCTTAAATCCAAGAAAATCTGCCTTGATGTTGTTCTCTTTGCCGTAGTCGCCTACATACAAATACTCCATTTTCTTATCCGTGTCGCAAAATATTGCGCCAGTTCTTGTTTTAAATTCTTTAATCATAATCTTTATATTTGTTTAATTAACTATTCATAATATTTTGTTTTAATTGTTTTCAAGCCCATAGAAAGCGTTTTGCTGCATAGGTGGGTAATTATCCCACAATATACGCAAAATGCCGTTAGAAAGCCTCAGATACGGTCGGCCTCATCAATCCAATAATCAGCCACGAATTTCCCGCTTTCGGTCTTGACCTTTTGCGAGTTGATTTTGTAACCCTGCTTTTTCAAGTCAAAGATTACGGCTGAAAGACGGAGGCTACCGAACTTGTTAAGAGCCTCAAGTGGTGTAATGTGGTTGCCAGCCATAAGATAGTTGGCGATTTGCGCCCTCTGCGTGTTGGCAGATTCTGGATTCCAATTGGGTTGTGCCATAGCTTTTTAATTTTGATTGTTGTTATTGTTGTTTACATAAACTTGATAGGCCACATGGTCTGCGGTCTTCTCAATTTCCTTAATGTTCACGATGTGATAGTCGGTGTTCAGATTCAAGAGTACAAACAGTCGTGATACAAGCTCAATGCTGTTTATTACTGAATTGCCGTTACCGCCGCTGGTGTTACCGTCGAGCATCGGCACGCCGTTGACATCATTCAAGAAAAGGACGACATCACCATCCTTGTTACGCATGAGGGCTGCATATTCGTAGCCGCCACGCTCACGGAACTCTTTGGATAGTGGCATGTTGAACGTTATAGTGCTTCTCTTGTTTCGGCGGTTGATACTAATTTCGTCCTTTTTCAGTTGGCGTCGGGGTGTAATGTCGACGAACATAAAATCGTCCAAAACGCCGCCACCGTCGGACATCGCATCCGCTTTCCTTGATGCTTCTTTCTCGGCAGAAAAGTCGCGGTTAAGGATTTCGTCCTTTGTGCTTTCGCGAAGATATTCCTCGGATAGCTTCGTAGGCGTGGCAGTAGGCTCTTTGTCCTCTTCGCCGATAAGCTTCAAGTTAATACCCAAGCGGATAGCCGCCGTTAATCGGCTTTCCAGCTTCCAATGCTTTGCCGCATCCCAATTCGTGCGCAGGATTTTTGACATGCCTTGCAGCTTGTACCATTCATCAGATGTGTAGTTGTTTTCGTTGGTTGCAAGAAACTCCATCCAAAACAGCTGCATCTGAGTCCAATAGTCATAGCCATAGTTCATGTTGGCTACCCAATAGAACGCCTTGGTGCATACTTCCGTTTCGGGAACTTTGAAGAGGAACTCCTCGACGCTAATCGGGTTAGCCTTGAGGTGATACCTGCGGTACAGATTGATGTAAATCGTTACCATACCCTTGCCTTCAATAAAGTGCTTGAAAAGCGCAACTTGAAAAGGTGTCATAAATTTCTGCACTTTTACGTGTCGTGCTAACTTCTAATAAAACATGTTTTGTTTATAATAAAGTGATAAAAGCGTTTAGCCGTAGATTTCCTCGCCGAACAAAATCCATTGCACAAGCGATTCTGCCTGTGATTGGTCAAAGTCACTATCCTCGTTCATAAGATTACATACGTACTTAGCAGGCCAATCACCGTAATTCATAGCCTTTTCAAGTCCGCGTTTGATGTCGGCAAGCGTAACGGTGTAGTCCATTGTTTCTGCGCTCTTATCCCACGCATAAGGCAACGTACCATAGTGGTCTTCCTCATCCTCGGCGTTCATGTCGTAAAGTGTAATCGAAAAGCCGTGCAAAAGAATCTTTGCAGCCTTGTCTTCGATACAGTCATCTTCCGATGGCTCGCTATTTTGGTACTCGGTTTTGTTGTACGTTATCCCAAGCCAAGACGAGCCATAGAGTGCCGTGCTTAACAAATTAACCAAATCCTCGTTGTTAATGTCGCTAATTGTGGTCTTTGTTTTCATTTTGTTTTATTGATTAAGTTAAATATTACCAAAAATAACTACTACGTCTTTCACGTTCACGCATAGCACGTAAATGGTCGCGCATCCAGCTGTTCATCCAGCCGTCCTTCGGTTTTCGGCATTTCCAACGCTGGTGCAACTTTGCCATATCAACGAGATTGTCAGTTGAAATTGTTGGCCAAATGTCGAAATAAATGGTGTCGTACATTTCGCCTTTCTTTGGCTTGTATTCAAGAATATCCTCACAACGTATTTCAAGCGGCAAATCTTTATACCTGTCGCCTACCAAGTCTATAACGTCTTGATACTTTTCATAAACCACAATACTTGTAACGATACCCTTTTCGCATTTGTCGCGTAGGTTTTCAAGAATAAGTCCGATACCAAGTCCTGCAATCATTACGCGGCCTTTTGCGTTTTTTACAAATTCCGTGTTTGTACGCTTTTCCATATCCGTGTCTGACATCATCAGTTGACCGTCAACAATAAGTTTGACGTATTCGCATTTATTCACACGCATAAACCAAGGCTCGCGATTAAACAACGCGCCAAGGTTTGCCATCTTTGCATGTTCTTCGTCAATCGAAAAACGCACTACCGTTGCCACACCCTTTGTTTCTTCCTTGTGTGGATAATGGTTTATAACTCCGTTCATGTTTATTTTGTTTTTAGTTTGTTTACGTTTTCAATAAGCCTTTCTTTTAACTCGTCATAACGAGCACTATCCCAATAGATGTCTGACCACAACGGCCATCTCGTATTACCAAGCATTAAAGCGGTTTCATGGATAAGGCAAGACAAACCGCATTTGTCCTCTGCTTTACCTTTGTACCTTACACGCGGCTTTGAAAAATCCAATGCCGCAATATCAATACCTTTTGCCATAGTTGTTACTCGTTATTAGTTGATGAATATTTTTCTGCAGACTTTCGCAGGTTTCCGATATACGAAGCCAACTTGACTTGCATCTGTCGGCTTTCAATATCCGAAAAATCCCATTTAACAAATAGTGTCTGGTCGAGTTCTTTGTAGTCTTTCATCATCAAAAGAACCTTTTGCCTTATACCGTCCTTTGTCGTTATGTCATCCCACAACCACTCGTTTACTTCTCCTTGTGTAGCATCAGGAAAGATGTTACGCAAAACCTTCAAAAACATTTGTATATCTCTCGATTCAAAGTGCCGTCTGTTCTTTGTTGCTCCTCTTTGCATATTTTCCTTGTTAAGTTGTTCCTTTGTCTTTGATTCGTAAGCGTCACGCCATGCGTCCGATGCGCCACCAGTAACCTCGCCGCGCTCTTTCTTTGCGGCCAATGCCTTGCGTGTGCGGTCACTTGTCAACTCACGCTCATATTGCGCCACCGATGCAAACACGCCAAGAAGTAACGTGTTGATTTGCGGCATGTCGCAAAAGTGTATCTCTATCCCCGTGTTCACCACACGAAAACAGAACTCAACGTCACGCGCCAAGCGGTCAAGTTTTGCAATAACCAAGGCGCAGCAGTTACGCTTGCAGTATTCGATAGCCTCGGCCAGCCCTTTGCGGTCACGGTGAGTACCGCTTTCCACGTCTTTGAACTCGCCCACTTTTACGCCGTCATTCGACTTGATAAAATCCTCACAAATCTTGCGCTGACTTTCCAAGCCCAAACCGCTTGCGCCCTGCTTTGCCGTTGACACACGGATATAAATTGCATAGTCTTTCATAACCTTACACGTCTTTAGATTCACGATAATAAATAATAATATGGCTACATTTGCGCCGTACCTTGATACGTACCTCTGTCGAGCCCGTGCAGTCATATTCACAATGGGCATAGTCACAAGAGTAGTCGCCTTTAAATTCAAGTGCTCTCCACCATGTGCGTTTTGTGTACTTTACAATACACTTACCCTCTAATATATCCCAATAAAGCGCGTCCTCATCTGTAATCCTAAACTTGAACCCGCCACGCACGAAGTCATAAACCTGCTTGCGTCTTTGTTTCTTATACTTTTTCATTTTGATTTACCCTCTTGAAAATCCCTTTGCTTATAAATCTTATCTAACGTCTCGCCAAGATTAACACTCGCCTTATGGCTTTCTTTGTCGCCAGTAATGCGGTAAGCCTCTTCACATGTATGCTTTTGCACCTCCATTGCCGCCGTGATTCTTATTAAATCATCGCGGGTAATGTGTAGCGTATAAGCCATTTTTGCTGCCATAGTTATTCCTCCTCGTCTTTAATGATTTCGATACATTCCTCCGTAAGCCCGTCAATTTCGTTATAAACCTCTACTGGCGCATTGAGTGTAAATACGCGGTCATCAAACCAACCTTGCTCCCATTTCGTAATGTAAGCCGAATAAGCCAAAGTGAAGGCCAAGATGTTACAGCCTATCACGTTTACTCTAAATGTCTTCATAAACAATTCACTTTTAAGTTAAACTTCTTTTTCTTGTGGCGGTAGCCGTTTCCTCCACGGCTACAAAGGTTTTATTTATACCGCCTAACCACCCGCCAAGCCCGTAGGCAGGAATCAACAACAACACAAGACGAGATATGCCCGCCCCGATTAATTGTTAGTTTTCGTTCTTGTCGCTGTGGGTTTCATCGGCCATTTTCTTCACGCCAGCAACCAGCTTGGCATAAAGGATATTCAGCCGCATGACCTCCTCAACATCTTTCATGTCCTCGACACTTTCAGACAGAATCTTTGCCGCAAAACCTACAGACGCTGTGATACGCTGCATATCATCCTGCGTCAATGCTACACCAAAAACCATAGTTTTTGAAATTTAAATTGTTAATAACTTGATTTACTTACCGCCGATTTTGAATATCGAACCACTCAAAATCATTCCCAAGACTCCTAAAAAGATAAGAAACTCCATACGATATAAAGATTTAAATTTGGGTTAATAACTGAAGAATTTCATTTAGTTGGTCATTCTCCTGCATAAGACCGTTGCGGGCTGCGTTATTCGTTATCATGTCTAACGCCTCACGATTGACCTTGATTTTCTTGAGTACGCTTTCGCCTACCAAATCAAGCTGCTGTTTGTTTAGTTTCAGATATTCCATAGCTGTTACTTATTAAAGTAGTTCAATACATCACTCCACGAACCATTAACTACGGGGGTATCAAATCCTACGTTACGGTCGTATATTTCCCAATGAGCATTTCTGCATCCGTGACTGCCTTTTTCAAGATGTTGGCAGCAGAACAGAACATCGCCGCTTTCCATGTCACAGATTGAGAATTGGTCGTACAATTTACCCACCGTCGGGCAATTGTTCTTAAAGAATACATACGTCTTGTCTGCATCAAAACGCCTGCTATCCTTGATTGCCACCACATTGCGGCCAAGACGCTGCGTCTTTTCGGCCAAAGATGAATCCTTGCAGAACCAGTCATACCATCCTGCCTCAATCTGAACGTTTCTAAAAGGACGGTCGAAGTCGCCATTGAGAAAACGTTCAACAAACTTTGTGATAGTCATATTTTCCATATCAAGCCCTTTCTATTTTTCAATTGTTTCATACTCGACGATTTCCTTACACTTGTTGCAATAGCACTCTTCCTCGTCTTCTTCCACGACCTTGTTGTTCTTGGGATTTACCCACGCATGTACGAGAATATCGTCAGAACCGCACACGCTGCAAATATACTTTTTCATAATTAAGCACGTTTTATTAATTATATATATTAATTATTATATACGCGTCACCCGCGCACGTTAAAGATTATTTGCGCTCTTACATTCATTATAGAACGACAGACAGGCTTGTTTATAAGTATATCCGTAGACCTTAACCCTGTCTTCAACATCAATGTTTTTTATTCGGTCGTATGCCAACGAGTTGTGCGAGGTGCAAGAATATAACTTGCCTCTATACTCGATGGTTATTTTATACGTTCCGTACCCCTTCCACTGGATAGTTATACGGTCTATAAATTCCTGTATAGTCATTTCACAAACAATTAAAGTAAGACAATATCTTCAGATTACTCATCCAAAAAGACTTCCATATATCGGGGAACACATCGCCCGAAACATAAAGCATAGCCGCCCACAGCAGGCCAGCCATAGAATACCAGCCCCCGCCACAGATAAGAAGCACAGCCACCGTCAATGCAGCCGTACAAACCAAATAGATAAACACTAACTTTGCCATCTTGATGCCCTCCTTGATACTGATTTGTTGATACTCTTTATTTTCTTGCACTCCATGATGTATGTTTTGCGACACGCACCAATCATAAAGAAGATGAATGTTTGTGCATTTGAATTTGCGCACGAAACGCTTCACAATATTCATGTCAATTGTCACGTACCCGTACTCGTTGTTAAAGTCGGATAGTATCTTTTCGTAATCGTATTTTTTAGCCATAATAATAAATCTTTTTAGTTCTACCTTATAAAGTGGCCACCAACGTAAACGGATAACGTCAGCGGCCACGTAAACAAATTTAATAAAAGGGATTTAATAAATATCTACAGTCATTTGTTTGTAGGGATAACCGTCTGTAACTTTGTTTAATGTTTCGGCAATGGAAAACCAAAACTTTTGCAACTTGTCGGCCAAGTCTTTCTCGTCTTTCCACGCTTGCCTTCTAAACCATTTGCCACCCACAAACTGATGAGCCTTTTTTATTGAACACATAGCAAGATAACTCGTCTGCTGGTCGTGCCTTGTTAGGTATATATGACCACAACGAAAGACCTCCACGGAATGCTCGCGGAGGTTTATCTTGAAATCTACAAAGACGGAATTATCTGAAATATGGTGAGGCCAGTCCGTCTTGTCTAAAGCGTCAAGGCGCACAAATTGCATCTCGGGGCAAAACGTACCAAAGTCTCCCAAGATATTGCACCCGTTCAAATCCGTATTAAGCAAGGCCGAAACGATTGCAAGATACGCGGCTTTGAAATGTACGCAGTCTCTTTCGTGCTTGTTCAAGTCCTCACGGCTATTAAAAACCTCGGTTAATACCGTGCTGTGTTTTTTCTCAAAAGTTTCCATAATTACGCCTTTTTAATTGTTTCTATAATGTCATTTATTACGGCCAAGTCTGTTGCTGACTGGTAGCCGCCTGAGTAAGAGATATGCGAGCAAATAAATCGCTTTATCGGCAAATCAAGTTCTCGCACAATGTGGCCGCGTCTTGTCGGCTTGTAAGTTTCGCGCTCACTGCTGTCCATTTTGCGGGTAGAATTTACAAAATACTTTTCAAGCATTTCCTCGCCGTCAATCTTTAGCCCTATTTCGTAATTATTGCCACCGTGCAACCATTCAACACGCAAAAGGGTAAAAGATGAACGAAAGCCACGCTCAGCCCTTACGTGATACAATCCGCGCACAGTGCCACGTGGATTTGTTGCGCTTGCGTCCAGTGGTTGTTCCGTGTCCGCGTCAAAGGCACACAACAAACACGCGGCCTCATGTGGTGTAATGTGGTCAACACTTAAACCGTACTGACCCTCACCCCTTGCGATAATCCGCAAACCGTCACCGCGTAACATATCCAACACCTGAAAATGAATACCGAAACGCTCCTCCATTTCGTTTTCAACCTTGGCCATTTCCAACTTCTTTGCAAAATCAGCCTTCATTTTTTCTAAATCCTTCATAATTAAACCCTTTCTTTATTTGTTCGTTAAACTTAAACATCATTTATTTGTCTTTGTGGGTGCAAAGGTCTCGCTCCTTTGTGCCGTGCCTTGAAACACGTCCGCACCCTAAACACGGAAAAGGGAGGCCATGTTATTTGCCTCCCAATATCATCTCCACAATACCATTCACATCTTTGCTCCTCATTGTGTAATAAGATAGCGTTCTGGCATTGCGTACACCACAAGCCTTCAAAAGGCCGTCAGCACATCTATACGCGTGTCCGTAACTATTCACAAATGCCTTGTGAACACATGGCAATATTTCCGTAAATCTAAACGAATGGCGGCGTAACATTGCAGGATTTGTCAACGGATAAGCGGCCTTCAAAACGTCGAGGTGCTGTCCGCTTGACTTGATACGCAAGAGCCAACCTATAATCTGGCCTGACTTTTCGCTTATGTCGCAGACGTAGAGGTTGATGCGTACGCCATTTGCCTCGCACCTCATGATGGCCGTCAACATCTTAATGGCCACGTCTTCCATATCCTTTGCACCGACTGAACCACTTACGCTGACATTATAGACAAGGTTGAGAACCTTTTGTTTTTGCCGTATCATTCGGGCGTTTACCATTGTAGTAGGCACACCTGCAATATAATTGGGTACATGTGGCATGACTCCCGTAACATCGCAGAATAATTTGCGGCGATTTGCGTCAAGCTTCAACATTTTGCGCTCCTTTGCAACGCCTCCCTTTTCTATCTTGCTGGCGTTCTTTTCGTCACCATTCAACAACAAGTCCTCGGCCTCTTGATATGTCTTTGTGCCGTAAAAATCGCTGTCGTATGATGTTTCACGCTTGCTTTCCTCGCGGCCTACAAAGTTAGGCTGCGTCTGTCCTTTGTCAACGTATGAATGAAAAGCGGACAAAGACTCGAATTTTTTATATATTTCCCGTGCCATAATATTAAACGTGTTTTAATTGTCTTTTATTCGTTGTTCTCGTGCCGTCTGTCGGCGTTAATTGTGGCCTGTGGTATTGTGTATCCGTGCCACAATTGAAACGCCTTGAAACGTCTTTTATTTAAGCCTCCTCGAACAGGCTGGCCATTGCCTTCGCCCACTTGTTACTCTTGTTTTCGAGGTAGTTGTAAAGTATGCGTATTTCGTCAAGTTCCAACTCTTTGAAAATACCTCCAATAATCAAGTCCTTCAAGCCCCATGCCTCTTGCATGTCTTTGTCGGCCAAAGTTTGGATGCTGCGGTATGATACGCAAAGGGTAATCTGCGCTGCCGTCTTTGCATGACGGAGGTCACGGCAGAAATTAGCGATTGAAACGTCATCACCTGCAAGCATGTCCTCGATTTCCTTTGTGTAATCTACATTAGTAAAGAAAAAGCGGTTTTTCGTGCTTGCGTCCTGAACGCTGCGAGCCGTGTACTCGATGTCTGCGCCTGTCATCTTTGTGTTACCAGCGGCGATAACACGGAAGTCGGGATGAGCCTCCACGTTGCCTACAACGGGGAAATCAAAACGGCGGTTAGCGATAGCGGTATTTAATACCACAAGAGCTTCGGGCTGTGATGCGTCTATCTCATCCAAAAAGAACAGACCGCCATTAGTGAAGGCCTTAAAGAATGGTGTCGGTACGAAATTGCCGCCCGCGTCACCATAGCCCTTCATCTCGTGGGCAAACAATACCTGCTGCGACTCGTAAAAGTCAAGCCCTAAAGCTTCGGCCACTTGTTTTGCCGTGTGCGATTTGCCCGTACCCGCGTCACCATACATATAAAGCGGGTAGCCCTTTGTAATAGTGGTACAAATGGCCTTAAACTTTGCCGTAACTTTGCCCGTCACCGTGTGCGATTCGTTGTTAATCGTTATTGTGCCATAGTTTGCAACCGTTGGCTTCACGTCTTTCATCATGTCGGCGCAAATACGTTTAACGTCTTTTTCGTCAACGGTTGAAGGTTGAATCTTTGCGACTTTACAAACGGCCTCAAATATATCCGCGCCCATTGTGCCGTACTTTGCAAGCATCTCGGCCTTCATGCCGTCAATACTTGCACCGTCCTCCGAATTGCCAACGGAGGCCTTCATGCCACGCTTTTTCTTTGGCTTTTCAACGGGCTCCTCGGTTGCAACCTCCGCAACGATTTCGGCCTCCTCTACAACGGGCTCCTCAACGGCCAAAGGTGCAACGATTTCGGCGGCATTGTCTTCAACAACCGTTTCAACGTCAACGGCGGGAATGACGGGCTTAGTGCCACGCTTTTTTGACCCGTCTTTAACGTACCAATCGCCAACGGTTGCAAAGATAGAAGACCCGTCCTCATCCTTTGCCTCCTCTTGAATCATGTGCGCATACTTTGCCATGAAACGCTCGCCACGTTTGCCGTCGCTTTGTACTTTGCCATCGGCGTTAATGAAAAGGTCAAACACGCTAATTTCTTCGTTTGTTGACTTGTTTACAAAAATAGTTTTCATATAAAATCTCCTATAAATTAATACGTTAATAAATAAAATGAACTATATTTGAAGGCTGCAAAAGTTCGGTTTTTCATTTTGCCCTATTAGTTGTCAATTTCCTGCGGGTGCAATTAATCTTCCTATTTGCAAGTATTTATATATGTGCAAAATAAATTCTGTTCCCAGTGCTAAATACCCTGCACAAAAATACAAAATAGTGAGTTATTTGCTGTTTGCAATTCATTGAAACATCATGCAATTAACAGCCCTTTGTTTAAAATATCAATGTTACTTTTTAATCCCCTAACTATTCTTTTTAATTCCTTATTAGGTGAGAGGGTCAAAACTTTGCACGCTAACAAGTAAATGCAAGTTTTCGGGATAATGTGCTCGTCCTATTTCCCTTTGTAGTCTTCGGGCTATCAACTTACTGCGTATATAGTGCCCAAACTTGCAAAGATAGGTCGAGGCTTTTTCCTCGCCCCCAAACGCCCCCTGCCCGCTATGTGGCTCTCGCCTGCCGTTCTAACGTTTTGGTATTGCAAAGGTACGAATAATTTTGTATATACCAAAGAAAAACATGAAAATTTATTTTGCCCGTAACTTGTTGATTTTCAAGTAGTTAAGACAATTTGTAATAATAAATACATCGAATATTGGTTTTTTGCCCTTCGATTTTTGTTAAATAGATTTAATGAAAGTAATAATACTAAACAAAAAAGTCTTAAATTCATAAAAATGAAATCTTTGTAAATGCTTATAAATCAATAACTTAAATATAAATCATATACTTTTATAAATGTAATTAAGCGTTAAATTCATAACAAAATAGGTATTAAAGTACATAAAATATAAATGTAAATATTATTTATTTTAGGCTTTTCCTGCGCTATCTTTGCAGGAGGTTTTATATATGCGTACATATTATATATATAAATATAGCGTTTAAAGCCATTTTAAAGCCCTGCCGACCTTTTGCCATTTTGTCCGCATGATAAATGATAAATACACATTTTCCGACCGCTGGTTGCAACCATATAAAACAAAGATATATTTTTATATCCATTTTGCACCCCAAAATAATAGTGTAATATATACACTTATAACACCATATTTATAAAAAGGTGCGTTTAAAACGTAACTTATTAAAAATCAAGCAGTTAAATATTTATTAACAATAAGGAATATTTACAGATAATTATATACTAAAATCTTGCAAATGCCTTTATATAAAGGACTTTTAGTACATATATAGACCTATTTTATTTATGTACTTTTTCAAGACAAAAGACCCCAATTTTCCCGCTGTCGCGTTTTCATGCCCTTTGTGGGTACTTATACCAGCCCCAAATTTTTAAGCGATTTGTGTACGCGCACACAAGCCTTTTATTATTTAGACTTTTATAAAATATTGCCCTAATTGCGTGAAACACCCATAAATAAAGGACATTCAAATATTATACGTTTCTTAACATAATATACTAACAAATGTTAGAGCCATTTATATATAAGGTTTTCCAACGTTTTAAGTGTATATGTTACAATATTAATTTTTATGTGCTTTTCTATTTGTGTACGCACACAATTCAAAATAATCGTGAAACATTTTGCACCCTATATTTATAGCCCTTATTTCATAGTGTATTATTTACACTTATTCTTTGTAACTGCCAGTATCATTTAATTATTAATTGTATTTAGTACACTTATTATCTTTTCTTTTTCTTTTTATTTCTTTTTCTATTCTTATTTATTATATTATATTATTATATAGATTTATATATTTATTTTCTTTTTTATTTTAATGCTTTTCTTTTAGCTTATAAAAGCCTATATTTACACAGAATATATAATTATATTATTTCCCGTTTTCCTGCCCTTTGTAGCCCTTAATATAATATACTTTATATATAATATATATAGTTACCTAATAACTAAAAAACAACCTTATAACAGCCTATTTTCAAGACTGAAAATATATGTATCTTTGCAGCCCAAAATTTATTTTTTTATTCCTTTGTTTGCGTATCTTTGCGTGGATTATTTAGTTGTACCGTCGTATAATATAAGCGGGTGCAAAGTTATAAATTAAAAACGAACGTTACAAATACATAACACGTTGGTTTTCAGCGAGTTACGGGGATTTATAGGGGGTGGGGGGTATTTCGCGCCAAAAATCGGTGTGGTGCGTATAATCCGTTTTTAAAAAAAAGAAATTTTTGAAAAAAGAAAAATTTTCGCGTGCGTGCGTATGCAGGTATATTCCTATATATAGTATATACTTATTTATATAAGGTATCTTATATATATAAAGAAACCTTTATAATAGTTAATCTTTTGTTAAAGTTACCTTATTATTAGGTATATCTAAAATAAAGTGTGTATATTTGCACCCGAATTTATTTATTAGTTTAATATTATAATAAAAGAAAGTTATTTATGGCAAATGTGGTTACAAAGTTGGATGACGAGGTTCGTTGGGGTGCTATGTTGGGTGTTATGCAAGGTGATTTGGATAAGACTCGTAGCATGTTGAATCTTGTTATCAATCAAGTTGACGATGCTATGCAACGTCGTGTTAAGGAACTTGCTGACATGGGTATTACTGAACCAGCTGGCGATGGTATTTTCAATCGTTGTTTTCAACTTCACAACATGTTAGGTGGCATATATGCGGTTATGCGTGGTGCTGACGGTATTATGTCGGGTGTGATAGTTGAAATGCTTCGTGATATTGATGACAAGTAGTATATGGCAAGCGTGTATTTTGAGGTTTAACGCGATGATATAGAATTGCATGAATTGAACGAAATTATTAAGGAACTATGAAGTATATTGACGCAGATAAACTGATTGCCGAGATAAACAAAAGGTTGATGGACGTAAACCTTGAAAAGTTGCACAACATGGGGTCGCACAGGGTTTGGGCTTATAATGATGTCAAGTCCATCATCGACAAGATGAAGCAGGAAGAGCCGACACCTCCTGACATCGAAGAGGAAAGTCAGAAGAAAGGCTGGCTTGACTACGGACTGACGATGAGTGAGATTGGATTGCACCGCTACAATGCGATACACCGCATCAAGGAGCACAAGGAGCAGTTTAACCCGCTGGCCGTCCCCGACCTCTATCATGTCGAGGAATACTATAAGGCCGTAGGTGCGGAGATAACTTGTTGCTGTCTGCAGGCATACGGCAAGGATTTTATCTTCACGCAGGACGAAGTAAAGGAAATCATCGAAAATGAGGGTTGACGTATGAAAAAGCAAGTTATTTTCCTTGGTGCGTCATTATTGCGCGAAAAGATAGCCATCTCGTCTGAACATATTCCAGAGCTTTGCTTAGACGTTCAAACGTTCAACGAAAAGAACGCCTACGCCACTCCGCGTTTCACGCGCCCTTGTGACATGAGTATTTCTTTGGATATAAAGGCCGACGTGATGAAAGATGATATTTCAAATATTCTTGGTATGAGCCCGATTTTCGATGTCAAGGTAACGGATTTGCGCGGAAACGAGCTTGTTATCCCAAACGCAAAGATTTCTGCACGTTTGAGCGTTGCTGGGCGCATACCGCGAAAGCTTAAAAAGCAGCTCAAAAAGAAACATGGTGTCTATTGGAAACAGCACCATCCAAACGTGGAAAGGTTTTATTCAATTTCAAATAAAGATTAACAATTATGATTTCAAAAGAGAAAGTACAAGAATTGATTAAGCGTGCCTACAGCATTGCGGCCACACACGGCTTTCATGAGGTAGACCGCAGTAATGCGCATTTTATGATGCTCGTCGTTTCGGAAATCGGCGAGATGGTCGAGGCCGACAGAAAGAATATGCGTGCCAATCCCAAAGGTTTTGAAAAGTGTGTTGGTCTTACGTATAACGACCGTTTCAAGAACTACGTCAAGGACACGCTGGAGGATGAATTGGCCGACGTCGTTATCCGTATATGTGATTTCTTGGGAACACGGCATATAGAGCCGCTTATCCTCGAGGAAACATCTACAAGCGATGATTGGGCTAACCTTTGGGGTAAGGCCTCTATCAACGAGCAATGCTACGGATTGACGAAGATTATAACCCGTATTGACGAAGAGACGTCGGCAGACGATATTTCCCGTCTTCTTGGTGCTTCTCTTGCATGGTGCTTTGATTTCGCCGATTTCCACAAATTCGACCTGCTTTGGCATGTGGAGCAGAAGATGCTATACAACGAGACCCGTTCAATTCGTCACGGCAAGAACTATTAAACGTTGTTTATCATGGCAAAGTTCGTAAGAATCAAGGTCGGCGAGGAGAATCTGCCGTGTCTTTTCGATTTGGAGGCGATAGAATGCATCGACCTGCGAAACAAGAGCGTTTATACCGTAGGTACAAACCAACCATATCATATTTGCGACCAATCATCATGGGATAAAATAATACTATATGCGAACGAAAATGCGAAATAGCGGTTTTAAGCCGTTTTAAGGCGTTATTTTTCTTTCGGTGGGTAGTTATCCCACAAATGGTATAGAAACGCGCCTACGGGCTTAAAAATGGGCAAAAACGATAATAAACGGAAATAGTTATGAAATGTTCGGAATGTAAATTTTGGCAACGTTCAAAGATGTACGGCAATCATTGTAAGTTTAGGGACGGTGTAAAGCCTTGCGAATTTGATAGAATGAACAAGGAAACGAAAGCGCGACGTAAACGAGCAAAACGTAAAATGGAGAAGTATGATAAAAGTATGCGAAAGATTAGGTTTTAGCGGATTTAGCGGCCAATCGTGGTACACATATCTACTTTTAGGGTGTATATGGGTACACATCAACAAACATTTCCGTTGGCCGTTTATAAGTTTCAAAAGATTACCGTTTTAACAAAAGAAATAGTTATGAAATTTGGAATAAAGAAAGAAACAAGGGTTATTAAAACCAATATCGAAGGTAAGGTTTTAGATGGCTACACAAGATACAAAGTATATCGTAAGTTGTTCTTTGGACTAATAAGATTATATGTTGAAACACGTACAATAGGCGGCGTTGACTACTCGAAGGCAGATGAAGTTATCATTGTATATACCAAAAAAGATAATGCGACATCATTTAGAGAACGTTGGCAAGCTGAAAATCTTATACGTGATATGAAAATCGAACCAGACAAATTCGTAAGACATAAATAACAATAATATGGAAAGTCAAATACATCATAATGTAGGAAAGATGTTTGCAGAACACATTGATATTGAATCACACCGAAAAGGCGATTTGCATTACGTATGTATATATTGGGGTGACAACTATTACGAAACAGACCATTATAAAGAAGAATCTTATGCTTTATCAGAAGCAAAAGGTTATCTTGATGGGCTTAAAATAAAATTGGATATTGAATTACAAAACATAGAAAAACAATTAAACAAAAACAAATAAATTATGGAAATACAAGGAAAAGTCGTTGCGGTGCTTAATCCGCAGTCATACACATCACAGAAGAACGGCAATACATACGTAACCAATCAGTTCGTTATCGAAACGCAGGGGCAGTACCCGAAAAAGGTGGCCTTCAAGGTTATGGGCGAGGATAAGTTCGCACAGATGCAGATTGCCGTTGGCGGTTTCTATAACGTATCATTTGACGTGGAAAGCCGCGAATGGAAAGGCAAATGGTTTACTGAATGTCAAGCGTGGAGAACGCAACGAGTGGACGGTACGCAAGAACAACCGCAACAAGCCACTACACAGACCGCTCAAAAACCAGCCCCTGCGCCTGCGCAAAACCCTTTCCCCGAAAATAACGGAGGTGTGCAAGGTGATGGTAAACAAGGTGATGACTTACCTTTCTGATGTATAACAAATAAAATAAAAAGCTATGGAAAATTGGATTTTAGTAAAGAATCTTGACGGCGAGAAAATAAAAGTTCGTCAACACGTCAAATATGGTGACATCTTTGTTGATGAAAACGGAAAAGAGTACAAGGCATCACATTTGGATTTTACCGAGGCAATATTCGCTTTCCCAAAGATAAAAGATAGCCATTTTGACGAACTAAAGGAAATAATGAAGTCTTGGGACGTAAAAGAGCAAGACAACAATCGTGCCTTGATAGCCGAGCGTGAGTATTGGCGCAAGCTACGTGGTGACATTTTCTTTGCCGTATTTAAGGAAAACGATAATGCCACGTTCCAACAAGTCGTTGATTACACGAAAGATTATTTCGATGCTCTCTACGAACAAGACAGAAAATTCTTTGCCGACAAGATGGCGTTTAACGTTCCAGTATTATGAAGCGCAACGAAACATTGCAAGCCTTGTGCCGTAACTATCTTAATCGGTTGCGGTACATGGCTTCAAAGCACGGTCTTTTGCCTTGGGTTGACGAGACGATACGCGCAAACCGTAGGCGTGAATGTGAGGCCACGAAAAAGGAGGTTGAAATGTTGTCAAGGCTATGCAATGACGAGCGTATTGAAAGAAACGACGTACCAAAGGTGTTAGGCAAGTCTTATAGGCAAAGCGTAGAGGATGATGACTTCTCGCATATCCGTAAACTTCCCCGCCTTGGAACTTATCTTAAACTCGATGCGCTTCTGTTGAAAGAACGAAGAAAAACGAAAAAGAAGAGTAATTTATGAACGAACTTACGCAAATAATCGGAAATGACGGAAAATCGGGATATATAAAGAAAGATTCCGATTTCCAAAAAGACGGCCTTTGTGGTATGGAACAGCAGATATTAACGCCAGTAGAATACAAAGACGGTTTTTTCCTTAAAAGGGATGATTATTTCACCGTCTATAACGTTTGCGGTGGCAAGGCGCGTGCGGCATACCAAATCATAACCGACGCTATGAAAGACGGCCAAAGGGTTTTCGTGACCGCAGGAAGCCGCATGTCGCCACAATGCGAGATTGTGAGTTGCATTTGCCAAAACTTGAACGTGGACTGCCATTTGTTCATGCCTAACGGCAAATCTACAAGCGTGCTTGAAAGCATACAAGCGAATACGACATCACACCTTCATCTTCAAAAGGTCGGATATAACTCCGTCATCATCCATCATGCTATGGAATATGCCAAAGAAAACGGGTATTTCTATATTCCGTTTGGAATGGAATGTGAGGACAATATCGAAATTACGAAGCATCAAGTCAGGAACATTCCAAAGGAGGTTAAGAGAATCGTCATTCCTTGCGGAAGCGGCATGTCTATGATTAGCGTCATAAAAGGCCTCGAATACTACAAGATGTATGACAAAGAGGTTTTGGGCGTTGTCGTAGGTAAAAAGCCGAATGGCACGTTTGGCAAGTTCTTGCCTAATGACATGTTTAACGGCACGCACATCAAGTATTCTTTTGTCGATGCTGGTATAGACTATCACAAGTCGCCGAAAACGACGCAAGTAAACGGCGTGGAGCTTGACCCTATCTATGAATCGAAGTGTATTCCGTTCTTGAAGGAGATGGATTTATTGTGGATTGTAGGACACCGTATCTTAAAATAATTATTTATGGCACAACAAAGTTTTGATTTATTTGGAAACCCTATTGAAACGAAGGGTGATTTGAAGAAAGAATTTGGCGCAAACCCGTTTTCTATTCTTGACACAAAGGATGGTCTTTGGCAAGCGCGTAAAAAGAAGTGGATTAACATGGGTATAAAATCAGAGGTCGGTCGTGACGCTGTGACGTACCACATGAAAGACTGGGCTGACAAGAAAGGCGCGGAGGGTACGTTGAAAGGCAATAACCTTCCGTCCGACACATCAATCTTTGACCCCGTTCTTTGTGAATTGATGTACCGTTGGTTTTGCCCAGATGGTGGCTCTATCCTCGACCCCTTTGCAGGCGGTTCGGTGCGCGGTATCGTTGCTAATTATCTTGGCTACCATTATTCGGGTATCGACATACGGCAAGAGCAAGTAGATTCTAACCGCGAGCAAGCATTGGATATATTGGGCGTGGAAAACCTACCCCAATGGTATGTTGGTGATTCCAATATCGTACTCGAACAAAACTGGCAAAAGCAATTCGACCTTGTTTTCACCTGTCCACCGTATGCCGACTTAGAGGTGTATTCGGATATGCAAGGCGATATATCGAATATGGAATATGACGATTTCATCTTTACCTTTGAAAGCATCATGCGTAAGGCATGTAAGTTGCTTAAAAAGGGTGGCATGGCCATTGTCGTTGTTGGCGAGGTGCGCAATAAGCAAGGCAACTACTATGGCTTTGTAGCCGACACAATAAAGTTGATGCAACGGTGCGCGGGTATGGGCTACTACAACGAGGCAATATTGGCCACAAGCCTTGCAAGCGCGGCCTTACGTGCTGGTGGCAACATGAAATCGGGAAAGTTGGTAAAGGTGCATCAAAACGTCTTAATGTTTAAAAAATCGTAAATAGTTTGCATATTACAATTATTATGATTACCTTTGCATCGTTCTATCAACCAAGTGTTGAAAAGATTACGAAATCGTAGAAATGCGATTTTTGCCCAAAGGTATGAGGGCGTGAGTGGACTTGCAACCCACAACATACCAAATGAAAGTTTTGTGTACGTCTTTCATTCGCCATTTTCTACAAAACGACACGTCACATTTAGTACACGTTTATTATGAAATTAGGTTATAAGACAGACGAGCAAAAGGCTCACATAGAGGAACTATTTGGCCACACGTCAATATGGTTTAATGACGAAGGCGATTGTATCAATATTGACGATTGGGTATCGTTTGACACGTTGGCAGCTGTTGTTGATTATCTACGCCAGCCGTCAGACGCAAAAAAGGAACTTTTCGAGGAGTGTTGGATAGCATATCGGCGTAAGGGGTCAAAGAAGAAGGCTTTGGAATATTGGAAGAAACTTACCGACACGGAAAAGGAAAACGTGTTGGTGCATATCAAGGCTTACACGTCAACACGCGAACTACAATATCAAAAGGACTTTGAACGCTATTTGCGCGACAAGGTGTTTATGACCATTGTGTTTAATGGCAATAAAGTTGTCTATGACCCGACAAAGATAGGGAAAGGCGAAACCGTCAACGAGGTGTATATGCCTACATGTGATGGTGCGTTGTCGTGGAATGAATACTACAAGTGTTTCATGTATGTTGGCTTTTGGGATGGAAGGCACATTGCCGATGGCTACAATGACGATAACCGTCCTCACGGTGCAACAATTACTCTTAACAACGGACGCGGTACTATCACTTGGAATAGTGAAACAAAAACTTGGGATAAGATATGTTAGAATTAGACAAAATTTATTGCATGGATAACGTGCAAGGTATGAGACAGTGCGACGCAGAAAGCATAGACTTGGTAGTTACAAGCCCACCGTATGACAATTTGCGTAATTACAACGGTTTTTCTTTTGACCTTGATGGTATGATAGCAGAACTGTTAAGGATAGTTAAAACGGGGGGGGGTAATTGTATGGATTGTAAGCGACGCAACTCAAAACTATAGCGAAAGCGGTACTTCATTTAGACAGGCATTAAAGTTTATGGACGCAGGATTTTGTTTATTCGATACAATGGTCTGGATAAAAGACGGCGGAGGTGCTATTGGAAGTAATATCCAATACGTACAGAATTTCGAGTACATGTTTGTGTTTAGCAAAGGCAAGCCAAAGGCTATCAATCTCATATACGACAAGCCTAATATGTCATTTGACCCAAGCAAGAAGACTTACACAAGAACTTGCAACAGGACTGGTGACAGCAGGGAGGGTTATGAGTGTACGATGCACATGCTGGAGTTCTCTCGTCGCAACAACTGGTGGTACTTATGCCCTCAGAAGCAGGACGGTAGTAAATGGCATCCTGCCGTGTTCCCAGAGGTGCTTGTGCGTGACCACATCATTTCTTGGTCTAACGAGGGCGATGTGGTGTTAGACCCATTCATGGGAAGTGGCACTACCGCAAAGGTTGCAAGGGCATTGGGTCGCAAATATATCGGCTTTGAAATAAGTCAAGAATACGTTGATTTAGCCAACAAAAGATTACAAGATACAAAAACATTATTTGATTAGATATGAGATACGTTATAGAAAAGCAAGTCACGAACAAGTACGAGGTTATAGACATGCTGCGGTTTATGAAATATGACTTTTTCACCAATGCGCGAAAAGGTATGCGAAACACTCCACACACTTGTTTCCGTTGTGGCCACAAATTCGTTGGTAGTGATTGGATATACCTTGGAGTGGTTAAGGGTGACAAAAACCGTATCTTTTGTGAAACGTGTGGTGAACATATCAGCAAGTGTCTTGACATTCAACAACATAATGAAGGATAAACTATGTACGAAATAGACGAAAGCCAAATACGGCAATGGTGGTCGTTGTTTAAAGGTGGTGAAAGATTGGTCGAGGTACGCCTATTGGGTAAGAATACTTATAGCGGGTACTTTACCAACGTGGAAACGCTTATAGCGCAATTAAAGCCGCTTTTAGACCCCAACAATGCGCAATACTACGGTGCGATGCAAGCATACTTTACGCTTAACGACATCAACCCAGCATTGTATAGCCGCGAGCAACGTGACGTGTTTGTTAAGAAGCCGAAGTCAACGACAACTGACGGTGACATTGTGCATCGTGGAATGGTGTTGATTGACCTTGACCCGAGCCGTGCCGCAGGGATTAGCGCGAGTGATACAGAATTTGAAAAGGCACACTTGAAAGCTGTTGCAGTATATCGCTATCTTATCAACGAGGGGTTTAAAGACCCTATCATAACGAAAAGTGGAAACGGCTATCACGTGTACGTTACTTGTGATATGCCGAATGATGACGAGCACAACGAACTCATAAAGCGTTTCTTGCAGTCATTGTCAAAGATGTTTAGTGACGGTGACGTTGAAATAGACGAAAAGGTGTTCAATCCTGCTCGTATTGACAAACTTATTGGTACGTGGGCTAAGAAGGGAGCAGATAGCCAAGAAAGACCTTGGCGTTTGGCTACCATTGTCAAAGTACCGCAAGACCTTTCTCCTAACGAAGATTCGCTTTTTCAAAAGATAGCAGACTTGCTACCAAAAGAAGAACCAAAGCAAGCACCCAATAGACCAAACAGGCAATTTAGCAATGCACCTTTTGACCTAAGAACGTGGCTAAATCAGCACGGCATAGTTTATAAAGAGGAAAAGCAGGGAAGTAGCATAAGGTTTACTTTGGAAAAGTGCCCTTGGATAGACCAACACAGCGACCACAAAAACTGGGACAGTGCGCTTTTCCAAGATACAGAGGGGAAAATTACATTTAATTGCCAGCACAGTCACTGCAAGGGGAAAACTTGGATGGACTTTCGATTATTCTACGAGCCTAATGCTTATGACAGGCCTGCGTATCAACCGCAATTTGCACCGCGTCAATATGCACCACCAAAGCCAAAGTACGAAATAAAGGACGTGTTGCCTGAATTGGGAGAAAAATGGCTTTCCCTTTCGTCTATACAAAAGATAGACCTAACGCAAATTGGCGGTGTCAAAACAGGCTTTACCGAACTTGACCGTAACATTGTGCAATTGAACTATTCCGAGGTTACGTTATTGTCTGGTAGCAATTCAAGTGGTAAATCGTCTTGGTTGAACACGTTGATATTGAATATTATTCAACAAGGCGTACCGTGTGCGTTATGGTCAGGCGAGTTACGTGCCGACATCTTGAAAACGTGGGTGCAAATGGTTGCCGCAGGAAAGTCAAATCTAAAGCAATCCAACTATGGTGACGGCAAATATTACGTGCCTAATGGTATTGCGGAAAGAATAGACCAGTGGCTCGATGGAAAGTTCTTCTTGTATAACAACGAATACGGTTGTCAATGGGAGCAAATATTCCACGACATGAACGAATTGCTAAAGGCTGGCGTGAAAGTCTTTGTGCTTGACAATCTTTTCTCGTTGAACATTGACCTTTTGGAGGGTGACAAGAACAATAAGCAAAAGGAACTTATCTTGCAAATCAAGGAATTTGCGAAAAAGAATCAAGTACATATTATCCTCGTAGCACACCCGCGTAAGGTGATGACATTCTTACGCAAGAACGATATTAGCGGTACGTCAGACTTGACCAATGCAGTTGATAACGTGCTTATCATACACCGTGTAAACAACGACTTCTTTAGGGCGGGTGCGGAGTTCTTTGGTCAAGGCGAAATACAACGTTTCCAAGGTTTCGGCAATGTCATCGAGGTGGCAAAGAATCGTATGTATGGTATCGTCGATTTGATGGTAGGTATGCAATATGAAATCGAAAGCCGCCGTTTCAAGAATACGCCCGATGAGAATATACACTACGGATGGGAGGCTGAGCCCGTTCAAGGCACGATGTCCTTTAATGAAAAGGAACGTGCGGAGGTACATACAGAGCAAAGTGATGCGCCCTATGCAGTAGGCGATATGCCGTTTGCACCCCCTATTGATAGTGATGCACCATTCTAAAAAGCGTTAAAGTTTGGTTAAATAATGTAATTTCTTTGGAATATGCCAAAATAAATACTACCTTTGCGGCAGATTTCTTTATTAATAATTAATATAGTTACTTTTAAAACGTTTACGAAAATGAGCAAGAAAGTTGAAAAGAAAATTGATGAGTTAATTAACATGCTTGGCGATAACGAGTCTGTTGTTGTTATCTATAAGGATGAGAAGGACAACGTCAACTATTTCGATTCCTGCAAGGATGGCTTCGAAATTGCCGCTGCTATTGCCACCGTTCTTGATGATTACTTCGGCGACGACATCAAGGAAGGAAAAATCTTTGCAGAGGGCGTTATGGATGCCCTTGGTGCTATCATCAAGAAACATGGCAATGCTGGCAGACGTATCGTGATGCGCCTTATGCCGATGATTTCGATGGCCGCAAAGAAAACCCTTGAGAACCTCCGCGACCGCCTGCAAGAAATGGCTGGCGATAACGACGAGGATGCCGACGAGGATTGCACCGACTGCGACGAGCGTTTCAACTGCCCGCTGCCAAGTGCTATTAAGTGGCGTAAGGAGAATCATGTGCCTGCACCAAACAACCGTCACGGTAAGAACGGTCGCAAGCACACCAACAAGTAAATAAGTGGAAAAAGTTAAGAACTTAGGATTTATCGGACATCCGAATTACGAAGTAACAAGTAATGGCGAGGTGTTTTCCTTGAATTTCAGAAATTCGGGGAAACGCCGCCAATTACGTGCAACAAAAACCCAAAAAGGATATTTGCACGTAAGCCTAAAAGATGGCAAATACGAATACATACACAGGCTTGTTGCGTTGGCATTTATACCAAATCCAAATAATCTACCTCAAATAAACCATAGAGACGAAAACAAATCAAACAACAATGTTGATAACCTCGAGTGGTGTGATGGCAAATACAATCGAAACTACGGAACAACAAACAAAAGACTATCAAAAATAAATACAAATGGTGTTTTAAGTAAACCAGTATTACAATACGACAAAAATGGAAACTTGTTAAAAGAGTGGCCTTCAATTATAGAAGTAAAAAGACAATTAGGTATTCATGCTGGTGCTATATCTTTGTGCTGTCGTGGTAGTAGCAAGTATTCTCATGTTGGAGGTTTTTGTTGGGAATATAAAAAATAATAAAAATGAATAAAAAGCAACTATATACAAAAAACGAAAAAGGTAGATACGAACCTTATCAAGAGCCCGAGCCACCCTTTGATAATATGCTGTACCGAAAGGTCTTGCACGGAAAGAAAATCGTGTACGAGCCACAATCCATGTGTATAGACAAAGGATTAGAGGAGGGCGTTTGGGTAGTTGTTAAGCACTTGTACGGCAAAAGCTATACAACGGGCAAATATCTGCAAGATTGCTTCCTTTGCCTAAAGGCATCGGACATCCAAGAAACGCCGTTATCTAAGCTTGGCGGCATGGATAAGTTGGCCGATTGGCTTTCACACAATTGGGATAAACTGCCAAAGAACACGTCGCAATACGACCTTTGCCGTGCCATTGTAGGCTTGTTATTTAAATACGAACAAAGAAAATGAACTCAATAAAAGACTTTTTAGAATCATTAGGTTGGGAATATGATTTTTTTTGGAATAATCGTGATTTCTATCATTTCCCACATGTCGATAAGTACGGTCTATTTATACACCTACATGACGATTCTGTTGGCCTTGTTGTCTATAAGCAAAATAATGATTTTAGACTTGTATATTGTAACTTAAAAAAAGGCCAAATACGAAGATTTACAAATAGTATGAAAAAAAACGCCAAACTTGAAGAGTTTCTAAACGAAATAAAAATGTGAATACGAAAGATGATGAAAAGCAAAATAAAGCCCGTAGGCGCGGTTTTACAACGCTGATGGATAGTTTTCCACCTAAGATGTAAAATGCGCTTAAAACGGCTAAAAAGTGGCAAAAACGAAATATTATGGCAGATTTTACGGTTACAGGATTTATAAACACGGTCAAGTACCTACCAGACGCGGCCTTGGTGTTCATAGACGAATTTAAACGCGGCTATAAGAAACCTAATGGCGAAACGGTCGAGGATAAGTACCTTTCATGGAAATGCGTATTTAAGCCGTATTTCAAGAAATACATCAACGAACATTTTGCAAATGGAATGTTGGTGCAAGTTAAGGGTGAAATATTGCCTTATGCAATCCAAAACCAAAACATCGTTGACGGGTATTCCGTGTTAGGCCAAACAATCAATCTTGCTTCTTTCCCACGTGCAAGCGTGAAACAAGAAAACAAGATGATAAAGGAAAGCCTCCTGCATGGCAGCGAGATACCGAATATTGACGAATACAATAAACCCGACTTTTAGTGTTATATAACCCAAATATTTAACTTAAAAAATTACGTAATTATGGCAAGTAAGAACAGCATGGAGCAAACCATTCAAACCCTCAAAGGCGACAACGAAAAGTTGATGAAGGAAAACGCCTCCTTGAAAAAGCAGATTAGCGGCTTCAAGACATCCAATGCGAACTACAAAAAGCAGATTGCCAACCTCAAGCAGCTCGACAAGGAGGGTGATGAGCTTAACGAAAAGCGCATTGCCGAGATGGACGTTATGCAAAAGAACCACTTGGCAGTGGTCAAGCAGTTGGGACAGTCCATCAAGGAAAAGGATGAGAAAATCGCCGAAAAAGACAAGGTCGTCAACGGCTTGCAGGAGCAGGTGCGTGAGCTTATCCAAAAGAAGAATGAGCTGTATGGCGTGGTCGCTGCAAACAATGATTATATCACGGAGCTTGAGGCTACCGTCGAAGACCTCCGTAAGCCTTGGTGGAAGAAGTTTTTTTAAGCCAGCTTATCTATTTATTGTCGAAAAGAAAGGCCACTATCCTCGCGGACGGTGGCTTTTCTTGTACCATTTGCTAATGGCAACTTCAACAAATCTTAGTTTTTGTTTGTTAATTAAAACTGAAATCAACACTTTAAGAATCTATCGCAGGTGCATCAAGCGCGTGTAGGGTTATAGTTCCTATGATATAGGAATTATCCCCGCGCCCAAGTTTTACCGTTGTCGGCTTGTATTCCTTTAGGCACACGCAATGAACGTATTTGTTCCCAAGGTATGCGGACTTAATCCAAACATCGCTATCCGTTAGGAACGATACAAAGCTGTCATGTACCGCCCTAACATCGAATCCCGTTTGTGTGGTTGCATATTTCTTGCGAACGATGAACGTAATGTCAATATCCACATTTTCACGTATTACAACGGGATTGTTCTGATTATCGAATGTGGTTATCATAAAGTCCTCCTGTTGGGAGTTCACCCATTGAGCCGTGTATATGTTCACGGGCTTACCCTTACCAAGCATACCGTCGACTTTAAGTATTGCAACACCGTCGTAAAGAGTCGTTATGTCGGTAAACGAACCGTTGGCCGTGTTCTTTGCAAAATATCTGTTTGATGAATTGTTTGCCATAATCTTATAATCTTAGTTCTTTGTCGAAAATCTTAATGTTATCAGTAGTGCAGTATTTGCCTTTCTCGACGGTGGCATTACGCGAATATCGGTACACCACAATGCTGCAAGTATCATCAGCGTCTTCAATGATTAGCCTGCTATCATCGAAAAGGTAGATGTGCGGAGAATTGTACCCATCGCAAACGAGGTGTAGTTCGCTATCACAGCCGACGTAAATTACGGGGCATTTGGCGGCTTTAATTTCGAGCTGTGGGCAATTACACCACATAAAGGCCGTAACATCGTTGTCGGGCTTGCAAATGGCCTTAAAATCAACGTAGATAGCATAAGAATACCCTTTAACGAGGTCTGCATCAAGAATCGGGCGTTTCCCGTTGATGAAATCGGAAAAGTTCTTGATGATATACTCCTTGCTTAACCCCTTGCCTTGATAGCAATGCGTAATGAAATACGGGAGGCTCTGCTGGCGCATAACCAGCTTAACAAGCTTTTCCTTATCATCGCCGCATTTGCGCCACTCGTTTTTGTATTCCGCACACAAGGGGGCTGTTATCTCCCCTTGTAATGCGGCCTTGTAAAATGCTAACATTCTATTATCCATAATCACGAAAATTAAACCATTTCAACACGAACGGCCATACCAGAAGGATTAGACCATCCGTTAAGAATATTCTGTATAGCCAATTGCACTTGATAGCTTTGCTGCAACTGCAAGAGCATTTGCGACATCGTTGCAACCTGAACATCAATGTCAATGCCAACGACGGCATCACGAATTTGGGCAAGCAAATCGCTTTGATAATACACTTGCTGACTGACGCCGTTCATATACGCTTCCAACGCTCCAGCTGTATCTTCGTTTATGCCCTGTATGCCTTGCTGTAGAGCTGAGAGTTTTTGTTCGCTGACCTTATCGCCAAACAGTCCAAGCTCACGAAGCAGGTCTTCGATAGACTTCATTTGCTCTTCCAATATTGGCTGTCCAGACCTTAAAAGCTCTGCGTAGTATTTGATGTCATCGACGGTTGGTGTGTATGCCTCATCGAGCTGTTTCTGTGCATCGGCAATTATCTGTTCAGTCTGCTTTATCCAGTTTTCCCTTGTCGTTACAACCCATTCGTTGTTAAGAGCCTTGTACCTGTCATAGAATCCATAGTATTCTTCGTTCTTGGCTTTTTCAAGAGCGTTTTGCTGTTTTGCGACAAATTCTTGCAAAGACATAGACAAATTTTTTCCTTCAAAACCAGTATAATCCCATGTCAATTCGTTAGCTCTCGCGCTAATACTTTCTTGTATCTTATTCCATTGCTCGTCAAACCAAGGCTGTAGAATCTTTGTTGTAAACATCTTCTTAACCATGTTGGCTATCATTTCATCAACGGATTCGTCAAACTTTGCCATAGCATCTTCTCCGCTACGCAAAGCTTCTACGAAAGCATCCATCATACTTTCCATTGCGTCGCCAACACTTGATATGCCAAGCAGGTCATTAACGATGCTGTCAACCGTGTCTGCTATGTCGTATTCAAGTTCCTTGATTTGCTTTTGCAAGTCAATAATCTTATCCTCATCACGGTTCTTTGAGTCACGAGAACGTTCAAGTGCAAGTTGACGCTTGAGTTCTACAAGTTGCAATTCCTTGTTAGCCTTTGCAGCCATGTTAGCACCAATGGTAGCCATGCCATACGCTTGTTGTACTGCATGTTCAAGGTTAATGTATGCAAGTTCAAGACGCTTTACTTCACGCTCGGATTCCTCTATTTGTGCTGTAATATTTCTATTGCTTTGGCCTGCAAGGAAAGATACAAGGCTTATAACAACGGTAAGTGCAGCGGCAGCAGCAGCGACCCATCCAAGCGACATTTCGGCTATTGCTGCTACGGTAGCTACCAATGTTAAAGCGGTAGCCATCATGGTAAACCCTTGTGCAAGTGATTTTACCATTTGGCCAGCCTCGCTATCCTCGGTGACTCCAAGCAGCTCTGCAAATTGCGTCAGCAAATTACCAACGTTTTGAAGTGCTGTTGCCGAACCGTTCAAGGCGTTTTGGAACTTTGTTTGAGCGTTCATCTGCTTTATTTCGGCCTGCGCGACATTTTGCTCCGCTTGGTTTTTGTTTTTGACAGCCTTTGTGTAACGCTCTTGTGCTTTTGCAAGGCGTTCTGCTTTTTCAGCCTCGTTACCGAATCTTGCGTTTGGATTATTGGCTGCGCTTTGAGCATTATTCAATTCGGCTTGTGCGCTTTCGAGTTCTCTGTTAGCGTTAGCAAGTTCTCTGTTAGCACCAGCTGCCTCAACGGATGCGTTGCGCCACTCTTTTATGCTTTCTATAATATTCTCAAAAGGAGCACGGCTTTCCAACTCGTCGCGGCCTTTTTTGTACGCATCCATAAGAGCCTTCATGCTTGCAGGGTCGTCTTTGACTTTTTCCTTGAGTATATCAAGCCACGCAAGAATAGAGCGAATTGCACGGGTAGAAACCCTATCCATGTCTTCAAACATCATGGCATAGTAGTCGCTATCCTTAAAGTTGTCCCATTCGATTTTTGCTTTGGTTTTAATATCGCCCTGCTCTACACTTGCCGCCAACTTAATCCCGACATCTTTACCTTTAACGACCTTGTTTACAAGTTCGTAAAGCTGCTTTTGAATACGTGCGACTTCGTCTTGGTCTGTAGTAAGAGTTATCTTTTTAGACAAATCCAAAGCCTCGGCCTGCTCGGAATCGTTACCAAACTTTCGCACAATATTAAGCTGCTCTTGTGCAGTATCTTGTGCGGCCTTTATAAGTTTTGTTTGATAATCGCCGTACTTTTCGAGTAGGGAGTTCCAGTCTTTAATGGTATCTTCTGCGTTCTTTTTCCAAATACCACGAATATAATTTTGCGCTTTCTCCAACTCTTTTATGGCATCACCATCTATCGACTGTTTTACCGACTTCGCAAAGGCGTTTATATCCCCTTTCAGAATGTCAAACGAACGCTCAATGCCAAGCTTGTTTAACGCCTTATCGACAGAAGATTGAACCATTGCAAGAGCCTGCTCAAAAGTGTGTGGAAGGGATGATGTGTCGATATTGAACATATCCGCAAATAAATTGCCAAGCTCTGTATTTGCGTCAAGCTCAACGGCCAGCTCGTAATCGTCTTTTATTTTCCCAAGTTCACTATTAAGCCCATCTGTGATTTTCTTGTAGTCAACCTTGGTTATTTCGACGTTAAGGTTGCTAATGGCTTTCTCCAACGCCTCAATGCCTTTAGTGTTGCCTTTAATCGAAGCAATCTCGCGAAGATTCTTATAGTAGTCGCGAAGTTGGCGTGCATCCATCTTTACAAGCTCGGAACTATCAAGCCCATTTATACCAAAGCTCTTTAGCACATTGTTTTGTGCAATAAGAGATTTCTTATATTCATTAGATGATGCAATACGAGCCTTGTCTGCGTCAACGCCAGCTTTCTGATAATCCTTATACAATTTCTGCATTTCGGTTATCAGCTGTATTTCTTTCGTTAAAGCGTCTCCAAGTGGGTCTTTCTTTGAACCTTTATTATTTTTCCCCTCTTTTGCCTTTTTAAGTTCTTCAAGGCTTACGCCAGCTTTTAATGCTTTGTTGTATTTGGCTTGGGCTTCTGTTTCCTTTTCGGTAACAAGGCTGTTGTCGGCAGTTCCTTGCTTTACGCGATTTTTGGCGACAGCGACAGCGTCTAACGCAGACTTGTATTCTTTCAATGCGTTAGAGGCCTCCTTTGTTATCGTTGCGCTTTTACGAGACTCAATATCTTTTGCCTTGTTTTGTGCGGCTTGTGAGTATTGTGCTGCACGCAGGAAAAGTTGCTCGACGCTAAATTCTGTCCCATTAACATTCAAGGATTCTTTTCCCGCCTTTTTTGCTTGTGTAGCCAAAGCCGTGAAACGTGCTGAAAGTTGTGTAAGCTCGGTTAATCCCTTTTGACTCATCCACGCTGGAACCTCGGTCTTGACCTTTACCAAAAAGTCAATGATGTTAAGTCCGCTATAATCTTTGATTAACTTGTCAATTTTCTTATAGAAATTGTCAGTATCGTTAGCGGCTTTCATCAGTTGCGTTTGCGTCTGCTCTACGCGGTCATTGAAATCAGCACCACCTTCGGTAGCCTTTTTCTCTGCCTCGTAAGCCTTGTCAATCGACTCTATATATTGGTCTTGGGCTTCTTTTGCGTCCTTAATCTTTCCAATGAAATCGCCTACTATATCGTTCTTGAGGAAAAGCGTGTCATCGAGCCATTGCTTAGAAATAGTGCTTTCGCTAATGCCGATGTCGCGCATACGTTGTTGGATGGTGTCATAGATTTTTTGAACACCTTTTTCGTATTCTTCACCCGTCTTACCAGCAATAAGCGTGATGTTTTGCTCTACAACGTCGCTAATGATATTTGCAATAGCCGATGCGTTTTGGCGTAATTCTTGGTTTTCGTAAACAAAGCCATACATACCAGTAACGGCTTCTTTTAATTGCGAACGCATCTTATTGCGTGCCTCTTCTACCGTAGACGTGTATTCGTCGCGTCCTTGTTGAACATCGTTTAAATGCTTTCTTTCAAGAGTTTCCTCTTTAATAAGGGCAATAGCAACGCGACGTTTTTCATTCAATACGTCCATGCCGTCGGTTTCCTTGACGGTTTCAATGCCGTATTCCTCGAGAATGCTATTAAGTTCGCCTAAAACCTTTTTGTAGTTCGATGTTTCGCCAGACATTCCCTTTAACGAATCAAAGAATGCCTCGGTTTCTTGTACGACCTTTGCACCTGCACGCCCAAATCTTTCTTGGTATTCGGTAGCCTGTTCTGTGTTGTCTTTAAGGAAACCGTAAGCCGCAGCCGCAGCGGTGATAACGGTGGCAATCGCACCTATCGGGTTTGATGCTACCGCTGCACTAAGGATTTTCCATGAACTGGCGACAAAACCGACAGCACGGCCAAGTTGGAACATTCCGCTTATAACTCCTTGCGTTATCAGAGTTCCGTTGACAGCGGCCACAAGAATAGCCCGTGCGCGATAAATACCATACATGATAGCCACGTCGCGAACAATCTCATAAATCATTCGCCAATGCGCGAAAAGGAGTTTTAATCCGTTTACGGGCAAAGTAAGTGCGCTTTGGTTTTCTGCGCCTATTTCGTTTAGCATATTATTCCATGCCAACGTAAGATTAGCCATCTTTACGCGGAGTGTTTCAGCCTGCTTTGCTTGGAAATCAAAGAATTTACCACCCTCGTCGGTAACGCTATTGATAACCTTCATTACGTCGGCATAAGATACCATCTTGTTTGACATCATATCAAACACTTGTGCGGTAGTAACAATCTCGTTGCCGAAACGCTTTTCTTCCGTGTACATTTGCGCAAGCATCGGAACGATAGCCAAGCCAGCATTTGCAAAGTCGCGGGCATCACGGGCTGTAAGTGCCGTTTGGGCGCGAATCTGACCTAAGTTGTAAACCAAACGCTCCATAGGCACGCCCAAGGCAGCGGAAATATCTGCAAGCCTGCGTGTAGTATCTACAACTTCCTCCTCTGCAAAGTTGTACGCCAACAACTGCTTTGCGCCCGTCGCAAGTTCAACGAGGGTAAATGGCGACTTGATAGCCATTGTGTTTAATTCGTTGAACAATTCCGAACCACGACGCATATCATCAATCAAGATGCCGAGCGAACGTTCAAGCATTTCGTATTGACCGCGCACTTCGTACATTTGTTTGACAAAGTTAGTAATAGCACCCAATGTCATTGCATAAACAACACGATTACGGATATAGCCGAACGATTGCGCTAAATAATTGTTGCTGTGCGTTAATTGTATGCCTTTTCCGAGCAATTCTGCTTGCAAACGCGAAAGACGTTGGTATTCGCTGCCAAGTTGATGAATCTCGCTTGCATTACCAACTTTGATAGATTTCAGCGCACGCATTTTTCTTGCAACAGCATCAACGCTTGACTCGTCCATGCCAAGAACGTCTTTAAGCGTGTTGCCTCTTGCGTTTTGGCGCATATCACGGATTCTTCCTATAAGTACAAGGATTTTCTTGTCTAATGCAGCCATTGCATCAGCATCAAGGACTGGTGTAGCCCTTAATTCATTCTTAATCCGCAACATTTCGCGCAATTTTCTCTCTGCGTCGGGCAGAGATTTATCCATCATGAGGTTTGCACGCTTAATTTCGCTTGAATATTGTTGCACAAGTTTCTTGGGGTCGCTGGTCGTTTCTGAGCGGAGTTTAGCACGTTGCTCGTCCAACAGCTCGTTTTGTTTACGCAATTCTTCTGTACCAAGATACATTTTATCGCGCCTTTGTTCCTCTAAATTGATAAGCTCTTTCAATTGACCTACCGTGCCATCGTCAAACGCGCCCTTTCCGCTACCTTTTCCACCGCCCGAAGCCTCGGATTGCGCCTTGAACATAGCATCAAACGACGCGGACATATCCTTCCAAGCCTCCTTCATCAAATCGACGGAAACTTTCTGCGTAATTGCGAAATCCTTCATGGCCGATTTCATCTTATCCATTGCGGAATCAAACTTACCAGCCATTATAGTAGTCTTATCACCAACGAAATCTATCAAATCGTTAATCGACTTTTCTAATTCCTTGGAATCAAGCTTACCAACAATCAGAACATCATCATTTGCTGCCATATCTTAAAGTGTATATATAGAGTTTATAACTATTCTTTCTTTTTCTTGTTTCGCTGCGGCATGGGGATTTCCATCTCCTCTCCATCAGCAAGGTTTTTAGGCGCACCGATAGAATTAAAGAACCGTTCGAGTTTCTTCTGTGCCTCGTATGCCTCCTTAAAGTTTTGCCAAGCTTTTTTGTCCGTACCACGTAAGTATTTCGTGTGCGTATTGTCAACAGCCATAAACTGCACTTGTGCGATGCTTAACCGATAGAGGTAATCATCTAATCGGTATTGTGGGAAGGCTCTGAGGAAGTCTGCTGCGTCTGCAATGATAGTGCTTCCATAAATAGTGATGCTGTCTCCTCCGATTTCTTCTTCCGCATCAGAAGTGAACCCGTAAGCGTACTCACCGATTTTTTGAGTAAAAAAAAAGCGGATAAATCTATTGATTTTATTGCGCCCAGCACAATTGCCGACCATTGGTTTGCATCAAATGTGCTCTGCATGACCTTTGCCTTCATAACGCTTACATAGTAGTCGTTCTTTGTGCGAACCTCATCCCAAGTAAGATTGTTCCCGTCGGGAGTGAAAAGGTGATTGCAAAGCATAACGGCCATGATTTCACACATAGCATCCAAATCGGTACACAAGGCAGTTATAACCTTTTGGTCGGTATCTAACGTTTCATCAGCCTTACGCATATCCAATACAAGGTTACAGATACGGTACAACGAATAATAGCGCATACCCTTTACCTTATACTCCTTATCACCAAGGCGTATCAAGGATGGCGTATCATTGATTATATCAACGATGTTTTTTTGGATGTCAATTGGAAAATCCTTTATCTCCTCTTGCTCCTGCGCTACCTGCTTGTTCTCGTTTTCCTTTGCCATAATATAACTTTTTCGTGAACATAGTTTATTTTGATTCTAACGGCATTTCGTAAAGCAAAGGGGCGCATCATCGGGGACACCCCAACAACGCACCCCTCACGTTCACGAAAACGTTAGAATTGCCATGCTTAGACTACTCGGTGGGGGTGTCACCGATAATCTTATACATGTGGTCAACTTGGTTTGCGTCGGTGTAAACCAAAGCGGTAATGGTAACGCTGTAGTTCAGCGCACCATCGGCATCCTTCTTGAGAGTACCAACGGTCAGACCCTTGTAGATAACAAGCGAACCAAAGCCGCGACCGAAGTCGAGCTTCCACTCCTGCTCTGAGGTGTGTGCGGATGCAGCACCCTCGTAGGTTTCGGGGCTTGTGTTGGCAACACCAGCAGTATAAGTACCACCGAAGATGGCAGGCAGCTCCGACAAATCGTAGTTTGCCAACTCAAAGGTCATGCGCACGGGATTACCTTGATAGAAGATGTCGAAAGGTGCGTCGTAGAACTCGGCCTCAATCTCGGTAGATTCGGGCTCGTCCTGCGCGATTGCCAGTCCTTTCAAAACACCCATGAACTTGGTATAAGCCACATTAGAGGCAGAACCAACAGCGCGATAGCCAAGGCCAATCGGCTTCAAAGTTGTCTTTTTTGCCATAATTTGTTTCCTTTCTTTATTTTAATTAGTTACGAATTACTTTGTTGGTCTATTACGACGACAAATGATTTTATGAAAGCATGGTACTGGTTTCCCTTTACCGTATTCTCATCATCATCCATCGAGAGAACGCTATCCTTTAAGATGTAGTAGTCGCCCTCATCAACGCGCCCCGTGTGGGCTTTTATGGCCGCTGTAATACCCTTATCGTAGGCATCGTAAAGCGTCTTATTCACACGCCCGCGAGTCTTTTTGGATATGTAGGCCGTAACCGTGCAGCGAACCCAGCCGTAAGCGTCGCCGTCAAACTCGGAATCATCATTGATATTGCCGACATTGGTAACGATAAAACCGTCCTCGATGTCCGATTTCGTAGTTTCCGTAGGCAATGTCATTGGATAGATGTTATTCGTGACACCTGCAAGAATCTCCGAAAGGAAATCATATATCGGTATGCGTGACGAATCCGTAATCATCGTGCTTAATATTTAGGCGTATCAATTTCAAGTGTTACTACACAAAGCGGACTAAGAGCTTTCTTGATGTGGTCGTACCGCTGCGAAAGAACATGGAACTTATAGAACTTGCCCTTAAAGGTGTAACCCTCTTCCATATATGCCCCGTAGGGTGCTGTGGCGGCAAAAACTATTTCCCAGCCTTTGTCTTGGTCGGGCTTGTAAGCCTTTGCAAAATCATTGGCCAATTGGCGACCTTTCACGGGAACGCTGATAGATGGGCTGTATTCATGCAGTAAGGAGTTTTTCCTCGCCTGCTTGCGTCCATAAGTGCCGTAGCCCTTGCGCTTTCCGTTAAAGTAAACACACCATACGTAGGAGTCGGATAAGTTGAAAGTCTCATTGTCAAAAGAAACATTCTCCACGATATTCACGATTTCCGTTTCAGCGTACTCTATAAGCCGCTTGGTCTGCTCATCGGCAACGCTATTAAATAAACGCTTACCCCAAAGCTTTCCATTGAACTTGAACCGTGTCTTTGCCATATCGTTACGTATTGTATGTTAGCTGTTCCATTCCTTGCGTGTCGCATAGATACTTACACCGCCCAATTGCGAAGGCTCTGCATCATCAACCACGAACGATACCTCTTGGCCGAACCGAACCAACGTTATCTCGTCACCCTTAATAGGAATGATATATTTGTTATCGCTACCCTTGATTAAAGGTATTGATATAACATGGCTGGCGGTCTGCAATGCGCGACCGTTATCATCGGTGCGAATCGTTTCATCCATGATACCGTTGTAGATTTCTACGGTGGTATCATCATCGTCGCCGTGTCCCGCAATAATGCGGTTTATCACGCCTTGGTAGGGGTATTCAAGAATCTCGTCGCGTACCATAGTTTTACTGCGGTATGATTTGGTCTACGTCCTCAATTGGTATGAACTTAATTTTTTTGCGAGCGTTTTCAAGTATCTCTGCCCTCTCGTCGTCGTATTTTTTGTAAATCGCGATGGCGTACTTGATTTTTTCATCTTGGTAGAAATCCTGCTCAGAGCCAACGGTCTTTTGGAAACCGTTATGCGACTGCTGCAAAGACGCTGTATTAGAAGGGCTTAAAAGTATGGCCGTGAATATGATGTCAGCAGTCATTAGCTCTTTCTGCTGTTCTGTAACACCATTGCCATAAGCATCTTCATTCGGGTCGCACCCTCTATCCAATGCTATCTTGACAAGATTCTTCTCGTCGAAACGAGTATATGTCGTTGATGCTTTAAGCCATTCTAATACCGTCATCTTTCTTGCAGTTTTTTAACCTTGATTATCGAATCTTGTTAGCCATCGCGATTTTTTAGTCTGCGGTTGCAATATCAACTACTACGTGATACAGCGACTCGTTCAGAACGGTTGCGTAACGACCGATAACGTCCGTGTGGTAAGACTTGAGCATACCGTTCGGCGTAATCTTGTTGATTACATACAAGAAGTTCTGAATCTTAGCCAGCGAGAATTGAATATTGCTATTCACCTCACCGCTACGCATCAGCGCAACGTCGGCGGTCTCTGCGTGAACGAGTACACCTGCCATGCCGAGTGGACGCAGAACAACGGTATTGGACTTCCAACCGCTTACGTCGGTAACGGTGGTGAAATCCTGCACCTTGCTTTCCTGCTTAACGACACGGATAGGAGCAATCTTAGAGATGGTGCTGCGGCTGTAGGCCACCAGCTGCTCCCAAGTGATAACGTCGGTGTCGATGCCGCTTGCACCGCTGGTTACAACGATAACCTTGTCGGGCGCATACAGACGAATCCAACGATTAACCTCGGCCTTGAAATAACTGTTGTTAATCAAGATAGAGGTAACGATGCTATACGGGATGTCCCACTCCATAGCGAAGTCCTCAGAAAGATTCTTGGCAGCCTTGAAGTCGTGCTCAATCTTTTGCATCTGCGAAGGAATATCGCAGTCGTTGGCAGACCAAACCTTAGTGCCAGCCTTCTTGAAGTTCTCGATAGGAATGTAGGACTGCTGCATTGTAGAAACGCCGCTGAATCCCTTTGTCGAGGTGATAGAGCCCGTAGTACCCTTGAACGCAATGGTATTGGTGTTAGAATAAGCACCACCATAGGAAAGGGTCTGTGCGGCCATGTAAGAGGCGCGGAAGTTGTGGGTCTTAACGAGGTCTGCCACACCCTTAACAAAACCCGTGATGAGGTTTTGGTCTTGAATGTTCAGCTCGCGCAGACGTGCCTGCAATTCCGTCTTAGACATAGAGGTTTCAAACAAGCCCTTACCATATTGGTAGATAGAGCCAGTCTTTTCCTCCCAGCCTTCGGTGTCGAGTTGGGCGGTCTCAGACAGAGGAGCCATTGCATCGGCCATAGGCACGACGCGGTTGACTTTCTGACGAACAGTCCAAGCGGGATTCTTCTTGGTGTCTTGCAGGTCAATTTTATACTCGTTACCCTCGACAGCGAAGTGCTCCTGCCAAAAGAAGGCGTTGGCCTCGATTTCGAGAGTGTTGTCAATCAGAGTTTGGAGGAAACCTACGTTAGTTCCATCCATGAATCCTTTCTGATAAAGCTTTTCAATAGCCTCATCGGGATTCCATTGGTATTTTAATGCGTTTGGCATAATCAAATCCTCCTTTCTTTAAATCCAGAAAATACCATCAATAAGAGACTTGTTCAATGCAAGCACGTACTTAGGCAGAGGCTGCATACGGGCAATGAAAGCCTGCTTGTTGTAGACGGTGGAAATAGAATAGTTGGCATTTTGGAAGCCATAACCCTCGGTGGGGAGCAGTTCCTCATCCATCTCGATAAAGGTGTTGGGCTTTGGTACAAGAACCTTTGCGGAAGCACTTGCGGCTGTGCCTTGTGCCTCTACCAACACATCGCCGACTTCGAGAGCACCGATAGCGGTATCAAGTGTTACCTTGAAACGTGCATTGGCCTCATCGTATTCAACGGCGGTAATCTTACCCGACTGACCAGTGTAGTCTGCGAAAGACTCAGTAACGGTATCGGGGTCGCCACCCGAACCAGCCACAACGGTCATTGTTTTAACCTTAACGGCGTCGGGAGCTTTCATAATAACCATGCCGACCTCTGGAGCGTCAGAATATCCGTCGCCCTTTAAGTAGATTATGGTGTCGGAGGCTTGGGCGGTGGCGTTATTAGCCGCGAAAGAACGGAAAATAAGGCATCCACCTTGCATGTCGTACTGAACCAACTGGGCTGCGTACAACTTGCCGAAACCCTTGTTAGGATTCAGAATAGTGCCACCGAGCAGTACGTTACCGCGTTGCTCGCCGTTACCATCCTTAACCCAAACAAACTTACCGCCACGAACCTTACGGGAGGTCTCGAAGAAAAACGCTAAATTTGTTACCATGATGTTTCCTTTTTTAAGTTGTTTATAAAAATGATGTTACCTAACCTTTACTTTCGGAAGTGAACCGATGATTTCTGCATCTTTCGTTTCATCGGTAGTAGGCTTCTGAGGTCGGATGTCGCCAAGTGAATCCTTGAAGATGTCCTTGAACTTTGCTACCAGCCCTTCGGCCTGCTCCTTGTCTTCCTTATCCAGCTTAACGGCGTAATCGGAAGCGAACTTGTCGAATGACGCGTGTAAGTCTGAACGGATGCCCTCCTTTGCAATGCGCATGATGTTACCAAGCTTTTCTTGCTTGCTCTTCGCATCCTTGAAAGCTTTCAATTCGTCCAATTGGTCTTGCACCTCTTTTGGAATCTGCTGCTCAACAACGGTGGGCGGAGTTTTGATTTTCTTCTGCAACTCGGCGATTTGGGATTTGTAGCCGTTTTCTTTCGTCTCAAACTCCTTGGTTTTGTCCGTGATAATCGTGCTTGCGCCGCTAAAAGCGGAATTAAGCGCGAACTTCATGTCGCCAAGAGCTGTTTCATCATCTGCGGCAGCGTCGGGATAACGCTTTGCAAAATGTTCAGCAAACTTGTCTTTAAAACCATCGGTAAGGGTTGCAGCGGTGTAACTTTTCTCGTTACAATAGTCATTTACTTTCTGTAAAGCCTCTTCTTTTGTCATAGTTTTCTACTATTAAAAATTAAACAATTAGATTTGTTTGGGTGCAAATTTAATAAATAAGGTGAAAAGACGAAAGATAAAATAAACACAAGAACGTGATAAAGCGTGTGAAAATCACGAACTTAATTTGATGCAAGTCAATTATACAGAAAAGTAATGTGTATCTTTGCAACAAGAAATTTCTATTAGGTTTATAAACTTGTTGCATTTTTAATTACTTTTGCGTATGGCACGTAAGCGTAACGATATTGTATTAGCACCGTTAGAGGATGGCAACCAAAAGTTTGCTATCCGTTCTAATGCTGATGTCGTATGCTTTACGGGGGGTACTGGCGGCGGCAAATCCGTTGCATTGTACTATGCGCCTATCATGCACCTTGCCACGAACGATAACGCTAAGATAGTATGCTTTATGCGTAATATCAGCGACTTTTGGGGCGCGGGAAAGGTAAATGATACGCTTAAAAAGATGTATCCTCTTATCGACCGTACAACAAAGAAACAGCCTCACGACCCAATAGGCGAGATTATCCGTAACAATCAAGACATGGGTATGAAACTCTACAACGGCTCTGAGATTAAGTTTCAGCAGTTGGATAACGAGAACCCTATCGTTATAGATAAAATCGCAAAAGGCTTGCAGGCGAAAAAGCTCATTTTCGACGAGTGCAACAAATTCTTATGGCGCACAATATCCACATTCTTCCCGCGTTTGCGTAGCGACACAAGCGGAAAGGCGCAAGTATTTCTCGCACAGAATCCAGAAAGGGAGTGCTTTATGCGTAAGCTGTGCGGAAAAGGCGTACATGGTGGTGGGTGGATTAACGACGACGGTACGGTCGACAAGTCGATGGATGGCGTCGTTATGTTTTTCTTCATGCCGAACGGTGATTATGAAAAGGCCGTTTGGGGGCGCACAAAGAGCGAGGTCTACGAAAAGGCGAAAGATGCCATTGATGCGCTTTTGCTTGTAGACCCCGACATGTCCTACGAGGACTTTATCCTTTCGATGGTGTTTTTCACTTTCGATGTGCGCGATAACAAAAAGATGCTTTCGCGGAACAAAGGCTATCGCGGATTGGCCGCAAATGCAGCTACGGCAGCATCCGCATACGCCGTTAATTGGAATTATTCATTAACGGATGAAGAGGAAAGTATTGAGGATTTGTCAAACGTAGAGTTATCAACAAACGATGTGGAGCGTATGTTCAGACCATTGGAAACGCCTGTTGGCTGCGAAGTGCTGAAACGGCGAATGACAATGGATATGGCTACAACGGGATTCGATAACTTGGTATTCAAGTATTGGGAGCTGTGGTCGCATTACGGTTGGGTGTGTAGGGATATTGAATATTCCACAAGCAACAAAAGCCGCGAGGCCGTAATCATGGCTATACAATTCCGTGACAAGCACAAGCTGCAAGAAAAGGAGATGATTATAGACGTGCAGGGATTCGGATTCCTAAAGGATTGCTTCCCGCGTGCGATATTATTTAGCGGTGCAGGCTCGTCAAGCAATCGCGGTAAATCACAATTCAAGACGATGAAGGATGAGGCAGGCCACGTCGCTATGGAGATGATTCAAAGCGGCCTTATCCACTATGAGCCGCGACTCGCCAATGCTCACTATAATCACAAGAACATGAAACGGTCTGGAGGCACTACGGTAATGAAACACATGATATTTGAAAGCCGCGTGTTCCAATTCAGCAAAACGCCTAATGGCCGTTTAGAGATGCTGCCAAAGGATAAGATGAAGGCATTGCTAAAAGGCATGTCGCCAGACCTTATGGATAACATCATTCTCCTTTGCGGCGGCACAATCTACGACTGCTACCGAATGTTACGCGACGATGCTGGCATCATGCGAAAGAAAGCGCAGGCGAGCGATATGTTGGCCTTGCTTAACGTCAACGGCCAAGAGGAGGTTGATACAAGAATACACCGTGTAAGAAAGATACGGAACGCAAGCGAAATATTAAACATATTAAGTACAATATAAGATGATTAGATTACACGACATCAAATGGTTTCTGCGTGAACCAGAAAGGCTTACAAAGATGAAGCCTTTCACTCGCGGCGGTAAGATGAACGGACACGGCTACGAGAACTCGGACATCCAGATTAATTCCATGATTGATACGGGTTTCACGAATCTTACGCTAAAGCCCGTGTCGCAGGATTTGTATATCACGGAGTATCGTCCCGACCTGCATCATATAATTATGAATAGGTCAATACCGCATATCAAGGTCTCTATTGACGGATGCGAGCTGCCTTTGGGTATGCTTGACATGACACAAACGGCATCGTTCCAAAAGCTGATTCACTCGGCACATGTCCGCTCACTGACAGCCAATCCGCTACTCTTCAACCTCGGCAAAACCGACGCCAATAACGGGGGTATAGACCCGTTTGAGGAGGTTAAGGATGCTTGGGCTGACCGTGGTATGGACTGGTGGCTTTCGCAGGCTATCAATACATGTAAGCAGCTTGGTAATACTGGACTGCTTTTCAGTTTCGATAAATCAGAAAACAAGACCATCGTAACCACGTACAGCTACGAGGACGGTTATCAGATTGTTCCTAACTACGATGAATACGGCTACGAAATCGCCCGTTCTATCGCCTACATGGTTGATAACAAGAAAATAATTGATACATACGACAATACAAACCACTATCGCGTAATGCAAGGTGCTACGGGTTGGGAGATTACAATGGAAAAGCATGGCTTCAGCCGTTGTCCTTTGCTTATCAAGCGCGGTAAAGTGGCTTGGGAGTATGCTGAAAGCACTATCGAGATGTGGGAGCTTATGACAAACATCAACGATATTGCATTGAAGCGTTTCGGTACGTTCGCACTTGTATTCACGGGCGATATGGATGCCGAGTCGTTCAAGCGCGATTCAAGCACCCTTATCATCAATCTTTCAAGTGACACAACCAACGGAAAGCAGGATGCAAAGGTGTTGGAGTTCCCAGAACCGCAGACTATGGACGGGTATCTTAAAACCCTTGAGGAAAAGATTTCACTATTCAGCTCTACATCGTTCATCACGCCAAAGGATATTACAGCCACCAACAGCGGCGGCAACGGCATCGCATTGGCTATGTCTAACGACTATGCCCTTGCTACACAAAGCGCATTGGATTGGCGTAAATTCGTGAACGACATGGTATATCTGCATCAAGAGGGATTGGATTTGGAGAATGACGGCGTGGATAAATATTCCAAGCTGCATATTGGCGCAAAGATTGTTCCTTGGTCGCTGGAGACGAACAATACAAAGATTACGAACCTTTCTATGGAGGCCAAGTGGCTTTCAATGCAGACCGTGATTGAAAATTCTCCAGATGCAGCACCCGATGAGGTCGACCGCATCATCAAGGAGCGTGGCGCACTTATTCCACTTGATACCAAAGCTATTGATAGCAATGCGCAAACGGCAAACAACATCAGCCGTAACCGCAGCGATGAAATAGTCGACAACAATTCTAAAACGGGCATTTCTTAAAAGAAAGGAGGTTTATCATTATGGGAGAGTATGGATTTGGAGGAGAGATTTACAGCCTTATCAACACGTTAATAACAATCGTCTTGGGTGGTGGATGGTTCTTGCATTGGAGGGCAAGCCGACGCAAGGCCAACGGTGAAGCAAAGCAAACTGAGGCACAAGCAAACAAGGAGGCACAAGAATACTACAACACCACGTTAGCGGACGTTAATCGGACGCTGAACGAGGTACGCGCAGAACGTGACCATTACAAAGACGAAAGAAACGAGTTGCGTAAGGAAAATCACGAAATGCGCACAAAATACATAGAAATAGAGGATAAGATGACAAAGATGGATATTAACTATAAGCGTGACATATCACGTTTAGGCCGTCGTATTGATGTCCTTTCCCCTTTCCTATGCGGTGTAGCGGGCTGTATGCACCGCAAAAAGGTTAGTCTCATGGAAAACATTGACGACGACAGCTTTGCAAAGACAGAAGAGCGCAAAACAGCGCACAAAAACAATATTGAACCAAGTAACGAAATATAAAAAGTAATTATTATGGCAGTAGTATTAACAAAAGGAAGTAGGGGCGAGCTTGTGAAACGCTTGCAGGCCGCTCTGAACTTGGTGCAGGACGGTATCTTCGGCGCAGTAACCGAGGAGGCAGTCAAGGCATTCCAAAAGGCGCATGGCCTCGTTCCAGACGGTATCGTTGGAGAAAAGACGTGGGCTATTATCGTTCCTAACGAATCATCTTTGCAGGTATCACGGCGTACAATAAACCGCATCATTGTGCATTGCACGGCAACGCCCGAAGGCCGCGTAGAAACCGTAGAGTCCGTCCGTAGGATGCACAAGGCAAAGGGTTGGGCTGATATTGGCTATCACTATCTTATCGGCTTGAACGGCGAACGTTGGAACGGGCGCAACGTAAACCTTGTCGGGGCGCATTGCGAGGGCTACAATGCAAATTCAATCGGTGTTTGCTATGTAGGCGGCTGCGATAAAAAGATGAAAGACAAGGACACGCGAACAGATAAACAAAAGGCGGCTTTGATTGCCTTGCTGAAGGATTTGCGCAAGCTCTATCCAAAGGCAAAGATTGTAAGCCACCGTGACCTTGATAGGAAAGGAAAGGCATGTCCTTCGTTTGATGCAACCAACGAATATAAAGATATTTAGTTATGGCAACACGCGAGGACAGAGAGTTCTATACCCGCATGTGGGAGCAGAACCAAATGCTTAACAATGGATGCGGTACACTGTTTTGTATCGCGTTAATCATTGGTGTCGTGCTGCTGTTTTCGTCTTGCGCCACAAAGAAACATATTGTTGAAAACGACTATCAGAAAACCGAGGTTAAAGTTGATTCGACAGATGTTCAAAGCGTAAAGGTGGATTCAACAGATACGGAGCATAAGACCGAGATAAAGGAAACCGAGAAAGTTGAAACCGAAACAAAGGTCGAGAAATCCGACTCCACCGTTATGACGGTTGATGCACAAGGCAATGTTATCAAGCAGGAAACGTGGCACAAAGAAAAGGAAACGGTTTCAAGAAACAGGGAATACGAAAAGTGTTTGAAAGATTCGATAGACCGAATAAAACTTGAAAGGGATTCGCTTTTGGTTTATGTTTCAAGGTGTGATTCCCTAAAAGAAAAACTATCTCATAAGGAATACGTGACCGTGGAAAAGCAAAAAATTCCTAAATGGTGCTATGGTTCTTTGGTAATTTGTTTGTTATTTGTTATATTTGCAATCACAAAGTTTGTTAGACGGCTATGGTAGCAGGAAACGTGACATTCCCGATATACAACAGTGATGGTACATCATTTAACGGGCTTGAACTAAAGAAGTCTGTATATGAAAGTGTTGTAATGTCACTTGGTAACAAAATATCGGGCGATGTATATTATCCAAACAATACTCTTGTCGTTACGATGAAAGAGTACATCACCTATAATGGTGTGAAATATGTACTTGTGAAACCACCGACGATAGTCCGTGAGGGTATGGTAAGCGACAACGGGGAATTAAAGGGTATGACAAAGTATTCCTTTACGTTCTACCACCCGATGTATATGCTGGGCAATTTCCCGTTTTGTGATGTCGCGGTAAGTTCAGACCAGCAAAGGTATCTTTCCGAGAATAAGACGTTCTTCTGGATAGGAAACCTTACCGACTTTGTAGCAAAACTCAACAAGAACCTTGAGGACACAGAGTGGTATTGTGTCATCAATGATAGCGTAAGCCAAGCGGATAGACAGCGTTTAAGTGATGTGATTCCGTTTGACAAAAAAACCATTGCCGATGCGGTGAAAACTGGCTATGAGACTTGGGGTGTTCCTTACATCATAAGCGTCATACCAAGCACAAACCCGCTATATCAGCAAGGAAAACGATTCATTATCCAATATGGACTGCCATCTACCGAGATACTTGTGGAGAATGCGCAGCATGAACTTGTTCCGTTCGTATTCCATTTCGGCCAGGGTGTAGGATTGAAGAACAATTCCCGCACGCCCCGCAACAACAAGATTATAACACGTATCGCAGGCTATGGCAGCGAAAATAACATACAGTACGGCTATCCACAGATTCCTTATGAGGGAGGTGATTGTCAATATCCGTTGTACTACGGCATTGTAGGCGGTCAAAGGGTGCAGTTAATCAAGCATCCTTTCACCCGCACGCATCTTATGCCGTCAATATATAGGGAGACAGTCAACAAGAAGGTCAACCCTATGGCTACTGGCTATGACCCGACGATAGAACTGAAAGACTACTACGATGCCGACAACACATACGAGAACCCGATAAAGCCACTTGAGCCATCTTATGAGATACACGAGTTTGAAAAGATAAAGCCCGAACTTGGGCAGAGGTTTATCGTTGGTGTATCTGCATATAGCGACAAGGACTTGGATTCTATAAGCCTTTCCTCTTTCATTTCGTTGCTGTCCGAATACTATACAGAATCGGAGTATCTGAAAGAAAAGGAAGAACTTGAAAAGATAATCAACACGATAGGCACGATGTCATCGAATAGCGGTAGTGTGAACACAAGGGCATACTACTGCGATTGGTCTTTCACAAAAGACGAGAGATATGCCTACGTCAAGTTTAAGTCAAGTGCGCTCAACTTTGAATACACGGTGTTGGTGGTAAGCCCATCACAGGATGTCGAGTGGGACGACACGATGGATGATGATGGAAACTATGTACAAAGTTACTTTAGGATTACCATACCGCAACTCGCATTCGACCTATATGCAAGTGCAGCCGTCACGCAGGAGATGACCATCAATATGCGTAGCGGTGCTTGCTTGGGTTGCTCGTTCCCCGTAATGGTGGATTGGGATGACTACAAGTTGAATTTCTACGATGCCGATGGCAACTTTTCACCAAACGGCTCTCAGCGCAACTACGACAAATATCCCGATAGCAGCCAAGGTCAGATAACCTTGATTCTGAAAAAGGAGACATCCACGTTCGGCACATTGATGCCTAACATATACCAAAAACCGCATATTGGCGATGAGTTCGTAATCCTTGGAATATCATTGCCTACATCATACATAACAAGCGCAGAGGCAAGGCTTGATGCGGAAATGAAACAGTATATGCGTGACAACAACGTGTACTACTATGACTATCCGCTGAAATTCGATGAACATTTCCTTACCACACACGCAGGCATTCTTGCACAGATGGATAACAATGTCATCGTAAGGTTTGACTATGCTGGCACGGAACACGCACTATACATCAAGCAGGTTACAGTCAAGTATGAAAACAAGCCGTTGCCTACTTATGACATAACACTTACAGACAACATCGAGGTTGTGCTTAACCAGATTGGTCAGGTGATTGATGAGGTGCGTAGGTTACAGGACAATCTTGGTGGCGTTGAAGTTCAGCCGAGCAACAACTACTTGCGCAAGGACATAGATGATACCGCATACGGAATGATAAGACTTATCAAGGGCTTGCAGGTGGGCAATAGGTTCGTCACTGGCTTGCTTGGCGAGGGTGGTGTGTTCCGAAAGGAAGAAGATGGCACTACATACCTTGAATGCGACAAGCTGTATGTCCGTATGAAAGCCTACTTTGATACCGTTGAGGTGCGCCACTATATGCACAGCGCAGGAAACAGGGTAGCATCCAACGCAGGTATCAATTGTTCCCGTGTGGAATACATCGACTCCAATGGTGATGTAACACAGGATGCGACAGAGGCAACATTGTTCCGATGCTATTTCCGTGCCAACGATGATGGTCGTGAGGTTCGCAATGATTTTGTCATAGGCGACCTTGCTTTCTGCCGTGAGACAAATGTCAATACGGATAGTGCAGACCAACATGGATATTGGCGTGCCGTTGTTGGTAGGAATGTCAATGGAGTGCTTACCGATGATGGCGAGGGTTGGATTGACCTTTCCGCAAGTGATTGTCAGGATGGTTCTGGAATACCTATTGCACAAGATGACATTGTACAGCTTGGAAACAAGACAGACACAACACGTCAAGGTGCGATAGTAGAGTTTGTGTCTGGTACTGATGCGCCGTCTTATCAAATCTATCAAGGCATCAATACGTATTCATTGAACGGCAAGAACTATATAGGATTGGGCTATTCGACGCAGACTGGCCGTGCATACCCCAATCC
>Ga0265300_10000120_pt1 | contig 82750 bp, 118 predicted proteins | sample AusTroGonzalo_MG_FD_193482 | JGI IMG/M metagenome (GOLD analysis project Ga0265300, IMG submission 193482) | Bovine rumen microbial communities from tropical cattle in Woodstock, Queensland, Australia - Gonzalo_03 | ecosystem: Host-associated > Mammals > Digestive system > Stomach > Rumen ... | reverse complement strand
TTCTATTGACGGATACCGCAGAAATTGTTATATTATCTACGTAAACAAATGGAAATGGTAAGTCAACGGAATTGAGGTTGAAAATGGCAAAAATGGACATCACGGTATTCTACGAAAATCTCGCTTGCGCTTGGGCCGTATCAAACAAGGAAATTCTGAAGCGACTCACCAGTCACATTGAAGGAAATACGCTTCACCTCAAGTTCGCTGCTGAAAAGCAAGGCTTGCGTCATTGCATCAACGCCACGCTTTTTGAGGTTAAGCCTACTGCTGAAAAGCACAAGATTGAAATTGACGAGATCTTCGTCGGATACGATAGTGAAGGCTATCACTGGTCTGACCACATGGGCGGACAGATTGTTGACTGCAACGGCCTCAAGATTGACTCGGCCATTGATCTGATCGTTGAAACCTTGAACAAGAAGATGAAGAGAGGCTAATCATGGCTGAAGAGATTGAAGCATACGCAATGGAAAAGATGGCAGAAAAACATCCCGACCTATTTGTTCTGGCGGTTGACTGTTCCGCAAGTATCACCCCTGAAGAAGTGGATGAAGCAGCTGCTGAACTTGATAAGATTGCTAAAGGCCCGGCTTGGTCAACGCTCAACTACCTTGATGATATCATTGAGCCCAAGGATTGGAACGATTTTGTTGAATATGTTGATGAAGTCTTCAACATTGATCTTGCACACACTGAACCCGATGCCCTTTTCTCGATTGAAGAAATGCTTGAATGGGCAGATTCTTACAGAGGTATCTAACATGAAAAAGATTAAGTATCATTTGACAAACGCAATGCTCGCCGTCGCTCAGCTGCCGGCAGACATGCTCACTTTCGTAATCATCAACGTTCTTTAAAGGTAACAACATGAAGCTAGACTACAACGCACTTTTATCCCTCAACCTGAAAACTCCAATGAAGAGCAAGCTCAACGACGGAGTTAACTTGCTCTGCGATCTTGCAGGCCAAGTTGGGTTCGGAGGCGTTGTGGTCCAGACTCGTGATGGCTATGAAGACTCGTGGTCTGTTTACATGCACGATATGCCTGAGTATGAAGATCAGGCTCACGGCCTTGAACTCGACTGGCGAGTATGGACAAACGGCGAGACGGCATACATCCGTCTGGAAGATATGAAGGACCGCAAGGTTGACTGTTACGTTTCTACAGGCGACATCAAAGTACATTACAGCAAGCGAAACATGAGTTTCTGGACAAAGCTGGGCGGCCATCGTTACGATTGCAGCGCCTTCAGCCGTGACCGAACTATTTCCTTTGGACATCCCGAAGACTTCGAGCGATGGGTTGATAAGATCGCCAAGTACATCAACAAGTCCAATACACTGAACAAATGCAAGCTCGCTAACATGGAGGCGCTTGCCAACTTTAAGCGAGCGATAAAGAAGGCTGAGATCGAGTCCAGCAACGGCGAGTACATTGCTGGCGCCATTGAGGAACAGCTCAAAGAACTGTTGGCTGGCACTGGTCTCGAGACTCGTATCATCGTGGAAGATACGACCAGAGATGTACCACAGAAATGGTCTGTGAGTATTACGAACTGGCGTAACGCTGAACGTTACGAACTCTGGAGAAATTGCGATACATTCGCACAGTTCCTGCAGCGAGACCAGAAGGATCTATACAAAGAACGTGCCAAAATGTACCTTTCACGTCCAAGTCTCAATACCGATTACGATAAGAAACTCAAGGATGTTATTGATCTTAAGGCAGAGGAAAAGAACTTTGAGTATGACTTGACGGATTGGTTCAACGCAGGCACCAAGCGTGCCATTCCGAAGTGGTATTCGTTGGACAAACGTTTCAATAAGAACCTGCAGGAATATACGGAGGAAACAGAAATGTACTTCACAGTGCAGTACTGGCCGACTGTGCAGTCCCGCGATAAGTTCTCCATCAAGTACTCGTTAATGGGCAACTTTCATCCCGTGGTCCAGAAGGCCATCAGAGGAGGCAGAAAGGAATCCAACTTCTTTATTACTGCCAGCGATCTTGACGAAGCAAAGGCTCTGGTCAGACGCGTCATCGCAGCTGAGGAGAAGCTCTGGAAACTCTATGATCATACGAGAAATGAAGAATGGCACATTGCGATGGATATTGAAGACATCCAGGCGGGCAAATAAGCCTGCCTTTCTTTTACTGATATAATTCAACAGCAAACTATTTAAAGACGCGCAGAAGACGAACGTATGACTATCGTAAACAACAGATTAGACATTATCAGTGAACATAACAAGTCCGCACAGTATTACCGGCGCCTCGCGTATGATTTCTACAAAGACGTAGCGAAGGTATGCCAAGACTGTGGACTTTACCGGCGCCACAAGCCTGAGAAACAGTACAACTGGTGGACGCCAGATCCTTTCAAGCTGCAGGAATTCTGGCGGACAGAAGTCGGGGTCAGGCTTGACTGTGATTGGCTGTGCATGACAGAGTCGGAATGCGCTGACCTAGGCTACAGTCACCCAGTTACCAGGCTATTTGATGCAGTGAGCCACGAGAACGAATCGTGGGTATTGATTGACGACGGTAAGGATAAAGAGCATTGGAATCTCGACGACGACACGATCGTTGCGTTCTGGCCGAACACTGGTGAATTGGATTTCTGGGTTGGTGACGAACTGGTCTGGGAATACGAAGACGAGGCTGCACAGATAGTCCGCCAGTACGAGCACCCCTCGGTCGAGAAGCTAGAGGACAGACAGAACAAATGGCTCTGGGGCCTTGACTGCACCAAGGACGAACTGGGCAGACGTACTGGTTCTGCTTACGCCGGGATACAGACGATTGAACGATTGAATACAGATAAAGCGTTCCGCCAGCAGTGCCTTGATACTATCGCTAAGCATATAAAGAAGGTTCAGCGCAAGTACATCGAGCACCGGAAGGCAGAACGCCAGAAGGAGATACGCGAATGCTGTAGTCTATTTACTGTATAACGATTCGTATATCTCGGCTGGATACTTATAGGGACGCTGGTGAGATAGCCACGTCCGTATATTTCTACAGACCTCCATAAGCTGCCAGTTAGTATACGTAGCCTCTGCTATATCCTCCTCCCAGAGTATCATCGGATCGTAATCCTTTCCCTGTTCCTTTCTGCTACGATACTTGAAATGGAACGTGCCATTCCCGAGCTCCTCAAGGGTATCATCTATCAACTTGTATGCCTTGGGGATATCATGGAGCAACGTCTGCTTAACGTGCAGCAAGTGGGGGAAGGAGTCGCAGTGGTCTAGCATCACATCAACTGACAACGAACGTACTGAATTGAATACGAGATAGTATCGCAATATCTGTGGTATTAGTCGCATGTTATTACCTCCATTGAATTAAAACAATTAAATGGATACGATTGACGTATCCACTCGTTTGAGTACTAATATATGTACATTTCTATTTATTTTAGAGGAGAAAGAGGCGCTTATAGATGACGAAAGAGGCGGTCTTTAAGAATTGTGATTTTGACATGGTTTTTGACAGGAAACCTGTATGGGTATTTTGACTGTTGCTGAAAACTGACTTGCTAAACTTTGAAAAAATGTATTAAGGCAAACGTCTACCCCCACCCAGTTTTGCCAGCAAAGCTATGGACTAACAGACAGAGAAAGATGTCTCTCCTAAGGTCCGTAGAAAAAAATCGCTACTATGTTGAAGAATGGTTTATTGTTAATATAGAAAGAGAAAGATCTCCCTCATAAGGTCTTCGGAAAAAACTTAAGTCTTCTTCTATATATAGTTTCTAGACTTTTCGGATTTTAGTGGGCTCGGAAAAAAATTCTGAGTAGTTGAATGAATAGTTCGGAAAAATATAGGTGTGTTGTTGATAAAGAATTAGAAACATTTTGGAAAAATGTTGATAAAATGTTGATAAATCGTATTTTTGACGACAGAACGCTGTAAGATGGGTAGTTGACTGTATATGGGTGAGATTCCCGAGATTTTGGATTTTGTGTAATAAATAGTGCTTTTTTGATGTATATGGGCCGGAAAAAAATTCTGAGTAGTTAAGATGGGTTGAGATTGAGATTTTTAGGTGTGTTTGTTGATATGTTGTTTATTCTGGGATATTAAAGGAGATATTTGGAAATGAGTCAATTGAGTCAAATAGAAATGAATATGATTATGAATGGCAAAATGAAAGAATCCATTTATAAAAGATTAGAAAAGATAGGACTATATAGTTATGATGTAGGGAATAGAAGAAAGTGGTATTATTCTAATCCTGATTTGCAGGATGGATATGTTGAAGAAGAGAAAGAGATACAGGTGGTCTTTGTAGATTGGATGGGAAGTATTACGGAAATGTGGGTTAACCATGATTTTAGTCTGCATCCAGTATGGTATAAGATTTTAAAGAATAATGACGGAAGATATAGTCCGCGTAAGTATGATTTGGAAAATAGAGAAGAGATGTTTAAGGACATTGTAGAGCAAGTTAGACAATTAGACAGACTTGTGATTGAAAGGAATAAGAGGTTGATGGAAGATAGAAAGAGAAGGCAGAAAGAAGAAATAAGGGACTGTGTTAGAAATTGGAATGCTAAGTAGTTTGGAAAGATAGATAAGAATTTTAGCTGGCTGGTATTTACAGAATGGGCAAAAATTGTTATTTTTACTACGTAATGGAAAACAACTCAACAAGGAGCCGATAAATGAAAGAAAACATGAAGAACATGCTGGTGGATCTTGCTATGCTTCTTAAGAAGTATTCTACCCCGGACTGCGCTTGCACTATTGACGGAGACCAAGACGGAAGCGTGACGGTCTTCTGCGATGGAGAAAGCGTCTACTTTGATTATCGGATTGGTATTCCTGAACTTGCTGCGGAACTTGACCGTGATGAAAATCCTTACCGTAAGGTGCTTGTGGCAGACTCGATTGAAAATGTTCAAGTGGTGGTTCATATGAATGACTTCGTTGTGAATCCGAAACTTTGCTATTCTTGGAATCCTGAAGGCGTCTCTATGGACAGCGGGTATCTTTCCTTTGACCTCCAGTGCATCGAGTGGAACGGCGTTCTGTCGCTGTTGGCATGTATCAGAAAGCACGGGTTCCTTGAGTTGGTGGTCAACAAGGTTCGCATTTCGGTTGACCCGAATGAAAAGCGAGCAGTAAGATTTAAAGTCAATGCAGAACATGGCATTGAAGTGGACTATTTGGGATAACCGGGAGGCGCATCTATGGATATTGTGAAACTCATTGCTATCTACGTCGTTATCATTACGGTCTTTGTAGGAGTTGCCATTTATCTGCCTAAAAAGGTTAAAGAACACGATGAGGCGCTTGTCGCTAAAACGACAGAAGTCATCATCAAGAATAAGATCTTGGGCGAGTGCCTGGCTGAGGACCAGTATCGTTCGCTGCTTGTGAAGGCAAATGCAGACTCTACCTATTGGGTCAAACGATACAAAGAAAGTAGGGAGAAAGAAGTGGACAGTCTCCTGCTTTTTATCAGAAAGAATGAAGAAGAGGCTTACCGCCTTAAAAGAAAAGCAGGATGGATAAAAGATGGAAACGACGGAACGGCTAAGCACAGTAATTAAAGTAGTTGAAATGGGCTACAAGACGCTTCCCGATGTTGACGAATGGTTAAAGATGCTGAAGGAAAGCGAGAAGCAAGATCATCTTAGAGAAATCAGAGATTGTGGACTTGAATACGCAGTCTAAGAGGAAATATGAGTCACGCAGATAATAACGGCAAAAAGTGGAAGCAGAGTTACAACCGAAACATCAGACGCACAAACAAGCAACTGATGAGCGGCATGGAACCTGACGATGACACTTGCTTGCTGACTGGTCCTGATGGGACCGCACTTGGTAATGATTGGAACGACCCGACTGGTGAACCGTGGAATTGGAATGCCGGTAAGGGTCACGATGCAAGAAAGCAGTGGAAAGACTAATGACAAGATTATCTGAAATATCTGCATTCCTTCGTGAACTAGGATGCACTGATACAGAGTCACACAGTTTCAATGAGACAACAACGAACTGGCGTTATGAATCTGCTGACTTTGCATTGGTCAAGTTCTCACCTCGCACAATTACTCTTCCTGTAGGATTCTATTACAATGATGGTACTGTCTATTACAGGAAGGATTCAAATGGTAAGTTAGACACTGTGTCTTTCAACTATGAGAATGATTCTCTTTTAGACATCAAGGCGCAGATACTTAAAGTAAAGAAAGAGTTTGATGATGCGCAAGCAAAAGCGGTCGCTTACTTTAAGCGACTTGAAGTAAATGCAAAGAAAAGAGAAATAAGAAACTCCACTTCTGATTGGGAAATTTAAATGAAAAACCATCGTAAGAAACTTGTAGAGCTGCTTTGTGAGTATGGCTTAACTACTTCAAGCTGGGAAGACATCTGGTCTTATGATGGCTTGGAAATCTTAACTGTCAAAGATGCGGTTGATAAGATTGTTGAAATGCCGACTGAATTTGAATGCGACATAGAAGATGGGCATCTTGTCATTAAGGCATATAAGACCAAGTATCTTGCACACAGAACCAGATATCCTGCATCTTGGACTACTGAGTTAAAGTTCAGATATGACCAGCCTGCAGACTTTGAAAAGATGAAAGAACACCTTAAGTTTCTTAAGAAGAATTTGAAAGAAACAAAAGCTAGGTGCGAAAGGTGGGCAGTTGAGCAAAAGAAGATTCAGCACATGGAAGAAATTGAAACAGCGCAAGAAGGCTGGATAGTATGATAGATTATAAGAAAAAGATTGAAGACATGCTTCGCAGTGAAGGACTTGTGAAAGCATCTAAGTGGAATGATGAATGGTCTTATCAGTCGCCGAATAATGTATCTGGGACAAAAATGGTCATCGCTGAGCTTAGTAATTATTCACAATCAAAGAAGTGTTTTAGAAAAGGACATGCTATTGATGAACTTGACGTAGTTCATGGCTTTACTTATCATGCCTTCAGCGGACGCATTATCAGAACTACATTCATTGATAAAGACGGCGAGACAAAGTCAATGGTAACCTATCGTTATCGTCGTCCTGAACATTTTGAGTGGGCAAGAGGCAGAATCAGAAAAGCAATTCAAGACTATGAAGATGCTCTTATTTTGCTTAGTGCTGATTTGAAGAAAGATGAACTTAAAGCAAAGAAAGAAGCCATCAAGAAGGCTGCTTATATGTGGGATGCAAGATGACACCGCGTGAATACTTTGTATTGACAAATTATGTCGCTGCAATAGATACAAGAAACTTTGAAAGAGAACGACGTGATGAATGTCAGAAACTCTTTCTTAAGATTTTCTGGTATGCGCTAATCATAAGTCCTTGGAACCCAGGTAGCAACTTGGGCATGAAGAGGAAAAAACCGCCTTCACTGCAAGTAGTCCGTGATGTTAAAGAAGGCCGTCTTACTTGGCCGTTAGGCGGCATAATGACGGGAAACGACTTTAAGTTCTTCCCAATTTTTGAAGGCCCAGCAAATGAACTTAAAGACATTAAAATAAATGTGCTTGTTGATAATGGGTGGGATGAAATCGTGCTTTCTATCTATGAAAGCGAGTTCAACGCCTGTGAACGAGAAGATCTTGACGAAATGATTGCAGCAAGATTAAGACGCATCAATTGGGAAATATGAGACAGAATTTTATAGATTATGCACAAGACTTTTGGTACTTGGTTGCTCATGTGCCAATGGAAGAAATGTTTGATTATTTACTAGGAGACATAATAATGCCTGAATGGGAAAACATACTGAGGGAAACATTATTTCCTTTCATCGCTAAAAGAACTTTGAATGAGATAATCGGCAAAGAGAATGCCAGAAATCTTCTCATTAAAGCAAACACAAAAGACCGCATCAAGTACATTCCGCTTGAAGATGGCAAAACGAATCTTGCTTACACACCAATGCGAAACGCTTTCCTTGACAAAGTCAAGTCTATCATGGCTGACTCCGGTCTTACTTACATCTATGACTCCGGAGAAGATCCTGATGCGTTCAGAAATGAAGCTAATCATTACACTCTTCCAAAGGTAGGAAGTGGTGGTCCAGTCGCTCGTGTCATCAACTCCGTAACTCTTAATGATTCTGTTGAGCCTCACATCAATGCAAAGATGAATGCTCCGAATGAAGCAGTGGGAATAGTTGCTCACTCTCGCAGAGGCTGGAAAGAAGGTGAAGTTCAGATGCGCGTCTATATGAATGTCAGTACTGAAAAGATGTATAATCGTATCACCAAGAACATCAAGAAGCTCAAGTATGGAAAAGATGTTTGGAAAGCATGCGATGAAAAGCTCATTTCAGATCATGACATTGATGACATTATCAGATACAAGTCAGACAGAAAAGCAAAGATTGAGAAAAAGCTCTTCTCATCTGATGAACATCAAGGTCTTACTGCACTGTTCTGCCATCAGTTCAGAACTTCCGGTATTTCTTTAGGATTTGAGGAAGTCGGATGGAACACTGAAACTGGCAAGATGGTCTTTAATCTTGTTGTCCGAATTGGTCAGAGAAATAATGTCATGACCTTCGCCCGTGCGGACATGGTTAGAATGCAAGAAGCAAGAATTGTGCCAGACTTCGCTACAGGACAGTTAACAGAAGATGAATGCTTAGATCTTCTTAAAGAGATTCTTCCTAAACAAGTCAAGTATGCCTGCGGTATTCAACAGGCATGTCGTAAAAAGAAAAATGACATAAGGAAGCAGGAAATTAAGGCTGACGCTGGCGGGTGGTCAGCCTAATTTCTTATTTTGTTTAGAAAGATTTGTAAGAATTTCTGACAGATGGTATTTACAGTTTTAAGAAAATTTGTTATATTTTGAAAAACAAGGAACTTAAGAATGGAATACCTCTATCAAAGATTTTTAAAACCCGAAGATTGGAAAAGCGAAATTTGTGACATTCCTAGGAAAGATTGTGTAATGTGGATAAGTGAATTGCTTAGAAGCAACGGTCTTACTCCTACTATCTCTGATTACACATTCAACCAAAATGTTTATCACGCTACTTCCTCAAAGGCGTATTTCACCAAGGAAAAACTTGATGAATACTTCCCGGGATGGGAAATGGGTACTGATGAAGTTCCTGAAGCGACTATCAATTGGGTAGGCGAGTTCTATAACTTCTGGCATGTCAAGGACAATGAAGAAAAGTTGATGTCTCACCGTATTGGAAGACCGCCAAAGTTCGTTGGAACTGATGAAGAAATGTTCAAGCGATATGAACCGGTCTTTAAGTCAACGAGAGTTACTATCGCTTCCTTCAGACCTTGCTATAATGCAAGTTTCTTGCTGTTTAGAACTTACCCTTTGACTACTGATGGGATTTACAAAAGATTCCTTAAGACAGACAAGTATCATTGGGTCAAGGGTGCCTACTATGGCTGCTTTGATGTAGAACCTGGGTCGGAACCTGATTATCCGCTTCAGATGGAAAATGTTACAAGAATGAACCCGAACAAAGTTGAAGTGATGTTTAAGAATCTGATTAGCTCTTGGCATCGTTACAGCAACTTGATTAGAAAGAATGAAGTAAAGATGGCTGGTTTAGATTATGACGTTTCAGGAAATGATTGATTATGTTCTTGATAATTATCCTGAATTGGATATGACTCAGGACTTCACTTTTTACTTTGACGTTGATGAATACATGTTTGAAGATAAATCAAAGCAAAGACCTGTGATGCACATATTCATTGATTTTGACTGGACAGATCAGTGGGGAGATAATCTTGGAAGTATATACTTCATTGACACAACGAAGTTAAATTTTGAATACCGTGCTATTTTCAAGGCGAAGCCAGGCGGCGACAGTATTAGAGAAACTGAAATCATTGATTTAGATGAAACGACATTGAAGAATTTGCTTGAATTGACAATGCAAGATAAGAGAAAGCTTGAGAAGAAAGCAAAGAAGGAATTCATAGATGCCACAGCAAAAAGATATGACGCTTAACGGATTGATTTGGTATGTAGATGGAAACTTTCCTATCTTCAAAGTGTCAAATGATCTTTATTGGTGGTACATGCTTGATGAAAGTGTCTTTGACCCAGCATCACCTAAGAAGTATGATTCGCACCCGTTCATGGGAGTTACTTGGAAAAGTTTCAGTAATGATACTAGTAAAATCATTGACAAATTTGCTTTCTTTGGCGGTGGTAAAGAACATATTAAGAACTTTGAGTTTGACAGAAGTGCTGGCAACTATCTTGATTGGAAAATTAAAGGATTGACTGAAAGAGTACTTCATTCTTTTCTGATTGATGTTGTTATGAAGCGCAAGAAAGAAGAAGAAATTTTAGAAAAACGGAAACTTATTAGAAAAGCAAGTGAGCAGTATCATGTTTGACAAAATTATTGAAGAATGGAAGACAAAGTCAGGTGTCATTCAAGTAAATGACATTACGAAGACTAAGTTCAGAATGGTCGCTGATGCTTTGGCTGACTATGCTTCATCATTGGGACTTGAAAGAACTGACTTAGTCTCTATAGGTCTCTGGGGCGGTGAAACTGGAAAACACATTATGTTCTCTTACAACGGACCGCTCGTCAACCAACCTAAGTATCCCAAGAGGGATAGAGACAACACTGGACTTGTTGAACTTGACTATGTAAGAGGCGTCATCAAGATTCAGATTGGTTTTCTTGCAAGAGTAAGAAGACTTAACAAGATTGCTAGAGGCGCTGATGTCACTATGTACTCAGGTTCTTTCAACTTAGGCAGTGAACCGAACACTTGGGCAGATTATTGTCTTTACGTTCATTCCGACGTTGATAAGATGAAGCAGACATTGATAAACAGACTCGATGTTGTTATGCGAGACATTAAGTCCGTTGAAAAGAAGATTAAGAAACACGCTATCGCTAAAAGTGCAGGAACCTATGACGCAACATGAGTTTCAGTTAGAATTTTCCTATCATGAATGGCTTAAGATAGCGAAAGAAAGCGGATGTGAAGTTCACGTCAAAGAGGCATATAATTCAACAAGTGAATGTCGCCTTTATACGATGTATCTTTTAATTCCGTCTAAGATCTTTGACAATAGTAGCTATTATGCGAAGAGTTCAGACAGAGAAGAACTCATCATGACGAACAAAGCAGTCATCATAACTGAATCTTATACAGTAAATGATGTTAAGAATGATGTGCCTTTGACAAGTGATTTCTATCCGAATCTTTGCATTGAGCATCGTCATGACAGAGACAACTACGCTGACATGCACACAGTCTATTACATGAATGACATTGAAAGCGCAAGACAAGAAAAACCTAAAAGTTATGGAAATGCAGTCACAGTCTTTGAGCGTATGAGTGAAAAAGACATTGAGTACTTTAAAGACAAGTGGGAAATGCAAAGACTGTTACGTGGTACACAGCAGGATAGGTATTACGCGCATCAAGATCTTAAAGAAGCGCTTATCAAACTTTTGAGTGAGATCATTCAAAAGGTAAAGCGAGTTGAAATTGAAAACAGAAAAGCAGAAATCATGGCTACTGGAGAAGACTATGCTGTATAGTAAATTCATTTTTGACGAACATAAGATGATTGACTTCCTCGTGAATGAATGTAACCTTGTATATGTAACAGAGGAAAATTATCCAGCACTTGCGAAAAGAAGAGATTCTTCTGCATATCATCTATTCTTGCCCAATTCAAGAATGGTTTCTCCCAATCACACAAGTTCAATAGCTGCCATGTTTAGGAGACAGAATTCTATACATGTGGCTCCAGCGATTTATCTTTTTCTTCATCCTTATGTAGATACTTATTGGGATGAAAAAGATAAACTGTCCATTCATCTTGATGACGACTTTTTATCACATGAAATCTTAATGCACATTAATGACAAAGATCAGTTCTTTGAAGAAGTAAAACATCAGTTTGATGTGCTTTACAAAAAGATTAAGCCGATGGAAAATGAAATCAGACGCAAGATGATTAACAGTGCTTCTGAGGAGTATAAAGTATGATGACAGTACCCGCACCACTTTGCTGTGACAGAAAAAGAATTGTCACTGACTGGCATGAAATAGACGATGAAGACATCAATGAAGCTCTTCATAATGTTTCGGTATGTAAGAACTGGGAAAATTTGATTAAGATTGTTCCAGAGGTTCAGCCTACTTATGCTATCAAGGACATCATGGACATTCTGACTGAAAACGGTCTTAAGCGTAACCGTGCTTCTGGTTCTTACACAGATACATTCTCGTTCACGCTTGAAAGTTCCGTTTGGTTTAATGATTCGTATGATATTCTCTTTTCTGTGTATGTCAATAATCAGATGTATAACGACACAAGAGATAGAAATGAAAGAGTCTTGTTTCCAGATAACAACAGAAATCCTATGAACATGACTCCTTATCTTCTTATCCTTCCCGTGTATGAAGAGGAAACGTCAGATGTGCTTGTAGGTTATGAAACTTCAGAGATTCGTGATGTTGACATCATTGATGGAAAGTATGCAGATAAAGTCTTGCATCCTCTTGAAGTCGAGTTCTTGGAAGATCCGAGAGACTTTATGAGAGTTTGTTCTTACTTCCATCTTGACTATCGCCCCGTCATGAGAGAATTCATTGTGAAGTACATTAAGCACATTAAGCAGACTGAAAAAGAATTTAGAAGATACAAGATTAACAGAGCGAGCGAAGAATATGAGACCGCTAATGAATAATACTGTAAGAAATAAAGCAAGAGCGAACTTTGAAAAAGTTCTTAATGAACAGAAAGATAAGATAAGGCAGTATATGATTGAGCAAGGCAGTGAAGAGTATAAAGCAATTTCTGCAAAGTATGCTATGCAAAGAATTGAACAGCAATTCATTGACAGAGTAGCGAACGAGAGTGTTTCTATCTGGTCTGGCTTTGAAAAGAATGACTTCATTACTTTGAGGAAAGTTCTTAATTATCTTAAGTCTAAGGACATTGGGTACACGCTTTGTGGACAAGAAGGCTGCTTTACTTTCGCTGAACTTATTTCTCAATACAGAGTCTCTACTTCGTTCAAAGAAAGATATAACGGAGTTGCTCCGTGTAATGCAGATGGAGTTTTGGTTTACATCTATCCGCATGAACTTCCGGATATTGAGAAAACGATTGGTCCGAAAGAAACTGGGAGGGGTGCCCTTCCGCTTATCATGCTTGGCTTTGTAAGAAACAAGTTGATTTTTGAAGATGAAGAATACTACATGTTCATGGAGAAATACAACCATGTAGGAACAGATTTTACAGATTCTGATAATGACGACGCATTGCTTATAGGTATCATACGTCACTTGTTTGACGGAACTGCAATTGGATTCGGAAAAGAGTCTTTAAGAAATGCAGACGGTAACAATGTACTTATGAGCCAACATTTGCTTGACTTCCTTCGCGTAGGCAAGAAGATCTATGCGGTTAAGCGTCATAAGGCTGGTAAGGTCACTGACTGGACTTGTGCTCATGACATTGAGTCAAGAATTAACCAGCATAATCAAGGATATGTAAAGTCTATCGTTGTCAAGACAAGAGATCCGTATGAAGTACATCCTGTCTGGCGAGGTGATGCAGCAGAGTATAGAAAATTCAACTGGCAAGGCACTGACCACGGCGTTACACGCATTCTTGATACATCAATGAATGAATTTAAAGCAAGATTTGAAAAGTACATAAAGGAATATGTTGACTATAATCTTTCTTACTTCAATTCTGAAACGATTAAAAAGAACATCGCGGAGATTGATGCAAGAGCTGCAAAATTGACTGAAATGCAAAGAGAAAATAAAGCGTTCAAGGAGCAGGTCTGTAAGAAGATTAGAAGAATGACTGAAATTACAAGTTCAGCAAAAGAATTTATCTGTGAGGAATAAACATGCCTATTAAAAGAGATGAACAAAGAGCATTATACGAACAGTATGCGGCTGCTTTGTGCCAGAAGCATGAAGCACAGAGAGAAATAGACAAGAACTCGTCTTGGGGTCCACAGGCAGGACGCATGTTTATCTCCAAGTATGACGGTTCAACAGACGGTACTGAAGTAGAAGAATACACGCAGCCTTATTACGAGTACTGGAATGACGATGCGTTCAAGCCAGCACTTGCGGGTGGTAGCTATGTAAGAGTCTATGATGAAAAGAACGGTCAATGGTTCTCAACTGGCTATAACGATGTTCAGTCTTATGAGCAGTTTGCTCGTATGCAGCGTGAGGAATATGAAAAGAACCGCGCTTATTACGAAAGAATCAAGGAAGCAGAAAAGAGAATGGCAGAGGCTAAGGCTAAGTCTCGTGAGAACAACATCAACTGTCCTGAATGGAACCTTAAAGTTGTTTTCAACACACTTCGTATGTTCAAGAATATCTGGCCTGCTATCGAGAAAAGAATGAAGAAGGATCATATTGATGAAGAAGCTCTTCAGAGACTTAACAAAATTACTGATAAGCCGGTATTCAAACTTGACTTGCTTGACATCTTTCCGTTTGAACTTGACAAAGTGAAGGAAGTAGCAAAAAGAAATCGTATCAGTACTTCGTTGTATGATGAAGTCTGCTACAGAACTCTCTTTGAAATTCAGCGAGACGAATGGGGTGTTTTGAACTTCAGAATTCATGCTCCTGTCATCAAGAACATTCTTCACGACTTCGGTACATCTGAAGAACATGTGATAAGCAAGTTCAGAAGTGGCTATTTCATCGGTCGTGACTGTGAAGAAATTGTCAACCGAAAGGAAGAAAACGAATTCACAAATAAGTTGGACCCTGCAGAAGAAGTGGCTATGATGGTTGAAAGAGCATATAAGAGAAAGGCCTCTTACAATACTTATGAGGAGTCGCCTGATGCTCTTATTCATAGATATCTTGATAAAGGCGAGACTGACTTAATCAAGCACTTCACTGAACTTGACAGTGCGATTGGTATTTTAAATACACTCAAGGAAAAACTTGAAAAGATTGCTACTGAATGGAATGAATATGTTGACTCTGTCATTAAGATGGCAGAACAGTTCAACGCAAAGATGAGCGAGTTCAGAACATTTGCTGATAGAGCAAAAGATAAGATTCAGAAAATTGCTGACATTCGTGCAGAAGGCCAGCAGATCCCAGGAGAACAAAATGCTACTTTCTGAGTTTAATAATGTGATACAAGAAATTGGATTTAAGACCAGACTTCCAGCGGACTTTAGCATGAATGCGAGAGTTCCGCTTAAGGACTTTGGCCCAACCGCTGACTTATTTAAGAATAAGACAGACATCTTTGAATGGTCAATGGGAAACATCAACATCGTTGAATGTAAGACCTTTGACATTATGGGTTCACAGTATTCTCTTGGAGATGAACGAGGCTATCAAGTTTCAGAAATCTATGTGAACACAACTTCTCTCTGGAAGCCAGTCGGTTTTGAAAGATACATCTCTGAAGTCATCAAAGAAGAAAGATCCCCGATACTCTTCGCCGGCGGCGACTCTGACTTTACAGCAGTCGCTGTTGATGAAGAACCTAGCCCGTATGAATTTAATGGCGGCGCAAGCGGATGGACGAAAGTCGCTTCTGGCTTTAAGACAGAAAAGGCAGCACTTCTTTGGTACTTGAAAGTTTTCCGTTTCTTCTATAAGTATACGATTGACTTGTGGAACAACCCGAAACTTCCGGATATCATTACAGACTATAAGCTCTTGAAGGCTGAAGAAGACAAGAAAGAGTTTATCAGAAAGAACTTTAACAAATTTGAGCGAAGAATGCTCATTGACTTCACAACACTAAAAGCACAGTATAATGTATTATGATGAATGCAATGGTCTTTAAAACTTCTACCCGTCTTACAGTAGGCGGGCTACTTCGTATTCTCAAAGAAACGAACCTCATTACAGATCCTGAGAAAAAGTTCTATCAGACTCAGGTCGTCAGAAACCCAGGCTGGCATGCGGTCACGAATAAATCTCCTTGTAAGTATTATGCGTTTAGATATCATGCTGACCAAGGCGATCTTGATGAAGTAACAGAAAAGTTCGTCAAGAAGTGGGATGGAATAATCAAGTCCTATCTTGACTTGTTGACTGTCAGCTATGATGGTCCAGGGAATGATCATATAAGTCCGTTTGAAGGAAAGTCTATCACTGACCCGTCTATTCAGGACAAGCACATCATTGCAGAATTCTCTGTTCCGACCGCTTTAATGTCCAACAACTACATCAGCAACGGAGACATGGTCTTTGACAAAGGTATAGACGCTCTCATCAAGACTTGGACTTATTACAGTGACATTGGTTCGGATGAGAAGCTGGTTAGATGGGCGCTACGTCATGGCTTTGGGATTGACTGTATCAAATATCCAGTTGTTACAGAAGAGGCTCTAAAGGCCGCTATTAACGTCTATCGTCAACGAATGGAGATGGTGGAAAATCTTTACTTTGACCCGAAGATGATTGAATTGAGCAAGAGAATTGAGGAAGTTATAGATGCAAATCCTGATGACTTCTTGACATCTTGGTCAGGAAACAGAATCTTTCCTAAAGTTCATCTCTTCGCTTCTTGTGGAAAGATACATGACCCAAGTGAAATCAAGTTCGGCGCTCCGCCAGACGAATTCACAATGATGGTTTATAAGTACTACTGCGTTCTTCTTCAGAAATTCATTATCAGATATGAAGCGATGAAGAACCAATATGTTATGGAGTAACTATGAAAAGACAAAGAATGACGGGAATGGAAGTTCTCAAGAAACTTGATGATGCTTTAGGTACTGACCTTTACGAAGTTGAAAGATTGAAGTTTCAGTTAGAAGATATGGACTTTGAAGACCGCCGTAAGTTTCATGAGCTGCATCCAGAAATGGATAAAAGTCCTTGTGGGATTGGAACAGTCTTTAGAGGAATCACTTGGAAAGACATTCCTGAATTAAGAGACTTTTATGAAAAACTGGGAGTGCCTTGTCAGGATACGAAAGATAGAGTTTTTGCAGTTAATCTACATTGCATAGATGAAAGAATCAGTAAAGAACGTGTTGAACTTGAAGGCGAATGGATTATGTGGGAAAAGATTAACGACGTAAGAGGCGCTATAAGCAATTACCTTTGGGAAAAACGAACATCGCCGTTTGGACTGTATGACATTGACCATGTAGGCTTTCATCTTACGAAAATAGAACTGAATGAATTGGCCTTTGACATTGAACCGGCGATATGTGCTATCAAGCGATACATTCGTGATGTCAAAATGGTAAATGAAATGCTTTTTTCCAACAAGATTAAAGGATATAAAGAAGAATTTCAGGCTATAAGAAAACAGATTGATGAGCTCAGAGAACTGTCCATCAAACAACATAATCTATTTCAAGAAAATATGATGAAGGAGTTTGAACGGGCAAGATGCTCATCTGATTGGACAATTTAATTTCAGCAAACTGCTAAACTCATAAATAATTTGTTATATTTTATCTAAAGAGCTTAAAAGGAGTAAATTTATGAACATAGCTATCGGCAAATTTGGACGAAGCATGTACTTTGATGAAAGTTCATGGTCCATTTATGCAGGTGACGATTCTCCAAAGATCGTCTATCTTGAACTTGCAAAGAAGCACCCAAACGACACATTCTATATTCTTGGTGCTTCTGACTTTACAAAGTGGAAAGAAAAGAACACTGGCTTTTTCGCTGAAGAAGAAGTTCCTGAGAACATCGTTGATGTGTGGAACTCCGCAAAGGCAGAAATTGGAGCCAAGTATAACTTTGGAGTCAAGGGATATACAGAAGACATGCTTTACAAGGTCCCAGGAAAGGAACCGTGGCGCATGCTTGATGAGTATGTCGAGACACATGGCTTGAAGTTTGACCTTGGAATTTTCATGCAGGGTCCAGATGCCCGAGTTTCTGTTATGGGCGAAGGCATTCCTTGTAAGAACAAGAAAGGTTCGTTCTCTCAGTGCTTGATGATGGCTGCTTTGTATAACGGACCGATGCGTCACTTGATTAACAAGTATAAGTTCCCGTGGTATAACATTATTGAAGACCCTCGTTATGTTCCTGTTCAGGACGTTGACGTAATTCACCACGAAGAGTTTAACTTGTCTCAATGCAACGCTGAATATCAGCAGTCTTGTATGGATTCTTATACACAGGATCCTGATACTTATGAAAAGAAACCGTTCATTCTTAAGTACTACAAGACAGAAAGATGGTTCTTGAGAAAACTTAACAAGGTTGACTTCAGAGATCCTGACAACATCAAGGTTGGACGTAAGACATATCAGAAGTCAAGTCCGTTCATCTTGACATTGAACGGTGGTTATGACCGTTTGGAATTCTTGGAGAACTGGGTTCTTAAGAAACTTCCTCACTGCAAGGTCTATGGTAAGTGGGACGATGAAGCTCAGGCAAAGTATCCTGAAACATTCATCAAGAAGGGCATCGTTGAAATTCAAGACAAGATGTGGCAAGCAAAGTTCACATTCGTTCCTTCTTTCATGAAGTCCAGAAAGAACTTCGTTACACAGAAGGTCTGGAAGATGATGTACTATGGCATCATTCCGTTCTGGGACAAGAACACTTATGACACTGACAACTTGTTTAAGGAACTTCCTGACTACTGTAAGGTCACTTCTCCTGATGAGATGTGGAGCCGTATTCGTTTCTTGATGGAAAATCCTGATGAATACAAGAAGTTGCTTGGACAGATTTATGACTTGCTTGAAGACAAGTACTTCAACGGCGAGTTCATTGACGAAATCTTTAACCCTCTCATTGAAAAGCACCGTCCAGCATCGGAAAAGTAAGAAATGATAAATAATGTATGGACATACAGCCATACATTCACAACATTGAGGTTATCTCCAAATATGTAGAAGCATTTCAGAAGACCGCTGAGTTCTTTGGATTGCATGTCTCTATTAGGAATGATTTAGACCCTAATGCTGAAGAAAGAATAGACTGCTCTGTAGCAGTCTTTTTTGGCATGTCGGAAGAGGAAAATTTAGGCTCCATTACCTTCTTCGCGAATGACCTCCAACGGGTTTTTTGGCGAGTTCAATGGTATACTGGACTGATAGAAATAAACGGCTCTAAAGTACCCGGATATTCATGGCAAGCGGGACAAAAAGGAGATATTAAACAGTTTCTGAACATTTTGACAAATAGAACTATTCCTGGAGAGAAAAAGAAGAAAAGAGATCTTCGGAAAGTTGAAATTCTTGAAGCAAATTCGGAATGGACAACGCATTAAGCGTTGTCTTTTCTTGTATAAATACTAAAAATAGAATTTATATCTGCTTCAAGAGGTTTTCATGCTTGTACACGAAGGTAAAATTTTAGCGATAGGACCTGCTAAGACTGACACTGTTTCATTGTCAGGTAACGGTACTTCCGCAAGTCCACTTGGCGTGAAGAATTTCAATGATCTTGCAACTTCTGCTTGGGTTGACCAAAACTTTGCTCGCACAGCACCGTCTGGAGACTATGCTACAAAGCCTTGGGTCAATGAAAATTATTACAGTAAGACAGTTTCTGACCAAAGATTCCAGCCTAAAGGCGATTATCAGCCAGCTGGTGACTACATGACTAACGCTCAGTTCAATTCAAGAACACAGAACTGGGATGTTACTCCTTACTCAGGTGACGGTCAAAAGATTGATGTAGACAGTAACCATAAGATTAAGATTATCGGTACTTGGTTCGCTACACCTGAAGAACTTCAAGCACTCAGCAACACTCTTGCAGAAAATTATTATACCAAGGAAGAAGTAGAACATCTCATCTCTCAACTTGGTGGATATAAGCTCGCTACATATAACCCACAGACACAGAAGCCAGAAACTGATGTGCCTGTTGCTGAACGCGGTAAGTACATCTTCTTGACAAAAGAATCTGATAGCAGAAAAGACAACTATTCAGAATGGATTTGGTTGAGCAATGATTGGGTTTGTATTGGCACCACATCGCTTGAACTTGAAGACTATGTTACTGAAGATGAATGGGACGCAAGAATCACCCAATATGCTAAGCAGTCATGGGTAAGCGCTAACTATCAACCGAAGGGAGATTACCTTTCGGCAAATGCTCTTGACGACTATTACAATAAGTCAACGATTGACCAGAAGATTGAAGACTTCATTACTTCTGCAGAAGCAGATACAAGATATCAGTTGAAAGGCGACTATGCTACAAAGCAAGAATTGACTGATAAAGCAGAAGAAATCTCAGCATGGGCAAACGGCAAGTTCATTACAAGCGCTGCTCTTGTGCCTTACGCAAAGACTGCGGATGTAAATGAACAGTTCCGTTTAACTTCTGCTTGGGCAAATGGCACATTCCTTACTGAACAGTCTATTGAACCGTTCAAGACTGCAAGCGCAGATTGGAACGAGGCTTATAGATTGGTAAGCAACTTCTCAGGCAATTGGAATGAAGTAAGTGCCAAACTTGATAAAACTGATTTTAACGCTTATAGCGCTGATATTGCTTCTGCGCTCGATAATCGTTATACCAAAGATAATACAAGCGCTGCAGACCAGCTTTCTGAAGAATTCGCAAAGTATGCAAAGACTGAAGACCTTGAAGGACTTGCTTCAGAAGAATGGGTTGAACAGAATTTCATCTCAAGTGCAGCAAGTGCTAATTGGGATCTTCAGGGATATTCTGGTGCAGACGGTATCAAAATTGAAAATCATATCGTATCGTTCAGCGGCGACTTTGTAGATGAACATGAACTTGAAGAAGCTCTTAAGCCTTATGCTTTGACTTCTGCAGTAAGCGGTTTCCATAATACCGTTCTTTCAGCAGACGAAACTGTTGACATTGACAGAGAAATACTTCAAGATGGTACATACAAGTATACACTTCACGTTGAACCTGGTGATGTAACTCAAATTTCAGCACATCGTGGTATTAGCGCTGAAAAGAATGAAGAAACTGGTGAATGGGTAATTGGTCTTTCTGATGCCGTCGTTTCATTCGGTAGATTCTATCAGATGCTTAATGATGGTGAAAACTATTACAACAAGTCTGAGCTTTATGGCGACACTATTGAGTATGACACTACAACCAACGAGATTTACCTTAACCCAGGTATCTTCCACATTGATACACAGGTCAACATTGTCGTTCCTGCTAACATCTATGATGACGCGGTTGGTAATTACACAATTCAAGTTGCTCCAAAGATTGGAAGCACTGTTTTGCAGCGTCCTACTGTAACACGTGAAGTTGAAAACACTTACCAGCACACTGAGACTATTGAACTTTCATTTGACGTAAAGATTGATAGCAGAAAGAAGTTTGGTATTTCAGTCACTGGTTTACCTGCAGGCGTTAGAACTGATTATGAAATTCAGAACATCAACATTCATGAACAGATAACATCTATCGCACAACTTATAGGCGGCGCTGGAACAACCTACATTGATGGTGAAGCAATTTCCATCTCGCCTGACACTAACTCTATCAATGTTAATGCTGGTGGCGGTCTTGAGATTGACCAAGCAACTAACACATTAAGGGTTAAGGCCGGTAATGGTTTAAAGATCATTGAATCTGGAGCTCTTGAAGGTACTCTTGAACTTAACGAAGTAACTGAAGAAGTTATTCAGGAAGTTCAGAAGATGGAAAGTGACCTTCAGACAAAGGTAACTGTTAACTTTGACTATGCTAACATTGCAGGCGTAACTGATTTTGCTAACCAAGGCAGCACAACTCATTCAGGTGTTCTCCTTGGATTCTTGTTCGCTGTGCCGATTAACAGCACACTTTACGGACCTAATGATAGCCAAGATTATGAATCGGTTATAGGTGTTTATAGTAAGCAAGTTTGGGATCAGTCAAATATCATCCTCGGTCTATATGAATATGACCCATCTTACTATAATGAACAAACACATGAATGGGGACGTACCGTTCCTAAATGTGATACTGGTCCTGTCAACCTTAAGCAAGGCTTAAATGAATTTACTATCAAGCACTTCAACAATTTGGGTGAGACTGATAAAGAACTTAAATCTGGTTGCTTGTATTATGCTGCTATTTATGTTCCTGTTGATTCTGGAAGCAACATTTTGCTTGCATCTTGCCCGGGTTATGGACAGAATAATACATTCAATGCAGTACCTCAGTTGACACTTGACCAAGCTAACATTGGTGGTTATTTGCAGACTGGACATTACATTAAAGGTAAAGATTCATGGCCTAACGACATGAATGACTTGTCATTCAACAATTTTGGTTGGGGTTCATGGGCTGGTGACTATAACTTCCACGAGCTCCCAGAGGTTCCAAGATTCTTCATGCAGATAAGAAACCGCGTTAAGACAGTTTAAGATAAAGGATTGAAACATGAGCACAAGACTTAATTCTTTTAATAAGATTTTAACAAATCATTCTTACGATTTGTCTCCTGAGGAGATAGACGTAATTCGTGAAACGCTTTATCCTATTATCTCAGCTGGATATAGCGACTATTCATACTGGCGACCAAGTGTGGACGCAAATGGTAGAATGTCCTGGACATTAAGCAAGAGCGTTTCTACTCCTGATGAATATGTTGTTAGAGGACAAGACGGTGACCCTGGTGCTGATGGTGTAAATGGTAGAACACCAGTTATCAGTATTGACCCAGAAAATTCTCATTTCCTTTGGAAGTATGAAGATGCTACATCTGGTTGGACTGATACAGGTATGATTACATCTGGTTCTCAGGGACCTGAAGGTGAACGCGGTGAAGCTGGTAGAACACCTACATTCAGAGTTCGTGAAACCGACTCGATGTTCCAGTGGGAATATGTTGGTGAAGGCGAACAAGGTTGGAAAAATCTTGACTTGATTACTTCGGGTAATAATGGTACTGATGGTTTCTCACCTACTGTAAGTGCTGAAGTTATTCCGACATCTGTAGATAGTCGTGGTGGTTATAAACTTACATTCCAGTATGGTCCAGAAGGAGGCCAGACGGAAAGCATAAACATTTATAATGGTACTAACGGAGAAGGCGCTAGCTTTACCGTTTCAGAAGGTACCGGCATTGATGTTGTAAGAACAGGCGATAACTTTAATGTAGCGCTTGATACAGATACACAAACAGCTTTGGCAAAAGTGCCTGTTCTTGCAGCCGCTTCCGCAGGTTGGAATGATGTATCAGCAAAACTTGATAAGACAATTTGGGATAGTACATCTGGCGACTTCATCACGATGGAAGGCGTTGAAGCTGGTAAGCAGTATGTGATGAAGAGCACAGGTTGGGCTGAATTGGAAGAAGGCATGTATCAAGTTGAAGTTGATAATACATACCTTTCTGGTGATGGCACTACTAATAACGCTATCGGCATTAAGAAGTCATTTACTGATGCTTGGGATTCTGCAAAGGAAATTGCTAATGCTTATGTGAATGCATCAGGTGACTTCGTAAAGAAACCAGCATCAACTATTGCTGGTGCTTATTACGGCTGGCGAGATAACTCGTGGGTCCAGTTGCAGTCAGAACTTCCAATTACACCTGACACAACATTCTTCTCAGGTAATGGTACTTTCCAGAATGCTCTCGGTTTGAAGAAGACTTATACAGATCATTGGGAAGAAGCATACAATGTTGCTTTAGCATACAAGACTGCTTCAAGTGACTTCTTAAAGACAGTAAGTACTGACGGAACTACTATAAGCGGTAATGGTGCTACTACACAGATAGGTTTAGATGGGTTAATTGCTGATGAAATACATGCAGCAATTAAATATGTTCATTGTAACTCAGCACAGCATGCATTCTCTGGTATCGGTGCTTCTGGTGCTGGAAACTTGTTTGGCATCGATGAAACTGGCATGGCTGCTACTAAACAATATGGTTGGGATTATGATACACACGCTTGGACGGAGATTCAAAGCGGTGGTGACTACTTGCCGCTTTCTGGTGGAACTGTAACAGGAAGAACAAACTTTAGTGCTGCAACCGGTCAGAACATCCTTGCTGTTGCATCAGCTGCTTCATTAGTCGGTGCATCAAGACAGTCCGAGGCAAACTTTGGACAGAATAACACTGCAATGGGTACTACTTGGATGGGCGTTGGCGGTCCTGGCATGTATCGTGGTTTCTTAAAATATACACAAGGTGGAAATGTTGGTGATTTAAATTCTAACAATGAAATGCAAGTAGAATTTACTCCAACTAATAAAGGACAGCTTTTTGCTCGAGCAAAGAATAATGGAAATGACTGTCCGGAAACACAAATTCTTAACCCGACTAAATCATCTTGCGATGCGATGACAACATCTGGCAATGCAAACTTGGTATCTGGTCCTAACTACTTAATCGCAAAGAATGCGGATGGCCAGTTCACTATCGGTGCTGGATTCGTTAACTGCACTGATATGAATAATGTCACTTTGACTCCTAATACTTACTATTTTGTTTATGAGGTATAATAATGGCAGCTGGTGATTTGGATAACATCGTTCTGGTAGCGCCAGATTCTACTCTTACATCAAAACTTGTAAGAAACATATACTGGCGAGATCACAATAATGTTAGCAGAAGTGTAAAAGAAGTATATTGGTGTCCAGATGGTGTGACTGCTAAATTGGTTTGGAAAAGAGATCATTCACCTGGAGGTGATGAATATAGTGATGCGTTTAATACATCGCAGAAAATTTTATTTAAATATCATGCAACTTCATCATCAATTACAAGTTTAAAATTATGGTCAAATTCTGATCATAATAATTATAATGAAGTAATAAAAATTTTAAACGCATCGACAGGAGATACTATTTACGAGATGCATCAGGGTGTTAGTCCTTCGTATTCCACTGATACATTAATAGTAAATGGCACTAGTAAAACAGTATATACATTATATAAAGATAATTTAAATATACCTGTTGAAGAAGGAACAGATTATTATATCTATTTCGGTACAGCATATACAAGTGATTATTGGGTCCCACTAGTATATTCTAATGCAACTGGAGATTATGCTGAATTTATCGGTGAAGATTATTATTTACAACAAAACACTAATATATTATCCATGTTAACTAGCCATAATGATCATAAAATTAAAGCCGAGGTAAATGGAGTACAAGTATGATTTTTGTTATAAAGAAAAGCAACTGGCTATTACAAGGACAGTTTGGTAATCTAAAACAAGCAAAAGATTGGATTGAAAATTCAACCTACAAAGAAGAAGATTTTTTCATAACACAGGATCTTGATATGAAATACATTTCACGCATTGTTTATGTTGACGGAAAATGTGCATATAACTCTAAAGAGTTCTGGATAAAATATGCACCGGATGTTCTTGTAGATTATGAAGAACATGAAGTACTTGACTTTATGGGTAAGCCAGTTGATAAGTATCGTTTTGAAGTTGAGTATAATAATAACGTAACACGCTTAAATTCTATAGACGGCGTTGCTGGTGAAGTCGAGTATAACATCAACATCGGTAATGAATTCATTTCATTGTTCCGTGAAGAATGTATCTTTACAGACTTCAAGGATATCACACCACTTGAGATTGCTCAAAAGCTCTTGACTGTAATTGCTTTAGTACAGACAGGTTCATTCCGTGAAGCAAAGATGGTGCTTAAGACAGTTGAGCCTGACTCATTCTTAACACCTGAAAGACTTCAAAAGTATGAAGACATGCTTGATGCAGCTGATGCGATTACTTACGCAACTTCCGAGGACTTCTTCTATACCGCTGAAGAAGATAAATAATCTAGAGGTAAAAGATTATGGCAAATGATGCACAAGAATATATCCAACAGCATGAGCCTGCTAGATGGCACCGCAGCACTGTAGCTGACGGCCAGTGGATGCAGCGTAATACATTTGACGTTCTTAACGGTAATGATGAACAGTTAGGTATGTTCATCGATGCACTTGAAGGAAAACTTGTTGCATCTGCTGCTGCTTTGAGACAGGCTATTACTGACGAAGCAACTGCTAGAGAAAATTATGACAATGCGATTGTTCAGCAACTCAATGAAGCAAGCGCATACTTGGATAACGCTATCATAACAGAAAAGAATGCTAGAATCCAAGGAGATACAGATCTTTCTGCTTATGCAAGAGCATGCAGTGCTTATGCATTGACAACTGCACAGAACGAATATAACCCAAAGATCGAGTATGTTTCAGGACAGTTCTCTGAGTTCAGAACTGACATAAACGGTTGGAGAAATGGAATCAATACATGGAGTGCTGATGTAGCATCTACGCTTACAACGCATACTTCTGATATTGGTGGACTTAAATCAGCAAGTGCAGATCTTCAGAGCCAGATTGACGCTATTGATGCAGGCTCTGACGTTGCTGACGTTGTAGGTCATGTATCTGATATTAGTCCTTACCATATTCCTGCCGGCGGCGTTCTTACAAGAAACGCTATCATTAAGGTTTTGAGCGGCGGCGATAACCAAGACCAAATGACTTACTATAAGTATACTGGTAATAAGAAGACTACTGGCGATGTGCCATTTGATTCGTTCACCGTTGTAGGTTCTATGCCTGCTTATTACTCGACTGCTGAAATCAACACGATGATTGCAGCAAAGGCTGATAAAACTGAACTTAACTTTTATTTGACTAAGACCGATGCAGCAGCTACATACTGGCCTAAATCTTGTTCTTCTGACTACTATAAGAAAACAGAGACATCAAGCAACAGCCAGTTGACTACAAAGTTTGGAGACTACTATAACAAGAGCACAATAGACAATACTTTAAGCATGTACATGTCTAAGACTGGGTTTAATGAATACTCAGCTTATGCTGATACAGAATTCATGCATACAAGCGCTATGCCTGCATTTAAGATAAGTACTAGAGATGGTTATAAAGATGTTTTGAAAACACTTTATAATGATGGCGCTCCAGAAATTGTTCATATTGAACTTTTCAGAGATCCTGATAGTTCTACGCCTAGCTGCGAAATGTATGCACGAAAGGCTAATGACATTGCTTTAGCTGGACATAGATTACAAGTTGTATCAGAAATACCATCTACACTTGAGGACAATACTTTCTATCTCATTTAAGTGAATTTATTATGGCAGAATTTAAGAAAACACAAAATAATAAAGCAGTAGATGCAATGGTCATTCACAAAACTGGAGGCCATGACGATATAGTTGGCGACCACCCAACTGGTGGTTGGACATCGCATACTCTTCAGTATCATCCTTTCTATTTTGCTGATTTTCTAAAGAAAGAAGATAACTGCTTGGTCGTTAAGAATGCGTATAAGCATGAAAATGATAACACATTCTATTCTTATAGACGTGCTACAAGTGATGACTACTACATGTTTGATAACTGGTCTACACCGCAAATGTATGACGGATATCCTGGAAGTACTTCAACCAACAACGCTTGGAGTTGTGATGAAGAATCTGTAAGACGATACATCTCAGACTGCTGGGACGCTATGAAGAATAACGATTATTTTCGTGACTGGGAAATGTATAGCTGCTTTAGTGCTAACGGTGTTCCTGAAACATTTACATACTTAGACGGCGATATTCCTTACTATCTTCATACAAACTGCGGACGAATCTGCACTAACAGTCCAGTATTACGCGGTAAATGGTCGGACCAACAAGGCACACATAGAACTGACATGTCAGTTGAAAATTGTAATGCACCTGCAGGTTTCAGCGTCGTTCCAAGAAGTGGCAGCTTAAGCAATTATGAAGAAGTTGAATTTCAGGTTAACTTTAATCAAGATGCTTATCTTGGCTTTGAGTCAGTCATTAGTGGCGATGGTTTGACAAGATACATTGAAAGCACACATAACTCAAGAACATATTACGGCGCTAATGGTTGGATTGCTATTGGTGTTAAAGGATGTACACGAATCGGTGGTGGTGCTTTTGACCCAGTAAGTCATGGATATTTGAAGTACTATGACCTTAAGAAGGAAGCAAGAAAGATTCAGAATGATGTCTACTACATAAAGGACAAAAACTTTATGTTCCTTCCACACTATAAAGCAAACAGCTACGTGCCTGGTGATAACGCTGCTTACATAGGCGAGATGGTTTATCTCATTACACAGAATGAGTTGACGCTTCGTAATAAAGCTTATGCGGGCGATGCAATCCAGATTAAGATCCTGCCTCACACGGGTCAGCCAAGATACGTCTATTATGCAGGTGGTCCTTCAGGAACGACAGATTATCAAGATGGTTCTATGGTCTGGGGCGATGGCACAGGTTATTTCCCAACAAAACAGTCTTGCCAAGGGCATGATTTGGTTTACAGAGAGATGACCATTGATGAAAAGATTGCTGACCTTGAAACTTATGACTGGGGATCACAATCAACGGTATCATTCAGTGCAGTTCATACACACAACTACCAATCAAGCAAGAGTATGCAGTGGCTCCAAACATGCGACAGATCTCATTCACAGGAGCCTGGCCGATATGATTACCCACCGCCTATCGTAACTCTTGCTAGAAATTACTTTATTACGCCTGCCGAATAAATACACTAGAGGTTAACATGCTTAAAGAAGAATTTTATCGTATCGTTGATGAAGTAGCAAAGATAAACGAAGATGAAGACATTCCTATTTCTTCACCTGACGATATTCCGATGGAACATGAGGAGTCAACTGAACCAAATGATCCTCGTGAAGCCGTTCGTCTTGCTATTGAACCACAAGTCGAGGTGGCTAAGTCACTTATCACTTCTGTGACTGAAGCATATAAGGACGACTGTGCTAAGACTAAGAAATTCAAAGAAATGAAACAACAGATTAAGAACTGGGAAAAGACACTTCGCGGTGCCTGCCAACAGATCCAAGCTGTTGTTGAAGCTAAGCACTTTGACCCAACACCAGAAAATTCTTCACCGATTGCTTATAAGACTATTCGTCATTCAAGCTCTCGTGACCTTTCTGCATTGGATCTTTGTGCCGCTATAATTACATTCTATAATTCACTTGGGGCTTAATAGCAAGTGAATATAAAAGAACAAAGGAGCTGCTAAGCAGCTCCTTTTATTTTACCTCAACATAATCAAGTACACCAGAACAAGGCGTGAATGTCGCTTCACCGAAGTAGTTCTGTCCATTGACTCTGTATAAGTCAACTCTTACGAACTTAAACGGTTTTGCGATAGCATGAACATAAGGTTTCATTTCTTCAATGGTCTTTTTCATAGTAGGCGGTAAGAAGTACATCTCAGGATAGGTACCGATAATGTGATGCGTCTTGTTACCATCTTTATCAGTCCAAGCGATGTACTCTTCAAAGTTCTTACCGAATTTCTTCGTCAGACCGATGAACTCAATTTCTCCGTCCACGCACCAGAATGACCAGTCAATAAGCTCTTCAGCAAGTAACGGTTGAACGATGATGCCAGGCCGAATAAACTTATACTGAATTTCATATCCTGAAACGTAAGCATAGTTAAGACTGAGCCATTCGTTCAACTGCTTCTGGACAAACTCTCTAGGAGTCGTGTTGATGTCAACTTTCATATTCCATCCAGACCCGTGATTGGTCTTGATAATGAATTTGCTGCCGTAATTTTTACTGCAATTCATCATCGTTGTCCAAATAAGGTCCATCTCTTTGTCAGTAATAGATGTATGATGACCTGTGTAGATGCTATGAGGCAAAGGCAGTTCATTTTCAATTCCAAGCTTCTTCAATTGGTCCCTAACAAGGATTTTGTCGGCCCATAGTTGCTTTTCCAGGAGCTTTTCGTAAGGAGCTGTAATCAAATCCACCTTCTCCTTACAAATGACGTCAACGATGTTACGCGGGTTCTCGAAGTCGATGTCTCTTCCTTTGATTTCAGTCAACCATTTCTTAGCGTAAGCAACTTTGTCTTCCGCGAAACGGCAGTCATCATAAGGATTATGCGGGTGTTTGCCCGCAAGATACTCGTCTCTATAATCGTTTCCAAGCATTATCTTCTAATCTCCAAACCTAACAAAGCACAAGTGTTCTGCATTGTCATATCAAGACGTGTATAGTTGCCGTAAGCAAGATTCTTTGTCACGTCTTCAGGTTTCCACTGTTGCTGATGAGATACAGAGCCTCTTCTCCACTTCTTCAAATAGTCAGACTTTGACTTCAAATGATAGTGGTAAAGACGAACACAAGCATTCGGGTCAAGAGCTCCATAAGTCGTGAATGACTCGCCTACCATGTTTACAAGAGAGTCACGAACGCCGTTGATAGCAGGCACATGTCCCAATTCTTCACCAGACTTGAATGTAAAATCGTAAGTGACATTCGGGTCAAATATGATAATTGCCTTGCCCTGAGAAGACTGGTCATTTCTTGCATAGAACTTTGTGCTTACTGCAGACTTAACGCTGAAATCATAGTCAGGCAAAGTCTTATCTGACATCAAAATCTGTGGAACAAGAAGCGGTTTCTTGTGTGGGTTGTTCTTCTTCATGTATTCTGCAAGCGTTTCGTAATGCTTGCCGTTTGCTTCAGGGGTTCCTGCTTCAGCTAATGCCCAGAAGTCAGCGTAGAACCACAAGTACTCGTCGTCATCAATGAAAGTGACCAAATCGCCTTCACGAAAACCATACTTGTTTGTGTTCAAGATCTTGTTGAAAAGATTCCATTGGTCAGGCCAACCGTAAAGAACTTCAAATGTGTCATACTGGCTGTTATGAACAGGAATAGACGAGTAGGCATTAACCGCTTGTCCATACCAAATGTCAAGGCCAGGCTGTATCATCTTTTCCATAGCCTTCTTGCAGTCAGTATCTGCTTCGCCGTCAAGGTTAGCAATGACGTGAATGATCCAACCCATAGCCTTGTGATAGGCATACCAATGTGCCCATTCCTTAACGTCATAAGGCTTAGTAAGTAAAACGATGTGCTTATTCATTAGTAGTTTCCTTTCTTGATGTGTTCTTCAATTTTGTATAAGATTCTATTTGCTGTAAAGTGAGCGCTTGTCATCATTGGCATGTCGTCTTTAAAGTCAAAGCAGTCATCTAAATTTTCATCTAGCTTATATTCAGTTACATAATCAACGAAGTCGGACCATCTCCATCGTCCGACTTGATTTGTTTTGATTAGTGTAAATGCTAAGTCAAAGATCTTGTCTTTGTTAGCGACTAATTCTTGTGCTGTCATTAAGAGTTAGCTCCTTTGAACATATCAAACAGTTTGATTAGTTCTTGATAAAGTTCATTCTTATCAAGGTCAGTCTCTATCTGCTCGATGTATGACTTAAAGAGAACAATGAGGTTGAGCTGGTCAACATCAATGGTAATCTTATCATCAGCGTCAGGCGGTTCACCATAGAATGTGTTGATTGGGTAAGCCGGACCTAATGCGTTAAGCTCAGCAACAAGGTCATAGATCTTCTTTGTCTCGTTCTGCATGTTGAACGGAATTTCGATGTCAACCTGATTGCCTTTAATCTTGCTCTTGTTAATAACAGGATAGACATACTTGGTGAAGAGCATTGATTTCGTGTTGTTCTTCCATTCAAACATACCGTCATCAAGTTCAAGCAAGATGTAACCTCTGTCCTCGCCTCTGTCAGCACGGGTAATCTGATAAGGAGAACCGATGTAAGTAATCTCCTGTCCCTTTGGCATGACGCGGTGAGATCTTGTATGATAATGTCCAGTGAATGTGTACTGAATCTTCTTAATGACTGACTGAACGCTTATGCCATCGGTTGACATATTCTTGCAGCCCATATCAAAACCGACGACGTCAAGATGAGCGAAGCAATAACGATAGTTGTCAAGAACTATCTTGTCAAAGTCTTCATACTTCGTAATCCACGGAAGCATTAAGACCTTTTCATTACCAAGCATTACCTCAGTTGGGTTCTCGTAAACAGTGACATTAGGCAACAAGTTCAACGCTTTCAATGAGTTGACCTCAGTAGTCGTTGTATGATAGATGTCGTGGTTGCCTACAATGACGTGAACATCAAAATCCTTGAATGTATTCTTAAACAAGTCAAGAACGACGTTCTCAGTGCTTACGTTGATAGTCTGTCTTGTGTCAAAGACGTCGCCGCAAACGATGATTGTCTTGACGCCTTCGTCAATGAGTTCAGGAACAAACTGCTCTCTGAAAAATCGTAACTGCGACTCCTGAAAAGTCTTATCAGATTTCTTTACACCAATATGCAAGTCAGCGATTAAAGCTACTTTCATTTTTCACTTCCTTTCTTGAGCTCAGAGAACATAGACTTCTTCTGAACTTCAATTACATTACTCCAGTTAATCTGTACATCTGCCAACTTGTGGGAGATGATATAAATTCCAACATTCTTGTCTTCCTCAGAAACGATTGAATAGAATGTTGACAAGAACTGTTCAGTACCGTTCGAGTCAACGCCTGCGTCCATCACTTCATCAACGAACAAGATTGAGCATGACCAGTTAGAGATCATCTTACTGATGTCAAAGAATGACAACAAGATAGCCATGTCAATGCGAGCCTTCTCACCATTTGAGAACTGGTTATACGATTGCTCGAAACGACCAGTCGTGATTGTCTCTTCCATCATCGGGTTGAGTTCAAGAGTAGCAGGCAATTCAAAACGCTTCAAGTAATAGTTGATGCGCTTGTTAAGAATTGGAAGCAACTTCTTGAAGAAGTACATTCTCAAACCTTCGTCACCAAGAATATCAATAAGTTTACTGTCTATCTTGAGACGATGTTCTGCTTCAGTGATTTCAGAACCAAGCTTTGCTGCGGTAATCTCAAGTTCAACAAGTTTCTTTTCATAATCGGCTGTATTGAAGTCGCATTTCTTTTCTTGTTCTGTCTTGAGCTGTTTTCTTAAAGTCTCGAGGTGCTGTGTGTTTGTCTTCAACTTGACTTGTTCAGCAACTACCTTTTGCTTGATGACGTTAATCTTCTGCTGCAAAGCATCATACTCTTCTTTCTTCTTGTTGAGAGCTGCTTGCTGTTCAAGCAAACGAGGAAGTACTTCATTCTTCAACTTGTCAAGCGTTGCTTTAAGCTCCTTGATGTGAGTGACAGAATGTCCTTCATCAAGTTCACCACCACAGAGCGGACAGAAGGCGCCTTCGCCAATGTCCTTCAAATTTTTCGTTACAGTCTTCTCTGTATTTTGAGCAGCACCAATTTCCTGAGAGACCTTTATGAAGTCTTCAGTACTTGGAGGTTCAACCTTTGCTTCGAGTTTCTCGACTGCGCTGTTGCCCTTGCTGATGTTTGACTCAATAGAAGTAATTGCCTTTTCATACTCACCAATTGACTTCTGAAGATTTTCACAAGTTGTTCTCTTCGTTTCATCAAACTGTTCAATGTACTTGTTGATGCGCTCGATGTAAGACTTGTTATCAGCGATAGAGGTCTGAATGCCTTTATTCTCACTGAGCTTAAGACGAAGCTCAGAGTCATTCAAAGTGTTTCTCTTCTTTACTTCACGAGCCATCGCTGACAAGACGTCAATGTTGAAGATGGACTCGATGAGAGAACGCTTATCGCCGATAGACATTGTCAAGAACGGTTTGTTATTCGTAACAGCGATACCAACAATGTTCTTAAAAAGTCTTTCATTAATTCCGAGGAGCTTTTCAATTTCTTCCTGGTTCAAACGCTTTGAAGACAAGTCATCAATTTCATTTCCGTTTCGGGCGAGTTTGAAAATGCCAGGCTTTAAGCCACGAATAATTTCATACTCGTCTTTGTTAATCTGGAATGTCATTCCGACAACGAGATTCTTCGCATTATACTTGTTGATGAGCTGCCCTATTTTTATATTTCTAAAGGGCTTTCCAAACAAGCAAAAGTTTATAGCGTCAAGAATTGCAGACTTACCCGAACCGTTGGTAGCCTTGATTAAGTTCAAGCCAGAAGTAAAGTCAATTTCTGTCCAACGGTTACCATAAGAAAGCACGTTTTTGAATTTTAATGTTTTGAACTCTACATGCATTATTAAACCTTCTTTTTACATAATAAAATATAACAAAGAATTTACACAATTCTTTGCTGCATGAAAATTTTCTAAATTTATTACAAGTTTGTCGTTGTAATTTTCTTGTAGTCGTTGAAGTTCTTGATAGTGTAATGCATCTGCTTTAAATTAGCAAGAGTTTCCGAAATGAAATTAAGGTAGTATTTCTGCGCCGCCAACTGTCTAAGCTTTTCGCAGTATCCCTTATCGCATCTAATCTGAGAATCTATCCCTTTAGAAGATGTTCCCCAGTCTACATTGTCATTAAACTTCTTGTCTCTATACAACTCGCCGTATGATTCATCTAATGCGATTTCCAGCATTGTGACTTCATAGTTCTGTCTTGTATAATACTTAGTCCATTTCTGAATTAAGCCAGGTAATTCAGAGTTTTTCTTAGCTATCTCCGTCAAGGTGTCGCCCATCTTTACATCGGCGTCCGCCATGATCTTCATAGCCGCAAATTTTTCATTAGTCAGTAGTGCCATATACTTATAACCTCTGATTGAAATTTAATAAATTTATACTTAAAATTTGTCCGCTTAAAATCTTTCCTAGCAGAAGGAAGCATGAACTCCTGAGAAAGAATTTGAAGTAAAACCGCCAAAAACGAAAAAAGTTGTTATATATAGAACAAGTCAAAAGGACTTTTACAGGATTCTCTAGGCTCTTAGGAAAAATTTTTCCGTTGTTCATTTAGCCGGCAAAAGTAATTATATTTGACTCAAACATTTTAATCTTGCTTACAGGAGCGAGACTCAACCCAATGAGCTATCGGCATGTGCAAGTCATATCTGAATAAGGTTCGCTTCAGACTCATATATGTAGAACCGAAGGAAAAACACCTAGCCCGTGTTTTGCATGCCGCTATAAGCATGTAAGTTAGTTAAGCCTGGGTACCGGATAGCCGCCCAGTAAAACTTACAGTAAGACTTCTTACAAGGTCAAACAGTTCACCAGTCAAAATAAAGTGAAAGCCTTGAGTCAGTAAGTTCCCCGTATGGGCTTACTGTCTCCAGTTACCATATCAAATAAAGATGGTAGAGCCTCCAAATAAATATAGAAATTATTATAATGGAGAGTTTCTTATTATGAGAAAATTAAGGAGGGATAAAAGAAACATGGCATACGGAATGTTCCACACAGCAAATGCAAATACAAAGTTCCCAGTACCTGATAGTGTATTGAAAGAACAGAATAAGAAGAACAAGCAGACAGCAGCAAGGGTATTACCGAAGGTAGTTCCAGTTCATAGACCTCAGCCACAGCAGTCAGCGATGGATGAGTGGGAAAAGGAATATGAGGCATTCATGATATTGATGAAATACTGTAAGTCGCACAATGTTCCAGCTGAATACAGAAAGCTTCTCGTCGAGCGCAAGATGACAGTAGCACAGTATGAAGCAATGAACGCTAAGAAGGAAGAGGAACCAATTCTTCCACCTGAAATGTCTTACGTTCAGACAGAAGCAACTGAGCCTGCTGAACCAATTCAGTACACAGCTACTGAAGAACCAGTATGTGAAGATGATGGTAAGACCGAAGGTGAAACTGAAGAAGTCACTGATGCACCAGTAGACATCGCAGAAGAGCCTGCTACTGTTGAAGAAGAAACACCAGTAAAGAAAGCAACAAGAAAGAAAAAGACTGACGAAGAATAAGTAGTCCTTTCTGTCATAATTTAAGCAATTAGAGGGAGTGTATGCTCCCTCTTTTCTTATAAATAATTTATGACAGATATTAGAATTAGCAAAGTAAACGAATCATTTCTTGAGTTACAAGGTGAGCTAGACATCTTGTCTGAAGTGCATTCTCGTTATGCAGCATACAAGTCAGGCTATCAGTATTCTCAAGCATATAAAGACAGACGTTGGGACGGCAAGACACATTTCTTCCGTCCTGGCTCAGGGTTGCTTCCTTACGGATTCTTGGAAGACCTTCTCAACTGGTGCAAGCAAGAGCATTATGAATATGAGCTCGACGGCATTGATGAAGAGAAACTCACAAGAACCTTGAATGAAGCTAAGTATAAAGAGAGCACCGAGTACTTCATGAGAAACTCGGGAAAGACACTTCGTCCTTATCAAGACGAGGCGATAAGAGCTGCCCTTACACACAAGAGAGGCATCTTGCTTTCCTGCACAGGCTCAGGTAAGTCCTTGATGATCTATAACATTGTCCGTGCGTTAAGAAAGGAAAATTACAAGCACATTCTTCTTATCGTTCCGACGATTCATCTCATCTATCAGATGCGTGATGACCTTCTCGATTACGGTTATGACGATCCTGATAAAGAGATTACCATCCAGGGAGACGGCAACAAGGCAGACTTTGACATGCCTGTCCTTATCTCGACATGGGAATCGTTACAGCATAAGGAACCAGAGTTCTTTGAGAAGTATGACGCTGTAATCGTTGACGAAACGCACGGCGCTAAGGCGATGAAGCTCTTTGACATTCTTCAACACTGCGTAAATGCAAAAGTAAAGTTCGGATGTACTGGTACTTTACCTACTGATGAACTCTCGCAGATGAAGATTCAAGCAAACCTTGGAAATATCATCTATGAGCTTAAGTCTCATGAACTGATTGACCAAGGCGTTCTTGCGAAGATTAAGATAATGAATATCTTTGCCAAGTTCCCGCCTGAGTTTGTTCAGCAAAACAAGAACAGATCTTGGCAGGAAGAGGTCAAAATGGTCGAGTCATTTGAGGGCCGGAATAATGTCCTGGAATTCATTATTTCTCATCGTAATATAAACAATAACATTCTTATACTCGTGAACCACGTCCAGCATCTAAAGGACGTAGCAAGCTGGTTGAAGAAGGTTTTCCCGACTCGCAAGATTGAAGTCATTTACGGCGGCGTTAAAGGCTCCGAACGTAATAAGATTAGAAAGGACATCAATACCGAGGACGGAACTATTCTTGTCGCTAACTACCAGACGATGGCAGTGGGCGTGAATGTACCTAAGCTTCACGATGTAATTCTCTTCGCAGATAGTAAATCAAAGATTACAGTTCTTCAGACTATCGGTCGTGGATTGAGAAAGCATCAGCAGAAGAACAATGTTACATTGTTTGATGTCATTGATGATCTTACCTATCAGACTCGAACAGGTAGAACAGTTGACAACTATCTTGTCAAGCACTGGAGAGAAAGACAGGCATATTATGAAGGAGAAAAGTTCGAGACGGTCGAGCGCGTCTATAAACTATACTAATAAATAATGGGTATGGTTTATTATGATTGGAACATAGATCGTCTTGGACATATCTGGCCTGGGTTTGTCCATTACTACATACCGAAAAACGGCACCGAAGCAGATGCTACACTCTGTCCTTACATTAAGACAGACCTTTCCAGATATGAAGATGTAGCAGAAGACCCAAGAATTCTTCAGAACACAAAGTTTAATGACAATGCATTAGAATACATGGCTAATGCGTCAGATGCTACGATTCTTAATAAAGGATTGAACACTGATTCATGGCCTACATTGACTCCGCTCAAGCCTGGCGAAGTTATGACCGCTGATAAATGCTACGGTACTGATTATGACTTCATTAATGATAAGCGTCTGACAGTAGTAAGACTTTTACCTACTGACGTAAAAGGCACACTTGACGAAATAACTGCACCTGAAAATGGGCATGCTTACTATCTTCTAGGATATGAAGCAGGCGTTTTAGTCAACGGCATAAAGTGGGACGAAACCACTAATCAAGCAATTCTTGATGCACAAGGAAATACGATTCCACTTGCTAATGCTACTGACATGAACGCATTTTCTTCGTTCTTGTGGTATGTAAGAAGCTACTGTTCAAAACGCTGGACTCAAGATGAGTTCACTCTTTACGATTTTGGTAGATGGGCTGTCACTTTAAGAGATCCAAACTATCCTATAAACAAAAAGAATGATATGTGGCAGATACTTACTGCTTTCTGGGGATTCTTTGGACTTAGAGGAGTCATAGACCCGACTACAGGACAGGCAGTCGCTATTCCAGCTTCTTTGCCAGATGTCGCTACTATTGATTATTTCTGGCCGCTTATCAATGCACAAAGACCTGACCTTAAGATCTTTGATAATAATGCGCTTTGCTTGCTTCATACCAATAACCTCTTCTGGAACTCTACACTTAAACTCCACATGTTTAAGCTAGGTGACGATTGGTATAGACCAGTGACTAATACTTCATCAGGAATTTATTACTGGGTAGACAACCCAGTGTATAAGAATGTCTTGAATAACATAATGCAGATAAGAAGCAACAGTCTTTTTGGCACTTGCACTTACTATACTTATTCTGCTACTTACAAGATGAAGGATATGGTTCTCTTCGCTAATGAATTTAGAGATGAGACACCTATCATTCAGAATACAGAAGACATTACAGCTACATCGACTACAAGAACAAATGATGATAACCTTGCTTTGATTTACATGGACGGCGGAAACTATGTCAAGGCCAACTATAATGTAATGGCAAGACATTACTACACGACCGAGTCTATCTTCGTCAAAGCGATTAACATTAAGCCAGTACTTTCTGACAATAGAAATGTTGATGAAATTCTCGATGAAGCATTGAACGATCCCAAGAATGCTTGGAAAACTCCTAAGGAGTATTACGCACAAGGCGCTACTACTGACACATTGCCTGAAGGTGAGAACGGTTACTTAAAGTCAAAAGTACTTATGAATAATGATGAAGATAAGATGACGAAACCTGTCTGGTGGTGGTCAAACACTTTGGCTAACTGGTGTACATTCAAGAGAACGACACAGTACACAACTGAATTGTTCGTTTGGAACGGCAAGAACGGCTGGGATAAGTTTGACGAGATTATGAAAGAGCCTCGCTACACAGGCTCGTCAAAGGTGCTTTACTATTACGACATCACTCGTTTCATTAAAGGACCTCGCATGACCTCTGCTATCGTTCATGACTCAATGCGATTTGACTATAAGTCTATCAAGATGATTCATGACACGAAGTTTTCGCATTATGACGAACGAAATTATCAGACAGTAAGACTGCCAAAGGTTCACTATGCTTCAAAGGGCACTGACCGTTATCCGAATACGATTGGTATTCCTGTCCTTTGTCGTTTGCCTTCTGGTGAAGTTGAAATTTTCTATACTTTGAAACTTCCAGGAATGTCAAAGAACGTTGATGTGGTCAGAACTGATAACATTGACTTCATCAATTCAGTATGTAAGGCTTATTTTGGCGACGGCGATGATAAGCAGATCATGACTGACTGGAAGCGATTCTACAAGATCATTGCTTCAGGAGATGAATCAGCAACAGACATCATTCTCGACAACGAGTCAACGCTTTATGACGCTGAGGAAATAAATACTATACATACGGATATGGATAAGTTTAGTATTACGTTAAGCGTCCCGCGCCAATATCCAGAAACTGATGAAGGCACTAAGGGCGATTACGTTGAGAGGTGGGAATCATAATGGCGTCTGTTATTTTCAATTCATTTAAGCAGCGTTTCCTTAATGGCGAAGTTCCAGGTAATGACACTTGGAACTTCATTCCTGTGAATAACCGTTTTAAAGACGAGTTCGGTGACAGCCCATCATCGAATTATAAGCTAGCGCAGTATCGTTCACTTGATGACTTCAAGATGAATAAGCAAGAAGCATATTACGATATGCGTTTTTCTGGCATTCGTAATGACATCACTTGGTATCGTCCTGCTGATACAAGCGGCACCAAGAAGCCGATGTTCATTACCTCCGGTGCTATGGGCGAGAAAGGCGTTTACAGTAAAGAGTCAAACTGGGAACGCTTCTGTAAGACTACTTACTACTCAGATATTTCTGCTAATAAGGCTATCAGCGACTATCTTGAGCAAGGTGGTTTCTATTACATCAGAACGAAGGAAGAACTTCGTTGGTTTGCTGACCACGTCAATGAAGCAAACAACCGAGTAATCGGTGTTATCGGTGACGACATCAACGGCGTTATCCGTGGACAGATTGGTAAAGATGAAAAGTATCCGTTCCAAGGTATCTTTGACGGTAACGGACATACAGTCGCTGGCACTATCATTTGTGATAATGATGACAACGGTCTTGTAGGTGTTCTTGGACAAGACGGTATCGTAAGAAACTTCAAACTTCGTGAAGCAGAGAACGACGCAACGACACTTGTTTGTAACAAGCTCATCAACTTGAACCACATCAAGTCAGATGGACGAGATGTTAATGCTGGTATTCTTGTTGGTAGAAACTATGGACGAGTTGAAAACATTGATGGTTCTCAACTTAACAACTTTACGTTCTCAGGTTTCGTGCCTCAGGTTTATTCTGTCTCTAATAAGTCAGATGAATACACAGATTTCTCGACTATCCGTAAGAAGTATGACGATGGTGAAAACTTCTACTTCTTGAACTCTTGGTGTATTAACTCTCCGGGTAACATTTGCCCTTATGTAGGTTATTTCGCTGAAGGTCTTTATGCTCAGTATGGTGGTGGTTATAACACTAACGGACAATTTGCTTGTGTTGAAGCAGCTCCAAGACAGCGTGCTACTTACTACACAGGTTTGACTCCTGAGTCACTTGACCTTACTGAGAATGTAGCAGACATTGCTTACTTCATCAAGTACTTCGGCTCACGCGGTAAAGGCTACATTGACTCAATGTTAGCTGATGATACCTTTAAGAGAATTTACGAAAACGATAAATCTCGTTTGACTGTGTTTGATGACCCTTATGGACGAAACATGATTCTTATCATCGGTCAAGATGCAGTTAATGAAGATACTGGAGCTAAGACAAGATACTTCCTTGAAATTCACGGTACTGCTTTTGATAAGAAAGCAGGTATGGGCGAACGTCGCTATAAGTTCCGTGCTGGTAGAATGAATCTTTCAGTGCTTCCGTGGTTGATGATTGACGGCGCAGCATCATTTGATGCAAATGATATCACGCTTGAAGGCGTTACATTTGACCGCAACCCTGACGGCAGTATCAAATATGACGAACAAACTCATCAACCGATAATCATCATACAAGACAAAGATGAAGATGGTGACCCAGTTACTTTGGCATTTGATGATCTTCAACATGAAGACCCTGATGTCGATCCTGCCGTGATGGAAGACATTCAAAAAGAACTCGCTAAGAACAGAGAGTTCGGTTACTTCCTTGACCCAGACACTGAACAGCCGGTTGACTTGTTTAAAAAACTTGGACTTGGTGTAGATACTGAGGCTGGTGAAGATGCGACTCTTGAGTCGCATATCATTAACATGGCTATCGGTTTCTCTTGGAACAACGAATCTTATGACCAGCGCGTTGTCTTCAGATATGACAACACATGGATTAGAAGTTTAGGTTGGCAGTCTAAGATTTCTGATGTGGGTATCGGACTTGAAACTGACTACATTGTTGGCGAAGACGATATTAAGATTTTCACACAGGAAGGTACTCCTGCAAAGATCGTGTCAAAGAACTTCACAAACCTTGCATGGGAACCGAAGTACCGTGATTCTTCTACCCACTGCTGGGATAGAATGATTATCAACCTTGCTACTAACCCGCTCGGCTCAATGCAGTTAACTGCTAAGAATGCTGCCGGTGAAGAAAAAACATTTAAGTATTACTGGAACGAAGAGTGGCTTAAGGTTTGGTATGCCGGCAATCCGTCACAGAACTACCCAGGCTGGCAGGCAGTAAGCCCGGTCTATAAGTATTATTCTGAAGAGAAAGACAGATACATTCTTATCTCCGCACGAGACAATGACTTGGTAAGACAAAAACCAGGTCTTAGTGAAAATGATATAGAGAAGAAGTATGGCCCTTGGTGGACTGAAAACTGCTGCCCACTTGCAGCAATTCTTTCAATACCTAATCACGCACTTGGTGGCGCATTTAAGACTGATGACGATACTACAGGTTATGTAATCAGTGAAAAGATGTTGATTCGTTGCTTCCTTCAGAACATGACAGCGATGACGGAAGGTTTGATAGATACTGACCCAAGCTTCTGGCAGGATGATAAAGACTGGTCAGGCTGGTTAATCAATGATGAAGACGATAAGTCTACATTGAAGTCATTCTATGCAGCTAGAACATATGAATTGCCTGCTACACCAGAACATCCTGAGTCGCAGCTCGTAACGTATTGGCCAAAGGTAAGACATACCAATAAATGGTGTGACGTTACTATTAACGACGGTCACGTCAATGATATTGAAGGCTCTATTGACTTCTATTTGATTGACACAAAGAACTTGCACTATGCTCCAGTTACACACGCTGTGCCAAGACAAGGTCATGAAGACCTTCCTTGCCCAGCTGGAGTCGTTGCAGGTAGCGTATATGATACCGTAAGAGATGCTGGTTCAACCTTTGGTAAAATTCTCAGTAACTGGGCTAATAACAGAGGTTCATGGACAAATGTATTTGGTAGCGAACTTGAAGCAGCTACTTACTCAATGCATCATGTCGCTGAAATGTACATCAAGGATCCTCGTTATTACGGCCTTGACTTCAATGGCGACTTCACTACACAGGTAGTTAGAACTTCAAACTTTGCTTATGGCTACGGAACGCCTTACTTGAATTCATGGGGCTTCTCGCCAACACTTGGAATGAGCACAAACGTCATTCATTATAACTGGAATATTGAGAAGATGATGTTCAAGAACAACGAAACAATGAACGGATTCTTTACTGATTATGATGAAGGTGATATTAAGGACAAGAACATTAAGTATCTTGACCTTCCACATGCTGTTTATAATAAGCCACTTCGCATGGCTCACATGGCAAGAGCTGCTTATAACATCTCGCCAGTAGTTGGTGCTAATTATGGACATATTTCAAACGTCATCGTTAAGACAACAAGAAGAAACCGCGGTAACTTCGTTGGATTCTTGGGCGGTGTTGCTGGTAAGCAAGAAAGAGGTCTCGTTGAACATGTCTCTACTGACATCATTGATGAACCAACTTGGTATATGGAATATGCACAAGAACCTGTTGTAGACTTCTACAACCAAGAGCTTGCTAACGAACAGATTTCAAAGTATAAGTCAAAGATAGCGAACGACAACTTCCATGTTCGCTATAAGATGACGCCTATCATTCCTGGAGCAAAATCTTCAGCACTTCAAGAAATTGGTGCTAACCCAGCTGAAGACTCTAAGAAGTATCGTTACTACCCAGAAGATTCTGAGGATCTTGTTGATGAATCTCGTCTTTTGACAACATACGAGGATTGGGAGAACGCTACACAGGCTGAGATTGACCGCTTCACTGAATACTTGACTACTTTGAACAAGAGAGGCATCAGAGTTTACCGTATCACACAAGATGAAGGCTCTAGTATTAAGGAAACGAACTATAGCTTACAGCACCCAGACCTTTATCCTTACTTCACAGAGAACCCGAACTACGTAAACGACTATGCATTCTATCAGGAAGCAAAACCAATCATTGACTTCTGTTCAGAATGGTATGCAGATTGTGAAAATGCTACTACTATGCCGCTTGACGATGTGGTTACTTTCCGTCTTCGCCCGATCTTCAATGCGGGTGGTGTCTTTGGCCGTCTTATTCCGACGAACCAAAACGAAAACAAGATTGAACTTAAGACTAATCAAAAGTATAACATCGTTACATTCCGCGACATCAACACTAGCTATCAGTTGAATGATATTCATGACCCATCTTGTAACGAACATGTAAACGATGCTTACATCATTAACAAGGATGTGCATAACGCCTTCGGTTCATTCGCTGGTTTGCTTGACGTTCAGACTTCACAGCTTGGCAACAGATCATTGAATACAAGCCAGAAACTTCTTTCAATGCAGTCTGTCAACTCAGTTGGTAAGTTGAAAGAATACAGACCAAACAAGACTGATGAAAGTGACTTGAATATGTTTGGCTACATCTCTACACAGTTCAACGAAATTCCTTCTGTGCTTGCTACTGAAGGCCCTGGTAGAGATAAAGGCGGTGACTGGACAGGACCAGACACTTATACAACATGGGCTATTGATGTTCCTATGCCAATGTATAGAGATTTGGCCTTGTCTGATTATGACCCTCATTATGCTCCTATCGGTAACTCGTTCGCAGCATTCTATGGATGGGATAATGATACTATTCCAGATTATGGTCAGACATTATTAACTGCTAAAAACAACCAAAAGATTTCAAAGGAAGATATTCAGATTTATATCAAGACTGAAGTTCTTGGTGATATCTTTGACTTCAACGGCGTTTCGATGAATAGCCAAGTAATTGGTGACTTCTCTAACAACATTGACATCTATAAGACCAAGAAGAACTTCCAGTCGGTTGATTCTATCTTCGGTTCATACTTGTCATTCATTCCTAACTTTGCTAGAACAACTCAAATGCAGAAAGATAACCTTAATAAGTTGAAGACAGCGCAGTATTCATCAAATCTTGCTCAAACTTTCGCAAATCAAGAGTTGCTTAACCAGTCTTCTCCTTCAAGAATCTATTACAGAGACACCGTAGACTGGACACGCCGTGATGCTGGCGCTGCAGGACAGGCAGTACCTATTCAAGAATCTTATTCAACTACACTTGACATTGACAAGTTGGCAGATAAGGTGGTATTTGAAGGCAAGACAAACCCTGAAGACCTTTACTTCAGCTATACTTACTCAGCCGCAAGCGCATTCTTGACTGACTTCACATTCCGTCATCAAGTTCAGTTCACTTCTGCTGTTAAGCAAGACGATAATAGAAGAATTTCTGATACACGCAAGGCAGTTTACGGTTACGCATTCCGTGATGACTTGACTAACTCTGCTGACGGCTTCAAGTATAACAATAACTACTTGCATATCGGTAACTCTGTTTCACCAAGACATATTCGTGAGACACTTTTGCATAACACTTCGTTCACTACTTCTGCAGTTTCTGCTGCGATGTTTAGAAATAACGAGATTGTTCCTGCAGATGATGCTCACCAGTTTGGTGGTATTCTTGTTACTGACTCGCAAGACCGAAATGTAATGTTTATAGATAATACAAATGGCGCCCAGCTCGACAATGTATCTTATAACATCGAGACGCCTGCTATAAATTATGGAAACACAAACGGTGGTCTGTTGATGGAGGTTAACTAATGGCAGATTTTTCTGCTGCTAACAGAAAGATGGTCTTCAATGCCTATCGCTATGCTTTAGGCACAGGCCAGATATCTGGCTTTAACAACAATAACATCGTTTTGTCTTGGGTCATTCATGACATTCCGACTATCACCGGCATAAAGGGCTGGTTTGATGTTAATGCTCTTGACCCAAACCTTCGTTATCGTGACTTTATGGAATTGCCACAGGCAACTGTTCAGTTAGCAGATACTTATTTAAGATCAGTCAAGACTACTTCAGTTGATAAAGATACGGAAGCACTTCCTGAATACACATATCAGAACATGTGTCACACACCGGCATCTGCTTACCTGTTTACGAAGGGTCTTGAACGATATGTTTCAGCATGTCCAGTAACAAAATCTTATGATTATCGTGGGCCTTCAACATCTGGCCGTCACTTTGACTCCATCGTTCAAGAATATGACTTGAATAACGAATATGAGCAAGGTTCTTATTATCGTTTGAACATTCCAGAAGACGATATCATCGAGTCTCGCATTACACAGACTTGCGATGATGTCAATTTCAAAGATGATGATGAAAAGAAAGCAAACCGTAATCGTTACTACAACAGTATCTCTGCAAATTACACGGGATATAAAGGAAGAAACGAAAACATTCTTGCTGTCGGCGCAGTTGGTTACTTGTTGTCTTGGAAAGGACAGAATATGCAGATACCTGATATGATTCCTATCGCATATTATCAGTTCCCTAAGCCGGTAAGATCGAGTTTTGACCAAATTAACATTAAATGGAATGTCAACGGATTTATTGAGGCGGAGTAAGTATGGCAAATGAAAAGTATCCTTGGCTCTGCAACACAATTAGAGACGATTATGAATGTACTTCGCCAAATGTGAAGAACATCGTTTCAGAAGACGAAGCGTATGAAGCCCAAGCTTACACAACAGAGGCTTATGGCAAGTTTGGACTTAAGTTCACATACTACAAGATCAGTCACCAGTTTGAAAATGACGGAGAATGGTCAGGCGATAAACTTTATGGCGAAGATACTTTGCAGTATGTTGAAAGAGCTTTCTATTTCAAAGGCTATACTGACAAGATTCCGCCCAATGTTCTGAACTACCAACTTCAGGGTATCTGGGGCGCAGACATTCTAGAGATTTTCGTAGGCAGAGCTGCTTTCCAGTATTGGTCAACTTATGGTGGCAAAACAAGAAATGATCCTGAGCAGCATGACGCCTTTGAACCAAGAATTGGCGATGTTGTGTATCTTGAACCAAACAAGACATTCTACGAAATTGCAGATGTCAAGTACTATAACACTGCCTTTGGACTTCAGTCACAGACTTATGACTTGACAATGCGAGTCTATAAGGACTGCAAATTTTCTATTCCGACTGACGGGTATAAAGGCATAGAACTTGACCCGACACTTTCCGACCCTACGGACCCAATTTATGATGTCGCTACTAATGGTTTCCATAAAGAACATAACACAAATGACCCATTGAAACTTAACGACAAATTCAGAGATATTGAGAAGTCAGAAAACGCTGCCTTAATGGACCCGCTTTACAGGAAAAAATCTGATAAAGTGTCATTTGACCCATTTGAGGGTTGGAAATAGACGTTTTCCGGGTCAAAAACGGCAATTTTATTACACAAATTTCACAAAAACACGCGAGATTCCCACGAATCTCGCTATTCTGTATAATTGACCGTCTGTAAGAATCTCGTGATTTATTACACTTTTTCATATTTTTGTGATTTTTCTATTGACGGATTCCTTGAAAGTTGTTATTTTTACTACGTAAACAAAACAAAACAACAAGGAATAACAAAAATGAAAAACAAGGATTTTCAAAAGCCGGAATTGGGTGATTTTTCAAACCTTGGCCCCATCAACCTTGACCACGGGGAAGCGAAAACTCCGTTCATCAAGAAAATCGCTGAGGAACATGGCATTCCTTGTGTTGATGTCGCTCTGGCGGATTTTGACAAGAATTTGTCGCCTTTCGCCCCGGACCGCAATGAACCCGTTTGTATCTTCCTTGACGAAATCACTATCAAGTAGGAGTTGAATATGCACTTTGGAACTTGCGCCGCTTGTGGCTGCCGATCATCGAAATGTTATTATGTTGACGAAATCGCTGACAACGGGTATGATGAAAGAGTTCAACAAGATTATGAAGAAAGAAACTATCGCAGTTTTGACAACATTTGCTCTGACTGCTTAGACGAGACAGAAAGTCTTCTTTCTGAGGATTGATAATGACTAAGCACTTTGATGACACTTACAAAAACGCTTATCAAAAAGAGCGTCCGTCGCACGAGGACTTTATCCTCTTCTACAAGGGTAAGAAAGGCTACCGCGACTGGGCTATGGACTACAAGACTTGGAAGAACCATGGCCTGCAGGTCGGTGAATATGAAGAGTATGCCTATCTTGACTTGCACAAATGCGAAATTATTGACATCAAAGCGCGAGAAATTTGTCAAGACCTTGAAATGGACAGAGACTATATCGTCTTTCTCACCACATCTGATGGTGAAAGATATGCGACTGTCCGCTCAACTTCCGCTTGCGGCAAGTATTTCTGTGACCCTTCAACCGTTGCTTACATTCCAATGAGGAACTTCTATGGCTAAAATCACTGACATTAAAGATGTAAAGAACGCATTCATCAACTTGATTGAAACTTCCCCGAAAATGCGTCTTCGTTCCCTTGAGATTCTTGCCCGTCGTCAGACAGACAGCGAATACATTGATGAAATGACCCACGTCTTCAACAATAAAGGTTTTAACCACGCTGATGCGAAGGTTTTGACTTCTATTGCCAAGTATGCTAAGAAACATGGCGGCGTCACTCCGAAACAAGACAAACTTCTTTCTCACCGACTTAAGAAATATGCGTCTCAGCTTGTCCGAGTCGCTGTTGAAAACGGTTCCGTTAAGAAAGTCGGCGACGAATACGCTTGGGGTGCCCAACTTAAGGCTCTTTCCCGTAAAAATATCACAAAGCAAGAAATTGCTCAAGCAACCTCTGATTGGAAGGTGTAAAATGGCAAGAAAGAAGAAAGAACTCCCAAAGAACATTGGCCTTGTCTTTGTTGAACGCACTTTGAAACTCAAAAAGTTGAGAGCTCGCTTTCATACTGAAGAAGAAGCACAGAAGGTTCTTGATACACTTACTTATCCGGATGATTATGAGATTCTCTTTCTTCCGGCTCACCCCGAAGTCATCGAGTATTAAGAAATGATTGATTTTAACAGAAAGCAAATAGACGCTATTTCGGAAGCATGTAGTTATGCACTTCGTGACGGCCACTTGGAATATGAAGATACAAGAGACTGTCTCAGAAACTTGCTTCCTAAGCTTAATGCATACTTGCGCCTTGAAGACGAAGTTCACGACATTCTTGTGAGACTCGGGACAGTCAAACCTAAAGAACCTGAATACATTGACGATTAAGGAGAAAAACTTATGTCTCAGGAAATTGACACTCTTAAAGAAGACGTTCAGGCACACAAACTCAAGCACTTGCTGATAGATACTCACTGCGACATGACTGATCCTTTCATGAAAGTCGCTTTAGACCCTGAAGAACGTGCGGAAGATATGAGACGCTTTAATGAAGCAGTCAAAATCTTTGACGATGAACTTTGGAACCCGTTCCAAGCGGAGCTGCAGGACATCAGAGCGAAGTACATCAGGCCGGATCCTGACTGTCCGATGGAGTTTAAGATAAAACTTTCCTACCAACCCAATGTAGTCAGTAAGTTGGATAACAACCCTGAGTATTGGAAAGACAGAAAGGCTCTCTGCGACAAGTGGATTCCGATTGTGGAAGACTTCAGAAAGCGCCACAACTTGCCTGAATGGAAAGAACAAAGATAAATCGCATAAAACCGATTGACATTTGCTTCAAAAGTTGTTATTTTTATATCGTAAAATTTCAAAAGGAAAAATCCATGACTAAAATTCACCAGATTTTTAACTCTATCAAGTCCACCTCCGGTTCCTCTGACAAGACTGCGCTGATGCAGCAAGCTCTCGAAGATGAAAGCGTCAAGGAAACCATCATCAAGATTTTCAATGACACATACGATAAGTCTCGTATGTATTACGTCAAGAAATTTGAAGTTCCGCCTTTCCTCACTGGTGAACTTACTCTTGAAAAGAATTACGACAAGTTCCACAAGGTGCTTGATAAACTTGCGGCTCGTGAAGTTACTGGCAATGACGCCATTGAACTTGTTGTTGACATCATCACTAAGTATGTCGCAGAAGATCAGGAAATTCTATGTGCCATTGTTGACCGCAATTTGAAGATCGGTCTTTCTAAGGACACATTTGCTAAGCTTGCAGGATCTGGTGTTCCCGAAAAGTTTGAAGTCACTCTTGCCATCAACCTTGACAAGGCAAAAGGCGTGAACCCGATTGACGGAACTTTCTATGCTTCTCGTAAATGCGACGGCACCCGCTGCGTCGGTATGTGCCACAAAGCAGACGGCGAAGTCAATGTAACCTTCCTCTCTCGTGGAAACAAAGAATTCACAACACTTGACAAGGTGAAACCCGCACTTGCTTGGTATCTCCGCGATCTTCCGGACGGTGACTATGTTACCGACGGCGAACTTTGTAAAGTTGACGAAAATGGCGATGAAGACTTCCAAGCCATCATGAAGGAAATCAAGCGAAAGGACTGGACTATTGAAGATCCTTGCTATCAGATGTTTGACTTCTGCACTCTTGCCGAATTTAATGGCGAGACCAAGTCTGCAAACTTCACTGCTCGTTATGAACAGATGCAGAAGATGATGAAGGGAAACAAGTTCAAGGAAATCAAACTTCTCAAACAGGAACTCATCAAGTCTCAGGAAGACTTTGACCGCTGGACCAAATATGTTGAAGATGGAAATTGGGAAGGCTTCATGCTCCGCAAGGACATTCCGTTTGAAACTGGTCGTTCCAAGAACTTGCTCAAGGTCAAGAAATTTGATGACGCTGAATATGTCGTCAATGATGTTGAAATTGCAGAAATGACAACTGCTGAACCGGGCCTCGGAAACGTCAAGTACACAGGTGTTAAGGCTCTTCTTATCACCCACCGCGGAAATACCGTTCGTGTCGGTTCTGGCCTCACAAAGGAACAGCGCATCGCTTGGTATGAAGATCCTTCCAAGATCATCGGCAAGACTGTCACTGTGCAGTACTTTGAAGAAACCAAGAATCAGAACGGAACTTACTCTCTCCGCTTCCCGATTTTGAAATTCGTTTACGAAAACAAGAGGGATTGCTAATAAAAGGAAACTTAAAATGATTTATTCACTTGTTCATTCTGCTCGTAGAATTTATCAGTTTAAGAAGCATGACACAGTTCAGGAAGCAGAAGAAGATGTAAAGCGCTTGCTTCTCTCTATGACTGAAGACAAGGATCCTGAGTACATTGAAAAAGGCAACCGTCAAAGAGATCTTCCCGATAATGCTATTGCTTGTTGGCGCACGATGGCTGCTGATCTTAATGAAGACGATGATCCTTTCTGGGTTGATGAAGGCTGCCCCGAACTTTACGGCATTGTTTTTGAAACTGATAAACAGTTTATTCGTATCTCATTTGGTATGGGCGCAGGCGACAGTGATGCCGCTGAAATCGAGTTCTATGATGATTATGCTGAGGCATGTAAGGCCATGCGTGAGAATTTTGATGTAGTCTTAGAGGAATGTCAAGAAATCAATGATGATCCTGATGCACAAGCAATTTATCCGCATGAATTGAAACATGCTGAAGAAGACGACTGTTGCATGATGTCATGGGATGATGGGTGCGGTGGCTGCACTGAAGTTGACGCTGTTTTAGATGTCACAAAGGTTGACGAATATAATGGAATGTAAACAGGAGAAACAAACTATGCCTAATGCAGATACTTACTACGTCTTGCAAGCGCGTCACATGAACTTCGGTCCAGATGGGGCGCCTACTTGTTATTCTTATCACGACTGCGGTTCTTCAGATGATCGTGCTTTCCTTGAGAAGGTCATACGAGATTATAATCTGAAGGTCGCCGACAACAGCAAGTACTTTGATGACGGATACGAAATCATTGAAAAGCATGTTAACTCGCCGATAAATATGCACTTCATCAAAACATATCCTAAGGGATAAAGGAAAAATATGAATACTAAAGAACTTATCAAACTGGCGGAAGGCAAATCTTGGAAAGAGTTTCTTTCTGCCTATCTCAAACTCAAGAAAGGAAAGTAAACAATGAATGCAATTATCACTATTGCGGTAATTATCTTTATTGCCTTCTGCGTCTACGGTATCGTCACAGATATCAAGAAAAAGAACCTTGCGGTGATGCAACGAAACGCACAGATAATGTTCTATCTGAACATCGTCATGGCTGCACTCTTCATCTTCGCTGGCAGTTTCTTCTTAGCTTTATGTTACATCGGTCTCGGCGTTATGTGGGCGTTTGATGTAAACAAGAAAGCGAAGGCACGAGCACAGTTCAAGACAGAAATTGATGAGCTGCTTACTCGTGATAATCTTACTGCTGATGAGCGTGAACAGTTGATGACACTTCGTCGCACAAAGTTGGGGTATAAAGATGACGAGTAAGAAAGACGCAAGAGCAAAAGTCGGCGACAAGATTAAGATCTGCGGTTTTGCTGGCACGATGTATGAAAGCGAAAAGCGTCTCATCGGAAAAACTGGAACAGTTACATCTGTGAATGATGACGGTTCTATTTCTGGAACTTGGGGCGGTATCTCGATCTTGCCCGAAGACACTTACTACGTAATCAACTAAAGGAAAATCATGGCTGAACAAAAAGAAAAGACTATTCTTGACAAACTTGGTGATCTTGCTGAACGCTGCTTCCCTGAAGACGAGTTTCGTTCTGTCTGTGTCATCATCATTGCAGTACTTATAACGATTGTTCTTGGTGTAACTGTCTGTAGCATCGTTGAAGATGTTATGACAAACGTCAAGTGCATCGCTCAACCGGAAGTCTGTATTCAAAAGGTACCTAAGTGCCCTAACAAATAAGGAATTAACTATGTTTCACAACGACGACTTAACTGACGAACAGAAAAGAAAACTTGAAGTGCTTGCCCGTATGATGGGTATGAACCCTGAAGAACTTCGCAAGCAGGAAGAAGAAGCACGAAAGGAGATTGCTCACTTCAGAGAATTGGCGGCGTTGGAAAAAGAAGCAAAGGCCCACCGTCCGTCAGAAGATGAACCATTTGAAATGGGCGGAGCCGTTTCTGTTCGTCACATCAAAGAAATCTGCTCTTACTTGCCTGACTCCGCTTGCATTGAGATGGCTCACCCAGCCCTTGTGTTCTTCTTCAATGAACTCCATAAGAAGGCTCGTGAACAGATTATCGTTCAAGCGACTCAGGTTATCAACAACGAAAATGATTGGGAGGTCTAAATGTCAACTATCCTCGGTTTCGCAAGCTATGACGCATTGATGAGGCGAGGACAGATAGGCCTTAAGAAGGTAGAACTGTTAGGAGAAACGCTTAAGATCTTTGAAACTGGCCTTAAGTGTTATCTCTATAACAGAAATGAAGAATCCGAAGACAAGAAGTATCTTGCGTGGATGGAAGTCAACTTTCCAAGCACCATTAAGGCTGCTGTCAAAGGAACGATAAACCTTTTCTTCATTGATGAAGAACCGCCTGTCTTCCCAAATGACAACCAAAGCCTCAACTTACTGCGTGAATGGTATTATCGGAGAGAAGATTCAGTAACAAGAAAGTGGCGTATCCAAAACATTGAGTATCTTTCTTCAATGAAAGAACTTACTGGAAAAGGAAGTAAGGTCACTTTGCAGTTTTCTGATGCAGAGTTCTATTACGATGGTAAGTATGTCAAAAGCAAGCGCTTCAACTCGACGACAAAAGAAGGCGACCTTGCTACGACATTAAGAAAATTTAAGCGCAAGTTTGACATTCTTACTAACGCTGACGAGTTAGCCTGCTATCGTTTCCTTGACCGACTTACATACACTTATTCAAAACCTCAGAATCAGAATGAGGCAGTTTGGTCTTGGTCTATTTGTGACGGTCTTAGACAGATCGTTGAATGTGAGTTAAAGAAGGGCGAAATAAAAGACTGCGGAAAGAATTACTGTTAAGAACTTCATTTCCTCATATAAATTGTTATATTTTCTACGTCAAATTTATTGAGATAAATAGAAATGACAAATAACATTATAATGTGAGGTAAATATGAATAGTTTTGAAACAGCATCTTTTGATGCACTTAACTCTGACGAACTTGTTGCTGGTGCTTTCCGTAAGGTTAAGCAGCGCATTGATCTTCGCCTTCAGAAAGCAGGCGCTTTCAAGAATCCAAACCAGTTGCCGACTGACAAGGCTCTTAAGGCAGCTTATGAAGGTGCAGATGACAAGAAAGTTTCCGCTGTCCTTGACGCTACTACAAAGTACTGGCAGGAACAGGCTTTCAACATGGGTTATCAGAAGGCTTTGAAGGAAGTCGCTGAGGACCTTAAAAACGTTGGACTTTAATTAGTCCTAAAAATTGTGAAATAAAGGTGCCCATTTTGTCTCGGAAAGGGCACCTTTTTTCTTTAAGAACCCGAGATTGTGATAATTCTTTGCTTTCTGGCAAATTATCTGTTTGAGAAAGATTTATAAGATTTTGCGGCTGGATGGATTGCCAAAATTCTTCAAAGTTGTTATTTTTTATTCGTAATCAAAAAGGAAACAGAATATGAAACTTGAAATTCTTAACGCTAAACTTCTTGACTTCTGTGAGAAAAATGGACTGGAAGCAAGACGCATCAAAGTCTCTGTCCGTAGTCATATCTATGAACTCGTAGTTCTTGATACTATGGGTTGCGGTCTTTCTAAAAAGTTCGGCCGTAAAGGTGGCGACTTTGATTATGAACAGGCAGAGGTCTTCTCATCTTCTATTGATGAATATGGAAGAGAAGAAGCCGGACTTGTCGCTCTCAAACTTGAAGACATTGACGTGAACTTCATGAGAGAAGGTACTCTCAAGGCAAGTTCAACTTATCTCAAGTGTCCGGTCGCCCTCGCTGCAACTGCAAGAGTCTGGCGTGCTTTCTCTGACCATGAATGGCTTCGTGGCGACATGAAGAACTACAAGATCGTTGCGGAAGAGGACATTGACGCTTACCTTGAAACTCTTGCTGATGAAATTCAGTACTGGAGAGGGCAGGACGCCAAGCTTAAGGAAGTTCTCAAGCAGATTAAGACAGACGGAAAGCAGTTCAAAGACATTATCAAAGAAAAAGGAAGACGCAGCACGGCAGGTCGTCAGGCTCGTGAAGATTATGAATCTTTGATTCTGCGACTTATGGCGAAAGTGACCCATCGTGCTGAAATCATGCAGTCACTAAGGCAGTATAACGCATAATGAAAAGAATTTTGAAGATAGTGTCGGCTTGCTTTGGAATTTATCTTGTTTCAAAACTTGTAAGACGTGAAAAGAACATTCTTTCTGAGATTAGAATAGATAATCTCAAAAGGAGATACAAGTAATGCTTAAATACAAGTTGTTGAGAACTAAGAGTGGTAACCCGGGCAAGACCGCCATTTTCAATGGAAAGACAAAAGAAAAAGATTTTCGTTTCACTGAAGGCGTAATTGAGAATGAAGAAGAATATGTTGACTTTGTAACCTCTCTCCGAAAGGAAATGATTGAGGAATGTGAGACAACTGACTTCTATTGCTGCCATCTTTATGATGAAGAAGGCAACATGCTCCGTTCGTTTGACTATGAAACATTTAAGGAAGAGGAAAACCCGACTTCTCAACCGACTATCACTTATGAAGGAATGCTTAACGCTATGCCGATCATGGACAAAGATGATGTTAAGACATTCTTGAAAGCAGGACTTAACGTTTAACAACTAAAGGAGAAACCACTATGAAGTTTCAAGTAACATACACAGCCGTTCGTGAATTTGAAATCCCCGACGGAGCAACCGATGAAGAATACGATGCAATGAAGGAAATCATCGTGGCAAGCATTGGTACCACAACCGTCACACCGCAGGACGTAAAGGTCAAGCGCATTGATGTGCCTGCCGAACCGCAGCCTGCATACGAAATCAACAAAGAATGTCAAGACTAGGAGATTAAGATGGGTGTCGTTTTTGTCTTCGCATTTATCATTCTTTGCTTTGCTTCACCGTTCATTTTCGGTCTTCTTATGAAGCTCGGAAATACAGACGGTAAAGTTGACACCAAAAAGTACTTCTGCGTTGCAGAAGCATTTGGAAAGAAGTTTTGGATTCCAAATGATGTACTTGCCTCGGACCCGAACCTGACCAAAACTGAGCTATATGAAGCATTCACACAGCTATCCGCTAATCTTAAACAGTACCCCGACTGTGAGAATAGTGAGGATGTGCTGATAACATACTCAACTGCCAATGGAAACAGATACTTCAATATCGTTCCTATGGCTAAAAGGAAAGGAAAATAAAATATGTATGGAAAGAAGCTCGCTTACATCGTTAAGGTAGGTGAAATCAGAAACATCCCAGGTGCTGACCGCATTGAGTTGGCATCTGTAATGGACTACACTGTTGTAGTAAAGAAGAACGAATACAAGCCAGGTGATTTGGCTATGTATGTGGAAGTTGACTCTGTCCTTCCTGACGGTCTTTCTCCTGAACTTAAGGTAAAGTATGATTCTATCAAGGATGGTACTGCCCTCGGTGAGACTGCAACTGAAGAGGAAGTGAAGGCAGCTCTTGCTGCTGTTCAAGCACAGTCCAAGTTCCCATACTTCGAGTTCTTGAGAGACAAGAAGTTCAAGATTAAGTCTATGAAGCTCTCCAAGTTCGGAGTAATTTCTCAAGGTATTCTCTTCAAGCCTTCCGACATCGGACTTGACAAGGTCAAGGAAGGTCAGGACTACACTGCTAAGTTTGAAATCACTGAAGCAATTCAGGACGAAGAGGAAGCAGGAGTAGTAGGCGGAGAGAAGGACAACTGGTTTGTCAGAAAGTTGATGAGATTCTCTTGGTTCCGCAACCTCCGTAAGGCTCATCAGATCGTTGAGGGTTGGGACGCAACCTTCCCTGGAAAGTCTGACGAAGAAAATGTTCAGAAGCTCTACAAGAGAATGTATGAACAGTATGCAGACAAGGAATGGGTTGCTACTGAGAAGTTGGAAGGTCAGAACATCTCTATCTTCTCTGAAATGGTCATGAAGCCTACATTCCTTGGTTTGTTCAGAAAGAAGGAAGTCAAGGACATCGGTGTCTGCTCTAGAACTCGCCGTCTCCGTCCTAACGGAACTGGTAAGAACTTCTGGGACACTGTAAAGAGACTTGGTCTTGATGAAAAGATTAAGAACATTCCTGGTGAATGGTGGTGCCGTGGTGAACATTGCGGACCTAACATTCAAGGTAACATCTACAAGTTGCCTCAGACTCAGGTCATCTTCTTTGACTTCTACCGTAAGGAGAAGTACCTTGATGTTAAGAACGGCAAGAAGATGAAGTCTCGTTGGGTCAAGTTGAACTACGAAGACTCTAAGCTCTTTGCTGAACAGTGGGGACTTCCTTTCGTTCCTGTTCTTGACGAGCATTACAAGTTGCCTGCAGGAACTGTGAACGAGCAAGGTGTTGAAGTATCTGGTGCTGACATCATGCTTCAACAGTCTGACAAGAACACTGTCTTCGGAAACAACCTCAAGCACAAGAGAGAAGGATTCGTTCTTCGTCTCCGTGATGACTACAATGTTTCCTTTAAGGTAAAGAACCCTAACTACTCTATCTAAGAGGACTTATGGAGTTCAATTTCTTTGTAGTTAAATTGACGGGCCACGGATATACAGATGTCCACTACCTCGGAAAGAGGAATGCTCGGACATGTATCTGCAAGGCCCTTCATGAGGCTCACCATTATAAGATGGAAACATGGGCTCGTAAAATGGCGGAAGCATATCAGTCTAAAGGCTGGGAAACCGAAATTGAAGAGTACCATGCGACCTTTGTGAGAAAGTTAGATGTCGGTAACGTTTAAAAGGATGGAAATGGAAAGATACAAGATTCTTGTAGAAACCCGAGAAATAACCTTTACGCACCCAAAAACTGGCGCTAAAATAATTTATCAACCGAAGCAGTTGATGTACTTCAAGCGCTATGGAAAAGATGAGAATGAGGTGAGAAATGTCCTTAAAGAACAGCTCTTACCTTATTACGGCACCGATTATGACATTCGTTCTATCGAGATAGATAAAACAAAACCTGTCTCGTAATTAGAAAAATCTTGTTTTTTCTTTTGCATTTGGGTTGACAGTTGACCCAAATGTTTTTATTTTTACAAAAAAGCAAAAGGACAATATGAAAAAGCTCTTAAAGAAAATCATAAGACATTACTTGCATTTCAAGAACCTTAAGGAGTTCTACACCGATGAGAAATGCACTGTCAAGCCGGACATTAACTCGCCTGATTTGGATATTTCAGTTGATGTAACTTATGATCTGCTTATTGATTGCTTCAAAGAATTTTACCCTCTCTTCATCATGCTGATTATCATTCTTATCGGTCTTTGGTGGATAGTGGTATGAAGCAGACGGATCTTGACAAACTTTTTGCAGCGATAGCGATGATTGTCTCTATCGCTTTTATTATCATTTTCTTGGTGGTATAGAAATGCTTTCCTATGAAAAATTGAAAACGAAGTATCCTGAGTTTGAGAAGGATCTTGACCTGATAGCAAAGTCTGTCAGGCGTGTTTTTGGCGATGACGCTGAAAAGATCTTTGATGACTCTAAAGAAAATTTCAAGACGCTTGACGAGGCCTGGGAACAGAAGAAGGCTGGAAACAATGCAATGTACATGCGTCTTTCTTGTGCTTACGAAATGTCGTTTAATGACGATGAAGATGCTCTGCGACATTGGTGTAGGACTTGTGAATTGTCTCCTGATTGGGACAAACTTTCAAAAGAAGAACTTAAAGAACTGTTTATGAATGGGAGACTACTATAATGAAAAACATTTTCCGTGATGAGGTGAAGCCGTATGACAAGCCGCGCTTCCCTATAGAAGTCGTGAAAAAAGCGTTTGAAAAAGACGGGACTTTTTATATCATGAAAGAAAGCAAAGGCTTTATTGAATTTATGAAGAAAGGATATAAAGCCTCTGAAGGATTTCAATTCTGCTTTAAAGATGCAAATGACAAAACATACGATGAAGACTGTGATGATGCTGCATTTCCTGATGGCGAAGCAGTCTTGATTGGAATGCAGCCTTGGGTTGCTGTTGATTGGGCAGACGCTGCTGACTATAAGTCCGTTCAAGAAATGATTGATGAAGCAAACTGGTGCATTGAAAAATACGGAAAAAAATTTAAAATCAAAGAGGTAAAGTAACATGCATTACATTTATGGATTTGCCGCTGACCCGATTACGAAAGCTCATATTGAGATTATCAAGAAGGTCAAGAAACTGCTTAAGGATGGTGATGAACTTATCATCGCTGTAACGAACAATGACGAAAAGGAATACGGTGCTTGCATCAATTCCCGTATGATGCTTGTCTGTGCTTCTCTTAAGGGAATGCTCAGTAAGAATGTCAAAGTCGTTGAACAGGCTTACAGAATGTATCAGTTCATTCGTCAAGACGTTAAACCTGAAGATGACAACGATTATACGATTGTTATTGGCGGCGACGAATGGAAGTCGCTTAAGGCCGGTGAGTGGGTTCATTCCGACTTGCTTTTGAAGAACTTCAAGTTCCTGGTCTTTACCCGTGAAGATAACCTTGTAGAACATCTTGATAATGTCCAGATCATGAAGCTGGATTTGCCTGACTGTTCTTCGTCTAAAGTTCGTCGGATCTTTGACCGAAATCCTGAAACCCATTATGATGAAGTCAATGATTGCTTGACTCATAAGGCGTTCCGTGAAATTAAGGACTGGGGACTTTATCATCAGAACAAACCTGAGTATGATAAGGAAGAACTCAAGTTCCTTCAGGAATATGCAAAGAAGAAAGAAGAAAATCATTGGGGCGAGCCTTCTGTCACAACTGACACTATCGCTTGGAACGGTGATGAAATTCTTCTTATCCGTAGAAAGAAACCGCCTTTCCAAAATTACTGGGCTTTGCCTGGTGGATTCTTTGAAAAGACAGACGAAGACTTGGCTTACGGCGCTGCACGAGAATTGAAGGAAGAAACTGGTCTTAATTATGATCCTGAGAAGTTCCAGCAGATTAAGGCTTACGGACATAACTTTGACCCAAGAATGAAGATCGTTGATGTAGCCTTTGCAGTAAGAATCTCCAAGCAGGATATGAAACTTGCTAAGGGCGATGATGACGCAGCAGAAGCAAGATGGTTCAATGTTAATGACCTTCCGCATCTCGCATTCCATCATGCACAAATCATCAATGACTGGGGAAACAAGACAGAAAGGTGGGACGGCTAATGGAAGCAAAAGTTAAACATGTAGAAGATAAGAAGGCAAATGACCTTCTCTATAAGATTGCTGAAACGCACATGCTTACTTGGAAGGACGTTTATGACCGCAATAAAGAATTTAAGAATAAGAAGATGATCATGCCTCTTCCTATTCCCGTTGAACTTGACGGTCAAACATACAATGCGATGTGCTTGATGGAAATGTCAGATGATCCGAAAGTGCCTCAAGTCACACCGCAATTGGTTTATTATGACAAAGACAGATATGAACTTTGTCTTTCACCAAAAGTAAAAGATATGATCATTCAAGAAGCCGAAGGCGGCAACTAAAAGAGGTAATAAAAATGTGGATTCTCATTATGACTATCGTCTTTGCAGGTAATTCCGGTTATGCGGGTTGGGGCAGTTCAACGGTAGCAACTCAGGAATTTAATAGTGCTGCTACATGCCGCTTTGCAGGTGCGGAATGGGCAAAGGCTCAACCTAGTGTAAGGAATAACCAGAGTAATGGCGGCTCCGTTAACTGGGTTTGTGTTCAAAAGTAAGGAAAGTATTAAAGGAGTAAAACTATGGCAAGATATGCTAAGAAAGGTTCAACTCGTCAAGACATCATTCAAAAGATGCTTGAGTTTATCAGAAAGGACCAAGAAATTGACCCAGAAGATTTTGATGAAACTGACGAAGACCAGATAATTTGTCAGTATCTGTCTTCTATGGCTTACAGCGACACGCAGGCTCGTAAGGATCTTGAAAAGATTGATTTTGACTTCGAGAACTGTGAAGGAGCTACTGAAGGTTCTCGCGTTCTTCCTGATGGAACCGCTATCGTCTGGTGTTGGGCAGGCGGCGACTGGGAATATCCCGTCCACTTTGTCGTCTATCTTGACCCGTCTGATAAGCTCCGTGCTTACATTCCTTCGGACGGTAACATTTACTGTCATACCTGTAAGTGTGCCTGTGGTACCTGCGGTGACTACCAGCCTTGTGCTAATCAAGAATGGTCAGACAAGATTATGGACGAACAGCCGGATCCTGATTGGTCAAAGATGCAGGCTGACGTCGTGAAAAGAATTCAAACAAAATAAAAGGAAACATACTATGGCAAAGAAAAATCACATTATCACTTTCACAATGGGCGATCCGTCAGGCGATGGCTCTGGTCTTAAAGAAGATTGGACTATCTGCGCTAATCATTCCGGTAAGGAGATTGATAAAGCTCTTGAAAAGTGTGCTAAAGAACTTGGCTGCGACGTTCAAAAAATGTGCAGCGACTACGAAGACAGATATATTCGCGGCGAAGCCCTTGACAAGCTTCTTGAGCTCGGAATCATTAAGGAAGAGTATCTTGAAAATGATGATGACGACGATGATGATAAGCGCTACTGGGTTGATGGCGACGACGACTTTGTTTCCATCGCTATGGAATTGGTCAAGCACTTCATTCCTGACTTTGAATGGGAACGTTACTACATTCCGAATCAAGAACAGAGCTTCCAGTTAGAAGGCGCAGGCTATGGTTTGTTTAGCCTTTAGTCTTTAAGAAAGATCTTATAAATTTGGGGTTTACAAGACCCCAAGTTTTTTATATTTTTGTTTTAGAAAACTTTAAAAGAGGAACTTAAAATGAGAGATGCTGCTCGTCTTGATACCTTCTATGAACAACTGAAGGAAATTCACAAGAAGAACTTCCCAGACTGGCGTTTTGGTCAGTTTATGTCAAACTTTTGCAGCTGGTATGGAATGGACATCTTCTATCTTGAAGAAGACAGGTTCCTTGAGAAAGTAGCACATTTTATCACTGCTAATGTAATTCACACTAAGTATGTGAGTGGAAGTACTAAGACTCCTAACTCACGAGGAAACACTTAATGGCAAGCAACTTTAAATTTTGGATGTCTCCGATTGGCGAGAATGTCAGTTATGTATGGGGAGACAAGAAATGTTATTTACTTGATAACATTGACAAGCGGGATGAGAAGGATTATGTAATCTCCGGCCAAATTCTTAAGGACAATAAGTGCCTTAACCGTATGGGCTGGGGAAGAATGACTTACTTCGAGTTCCCGCTCTTTAAGGAATTTGAACCTTCCAAGCCGATGTACATCAAGCTCTGCACTCACGGCGACTTCAGGTCAGATTTCAATTTCACACTGAAACCTTACTGGTTTAAGAAGTTTGACTGTGTAGGACGTTTGCATCTTGAACCTGCTTGGCATGATGACTGGGAAGATGGCGACTTTGCCAGCTATAACACCAATGAAGAACTTACCATCCCGCTTTCTGAAGTGAAGGCTATATCTTGGGGTCAGGTTCCTTGGCAAGTTTCTAACAGGACAACCCAGCTTGAATACGGAACTCCAAGATATTTGAAGGTTGCTAAACTTCTTTACTTGCTTACTCTTTACAATGACGCTTGGCCGTTGAAGAGTAATGAAAATGAGAACAGAGCAAGACCTTCTGTTCATCATAAGGGTTTCAAGCCGCTCTTCCCTCTCGAGAACTTCAGATTTAAATCTGAAGACAGTGATGCAGAGTATTGGCTGTTCGGTACTGTGTCTGAAATCTTGCCTAATGTCGGCAAGAAGTTTGAAAACATTGATGATGACGACAGACGTGACTTGGTATTCCAGACTATTGGAAAGCAGACAAGAGTGCAGTCGCCCTTGCCGCGTGAGGAGTATCACAAGTTCTTTGAGATGAAAAATGATGGAACTCCCAAGAACTTGATTTATCCTGCTGGACATCTTGACCAGATAGATGTAAAAATTCATGACCACAAGTATACTTATAGAACTTGGAATTGGGAAGATGAATGCTACGGATATGGGTGTGACGAACTGTCGGAAAAATCAGATGTATGTCAGTGCTACGCAAATACAAGAATCATGCTTGTTAAGTACATGATGATTAACGACTATTATCAACTCAAGCTTAATGAATGCACTGGCTTTTATGAAGGACCGATTGAATTTTATCCACATGTAACTACACTAACCACAACTGAAAAGGAAACAGAAATGAATCAAGAAGTCGGATACGATTATGACCGCTGGGGTGACGAACTAAAGCATCAGCAAGAAATGCAAGGTTACGATTGTGACCGCTGGGGTGATGAACGAAAGAACCAGCAAGAAATGCTGGACTTTGTCGCAAGATGCCGCGCAAATACAATGCTGCGCCGCAGCGCTGAACCAAATGAACTTGAAAAAATAAAGAATGATCTGTCAGAGAAGGTTCGCCAACTTATGGAAAGCAATCTTGGCTTAAAGAAAAAGGAAGAAAAGAAAATGGTAAAGAAGAAGAAAGTTCTTAAGAACGTTCAGAGATTAGATGTCTATCTTAATGATAACATGCTTCCATCTCTCCTCGTCATTCCTGTAAATCAGAAGAATCTCAACGATGTCGCTAGCTATCTTCAGTCTCGCGGCATGAAGGTAGATTATGACTCTAAGATCTACAGAAATCCGGAAACTGACCGTAATGAAGTTGGTCTTACTTTGAAACTTTCTTGGGCACACGAATATAAGTTTGACATTGATGCTACCAAGCCTGATGTCTGCATCTTAATCAACCAAGACAACGGACGTATTCCTCACCTTTGTGAACAGATGGGTGACTTCACTGTAAGACAGATGACTAATCGTGAAATTATGGATATGTGTAATTGCTTTTATGACGGCCATCTTCATTGCTGGCTCAACACTCCAATGGATCTTGACTTTGAAATTGAAGTTAAAGAAAAGCAAGACGCGGAAGTTAAGGAAGAACGCATTACCTTGAAGAAGCCTGCTAAGAAGGCAGACGCTGTAACAACTTACTCTTTCATGGAAATGCCTGTAATTACTCTTAAGAGAAACAAAAAGCAAAAAATCTAATTCAACGGGTTGCCAAACAACCCATTTATTTTTATATTTACTACGTAATCAAACAAAACTCAAACCTCCAAACAAAAAGGAAAATTTACTATGAATCTCAACCTCGGTAACATGTTTAACGGTATGTTCGGAAAGATGAATAAGGGCGACTTCGCTCTTTCTCTTGACGGCCAGCTTGCAGTCAACACCAGCAAAGGTTACAAGACCTTTGATGTGAACACCAAGCGTCTTACCAACGTCACTGAACTCTGCATGAACGGAATTGATATGTTCTTCGTCATGCCGACCGCAAAGGTCAAGACTGGTGATGTCATTATCGTTGATGGCGAAGCAAAGTGCGTCATCAAGGTCAACGGCAAGGACGAAGGAACCGTCACTGTCATTGACTATGAAACTAACAAGCGTGAAGACATCTATCCTGAACATCATGTTCTTTGGGGTGCTTCCTACTTCTACGGTAAGGTCGTAAATCCGTTCGGAAAGCAGTTCGGCAAGGGCGGCAACGCGCTTAAGAGCATGCTTGGCCTTGCTGTCATGCAGGAAGTGATGAACAACGGCAACCTCTTCGGCGGAAAGGCAACTGGCAAGACCGCTGCTGACCAGAATCCTATGGGCCAGATGTTCCAGGGAATCATGCCGCTCCTCGCTATGCAGACTATGCTTGGCGGTGGAAACGGTGGCCTTCTTGGCGGTTTGGACTTCGGTAAGATGTTTGACATTGACTTCGATGAAGGCGATGAAACTGCTCCGGCACCTCAGACTCTTAACGAAAACAAGAACGAAGACAAGTAAGTCTTTAACCTTTGAACTGCTAGGTAACTAGCAGTTCTTTCCTTATTTTTATGAATATGAAAGAACTTTTTCTTCGCCTCTTTAAGCCGGACCTTACAATTACACAGAATGTAGGCCGCTATCTTGCCTGTCAGCAGTATCAGCAATGTTCTGTCTATCTGCATAAGTGCAAGAAGGAAACTCCGAAACTTCTGAAGCGAAACTTCAACTACCTCATCGGTATCTCGCAGAATCCTGAAAAGATGCACCGCTACAAGTTCGTCAATGAACTGTATGAACTCTGCTTCAAAGAAAAGTCCAAGTACTACAATGAAGCATTTTACAAGCAGTGTGTAGAGGCTGAACCGAATGAAATGGACAAGCCGGTTGACGCATACATTACTGCGCTGCAGCCGTATTTTAAAGATTAAAAAGGAAACACAAAATGGCACATTTACCGCAGATCATTACACATCTCACGGACAATGACTACTACAAGTACACAATGGGTCAGATGTTCGTGCATCAGTTCCACGATATGAAGGTCGAGTGGACTTACAAGAACCGCGACCCAGAACGTCATTTCACTAAGGAAATGATTGACGAAATCAACTATCAGATTGACCTTTATTCCAAACTCCGTTATACACAGTGGGAACTTTCTAACTTCAAGAAGATTGACCACATGAAGGACGACTACGTTCGCTTCCTTCAGCGTTACACAATTGACCGTGATGAAATCACTTGCGTCTTTGACGAAAAGATTCAACAGCCGGAAATCCATTTCCGTGGCTACAATGTTGACGTTTCTTATCACGAAGTTCCGGTGATGTCCATCGTTTCGGAAGTTTGGTTCCGTATGACCTACACTCCGGAAGAACAGAAGCAGATCATTGAAGACGCTAAGAAGCGCTTCATCGCCAAGGTTGAGAAACTCATCAAGGGTGAAATCAAGATCGGTGCTTTCTCGGAATTTGGTACTCGTCGTCGTTTCTGTAAGGAGTTCCAAGAATGGGCTCTCCGTTACATCAGTCAGTTCCAGTTCAAGGGAACGAAGTTTGTTGGTACTTCCAATGTTTACTTCTCGTTCTTGTTCGGCACCAAGCCGATTGGAACTATGGCTCACGAAGCGATTGAACTTGTAGGTCAGGGTCTTCCGCAGCATAACCCGGCATATTCCAACATGTACATGATGAAGCATTGGATTAAGGAATATGGCGACAAGAACGGTATCTATCTTACCGACTGCGTCACGACTGACTGCTTCTTGAAGGACTTCAAGGCACCTGTCGCAAAGGTCTTTGGTGGTGTCAGACATGACTCGGCAGACCCGATTGCTTGGGGCGAGAAGATGCTTGCTCACTACATGGCTCTCGGTATCAAGACTCAGGAAAAGACCCTCTTGTTCTCTGACTCGTTGAACTTTGAAAAAGCAGAAGTTATCTACCAGCGCTTCAGCCTCCGCTGCAATGTCGCCTTTGGTATCGGTACTTGGCTGCTTAACGATACGGGTTGGTTCAAGCCGATGAATCAGGTCATCAAGTTGACAGAAGTCAACGGAATCCCGGTATGTAAGGTATCGGACGATGACGGTAAGTTTATGGGTAAGAGCGAAGAATATCACGAATACTTGAAGCGTGCTATTAAGTGGAGAGTTGAACATGAGTAAAGAATTCGGCGAGAAGGAAGCAAACCGCGCATTTCATGTTGCGATTATTATTGCAGCAGCCGTAATACTTCTCGTTCTTGTTCTATGCCCGAAGATTCCCGCTGAAAACAAGTCGCTTAATGTCTGCAGGAACGGCGTCTGTTATGAACAGCAAGTCGAGAACTTCAAGACATATAAGTGGCTGACTACTCAAGATGGCACAAAGTTTATCCGCATCTATACCTATGATGGAAAACTTGTTGACATCTACGGACGAGACATTACGATTGAAATTCAAAAAGACAAAAATGTAAAAAGGAAGAAATAAAAATGGCTAAGAAGCTCCAGATTTTGATTGACGGCCAGAAGGATTTTATTGACGGCGCTCTCGCTAACCCCGAAGCACAGAAGCGTCTTCCTAACCTTGTTGCCCGCATTAACGCTCATGACGGCGACCTCATCGCTACTCATGACACACACTTCAATAAGGTTCAAGTTGAAAGCAACTGGCCTCCTCAGGAAGGAATTGCTTATGAAGATTCTTACGAACACAAGTTCGCTGGTCTTCCTGCTCATTGCATTAAGCTAACTGAAGGCTGGGAAATCCATCCGACTTTGCTTAAGGCATGTCAGGCAAAGAACGGAATGAACGGTCCGACTAAGTTCTTCTGCATTGACAAGTATACATTCGGTTGGGACGGTTGGAAGGAATACCTTAAGCAGTTCAAGTTTGATGAAATTGAATTGTTCGGTTTCTGCACTGACATCTGTGTGATCTCGAACGCTCTCATTCTTCGTTCGCTTTTCCCGAACATGAAGATTACGGTCGTTGAAAACTGCTGCGCCGGCATCACTCCGGAATCGCATGAAGCAGCTCTCACCGTTATGGCAATGAACCAGATTACTGTGGAGCGTTAAGATGGAACCGAAAGATTTGGCAGAAGCACTTGTCGCATGGCTTAAGCGTCAGCAGGAAATTAAGGGCTTTGAAAAGGCAGTCGTCGGCATCTCCGGCGGTAAGGACTCTTCGGTAGTCGCTGCTCTTTGCGTCAAGGCATTCGGAAAAGAGAATGTTCTTGGTGTCATGCTGCCCAACGGCGTTCAGAAGGATATCAGCGACTCGATGCGTGTATGCGACCACTTGCAGATTCCTCGCATGACCCTTAACATTGAAGGCGCCTTTGAGTCCATTATTGGACAGGTTCCGTTCGCAACATATGATTCTCGCACAAACCTTCCTGCCCGTCTTCGCATGGCTTCGCTGCACTGCATTGCTCAAGGCATGAAGAAGGCATTCGTCATCGGTACTTGTAACCGAAGCGAAGACATTGTAGGCTATGCAACTTGGGGTGGAGACAACTTCACTTCCATCATGCCTATTGCTCGCTTGACGACAGAAGAAGTTGTTGCAGTGGGTGACGAACTTGGTCTCCCTTATGATCTCACGCATAAGACTCCGGTTGATGGTCTTCAGGATCTTTCTGATGAACAGAAACTCGGCTTTACTTATCACGAAGTAAATGAACTTATTCGTGAAGGCAAGCAGGGACCGCATTACAATAAGATCATGGATATGTTCAAGAGAAATCGTTTCAAACTTGACTATCTACGTCTGCCGGCATACATTCCACCGATGAACGATACATTCGTTCCTCTTCTTGAGCAGTTGCCTCCGGAAGAATAGGATGTAGGTATATATGAAGTTTTTATCTTTTCTTGAAAATATATACCTTAACTGATAAGGAAAGAATTCAAAAATTTGGGGTTGCCAATACCCCAAATCTTTTTTATATTTTACTCAGTTAAAAATTGAAACAAACAACCGCTGTTTAATTAGATTCGCACAGCAAAGCACACAAAAGAATCTAGAAAGGAGAAACATTATGGCAGGCTTTTACGATAAGCTTAAGGCAGAACTTGATAAGGCAACAAAGCGCACAGAGAATGGCGCAGTCGGTTTTGAGACCTCAGGATCGGCTCTCGTTGATATGAACTGGAAGGTAACAGGTTACCGAACAAAGCCAGAAAATGAAATTGTGAATGACTTCTTGAAGGCATTCTCTGAGAACCCGGAACTCGCTACAAAGTGGATGTTCTATGCAGGTGACGTAAGAGAAGGTCTCGGCGAGCGTCGTCTTTTCCGAACTTTGGTCAAGCATGTCATTCCACTTTTCCCGCATCTCATTCCGCAGATCGGTGTGTACTCTCGCTTTGACATCTTGTCAGAGTTGTTCGGTACTACAGCTGAGCAGGAAATGTTGACTTATGTCCAGAAGACTCTTTTGGAAGACATCAACAACATGAAGGCAGGAAAGTCAGTATCCTTGCTTGCCAAGTGGCTTCCTTCTGTGAACACCTCTTCTAAGGCTGCTCGCCAGCTTGCCTTGAAGTACATCAAGGCTATGAAGATCTCTCCAGCAGAGTACCGTAAGATGCTCTCTGGACTTCGTAAGTACATCGGTGTCATCGAGCAGAAGATCTGTGCGAAGGAGTGGGGTGACATTGACTATGAGAAGGTGCCGTCAAAGGCTAACCTCAAGTATAAGAACGCCTTCCTCCGCAATGACGAAACTCGTCGTCGTGAGTTCTTGGGCAAGTTGGTCAAGGGCGAGGCAAAGATTCATTCCGCTGCATGCTTCCCGCATGACATTATCGCTTCTTATGGTCTTACTCGTTGGGGTAATAAGAACGGTCCTGTAGACGCAGCTCTTGAGGGTATGTGGAAGGGTCTTCCAGCACGAGATGCATCGGCTAAGCCGGTCATCGTTGTTCGTGACGGTTCAGGCTCTATGGACCGCGGAATCAGCGGAACAAATGCAACTCCGCTTGACATCGCTACTGCACTTGCCATTTACTTCTCTGAGCATTGCTCTCCGGAGTATAAGGACAAGTTCATTACATTCTCTTCTTCGCCGAAGTATGTAGACTTGTCTAACTTGACAACTTTGCGTGACAAGATTGTCCGTGCAGTTCAAGAAGCAGACATTTCTAACACAAACATCGAGAAGGTGTTTGACCTCCTTCTCCAGACTGCCCGTCATGCACATCTTGACCAGAAGGAAATCCCTGAGGTCTTGATTATCTCCGACATGGAGTTTGACTGCGCTACTACACATCGTCCTAGCCAGACTTTGTTTGGTAAGATCGCTCAGGACTGGAAGAACGCAGGCTACACACTTCCTGGCATCACATTCTGGAACGTTTGCGGACGCACAAATACTGTGCCTATGCAGACTAACCCGTCTGGTGTCAAGTTGGTATCTGGCTTCAGCCAGAACGCCATCGAGATTGTGATGAATGACGCTAAGGGACCGTTTGAGGCTTTGAAGAAGGTCTTGCTCGGTGACCGTTACGCTCCGATCACAATTAAGTAAGAAATAAATAGTTGGCTAGATGGATTGCTTCGCCATCTAGCCGCTTTGTGTTATGAATTACCAGGCACAAAGATTTAAATGATGAAGCGTTAGGACACGAAATGGTCCTAAGGAGTAAAGATATGGATAATCAGAATGAACAGTTGTTTTCTACATTAGCAGACGCTTTCCGTGCTAACATTGAAGAAGTGGCACCGCTCGTCCGTGACACAGTTAACCGTTTGGCACCTGATGTGGCCGCAGCGGTTAAGGCGGAAAAGGAAGCTCTCGAAATGGATCTTAACACAGTCCCATGCAACATCTTCGTTGATAAGAATGGCGATAAGATCGTAGAAGTAGCTGTCCCGGGTAAGACTAAGGAAAATGTTTCTGTGAAGGTTGGTGGTACTCTTCAGAAGAACACCGCTGCTTTCCGTTATCTGACTGCTAACAAGGTTCTTCCAGACGCTACCTTGCTTCGCATTGAAGTTAAGGCACCTGTAGACGCCGACAAGGAGTATGCAGAAGCTCGTCGTAAGGGAATCGTTCGCATCAAGGGAATGACTTCAATGACTTTCTCTGTGCCGGTTGAGAACATTTATGATCTCAAGAACGCTAAGCCGAAGGTCGAGAATGGTCTTCTTACCATTCGTATCCCGAAGAAGCCAGAAGAAACACCGGTAGAATTGACTATTGAATAGTTAGTTCTCTGATTTTTCGGAAAAATCATTAACAGGAGGAGAAATTCTCCTGTTTTTCTTTTTGGAAAGATTTTCGTCAAAACCATTGACAAAATCTCTTATTTAAAGCGATAATATAACTGTATAGCGAGCCGATTTAGAAGGCTTAGAATTCATGGAAACCCACTAAAAACAGGAGCTAAAAGATGCAGTGCAGCAGAGAACAAGTAGAAACTATCGCTGAAGAAACTGGCTTGACTATTAAGAAACATAAAGGCATGCATGCAGACTTTGGAGCGAATGCCTGGGTATTCTTATGGGACTTGAAACTCTATAATGGGGACGAAATTATCGCTATCTTTCAAGAAACTAATCAGAAAAGCGATGTTTTCAACCTGAGCTTCATTAACTCGCTTACATACTTTGACAACATGGCTTTGCATGACATTCAGACGACTGAAGAATGTAAGAAAGCAATTTTTTACACGCTTCGCCGTCTTAAGGAAATAGGCGTTGAAAATAAGCGTGATGAAATTAAGAACGCTTCTGCTGATTTTGAGGTTTAGAAAGTTTTCTTGAAATTTTCGTCTGTGGAGGGTTTACAAGCCCTCCATTTTTTGTTATATTTGTCTATATAACCACTGCTAAACTTAGGTTCTAACTATGCCAAAAAATCCTGAAGACAGGTATCCGAAGTACTTTGAAGACGAAAATGTCTACAATGAACAGCGTGAACGGTTCCGAAGAAAGTATGATAGCTTTGAGATTGACTATAAGAAGCTTGAGAAGATTGCAGAAAAGTGGGGACTGGACATTAAAGGTGAAGAAGGTGATGCTTATCTTGGAGTTTACACACCTGTGAATCAGATCTTTGCAGATTTACATTCCGAGACATTTTTCAACCTTAAGAGAATGAATCGGTGGGACACTGGTTACGGTCCAATGTATGATCGTTGTGGTAACACAAGATACAGAATCAACTATCTTAATCATCAGCTCCTTGACATTAAGAGTTGGGGAAAGCTCTATGGACGATATGTTGGAGAAGATGATATGGACCGACTTTTTATGTCCGATGACCCATGGTCTGGCAACAGAGTCTTTCAATATGAAAAGAAGATCATTCTTTTTGACCCTCTCATCAGAAATGATTATGAATTTGAAAAATGCATAGCAACAGCTATAGGAAAGTTTAAGCAACTTGAGAATGAATGGCGAGTCAACAGAATTAAGACTTGCGGTAAGGATTATGAAGTATGAACACAGCCGGTTTAATTGCTGAACTTGATGAACTTTCTGATTTACATGACCCAAACATTTCAGTTTATGGACGAGTTAAAGCAACAAAAGAACAACTTGAGACTTTATGTAGACGTTGTAATTTGGTATTAGACGTAGACCGTGACAAGTCAACTGGTCGTATTGGACTTATGATTTATTCTAAGTATTTAGACAGCGGCCTTGACTGCGTTGGAACATTCCGAAAGTCTCAACATAAAGCTTATGATCTTGCTACGCTTGAACCTACTGACATTTATGAGATAACAAGTTTCTATCCGAAGGTTGAAAAGACAGAAGCACAGACAGATCCGAATGATCCTGGGTATCATGAAACTTTGATAACATCTGAAATGAAGTCTTGCTATTCTGAGCTACATAATATCATAGATGTAGAAAGAATCATTATGGAAGTAACGCTGCCTACACTTGCTAGACTATCAAAGGAAATGCAGCAAAAGGAAATTGAAGATGCCGGAAACGAATACACAGCCTAGATGCATTATGTTTGACTATTTTAAGTTAAAAGTTTTCTGCAGAGAGAATGGACTTAGAGTCCAGTATAGTGGGATAGGTCAACCTTTCATTTCTGAAGGACCTGTCTTGCAGTATGAAAACGAATCTGAATATGTAACACCTGGCCTTAAGATTGTCGGAATGGCTGGTGTGTTCATTGCTAATTCATACTTAAACGAAGGCGAAGATGTTTTCTTGTCAACTTATATAGTAGAGGATGATAGAGGCAAAAAGTGGGCAACTGTCAGATACCCGTTCTTTGACTACAACAGTTGGGAAACGACGCCTGATAGGTATGAACATCGTTTGCTCCGAGCAGAGACAAAAAGCGTTAGTCTTGAAAAAAGTGACCTTGAAGACATTAATGATTTTAACACACTTTATCACAAGTTGATGAAACTTAGAGCATTTTTAGCAAAAGTAAAAAACGAAGAAAGACAACTTATTATTAAAAGAGCAGGTAACGAATATGATTGTGCCGAAAATTGAAGACATGAAGAAGATTGCTGAACATCTGGAAGACTTTAGAAATAAGCATTACCAGCCCGCTGAAATCTATGACTATTCATGGGATTTTGTTCAAGAAGCAGTGGACATTTTTACGCGAGAAATGTTCAGAGAAGAAAGACATAACAACACGCTTAACTTGTTGTCCATTGATGAAGTCAGACGCATTGAGGATGATAAACTCAACGCTTTCAGAAATGGTCTTTTTAAGGGCGGACAGAATACATTCATCAAACTTAATCTTATGTTCAACGCTCTTGCTCTTCTCGGAAATCACTGTCAAGAACTTGGGTATGATGTATTCTATTATCATGACAATGTGGATACGGCTATGCAAGCATGTAATAGAACATACATTGAAACTGGAAAAGCTCTGCCTGTTCCGATTAGAATTGCTCTTCCAGAAGAACATATTCCCGATATTCATGACAGGCTTGTTTTCAAACTTTGCATTGACAAGAAAAGCCAGGAAATGATTAAGGATATTTTCTGTCTTCTGAAGTATGTGCCTCTGCGTAAGGCATACATTTTTAGTGAGAAATGCAAATATGTCGGCGATGATCCGAATAAGTTTACTCGCTGCGCCTATGATGAACAGTATCCTTATAATGAGAAGTCACAGCCTGCTTGGGCAGATGAAAATCGTTTCTTAATCACGAATCTAAGCGGACTTACATGGAAGATTGATTATGAAGCACCGCAACACACTCAAGCAAACATAGATAATTTTCAGAACATACTTGACCAATATGAAACTTTGATGAGACAGTATAAAACCATGTGTAAGGAATCTCGCTTACACGACATCAAGTCAGCATCAGAGGAGTATGAAACAAAAGTTTAAGATTAAAGTTACGGTCATACCTCCAAAAGACATGTCTGAAATTTCTCCCGAGGAACTTCAGAAGATGCTGATAGGTGGTTTACAAAATGAGATTACTCAAGAGATTGACCGTGAAACAATAAAGAAAATGGTGGAAATGTATGAGCAAGAAAAAGAAAGCAGACTCGTCTTCGTTCAAGATCGGACAGAAGATCTCGGCGGTGGACTCATCATCGGAGACCGGCTGGCAGCCTATCATACAAAAGATAAGTTTGCCTTTGGAGAAAGCAATAAAAGTGAAGACGCGACCCATCGCTTCGTCAACACGCTTAATGACTACTTTCGAGTCGGAGATATGGGACGATCTTGAAGAGAAAGGCTATGAAGATGAAGATATTGAAGAAATTCTTGAGGTGGTAATGAAATATGTCAACGTTTAAAATAGCAAGTAAATTCAAAACGGAAGCAGAGAAGAAGGCAGAAGAACACGCCATCTTAGATGCCGCTTGGGCAGCCGTTCCTCCGTATGAAGAAGCGGGACCCAGAGTTAAAATCATGAAGAAAACAACTGAACTTTTGGAAGAAGACCGGAAGAAAACAGGAGTAGATTACCAAAGAATTTTGGAGAGACTAATCAATGGCTAGACACGAAGATCCAACAGATAAAGAACTTATTGGTTATGTGGTGGTAACCGCAATAATCGGAATACTTTTCATCGTATTATTATAAGGAGAAACAAAATGCTACAGTTTGATACACTCAAAATCGCAAAGAGAAGTGAATGTTCAGTCACCTACGTCATCGCTAAGGTGAATGTTCAGAACCCAGCCGAACCAGTTACTTACTGGGAAGTAAGACCAGGTTGGAGCGGCAGATTCCAGCCTGATGTTGGCAGGGCTAAGTCTTACAAGACACCTGGCATCGCAAAGTCTGTCATCAAGACTGGTGCTTACATTCAGCATGATATCAGAAACGCAAAGCAAAGCGGTTATGAAATCTGCGTGATGAAGGTCACTTCTGTCTGCACTACTGAGGTTGTGTAATGGCAACTTACGTAGTTTCATGCATTGACTATTGGGGCGGAGCGCCTCTCATCAAAATCAAGTATGCAGGTCCAGAACGCAACGAGGCGATTAAAGTCTTTGAGCCTCTTTTCAGGGACTATACATGGAATCCTGACAAAGAAAGATGGTTCATGCTTCCGCCTGACATCAAGAAAACACTTGGACCTAATCCTGAATTTGACAAGGTCTTGACTTATCTGGTTCGTCAAATGGATGAAACTGGCAAAGTCGAGATTGACTCTGATTGGGACGACGGCGAAGGCGACTACCCACTTTATCTTCAATTCTACAAAGAGAACAACTAATGAACGATAAACTTAAACTTTCCTTCGGACTTGTGATGTTCGTTGTCTTTCTTGCGATGACTGCTGTCATTGTATCTGTCAAGGATGCAAGAAATGACATTGAAGCGACAAAGACCGAACTTATCAAACAGTATCGTAACCCAGTCGTTATCAGAGACACTGTAAAGATTACTGTTGAAGTACCTGTCGTCAAGTATGACACAGTAAGAAAGTACATTGAAGCAGTCTCTTACTCAGGCGGTATCGCTTACAGCCCGCAGGTTCATACTGACGCTGTCGTTTCTGATGATAAAGATGAAGAAATCATTATGGAATTTCCTAATGACTACACAATGCATTTTGACCCCAAGTCTTATCGCATTCTCTGTAATGGAAGTCTTTATGAAAAGATTGACGAAGACGGAGATTCTTGGAGAGAATGCGCAGGCGAATGGATAATCGCTATTAAGGAAAAGAGAGACTAATGAACATACCCGAAGCAAAAGAAATGGTCTTCTTTCCGTTCGTTCCTGAACACATAAAGGAGATCGGATTGAATCGTCCAGTCTTATGCCAGTTTGGTAAGAGCCCGCGTGATGCTTATTGGGATGTAGCTCAGTTAGTCACTGACTATACAGACGAGAACGATCCTAATGGTTACTATTGGGTTCTTGACAATGACACTGAAGAGAACCTTGAAGATTGTATTCGTTGGGCATTTTTGCCTAAAGATTTTCAATGACCTGTAAAGGCATAAGAATAGACAACCCGCACTTCTATAAGTACTATCCGATTATGGAAACTATAGAATGGCTGGTTAAGAACAACATACCACTTGAGAATGTCCGTAGGATGGATACTTGCGGATATTCTATAACCGTTACATGGAAAGAAAATGAAAACACTCAAGACACAAAGATTTAATGGAACTTTTGAAACACCAGGACTTACATCCTCTACTTGTGTTAAGTTCATCAAAGATCATAACATTCAGCGAGAAGACATTCAGCAGATCTGTCACGATGACTACAATGTCTATCTTTACTACTGGGCTGAGGAAGAATAATGTCAACTGAAAAAGAACAGAAAAAAGAAGCAGCACAGTTCTTGCGTGATTGGGTCGCTATCGCATTCCACAAAGGTTGCCCTGCTATTGAATTGGAAGACATCAAAGTCACAGATGACAAAGTCTGTTTCAATGCCAGAAAGACCTGTGAAAGTCTTGGCATTGGAATCGGTGACTTTAAGAAGAAACTTGTTGATGCGTTCTGCATCTATTCATACCAACCGGAGGCAAAGAAGGAAAATGACACCGGAAGAGATAAGAAAAAAGTATAACATTGTTGGATGCGAACATTGTCCACACTTTGTTGAAGTCGTCATTCATAAAGGCGAAGAAAGACCCGGACAGAAGCCAGGCTGGCGACAGTACTGTGGGAAGGAAAACTTCAACATTAACCGTGCTAGCTTCACTGTTCACAAGACATCGCATAACAAGAATAAAGTCATTCCAGAAGAACATTTTGAATGGGAATACGGTTTTCCAAATCGTTGCCCGTTCAGGAGGGAGAAAGCATGAGTTGTTCAACTGTTGCGGTTTTAATCATATTGGGACTGGCTTTGTTCGTCGCTGGTCTTCTAGGTATTACCTCATACTTTGATAAGCAACATTATAAAGCAAAGATCATTCAGAAAGGCACACACCGTTTTGAAATTGAGTTCTGCTATCTCTGTGGTACTTGGGAAGACTATGGGTGGGGCTGGTGCACGCTTCACTACAGAAAGAAACCCAAATGGGGATTCTCTGGGAACACTGAAGGCGGCAGGTATAAGCCAGCGATATTTGAAACTCTTGAAGAAGCAGAACGCGTAAAAGCAGCGTATGAAAAACACATTACGATGTATGGAGGCATAGATTGAGTAAATATGAACCTTGGGAAGTGCCTGGGTTCTTTGAAACAAAGGAACATCAGGAAGAACGATTAAGAAATGCAGTCTGCTGTGATGTTTGCGGAAGAGAAATGCACATGGTCGTTTCTTACATACCGGGCATTCCTGACCCTCAGTATGATTACTACAAATGCAGTCACTGCGACACTTTTAAAAGAAAGGAAAAGAAAATGAAAGAACAAGTTTTATGTCATTGGACCAAGAACGGTGAAGGCTACTGGTATGTTGATAAAGCAAACTACCCATCAAAGTTGTCTTCTGCAGAAATGATGGAATACACTGAATCCGAAAAGGCGTTCATAGAAGATTGGGATAGGAAGTTGCTTGAGCGTTTAATCGTAAAAGAACGTAAGTCTATTGACCGTGACTTCTGGACTCTTCGCAGAGATGACGGAAAGTTCTTGATACAGACGCCTAATGTGACACAGTTCCCGGGTTTTGGTATTGAAGACGAATTTACCGATGATGTAATGCAAGCATCTCGTTTTACCACTAAGCAACTTGCTGAAACATTACTGAAGACCTTTGAAAATAAAGAACACATGAGATGGCCGGCAGAAATTGTCTTGCATGATGCTCTGAAACTCTGCAAGCCAGTTCATGTAAAGATGCAAATCGTTTATGAAGTAGGAGAAGAATAAGATGGTACTTGAAGAAGCGATTGAATACTATAAAGAAAAGGCTGTTGGATGCGCATCTAACAAAACTTCTAGTGAATATCTTCAGATAGCAAAGTGGCTTGAAGAATACAAAGAATTACAGGAATCATACGGCAGAATGAGTGCGATTTTCCATAACATTACATGGGACACTCGCCTTGAAGCAGAACAAGATTTAATTGAACGCGGGATCATTGAACCCGAGGAGTAATAAGATGGCAATTTCATGCGAAAAATTCTTAAAAGAAAAATATCCTGAGATCCACAAGGAATTTAAGGATCGTCAGGCTGCAGATAAGAAAGCAGAAAAGGAAAAGGAAGAACAGCGACTTGAAAAGCAGCGCAAGACCAAACACTTCTGGGACTTTGAGTTTGGCTATGATGTCGAGTTCTCTTACAAGGGCTTTTCAGACGGTACTCAAACAGAGTACATGTCATTTGAAGAAGCATTCCGTGTAGCTGTTGAACATGACCTCGGCGATGGCTATAAGTATGACATCATCCCTTACACCGATTGTTTGGCACAAGATCTTCCTACTGAACCTGGCATGTCGTTCAAGGAATGGCTAGATGACACTGGCTATGACGAATCTGTCATCAAGGATCTTCTGTCTGAAATGCTTTACAAAACTTATTATACTGGCATTGATGACTATGCTAAGAGCTGCTGGGACTGGGAAGCAAAGGTCGTCAGCGATGTTGAGTGGTGTGGCAAAGATGTATTCCCGAAGAAGCACTTTGACCTTGTTTGGAAAGACTTTAAGAAGTGCCGTTTCATGGAGTCGCCTGAAAAGGAGAAGTAATGATTAAAGAAGCATTAGATGATATCATTGGTCTTATCGTTTATCATAAAGACTCCAGTGACTGTTCAGGCGCTGCAGCGATGGCGGTATTCCATGTAATATGTGGACTTATCGGTTCCATTCTTATAGGCGTCTTTACACCTATCGGTTGGTGGATGGTGCTGAGTGCTGTGCTTTCATTTACTCTCTTTGTCATTTGGCAACTTGCACCTAAGGGAAAGCTCGCTTTAGGATATTTCATTGCGATGTCTTTCTTTAGCGGTGCTTGGGTAGTCTATCTGCCTCTTGGTTCTGCATTTGCCCTCATCGCTTTACCGCTTATCATCTATGATTTGAAAGGAGGCGGCGAAAAATGAAAAAGTATGAAGAAGGCGACATAGTCAAGACGATCGTTAAAGCGTCTCATCAGATTAAGATGGGAAAGAACTCGCCCGAATACCTTGTCTTGTCGCAGAAAGCAATAGACTTCCTTTATCCCGGGCTTGGAAGACCTTTTGAACATGACAAATTAGACCAGTCAGATAAATACTTTGCTGACGTAAGAGGAGAATACGAAGATGATATTTAAGACTGAATTAGGCGATTGGACTTGCTTAGGCGAGTCTTCACTCAAGTACATTAATGAACACTTTCCCGACTTGATAGACGATGTCACCTTGAAGAAGGTCTTTAACAAAGATCCTTCAGTAAAGGTCTATCCAGTCTATCAAGAAGCAGCAGATGGTTACATTATTCGTCTTAATCCAAAGAAGAGTGGAAATGCTATTGGTCTTCTTACCGCAGATCCTGACGGCGATTATGACCACTTTGCTTACGTCGCTAAAACAAAGAAAATAGATAAGCCATTTGACATTAAGACACTTTATGAGGTACTTGATGAGCCGCAAGATTAAAGACGAATTCTTTGAAGTTGACTATGACTTCGTAAAGACTCTTGTCGGTAAGTGCTTCGCTGATAGAGGTAAGCATAGACTGATTAAGATTCTTGGTGTTAGAGATGACACTGATAATCCTTATTGGGAATCATGCAGATATTGGGAAGAATTCATCTATGAAGAAGTAGACAAGCATAGTGACGGTACTTATAACTTTGATGACTATCACTGGCTGCAGGAAGACTATAACGACGATCTTGCAAAGTTTCGTTTGACTCCTCAAGCAGATATGAACATCGCTGCTGAAGAAATGTTTCATATCGGTAAAGATGGCTGTCTCTACGTTGACTACTGCTGCGATAGAAGTTACAACAAGTTCAAAGAAGTCTCGTCTGAAGTTTTTGACAAGGCTAGAGAAGAAGCGATAGGTAGACTGAATGAAGAATAGAGAACTTATAGAACTGCTTAAGAAACTTCCACAAGATTTGGAAGTTTATGACTGGAACTCTTATCCCGTTGAAGCACCAATCGTAAAAACATTAGAATTTTGGGCTACTGGACCGGATGTTGAAGAAAAAACGGTAGTTTACTTTCCGTAGATAAATAAAACAAAATTGAGGTGAATTTATGAATGATTACGAGCTTATTATTTCTTTGACAAGCTGGGCAGGACGCATTAACGATCCTAACCTTCCGCTTGTTCTTTATCGTCTTATAGCACAGCAGATCGGAAATCACAAGTATAAGGTAGTGCTTGTCTTGTCTGAAGAGGAATTTGGAAAAGACTTCCAAGTACCTCAGAACATTAAGGACTTCGAGAAGAACTATCCTGACAGGTTCGAGATTTTGTGGACATACGAGAATACGAGAGCATTGAAGAAACTTGACCCGACAATGAAGAAGTATCCGAATAACTACATCTCGACTCTTGATGATGACGAACTGATGCAGCCTTGGCTCGTAGACTACCTCTGTACTGAAATCAAAGCAAGACCCAACAAAATTCTCGGATTGTTCTGCGGAGAATGGCGTGGTGTCATGCGTGTTGGCGGTGTTCGTCTTTACCCTCCTCACTCTCTTGCTAACATTCCGACTGAATACTTCAAGACTTACTTCCAATACATGCAGGACGATGAATGGAATGGAATTAGAGCGAAGGTTGCTGGAACGCCTATGGAACAGATGGCATACAATCCTGTCATCAGTATCACATTCGGCGACCAGTCTAAACGCTTTACCGATGTATATGATAAGTTTGACTTCAAGGCAGCTATGGACAAGTTCTTTGCTGACCATCCGGAATACAATAAATAGAATATGAGCGAGAAAGTTATAGTTTCAATGACCAGTTATCCTGGCAGAATTACAAATGTAGGAAAGTCTATTTACTTATTATTGGCAAAGCAGACAAGAAAACCAGATGAGATACATTTATGGTTGTCTGTTGAGGAATTTCCAAACAAAGAAAAGGATTTGCCTAAGGATCTTCAACTGCTGCTAAGTTCAGCCGCAGCACATATTCATTGGTTGCCAAAGAATACTTATGTGCATAAAAGACATGAATACTTTAAGATTGCTGATGATAATGATTTGGTATTTTTAATAGATGATGACGTTCGTTATGCTGATGATCTTATTGAAAATGTAGTTAAGACACATCAAAAATTTCCTAACTGTATTGTGTGCTATAATCGTTATCCAGCTCATGTATATAAAGGAAAACGAATAATTTATGGACCAGATGTGACTGAGACAGAACCGCATGTTAATAAGAATCGCTGGTGCGGTCAAAGCATGATACCAGCTAAACTTTATCCTAAAGAATGCTTAAGTGAAGAGAACCAACGAATACGTGATAAAGTAGATCCTGTTTCAGATGAATGTTGGTTTCAACCATGGACTGTGTATAATGATATTCCAATTATTCATTTAAGTTATGGCTGGGGTATAGATATAGATCCACAAAATGGTAAGATGAAAGGAATTGTTGGTTGGTCTCATCAAAGAGAAGCAAACGGATTGGAAAGACGTGATAACTGGCTTTATGGCGTTCTTTCAAGTATTCCTAAACTTTTAGAAAAATATAAGAGGTTGTTTAATTATGGCGGATAATTGGAAAGAATTTTGTATTTCCCAAATACCAAAAATGAAAGCAAGATTTAAACAAATGATGGGTAGAGAACCCGATCTTGTAAATCCTAAAAGATTTACGGATAAACTTGAATGGTTGAAAGCATACGATTCTACTTTCTTAAAGACCATGTGTGCTGACAAAATTTTGGTTCGTGAATATGTTAAAGAAAAACTTGGCAAAGACATTTCTATACCTTTGATAGGCGTGTATGATAAATTTGATGATATAGATTTTAGTAAACTTCCCAAAGATTATGTTATGAAAACAAATCATGGCAGTCATACTAACATTATAGTTCGTAATGGAAACATAAATAAAGCGACTGCTAAAAGACAATTTGAAAATTGGTTGTCTAAGGATTGGTCTTGGTACGGTTACGAATTACATTACATTCCAATAAAGCGAAAGATTTTAATAGAACAATTTATGCCTTCACAAAAGACTCTATTAGATTATAAGTTTTTTTGCTTTAATGGCGAACCAAAAGTAATGTATATTGGCGATGACGGAAATTATTCTAATCCTACATGTGATTTCTTTGATATGAATTTTAATCATTTGTCTATAAAGATGCATGACCCAAATGCTAAAGAGATGCCAAAGAAACCCGAAAATTTTGAATTGATGAAAGAATATGCTAAGAAACTGTGTGAAGATTTTAAGTTTGTTCGTGTAGACTTTTATGAGATAAACGGACGACTTTATTTCGGTGAACTTACATTTATACCGTCGGCAGCATACATTCATTATAGAAATGATAATGATGATTTTGAATTTGGACGAATGTTAGAACTATGAACATAATATCAAATAGCTGTTGTGGTGCGTATCTAATGCGAGAACATTTAAAAACGGAATATGTAAATCCGTTTTGCTGGAATGTTATAGATTTAAAGAGTTATTATTATCTTATCCGTGATTGGGACAAAATAAATTTTTTGAATTATGAATTGGTAAAAGATGAAAATTGGAATTTTAGCATCATAATAGATGGAAAAATAAAAGTACAGTACATTCATTATTTGTTTGACCCAAAGGCTGAAAAGTTAGCATCACGAAGTAAGAGTGAACACGATGTTTTGGTATGGAATAGAATGTGGGAATATGTTGCTTCAAAATATGAAGAACGTGTTCAACGCATGCTTGATACAAAAGAGAAACCTACATTTATAATAGCAGATTTACATGATAATGATTTGCGAAAATATGATAAAGAATGGTTAATGAAGATTGATGAAATGAATAGTAACTTTGAAATTATCTTGTTTTCAAATCATTATGAATTTAAGAATAAGAGATACTATACTATAAAAGAAAGATGTAAAGATAATTCACAATTATCTAAGTACATCTATTCTATAATTAAGAATTGAGTACTTTTGATATTAATGAAATCATATTGGAGACTTTTGTTGAAAATCTTCCTTTTCTTCTATACAAGTCATGTAATGGACGTTTTTCATCATGAATGCATATAACTTGAAGTAGATGTTTATTCAGATTTATGCAATGATTTAGATGTTTTATGCTTCTGATAACGGTATATAAAATATCATCTTCTATTAAAGGAAGTTTAGATATGTCAAGTTTATGAACGACGTCACCGTAACAGTAAGGTGGGTGCAGTGTTGCATAACCACCCGTATGTGGATAGCCACGATAACGCGTGCAGTAATATGTAACGAATGCTTTTTTATCTGATAACCAATTTTGGTATAACTGTTCTGCATAATTAAAACGATATAAGCAGTCATCATCTGCTGAAATGACAGGAACATCTCTATACTTATCCATAGTAAACAGAACTTTCTTAAAGCTCTTATAGTTCTTATACACCCAGAGCAATTCAATAAGTTCATTCTCAACAAATACCATCAAGTTCTCAGGTAGTTCCTTCTCCTTCTGCGGAAACTCCTCTTCCGATAATACCAATACGATATGAAATCCAGGACACTGCTTGATGAGACTATACAAAGTCTTTGATACTGTGTTGATTCTTGCACGCCAGCTAGTCAGCGAGATGATTGCCTTCTCGCCGTTATACTTCTTGCCACT
>Ga0265300_10000118_pt1 | contig 84918 bp, 58 predicted proteins | sample AusTroGonzalo_MG_FD_193482 | JGI IMG/M metagenome (GOLD analysis project Ga0265300, IMG submission 193482) | Bovine rumen microbial communities from tropical cattle in Woodstock, Queensland, Australia - Gonzalo_03 | ecosystem: Host-associated > Mammals > Digestive system > Stomach > Rumen ... | reverse complement strand
AGCGGAATTCGCTTGCAGGTATGATACCATCGCTCTTGAAGCCGATGTTAACTACTACCTCGCGCTTGTTCATTGCGATTACAGTACCATCAACTACATCGTGGTCATTTACCTTGTTCAGAGAGCCATTATAGGCCTCTTCTTGAGCCTCGCGGCTTGTTTCAGTTTTGCTGTCACCATTGGCATATGCTTCCCAATCGAAGTCTTCCAGAGGTGCAACGTTTTTCAAATCTGCCATACAGATTAATTAAATGTTAATAATAAAATTAATAAACTCGGGGTGCAAAGGTACAAAAAAAAGAAAGAGCAACGGTTCTTTGTCGCCCCTTTTACCTTATTATAATAAGGTTTTTAAAGTTATTTAACAAAATCAAGAACGTTATTGCCTTCTTTCGCCTCATTATTTTCACGAAATCCGGTTCTGTTCAATTCTTATGCAGCTGCTATTTCCGCTGATAATCAGCTCTTTTCTATAACAAATGTGACGTTATAACCCTTTTGTGGAGAATCTGCCAAACAGAGGGTCATACCCTGCATCATCAGGATGAAATAATCAGTTAATCATTGTGTTAAGTTAGTTTTAAGGTAAAAAAAAAAGAAAAGAGAAGCCCCTGCGTTGAGAAACGTGGGGGATTTTTTTTGTATTTTGCATACTAATCTGTACTTTTGCAGAAAGAAATACAAAAGAACAGGAATATGAAATTCGTCAGTTGGAATGTAAATGGCCTGAGAGCCGTAGTGGGTAAGAACTTTAAGGAAGTCTTTGAAGGATTGGATGCAGATTTCTTCTGCCTGCAGGAGACAAAGATGCAAGAAGGACAGTTGGATCTCCAGTTCCCAGGGTACCAGTCATATTGGAACTATGCCGAGAAGAAAGGCTACTCCGGAACGGCCGTCTTTACCAAACATCACCCCCTGAATGTTACCTATGGCATTGGTATTGCTGAGCACGATACGGAAGGACGTGTGATAACACTGGAGATGCAGGATTTCTATCTGGTCTGTGTATATACACCCAATAGTCAGGACGGACTGAAGCGCCTGGGTTACCGTATGAAATGGGAGGATGATTTTCGTGCCTATCTGCTCCAACTGGATGCTAATAAACCTGTCATCGTCTGCGGTGATATGAATGTGGCACATCAGGAGATAGACCTGAAGAATCCCAAGACCAACCATATGAATGCAGGCTTTACCGATGAGGAACGCGAGAAGTTCACACAGTTGTTGGCTGCCGGCTTTACGGATACGTGGCGTACCCTGAATCCCGAGGTAAAGGAAGTTTATTCGTGGTGGAGCTATCGTTTCCAGGCTCGTGCCAAGAATACGGGGTGGCGTATTGACTATTGGCTGGTATCGAACCGTCTATTCCCCAAGGTCACGGAAGCCAAGATTCATACGGACATCATAGGTAGTGACCACTGCCCTGTGGAAGTAGATATCGCCAATTCTTAATTGCTAGATTGCTATCTCTGAATAGCAAGTCGCATACTTATCCGCAATTTCTCTGTATGGAAATTTGCGGATTTGTTGTTTCTTCTTACATTTGTGATGATAGAAATATAAATTAACCAACACCTTGGAGAGAAAGCGTCCTCTCCATATATGCCATGAAAATGAAAAAAAATATACTGTTGCTTGCTATTCCCGTCACCATTGGGATGGGATTCATGCTGACTGGGTGCTCTGATACGTACTCCAGAGATGATGATGGCCCTACCACTCAGGCCGACTTTAACCTGACACAATCATCCGATTTTATTTACTATTCAGCAACTACCCTTATTGGGTCTACAATGGGAACACGTGCCAACGATGCCAGTGGCAATATTTGGTATCAGACGTGGCAACGCCCTGTTAATATTACTGACGAGGAGCGTGCTAAGGTTGCTGAGGAATTCGGTAAGGTACGCGAGGGTGCCAAGAACTCGGTTTCTGTAACATGGAAGAATATTTGGGTCCAGCAGGTGTATAAAGGCCAGACAACCTATACCGATGGTTTTAATAACAACATCGGCCTGGGTTCCGATGATATGGACATGCTCTCTGTATTCAATAATCTGAAGACGGAGGTTATCAGCTGGTGGCCCTACGAGGAGAAAACCACAGAATATGAGGGGCAGTACGAGTTCATCTGGAACTTTAATAATGGTAACAACACGATGACATATACTGACGATGTTACCCATCAGGAGTATTATGGTACAATGCTGGTGAAAAATGTAGGCACCGACGGACGTGATGAGCAGTTTTCCTACTATAATAAATTGGACAATAAGTACCATTATGAGTACATCATCCTAAAGATTGACGGCTCTTATTACATCGGTTTCGACTTCTATGCTCACGGCACAGATGTGAATCCTTATAGCAAGAATCAGGATGTAGAACGCGACTGGGTGTTTGATGACTGGATTATTAAGGTCTCTCCGGCACAGCCCATCAACGGCGAACAGGAAGATACTGATCTGCACGAAACCACAGAAGGACCTGCCAATCCTGAGGATCCAGGCCTGCGGAAGGGTGAGGTAGAGGTGAACCTGAGCATGAATGCCGTTCGTGACGAGAACGACTATATCTTTACCAAATTATCACTTCACATTCGTGATACAACGGATCTGGAAGTTTTCATCCCCGTGACGCCTGAATACTATTGCGAGGCTGACGATATGGATATTGTCCTCTCGCATCAACAGGGGATTGAGATGCACAGTCCTCAGCCTGACCGCATCGAATATGAGGTAAACGGCTATATGATAGTTGCTACGGTAAGCTATGAGGCTTCCGGTATTAGAATCAAGACGGAGGGCATGGTACCTGAGGTGCTGAAGTTCCTGCGTGATTCGTATGCTGATGGCCTTACCATTCAGATATGGAACTACTACAACACCTATGCGTTGGAGAAGGGAAGGGCCGAGCTGAAAAAAATGCTGGACAAGAGCACTATTACCTTTAAGATAAAGCCTGAGAACTACGTTAATGCCATAGTGGAGGACAATCCGCTGGACTGCGTGGTGACGGCTAACCTTTAATCACTTTCCGGTATTCGCTTTCAAAGTTAGGAGTGAAGATGTCCTTGCCCAGAGAGGCTTCTATCTCTGCAATGGACCAGAATCGACCGCCATCTGTCTCTTTGCTGGGATGGATGGCGCTGTCGTATGTAGTACGGAAAGGGAATACGAGTTCGCGTTCGCGTTCAGACTGGAAGACGTAATGGGGTAGGGCTTGAGGATTGAAATCGGTAATCCCCAATTCTTCTTGAACTTCACGGCGAAGTGCGTCCTGGATGTTCTCGCCCAAATCTACGTGTCCTCCGACGGCTGTGTCCCACTTATCGGGTTGAATGTCTTTCCAGGCGGGGCGCTTCTGAAGGTACAACTGCCCCTCGGAATTAAAAACATGCAGATGCACAACGGGATGCAACAACATACTGCCGTTATGGCATTCGCCACGTGTGGCGGCTGAAAGGATATTGCCCTCTTCGTCTACAATGGGGAATAACTCCTGACTGTTATCTTTACCTTCTGCTATCATGGGATAAGGAGTGAACTGTCACCGTAACTAAGGAAACGAAAATCGTGCCCTAGGGCGTAATCGTAAATCTTGCGCCAGTTGCCGTTCACAAATGCACTGACTAAAAGGAGCAGTGTGCTTTGCGGCTGGTGGAAGTTAGTTACCATCATCTGCACAATGTGGAACTTGTAACCAGGGGCGATGATAATCTGCGTGCTGCTGTGCAAGACATCAAGGCTGTGCTTGAGCATGTAATCCTGAAGGGATTCTAAACATTGAACATTGCCACTCCGTTCTCGCCGTTGGCTCGTGACCCCTTCGGTGTTGAACATTGAACTTTGAACTTTGTTTTTTGAACATTCCTCCTCATACGGCATCCACTGATGAACGTGCAACTCTTCGGCATCTCCGGTATCTTTGCCCTCCTGCATCAGTCGCATAGCTTTGAGCCCCATATAATAAAGACTCTCGAGTGTTCGGACGCTGGTGGTGCCTACGGCTATGGCTTTACCTTCGTGGGCAATCAATTTCTGGATGGTTTGCAGACGTACGGCAATATGCTCGGTGTGCATCTCATGATCTCCAATCTCTTCGCTCTTAACAGGCTTGAAGGTGCCGGCTCCTACATGAAGTGTCAGTTCCTCGCGTTCTATGCCGTGTGCGTCCAGGTCGGTCAATACCCGCTCGGTGAAATGGAGTCCTGCCGTCGGGGCTGCCACGGATCCTTTAATCTTAGAGTAAACGGTCTGATAGGTACGAAGGTCACTCTCTTCTGTCTTACGGTTAAGATACGGAGGGATAGGCAGTTCACCCAGTGATTCCAACACCTCAGAGAAGGCGAAGTTACCCTCCCAACGAAAACGGATTTCATAGCTGGTACCATGAGGGGCTACACGCTCGGCTGTGATGGTGTAGGAGGTTCCGTTGATCTGAAACTCGCCATAGAGCAGGCCTTCCTTCCACTTCTTGGAATTACCTACCAGACAATACCATGAACATTCTGAAGCTGCGATGAAGTTTTCCTGATATTCTATGGGAGAAGCCGGTTCCAGTAGGAATACCTCGATTAGCGCACCTTGTACCCCCTGCTGGGTGGATAATTTGCGGAAATGCAAACGTGCCCGAATCACCTTGGTGTTATTAAAAACCATAAGGGCTCCCTTGGGAAGGTACTGGGGCAAGGAACGGAAACAGTCTTCCGATACCTCTCCACTCTTGTATACCAACAGCTTGCTGCTGTCGCGCTCTGGAAGGGGAAATTTTGCTATGCGTTCATCAGGCAACGGATAGTTGTAATCCCTGATTTGTATCTCTTTAGTATTCATTTACATTAAATTTTGTGCAAAATTACAAATAAAAATGCTAATTTTGCATTCAAAAAAGAAAAAAGAGCATGGATTTTAAGTTAGAGGTATGCTGTGCCGACCTGCCAAGCCTGCGTGCTGCTGTTGCTGGCGGAGCACATAGGGTGGAGTTGTGCCAAGCCCTTGATGTGGACGGACTTACCCCATCAGCCGGTATGATTGAAATGGCAGTGAACAGCGGTGTTGCTGTACATGTGCTTATCAGACCCCGAAGTGGTAACTTTGTGTATTCCGAGGATGAGGTAGACTGTATGATTTACGACATACAGATGGCTCGAAAGTTGGGCGCACAGGGTGTGGTAATAGGAGCCTTGACACCAGAAGGCGACGTTGATATTCAGGCATGTCATCGTATGGTGGAAGCTGCAGGAGACAGTATGCACGTTACCTTTCACCGTGCTTTTGATGTGTGTCGTAACCCGGAAGAGGCTCTGCTGGAAATCTATGCCTTAGGATGTGACCGCGTTCTTACCAGCGGACAAGCTGGAAGCGCAGAAGAAGGTATCGACCTGTTGAGAAAACTGGTTACGGAGAGTAAGCAGTTTGAACGAAGAAAAGGATGTGGCGTACGGGGTAGCTACATTTGTATTATGCCTGGAGCTGGCGTTTCACCCCAGAATGTAGCCCGTATCATAAAAGAAACGGGAGCCACAGAAATCCATGGCTCCCTTAGAAAGAACGGTCATACCGACGCGGTAATGGTGCACGAGACTATTTCTCGTTTATCATCAGCTGTCGGATGACACTCATAATCTGATCAACAATTCCTATAGTATATCCCTGCTGGAACCACACTACGCGGTTAAAGGTATCTGCCATCATAAGAATGGGTAATTCCTGGCTGCCGTGTGTGAGTTCCTGGATGTGCATTGCCTCGGCGGTTTCGGGGTCGGCTACGCCAAAGATAAAGTTATCCGGCAGGTCGTCGAAATCTCTGCGGTGCGAGCGGAAAGACTGCAGTTCTTCCTGTGTGGGGAATAGCATCACAAACAGATGAGGCCACTGTGAGAGATAGATATTTGCCTCTTCGCACTCGTGCAGAATATGAGCGCTGGGCTCGTGATTATCGCGAATGAGTGCTACGATATAATAGCCACGTCCTGTGCTCTCAAGCAGGGTCTTATGCACACCCTTATAGTTGGTAAAGTAATTCTCGCAGTTGAAACTGCCTATTACACGCAACTCGTTAGCGTTGTCGCGTAACTTAAGTGGCTGCTTCTGTGTGGCATCAGCCTTCACACCAAAAAACTCCAGATGTGCCAGCACACTGCCGTTTGCCATACGGGTTCCGGAAACCAACAGATACTGTCCAGCATCTACCTGAACACCCTTGGCGAAAGTGTCTTTCCAAGTTGCTTCCTCTGGGAATTCCTGTAGCGAAAGTGTACCGTTCTGCAGACGAGACAGACTGAAATGTGAGTAATAAGAGGGGTTCTCCTTGATTCTGTAATCGGAATAGACAAGACACAAGGTTCCCTGTGATGCTGAATCCTCTTCGGTTGAGCCGAAGTGCACATCATGCCATAAAGATTCATTATCAGCCCACTGTACCTTACCTGTTACTTCATCAATACGAGCTGCTATACCTGCACTGCGGCATGCGGCGACAAAGAAAATGTCACGACTATGAGCATCGGTGGTGCGATGGCGATAAACGCCTTCGGGGTTCATACAGAGTTTCTGTGGATTGTGTGAATTGTCCACGCTGATGCTGTCTTTTATCCATTGGATAATCGCTGTGGCATCTTTTCCGGCAAAGGCTTGGCCCAGTACCTTGCGGTAGGGAGTAAGCATCTCGTTGCTGATACGGGGTGCCAAGATATACTGTTTCCAAAGTGGAGAGTCAGACTCTGGCGTATTATCAGTTACATCAGTCAAAACCTCTACGGAAATATCGCAAAGGTCTTTTGGACGTAGGGTGCTGATGACATCCTTCCCGTTCTTGTGCGACTGGAAGTCTTTTATCACCTGCCAGTTCTGGCGTGCAGCCTTCAGGTCTTCCTCCTTACTGAAAGCCTGTTCCATATAGGCATTGCGCAGGCTATCTTCACGATGCAGTCGCATTCTGTTAGTACGTTGCTGCGTGTCTGAAAGATCAGGTACATATTCCTTGGAAGGAGGTGGCACCAAATCTAAATCGAGTGATCCTGTAAAACTGTCGTCTTTATCAATCACAACTGTTACAGAATCCATTTGACCTACGCTGGCTTTCTCGAATCCGAAAAGACCGTCTTTGCTGGCCCATACAATCAGGTCGCCTTTGCCGCATCCCAGCCAAGTATGTCCTTTCTCATCAGTCTGCTTAGAGACCAAAGTGTACAATTCTGCATAGTTGTAAAGGCGGAAATCAACTTTGGCATCTTGTAGCGGAGCTCCTTCTGCATCTACCACCTTGACAGTGATGGTATCCGTTTCGGCATAGTTGGAGGTGACGTTTATCTCTGTGTAGCATGCATTACGGCTGACTACATCCTCAGGACCATCATAGTTGCCAAAAACCTTTGTGTGCATGAGCATACCACGAGAGGCAGGCTCGTTGAACCAACCCATATTCAGCACGGGCATTGGCTCGCAGGCTCCCAGAAAGTACCATCGGCCGTTTACCCAAGCCTCTACCCAGGCATGGTTGTCATCTGTATGAGCCCAGCGTGGGGTATAAACCTGACGGGCAGGAATGCCAACGGCACGTAGTGCAGCAACGGTGAAGGTGCTTTCCTCGCCACATCGACCAGTTGCCGATTGCATGGTTACGAGAGGTGATTTTGTTCGAGCATCAGAGGGGGCATACGTAACATGTTCATGACACCAGTGGTTTACCTCCAGCACGGCATCATACATATTCTTATTCTTTACCCTGTCCCTTAAAGCGTCATAGAAGACGATGCGCGACGAGTCGAGGTTCTCGTTGTTGACACGCAACGGAAGTACGAAGTGTTTCCACTCGCGCTCGGGAACTTTCTCGCCCCAAGGCATTTCCTGACGTGCTTTCAATGAAGCACGGATATTAGCCTCCCAGAACTCGCGGGGGTAGTCTACACTATCGGGCAGCGGCATGCTGGCATACAGAAAGTCGAGCGCCTCCTGTACTTCTTGTTCCGAGTGGTTACTGCACCCTGTCGTAAAAACCATGAGGAGCCCTATAGATAAGGCTCCCCACAATGTATGATTTTTATTTCTCATATACGTTATTTACTGAGCGTACATATCAACAATAAGCTCGCCAAACAGCGTGTTTGCCCATGCAAACCAAGAACGTGTGAAGTCCTTCGCATCGTCTTTGTTGAAAGATTCGTGCATGAAGCCTGTATCACCGTCGGTCTTAAGAATCTGCTGAACGCACCATTCCTTCTCGGCACGGTCGTTGGTAGTGAAGGCTTTCATTACCAAACTCATAGGCCAAGGCTTGTTCAGACCGCAGTGAGGACCACCGATACCTTCACCAGCCTTACCCTTGAAGAAGTATGGATTGTCCTCGCTCCAGACAAACTTGCGGGTGTTCTGGTAGATGGGATCGTCAATAGACACATCTGTCAGATAGGGAAGACAGAGCAGAGAAGGAGCGTTAGAGTCGTCCATCAGAAGAGCTGAACCGTATCCATCCACCTCGAAGGCATATATTTTACCATACTTGGCATGCTCCACTACGGCATACTTCTGCAAAGCCTCTTCCACTTGTGTTGCCATGCGGCGGCAATCACTTGCCAGTCCGTACTCCTTATTTACATCATTCAAGATGATGGCAGCCTTGCGCAGAACGCTTACAGCAAAGAAGTTGCTGGGAACCAGATAGGGGAAGATGGTACTGTCGTCGCTGGGACGGAAAGCACTGGCAATCAGACCGCAAGGTTTACCGGGATGACCGTAACCTTTGTTAGAGCGTGTGTCGTGCAGAGCTTCTGTCTTGCGGGTGAAGCGGTAGTTGGTGATGGGGCCGTTCCAGTTCTGCTGGTCCTGGAAGACATGCAGAATCTCACGTACAACCTGAAGCCACTTCTCGTCGAAGATGCTTGTGTCGCCTGTCTGCTGCCAGTAGGCATAAGCAAGGCGCAGGGGATAGCAGAGCGAGTCAATCTCGTACTTACGCTCGTGCAGTTCCTTCTTCATCTTTGTGTTGTCCGACATCCAATGACCGTTTTCGATAGCCTTGATGTTGAAAGCATTGGCGTATGGGTCGATGAGGATGCTGGCGAACTGACGGCGGATGACACCACGAATAAGGTGACGCAGAGGTTCGTCCTTGTTCACATAACGCAGATAGGGCCAAACCTGTGCAGCACTGTCGCGCAGCCACATGGCTTCTATATCACCAGTGATAACGAAGGTGTCATCATCACCGCTCTCGTTACTATACCATACCGTTGTGTCAAGGGTGTTGGGGAAGCAGTTCACGAACATCCAGTATAACTTGGGGTCAATAGCGGTAAGCTTCGACTTAAGGTCGGTAATTTGCTTCTCAATAGCTTCGCTGCGGAAGAGACGCTTCTCGGGCGCAGGACGCAGGTCTTTGATGGTTGACTGTGCAGCTACTTCCTGCTTCTTTGCAGGCTCGGGCATTGCATAATTCGTGGCGCTGAAGGCGGACATTGGTACCCCCATCAGCAGGGCTAACATAATTTTCTTCATTGTTATTTTGTTTTTTCGTTATTACGTTATTTTGTCATGTAAACATCCAGTACACCACCGGCCATAATCTGGTCGTGTGTGATGGTTGTGCCCTTCAGCTGCTTGCCGTTCAGGACATACTTCTTAACGTAAATAGCCTTCTGGCTGCCACCATGTGTGCGGATGGTAAAGGTCTTGTTGTCACCTACGGGGATAACAGCCTCCTCAACGATGGGAGAACCCAACTGATAAACACCACCGCAAGGCTCAACCTGATAGAGGCCCAAAGCTGAAAGAATATACCATGCGGACATCTGGCCAACATCCTCGTTACCGCAGAGACCTGCAGGCTGATCGGTGTAAAGCTCGTCCATCACGTAGCGAACCCATTTCTGAGTTTTGCGTGGCTGACCAGCATAGTTGTACATATACAAAACGTGGTGGCTGGGCTCGTTGCCGTGAGCATACTGGCCAATCAGACCAGAGATATCGGGAGCTGCGTCATCGCCCAGGTCGCTATCGGCTGCCAAAAGGGCATCCAGGTGATCGCCCAGGCCCTTATCGCCACCCAGCAGACTGGCCAGACCCTTTACATCGTGGGGTACCAGGAAGGTGTACTGCCAGGGGTTACCCTCGGTATAGTCACGAGTCTGACGGTTAGGGTTGAAGTTCTCGGGCAGGGGACGGAACTCACCCTTCATATCCTTGGCACGCATACACTTAACACGTGCATCCCACAATATCTTGTAACCCTGACTCAGGTTGTAGAAACGAATGCTGTCTTCCTTGTGTCCCAACTTACCTGCAACCTGAGCGGCAGCCCAAGCAGCAATGTAGTATTCCATGCTCTTGGCAACAGATTCACTCTCGCGGCCGTCATAGGGCAGGTAACCCAGTTCGGCCAGATAATCCTTGCCACGCAAGGGAACACGACGGTTCTTTGCGTATTCTGTGGGCAGCATGCTAGCCTTTATAGCCTCGTACATTTTCTCGGCATCGATATCTGTGCACTCGTTCTTCAGGATGATGTCAGCCAGAACGGGAACAGCAGGCTCGCCAACCATACAATAGGTATCGCAACTTACCAAGTGCCATACGGGCAACTCGCCCCACTCGTAGTACATATTCATCATCGTATGTGCGTAGTCGCGCATACGGTCTGGCATAATAAGGGTTGCCAGAGGATGTGCAGCACGATAGGTGTCCCAGAGGCTCCAAGTGGTCAGGTTCGTGAAATCTGCACCACGATGAACCTTAGCATCACAACCCATATAGTCGCCTGTTACATCGTTCCAAATCTGAGGAGCTACCATGTAGTGATACATGGCGGTATAGAAGATGGTGCGCTCGCGCTCTGTGCGGAAGGTTGCCTTAATGCGACCCAACTGCTTGTCCCAAGCCTGGCTGGCAGCATCGGCGATCTCGTTGAAGTTAAAGCCGGGCATCTCGGTGTTCATGTTGATAAGTGCGTTTGCTTCGCTGGTGGGAGAAATAGCCACCTTGGCCAAAACCTGGTCACCAGGACCAACCTCGAACGTAGCCTGGCCATACTTGGCATTTACGCCTTCGGAAAGCCAGTAGTGCATGGGATGGCTGAAACGGATGCAGAAGAATACTTTCTGGTCAGAAGCCCATCCTGCGCTGCGGCGATAGCCCATCAGTGTATAGTCGTCTATCTGAATAGCTCTTGCCTCGCGTGTGTCATCACCAATGGTGTTCTCCAGGTCAATGATGATGCGTGCGTTGTTGCTACCCTTGGGATAGGTAAAGCGGTAAAGAGCTACACGCTCTGTTGCTGTTACCTCAGCCTTAATGCCAAAGCGATCCAGCACTACGCTATAGTAGCCGGGAATTGTAACCTCGGTCTCGTGGCGGTAATCGCTGGCCAAACCTTTACGAGACATCTCTAGCTCGCCATAGGCAGGCATCAAAGAGATATCGCCCAGGTCGCCACAACCGGTACCGCTAAGGTGCATCTGGGCAAAGCCGATAATCTGCTTACCGCTCTCGTGGTAACCAGAGCACCAGTCCCAACCCTGCTCAATCTGAGTAGGACCGGCATTTACCATACCGAAGGGAACATTAGCACCTACAAAAACATGACCGTGGTCACCTGTACCAATACGTGGATCAACGTACTTAGCAAGGTTGTCGGCGGTTGCTGTCATACTCAAGAGCAAGCCGACAAATAAGAGTTTACTTTTCATTGAAATTGGATGTTTTTTCTATTAAAGTTTATAATATTTGGTTCAAAGTTGGCACAAAGTTACAAATAAGTGAGCGGAATACAAAGAAAAAGTCTGTTTTTCTTTAATTCCCGAACGGGACTAACCTCGGGACAAGGTCTCAAAGATGGTAAAAACGAATAGACCATAATAAGGCATAAAAAAACCTCGACAATCTTTTCGATTGCCGAGGGCTGTTATTATGGTTTGCAAAAGGACATTACATCATGCCGCCCATGCCGCCCATACCAGGAGCACCGCCCATAGGCATTTCGGGCTTGTCTTCCTTAGCCTCGCAGATTACGCATTCTGTTGTCAGGAACATACCTGCAATAGAAGCTGCATTCTCCAGGGCTACACGGGTTACCTTTGCGGGGTCAATGATACCAGAAGCCTTCATGTTTTCGTACTTATCCTCGCGTGCGTTGTAACCATAGTCATCCTTGCCGTTACGAACGTTGTTGACTACTACACTTGCTTCCTCGCCAGCGTTCTCGACAATCTGACGCAGAGGCTCTTCTATAGCACGGCGTACAATCTGAATACCGGTTGTCTCGTCAGCATTAACGCCTGTCAGACCTTCCAATACCTTCTGGGCACGGATGTATGCTACACCACCGCCAGGGATGATACCTTCCTCGATAGCTGCACGGGTAGCGCACAGAGCGTCGTCAACGCGGTCTTTCTTCTCCTTCATCTCTACCTCGCTGGGAGCACCTACATACAGTACAGCTACGCCACCGGAGAGTTTAGCCAGACGCTCCTGCAACTTCTCCTTATCGTAGTCGCTGTTTGTGTTGTTGATTTCGTTCTTAATCTGGTTTACACGATCCTTAATCAGTTCGCTGTCACCATGACCGTTAACGATGGTGGTGTTGTCCTTGCTAACAACAACCTTGTCGCAAGAACCCAGCATCTCCAGAGTTGCCTGCTCCAGCTTCAGACCTGTGTCTTCGCTGATTACCAGACCACCCGTCAGGGTAGCAATATCCTGCAGCATAGCCTTTCTGCGGTCACCGAAGCCGGGAGCCTTGACAGCACAGATCTTCAACTGTGTACGAAGACGGTTGACTACCAATGTGGTCAATGCTTCACTCTCAACATCCTCGGCAATTACCAACAGAGGACGGCCACTCTGAACGGCAGGCTCCAATATGGGCAGGAAATCCTTCAGGTTGCTGATCTTCTTGTCATAGATAAGGATGTAGGGATTCTCCATTACGCACTCCATCTTCTCTGTGTCGGTAACGAAGTAGGCAGACAGATAGCCACGGTCGAACTGCATACCTTCTACTACGCCAATGGTGGTCTCGCGGCCCTTGGCCTCCTCGATGGTGATAACACCATCCTTGCTAACCTTCTTCATAGCGTCTGCCAGTAACTTACCAATTTCGGGATCGTTGTTGGCACTTACGGTAGCCACCTGCTCAATCTTCTGATAGTCGTTACCTACCTGCTCGGCCTGCTCCTTGATGTTGGCAACCACGGCAGCAGTAGCCTTGTCGATACCACGCTTCAGATCCATGGGGTTAGCACCGGCAGCTACGTTCTTCAAGCCTTCGCGAACAATAGCCTGAGCCAGTACGGTTGCTGTTGTTGTACCGTCACCGGCATCGTCACCAGTCTTGCTGGCTACACTCTTTACCAACTGAGCACCTGCATTCTGGAAGGGGTCTGACAACTCAACTTCCTTAGCAACTGTTACACCGTCCTTGGTGATTTGAGGAGCACCAAACTTCTTCTCGATAATTACATTACGTCCTTTGGGGCCCAGTGTAACCTTAACGGCATTTGCCAAACTGTCAACGCCCTTCTTCATCTGCTCGCGGGCATCTATATTGAATTTAATATCTTTAGCCATAACTTTATTTATATTTAGGATGAAGAGTGAAACATGAAGAATTTACTTCAGCCCTCACTTTTCGATGTTTATTGTTGTTTTAAATGAATTAACCACTCCTCTTTTTTTTGAGGGAGTAGGGATGGGGCTTTTAGCCTAAGATTGCTACTACGTCGCTTTGACGCATAATCAGGTACTTGGTTCCTTCGAACTCCAGTTCTGTGCCGGCATACTTGCCATAAAGAACCTGGTCACCCACCTTCAGAACCATCTCCTCGTCCTTTGTTCCGTTACCAACGGCAACAACGGTACCCTTCAATGGTTTCTCCTTGGCTGTATCAGGAATGATGATACCACCTACTGTCTTAGTCTCTGCGGGTGCGGGCTCGATGAGCACGCGATCTGCTAATGGTTTTACGTTCATAATCTTTATATTTTGTTTATGTTTGAATTTTCTTCATTTCCAATACTACGAAAGTTGTGCCAAAAAATGCAATACGACAAAATGTCACTCTCCTAATGACAAAAAATGACATTTCCTTTGCCTCTACAGAAAATAGTCGTATTTTTGTGCCCATGGAATATATGTCACAAGAAGGCTACGACAAGATCGTAGAAGAATTGCGCTATTTAGAGCACGTGGAATTGCCCAGAGTAAAAGAGGCTATTGCAGAGGCCAGAGATAAAGGTGACCTTAGCGAGAACTTCGAGTATCATGCTGCCAAGCGTGAGCAGGGACGTCTGTTGAGTCGTATACGCTTCAAGCAGCGTGTGCTGGAGTTTGCCCGCGTTATAGATAAGTCCAGGCTTGGTGGCGATGGAGTAGGACTGCTGAGTAAAGTCGAACTAACGAATCTGGGCAATAATACCAAGATGACCTACACTGTGGTTAGTCCGCACGAGGCTAATTTGCCAGAGGGAAAGATATCTATTAAGTCGCCCATCGCCCAGGCGTTATTAAAGAAACAGGTCGGCGATGTGGTTGAGGTAAAGGTTCCTGTCGGGACGATAAAGTTGCGCATAGAAAGCATTACGTTATAAGGAAAGAGCAATATGCCATCCTTAAACTTATAAATTTCTCTCATTCAGAAAATTAATTCATTTTTTCTGTTCGTACTTGGTTGAATTTTTGTACCTTTGCGGCGGCAAAAAGTTTGTAAAACCAGATAACACCAATAATGAGAAAGATTAATTGTATCGGAATTCTTACCAGTGGAGGTGATGCTCCGGGTATGAATGCAGCTGTTCGTGCTGTTACTCGTGCCGGTATAGCCAACGGTTTCAAGATAATGGCTATTTTCAGAGGCTATGAAGGTCTTATTAACGACGATATAAAGGAGTTCACGACAGAGGATGTAAGTAACATCATTCAGCGTGGAGGAACGATTCTAAAGACAGCCCGAAGCAAGGATTTCGAAACAGTAGAAGGTAGGCAGAAAGCTTACGAGAATATGCAGAAGCGTGGCATTGATGCCCTTGTTGTGATAGGCGGAAACGGCTCTTTGACAGGTGCTCGTATCTTTGCTCAGGAATTTGATGTCCCCTGCATCGGCCTGCCTGGAACTATCGATAACGATTTGAACGGAACAGACAGTACCATTGGTTATGATACCACCTTGAATACCATTATGGAGTGCGTAGATAAGATCCGCGATACCGCTACCAGTCACGAACGCATTTTCTTCGTTGAGGTTATGGGTCGTGATGCCGGTTTCTTGGCGCAGAACAGTGCTATTGCTGCGGGAGCCGAGGCTGCCATTATTCCAGAGGACAGTACGGGCGCAGATCAGTTGGAGCAGTTCATAGGCCGTGGAATCCGCAAGAGCAAGTCCAGCAGTATCGTTCTGGTTAGCGAAAGTCCCAAGTGCGGTGCTATGTATTATGCCGAGCGTGTAAAGAAAGATTATCCCGAATTTGATGTGCGTGTTTCCATCCTGGGTCACTTGCAGCGTGGAGGTAGTCCCAGTGCCAGCGATAGAATCCTGGCAAGCCGTCTGGGCGTAGGAGCAATACAGGCAATTCTGGAGGGTCAGCGCAATGTAATGGTTGGTATTAAGAATGACGAGGTTGTTTACGTGCCTTTCTGTAATGCCATCAAGAGCGATAAACCCGTGAAGAAAGAATTGATTGACGTCCTTGCCGTGCTCAGTATTTAAGGAAGTTAGTCGCTCCCTATTATATTAAATAATGTATATGAGGGGGAATGGTAACTTTTTTTTCAAAAAAAGACTGAAAAGCTTGGTGGGTATCAAAAAATAGTGTACCTTTGCACTCGCAAATCGGAAATGGCTACGCCGAGCGCGGTAAATAAAGGCCTCCCGATGATGCAAGGGCGTTTAGCTCAGCTGGTTCAGAGCATCTGCCTTACAAGCAGAGGGTCGGCGGTTCGAATCCGTCAACGCCCACGATACTTTACATGGCTCCTTAGCTCAACTGAATAGAGCATTTGACTACGGATCAAAAGGTTGCAGGTTTGAATCCTGCAGGAGTCACCTCCTGGCAGTGGCCAGTGGACGGGTAGGTAGGTAAGTGGTTAAAACGGGCAGACTGTAAATCTGTTGCCTCACGGCTTCGGCAGTTCGAATCTGTCCCTGCCCACACATGTAAGGTTTGCGGAAATAGCTCAGTTGGTAGAGCACAACCTTGCCAAGGTTGGGGTCGCGAGTTCGAGTCTCGTTTTCCGCTCACTTTTTTTTTGGTGCGTTAGTTCAGCTGGTTAGAATACATGCCTGTCACGCATGGGGTCACGGGTTCGAGTCCCGTACGCACCGCATACATAGCAAAAAGTGTTTTTCATGGTATTAGATTTTTAAGGTTAAGATTCAAGGTCAGTGATGATATTGAATCTTTTTTTTTGTTATATACTTTTTGCGAAAATCCATAAAAATGAGGATTGCAAGGGTTAAAGGATTGTAATACCTTTGCAGCCGAAATGACAAACCACGATAGAATAGACTATACAGATGTAACAGTAATCGGGGCAGGCTTAACAGGCCTGACAACTGCTTATTGGTTAAGACGAGGAGGAAAGAGTGTTCATGTGGTTGAGACTGACAACCGTATCGGCGGACAGATTCAGACGCAGCGCTTTAAACGTTATATATATGAGACAGGTCCGTCTACGGGCGCTGTGTCAACACCTGAGGTAGCTGAATTGATGAACGATCTGGCCGAGACTTCACAGGGTAGGTGCCAGATTGAAACAGCCCCTGACGCTGCTAAGCGCCGTCTGATATGGAAGGGCGATTGTTTTCATGCACTTCCTTCAGGTCTGCTTAGTGCTATTACCACTCCTCTGTTCCGTTTTTCAGACAAGCTTCGTATCCTTGGCGAACCATGGCGCAAGCGAGGCAACAACCCCGACGAGAATATTGCATCTTTGGCAGCCCGTCGTCTGGGTCAGTCTTTTGTGGATTATGCCGTTGACCCGTTTATCTCGGGCGTTTATGCCGGCAATCCCTATACATTGGTCACTCGTTATGCACTGCCCAAGCTCTATGCCTTGGAACGTGACTATGGCAGTTTCGTGCGTGGTGCTATTGCCAAGAAGAAACAGCCCAAGACCGGTCGTGACCGTTTGGCTACAAAGAAGGTCTTTTCTGCAAGGGGAGGTTTGAGTTATATTCCCCAGGCAGAAGCCGATTATATTGGAGAGGAGAATATCTCCTTAGGGGTCTGCAATGTCAGAGTTCGTCCCGAAGGACAAGGATGGACGACAACATTCCTGGATACCAATGGCAACGAACAACAGTTGCAAAGTCGTTGGGTGGTTACAACTTGTGGTGCCTACAACCTTCCTGAGTTGTTGCCTTTTGTTGATGAAGATCGCATGGATGCTATAGCAACATTGGTATATTCTCCTATTATAGAGGTTAATGTGGGTATGCCCGATACGTTTGGCGGCGACTATTGTGCCTTTGGCGGATTGGTGCCTACAAAGGAGAAGCAACAGATATTGGGAATCCTCTTTCCCTCAGCTTGCTTTACGGGACGTGCACCAAAGGGAGGGGCATTGTTCTCTTTCTATCTGGGTGGTGTCCGTAACCCCGAGATGATGGACAAGACCGATGAGGAGATTCGGGCAATCGTCCGTAAACACCTGTACACTATGCTGAAGTTTCCTGCTCAGGCAAAGCCCGACTTCATCCATATATCGCGCCATCAGCGTGCTATTCCACAATATGATGCAAATAGCGGACGCCGCTTCAGTGCTGTGGAATCCTTGGAGAGTCAGTATCATGGCCTGATTCTGGGTGGTAACCTGCGCGACGGCATAGGCATGGGGCATCGTATCACACAGGCAGCAAATATCGTAAAAAGAATAATAATGTCAGAATAACATATTAAAACAATGAGGAAAACTATTTTAATTGCATCGCTTCTTGCGGGCATTACCTTCTCAGTAAAGGCTGAGACAAGGGAAGCGGTAGTAGACACATCACGCGTCTATAACCTTGACGAGATTGTAGTGGCTCCACGTAACAAGGAGTTTAAGAGTTTGCGTCTGCAGCCCGTCAGCTCTACCGTTCTTTCTGGTAAGGAGATAAGCTGCTTGGGTCTTCGCGACCTTCGCGACCTGTCCAGTTATGTTCCTGCCTTCGTCATGCCCGACTATGGAGCCCGCTTTACCTCGTCGATATATGTGCGAGGTATCGGTTCTCGTGTAAACAGTCCTTCAATGGGTATATATGTCGATGATATTCCCCTGATGAACAAGTCGGCCTTCAATAGCCATGTATGGCAGTTGGACCGTGTTGATGTCTTGCGTGGCCCCCAGGGTACGCTCTACGGCATCAATTCCGAGGGCGGACTGGTGCGCCAGTACACCAAGAATCCGATGCGCTATCAGGGTACTGACGTTAAATTGGGCTTTGGTACCCGCATGTACCGTAATGCCGAGGTCAGCCATTATAATAAGGTAAACGACAAATTTGCTTTCTCGGTAGGTGCATTCTACAATGGCACCAACGGATTCTGGAAAAACTCGCTCACAGGCAAACGTACCGATGATATGGATGAAGCCGGTAGCCGTCTGCGTCTGGTGTATAAGCCCACAGATAACCTCTCATTCGACTGGATAACTGATTATCAGTACGTAACTCAGCATGCCTATCCTTATGGCGTACTCGATCCAGAGAGCGGCAGGGTAGTGTCTGAGCCCGACCAGGACCATCAGGGTAAGTACAACCGTCATATGGTTAATTCGGGTCTGGCCGTGAAATATCACGGTAGAGGTTTTGATTTCCACTCTAATACCAGTTACCAGTACCTGAAAGATAACCTGCTGATGGATAACGACTATTCGGCCACCGATTTTATTGTCGTAGATCAGTCGCAGCTTAGCAACGCCATTACTCAGGAGTTCACTTTCAAGGACAATCTACAGGGACGCTGGCACTGGACAACTGGTGTGTTCGGTTCTTACCAGTGGTTGAAGACTGTGGCTCCTAATACCTTTGGCTCGGCCTTTAGTGAAATGATGAAGATGAATATGCACCTTGATCAGGCTGAAGCTGGTATCTACAATACTATTCTCGCTTCTATGTCGGCCCGTATGCCAGAGGCAGCTGCCAAAGCTGCCATCGAACAGGCTGGCGGTGTGCATATCGGGGTGCAGATGCTGGTCCCCTGTCTGTTCCATACTCCACAGGCTAACATTGGCGTTTTCCACGAATCTAATTACGATATCACAGACCGCCTGACGGCTACTGCCGGTCTGCGCTATGATTATACTCATTCTAAGATTGCTTACGATACCAGTGGTGACCTTCGTTTGAACTTCAACATTATGGGGCAGAATGCAATGGCTCGTGTACTCTCGCTTTACGAGCATACCGAATCAGCTGGTTTCAGTCAGTTGTTGCCTAAGTTTGGCCTCACATATAAGTTCGACAATGGCAGCAACATCTATGCCACTGTCACTAAGGGCTATCGCGCCGGAGGGTTCAACATACAGATGTTTGGTGATATTATCCAGAACGATATACGTACCAGTTCCGATGTTCTCATGGAGGCTGCCCAGCAGGCACAGAGCACTCATCAGGATGTTGAGAGAACCATTACGCAGGACGATGCCAAGTATGAAGATCTTTGCGAGGGTATCAAGTTCAAACCAGAAGAATCTTGGAACTATGAGTTGGGAACCCATGCCAACCTCTTCAATAATCTGATTCATGCTGACCTGAGCCTATTCTATATGCAGATTCGCAACCAGCAGCTTTCCGTCTTCACTGAGGATTATGGCTATGGCCGTAAGATGGTCAATGCTGGCAAGAGCTACAGTTGCGGTCTTGAACTGACATTGCGTGGCAGTGCCGTTAGCAATCATCTGGCTTGGTCGTTGGGTTATGGTTACACACATGCCGCCTTCAAGGACTATAAGAACCGTTCCAGCAAGAATGCCGAGGAAGTTGATTATGCCGGCAAAAGGGTGCCATACGTCCCGGCACATACACTGTCGGCTATGGCAGACTATACGTTTGATACAGACCTCCGCTTCCTGAAGAGTCTGACCGTCGGTGCTAATATGAACGGCCAAGGCAGGATATGGTGGGACGAGGCCAACACTTATGCCCAGCAGTTCTATGCTGTTATGGGGGCGCATGTTAGTGCGGACTTCGGCCTGTGTAAGCTCAATCTGTGGGCTCGCAATATCACCGACAGCCATTATAACACCTTTGCCTTCTCCAGCAAGGCAACGGGTAGGGAAGTGTTCATGGCGCAGCGCGGTAATCCCTTCCAGTGCGGATTCGACTTGAGTTTCCACTTCTAACAAGTATAAAAAATCGAAAAAAAATGAGAGCGATAAACCAATATGGTCTGTCGCTCTCTTTTTTCCCCTATTTTAGCTCTACTGAACAGATGCGCTTTCTTCCTGATTCTTAGACATAAGGAAAAGCATAAAAAATACTGCAAATACAATCCACATAATCTTTTCTTTTTAAATTAAACTTATACGTTTTCATTTGCAAAGGAAAGGGTAGGTTGTACCATATCGTGGTACAGTCTGAAGAAATTTTCATTTTTTTCTCATTTTTTTTCGATTTTCCATGGTAATGTCACTTTTGTCTCATCGAGATAATCTCCATGAGTCGTTGAGATAAGGGGAACGACTCATTCGGATAATCCCTTTACCCCCATAGAGATTATCCGAACAAGTCGTGGAGATTATTCGAACACCCCGTTCAGATAATCCCTTTCAAAAACAGCTTATTTTCGGGGAAAAATCAACTTGCAAAATAAATTATTTAAGTTGATTTTCGTCTGTAATCAAGTTAGAAAAGTATTCTACGCTCAAACTCTTCGAATTCAGCCTTCAAACTCCTTGAATTCTGCGTGCAAACTATCCGTATTCTGGTATTAGCATTTTTCGGTGTTGTCTGACTATTTTGCCCAATGTTTACTACATGTTTTCAATAGCAGCGTATAATATAATTAGGTATTGTGGTTCTTAAGTGTTATTTTTTCTTTATGAATAGAAAAATTTTACCTTTATTATTTGGAGTGTTACGGGAAAAATTGTAATTTTGTATGCGAAAAACTGAAAACGTTGGTGCGTTAGTTCAGTCTGGTTAGAATACATGCCTGTCACGCATGGGGTCACGAGTTCGAGCCTCGTACGCACCGCCACATAGCAAAAAGTGTTTTTCATGGTATTAGATTTTTAAGGTGAGATTCAAGGTCAGTGATGATATTGAATCTCTTTTTTTTTGTTCCCTTTTTCCTAAAAAAACTGAATATGCTTGTTACTTTGTGGTAATCTCCTTACCTTTGCGAAGGTAAATAATAACAGATGATATGATGAAAAGGTTTTTGATGACCATCGCGTTTTCTGTTGCATGTATATGTGCTGTCTTTGCCCAGGCCGATAGGATTGTGGGCGAGTATCAGTGTGTGCATGATGGTGTAGATTCCAGAATCAAGATTTTTAAGCATGCCGACGGTTATCGTGCTCAGTGTGTATGGGTTTCTAACCTGAAGATGGAGGACGGTTCGTTAAGAAGGGATGTTAAGAATCCCGATCCGGCCAAACGAAATGTCACGAACGACAAGATAGTGCTTATAGACAAGGTTAAATTTGATGGTAAGGATACCTGGAAGGACGGTAAGATTTATGATCCGACCAGAGGACGCTACTTTGCCGTAACCCTTAGTTTTAAGGACGAAAAGACGCTGGCCGTAAGAGGCTCTGTGGCTTTCATCGGAAAAACCGTTTACTGGAAAAAACTGAAGTAACCTGTATATGGCCAAGGATAAGACGTTGTACGTTTGCGACTATTGTGGTCAGGAAAGTGTTAAGTGGGTAGGCAAGTGTCCGTCCTGCGGCAGGTGGAACAGTATGAAGGAGTTTAAGGCTCCTGCTAACTCTTCCTTTGGGCGGAAGTCTGCTTCGAGTGTGCTCCCTTCGGGGAGTGTGGAGGGGGCTTCTCCGCTGCGTAACATCGTGGCCGACTCTGAACCCCGTATTGACATGGGGGATGCTGAACTGAACCGTGTGTTGGGTGGCGGACTGGTACCAGGCAGCTTGGTATTGCTGGGCGGTGAGCCGGGTATAGGCAAGAGTACCCTTATCCTGCAGACCGTTCTGCACCTGACGGACAGGAAGGTGCTATATGTGAGCGGCGAGGAAAGTGCCAGACAGATTAAGTTGAGAGCAGACCGGTTGTCGGAATCTGATGGCAACATTCAGGCAGAAAGCCTGCTTATCCTGACAGAGACATCACTGGAGCATATCTATACACAGATAGAGCAGACAAAGCCCGACCTGGTAGTGATAGATTCCATTCAGACCATTCAGACGGAGACTGTGGAAAGCAGCCCCGGCAGTCTTAGCCAGATCCGCGAGTGTGCCGCCAGCCTGCTGAAATATGCCAAGGGTGGAGGGGTAAGCATTATCCTGATAGGACATATCACCAAAGAAGGTACATTGGCCGGCCCCAAGGTACTGGAGCATATAGTGGATGCTGTGTTGCAATTCGAGGGCGATCAGCATTATATGTATCGCATCCTCAGAAGCATCAAGAACCGCTTCGGAAGTACCAGCGAACTGGGCATCTATGAGATGAAGCACGACGGACTCCGTCAGGTCTCCAATCCCAGCGAATTGCTGCTGACGGATGACAGGGAGGGCCTGTCTGGCATCGCTATTGCCTGTGCCATAGAGGGGGCACGCCCTTTTATGATAGAAACGCAGGCATTGGTGAGCACGGCGGCTTATGGAACGGCTCAGCGCAGTACAACGGGTTATGAGAGCCGAAGGCTGAACATGCTGTTGGCTGTGCTAGAGAAGCGTGTGGGATTCAAGTTGGCCACCAAGGATGTATTCCTGAATATTGCAGGCGGACTGCGTGTCACGGATCCTGCTCTGGATTTGGCAGTTATAGCTGCTGTGCTCAGCAGTAACGGAGATATGCCCATAGATACGGATGTGTGTGTGACGGGCGAAGTGGGCCTAAGCGGCGAGATACGTCCTGTCTCACGCATAGAACAGCGCATTGCTGAGGCACAGAAACTGGGATTCCAGCGTATCCTTATTCCCTCATATAACCTGAAAGGTATCAATCCCAAACAGTATAAAATAGAAATCGTGCCTGTGCGCAGAGTTGCTGAGGCCGTGAGGGAACTGTTTGGATAGTTTAAAGTTTACTAAAATACCAACTGGCATTCTTGGTGTTTTCAACGGAAGTGCGTATATTTGCAGCCAAAAGAAATAAATTTATATTCGAAATGAAGAAAATATTCAGTTTGTTTGTGCTATTCCTGCTTGTTCAGGCAGCCAATGCGTATGAGGTTTCTGTGACGATGTTTCAGGTGAATGACAGTACTTGGAACTTTAATGTCTGCCTGGGTGAGAACGATATGGATTTTACGGCTTTTCAGATGGATATAGCATTGGAGGGCGAAGCCGCTGTCCCTGAGACAGGGTTGTCTTGCGACACCTTGTTGTGTAATCATAACCTGATGTTGGGTGCCCCGGAAGGTAAGCATCGCATTATCGCTTACAGCACGGACAGTACACCTTTTAAGAGCCAGAACGGAAAATTGCTTTCTTTTACCGTAAAAGGTAGTCCCCGTACCATAAGCATTGATAACATTCTCTTTGCCGAGCCCGATGCCACACTGCATGCTGCCGCCGATGTGACAGCCGTAGCTGTAGAGGATCCAACGGGTATTACGGGTGTTGCCGTGACAGGGAAGAATGCAGAAGGTGCTTATGACCTTAGTGGCCGCAAGGTAGCTCACCGTAAGAACGGTGCCGTATTCGTAATAGACGGCAAGAAGATTTTGGTTAAATAGATTAGGGATTCCTTACCCCTTACCCCCTAAGTAGGCGGCGCAGGCTTCGGCACAACGTTCTCCGTCTACTCCGGCACTAACAATGCCGCCAGCATAGCCGGCTCCTTCTCCACAGGGGAAGAGGCCGGCTATACTTATATGCTGCAGCGTATCGGCATTTCGGATAATGCGTACGGGGCTGCTAGTGCGGGTCTCTACGCCGATAACGGTGGCCTCGTTGGTAAGGAATCCGTGCTTTTGCTTCCCCCATATCTTAAAGGCCTCCCTAAGGCGGCTACTGATGAACTTAGGCATCCAGAAATGGAGCGGACTGGCCAAAAGGCCAGGCGCGTAGGATGATGGGTTGAGGTCGGCAGACAAGCGTCCGTTTACGAAGTCTGCCATCCTTTGTGCAGGTGCCGTCTGTTTCTGATTCCCTTGCAGCCAGCATTGTTTCTCCAGCTCTTCTTGGAAACGCATAACGGAAAGTTGGTCAATGCAATTATTCCCTTGTGTGGAATCAGAGAGAGCTTCTATATCTTCGGGCCTTATCTCAACTACCATGCCGCTGTTGCTCCAACGGCCTCCGCGGTTGCTTGGACTCATACCGTTTACTACAATCTGTTCAGGGCCGCTTGCTGCGGGAACGACAAAGCCGCCAGGACACATACAGAAACTATAGACGCCTCGTCCTTCGACCTGTTGCACCATGCTGTATTCGGCGGCAGGCAGCCATTTGCCACGTCCCTGCTTGCTGTGATACTGTATCTGGTCGATTAACATGGAGGGGTGCTCCAGTCGTATACCGACGGCTATGCCCTTGGCCTCTATCTCGATGTTGTTACTGGCAAACCAACGGTAAACATCGCGGGCAGAGTGACCAGTGGCAAGTATAACAGGCCCTTTTATAAGTTGAGAGTCGAGAGTAGAGAGCTGAGAGTTGGTGGCCTCTACGCCTACGACCTTATTTTCCTTGATGATGAGGCCTGTCATTTTGGTTTGGAAATGTACCTCTCCACCACACTTTAGGATGGTGTTGCGCATGTTTTCTATGACACGTGGCAGACGGTCGGTTCCTATGTGAGGGTGGGCATCCACCAGAATGTTGGGGCTGGCGCCATGCTGAACAAAGATATTAAGGATGCGGTCGCTGTTGCCGCGCTTCTTGCTACGTGTGTAAAGCTTGCCGTCACTGTAAGCACCTGCTCCGCCTTCTCCGAAAGAATAGTTGCTCTCGGGGTCAACACATTGTTCGGGGCGGATGCGTGCCAGGTCCTTCTTACGTTCATGTACATCTTTTCCGCGTTCAATGACAATAGGGCGCAATCCTAATTCTATCAGCCTCAGAGCAGCAAAAAGACCACCAGGTCCTGCACCTACCACAATAACCTCTGGACAGCCGCTGACATCGCGATACTCGATGGGCGTATAAAGAAGCTCTTCGGGCTCCTCGTTTATAAAAATTCTTACAGTGAGATTAACGTAAATGGTGCGCTGGCGGGCATCGATACTTCGCTTTAGTACCCTTATGGCCTGGGCTTTTATACCCTCGTTTTTCTGGAGGTAGGCCATGATGCTTTGTTCGTTATATGCCTCTTGGGGCAGTACTCTGAGGTTGATTTCTTTTGTCATACATCAATAATGTATAGCAAAAGTATAAATTATTTCTCTTTTTTCGGTTGTATATTAGAAAAATATTATTACTTTTGCACAGGTTTTGTACAAGATTAGTTTAGCAAAGGGATGAAAGTACTTAAATTTGGCGGAACATCCGTAGGTTCTGCAGAAAGTATTCTTAATGTAAAAAAGATTGTTGAAAGTCAAGAGGAGCCCGTCATTGTCGTTGTCAGTGCACTGGGCGGAATCACCGACAAGCTTATAAAAACCAGCCAAATGGCTGTAGAGGGCGACGCCCAATACCAAGAGAGTTTCAAGGAGATTGTTACGCGTCACGAGGATATGATAAATACCGTCATACCTGCCGGGAAAGTGCGTGACGACTTGATGTCTGTGGTGATGGGTAGCTTGGAAGAACTGAAGAGCATCTATCAGGGTGTCTATCTGATTAAGGATTTGAGTCCCAAGACCTCAGCCGCTATCGTTAGCTATGGCGAACGTATCAGTACACGTATTGTTGCGGCGCTGATAGAAGGGGCCGAGTGGTTTGACAGCCGTGAATTCATAAAGACAGAAGTGAAACAGGGGCGTAAGCGTCTTGCTACTGAACTGACCAATAAACTGGTAAAGCAGAATTGGAAAACACTCCCTCAAATAAGTGTCGTAGGCGGTTTTATCAGCACAGATGCCGAGAGTGGGGAAATTACCAACTTGGGTCGTGGCGGTAGCGACTACACAGCCAGTATCATAGCAGCTGCCTTAGGGGCCAGCGTGTTGGAGATCTGGACAGATGTTGATGGCTTCATGACTGCCGATCCCCGTGTTATCAGTGCAGCCTATGTAATCCCTGAGCTGAGCTATGTGGAGGCGATGGAGCTTTGTAACTTTGGTGCCAAAGTAGTATATCCTCCTACCATATACCCTGTTTGTATTAAGAATATCCCCATACTTATCAAGAATACCTTTAACCCCGATGCACCGGGTTCTATAATAAAGGATGTTGTGAAGGACGATAAGCGCAGCATCAAGGGAATCAGTAGCATCAAGGGTACTTCTCTTATCACTGTTTCGGGTCTCTCGATGGTAGGTGTGATAGGTGTGAACCGCCGTATTTTTACCTGCTTGGCCGAAAACGGCATCAGCGTGTTTATGGTTAGTCAGGCCAGTTCAGAAAACAATACCAGTATCGGTGTGCAGGATGCAGAGGCCGATGAGGCTTGCCGTGTCCTTAACCTGGAGTTCCAGAAGGAAATTGAGGACGGTGCAATGTTCCCCATGAAAGCCGAGAAGGGGCTGGCTACCGTTGCCGTTGTCGGCGAGAATATGAAGCATACGCCTGGTATAGCAGGTAAACTGTTTGGTACACTGGGTCGTAGTGGTATCAGCGTTATTGCCTGTGCACAGGGTGCCAGCGAGACCAACATCTCGTTTGTCATCAACCAGAACTATTTGCGTAAGGCTTTGAATGTGATTCATGACTCTTTCTTTCTGAGCGAGTATCAGGTGCTGAATATCTTTATCTGCGGTGTTGGAACCGTAGGAGGTAGTCTGATAGAGCAGATTCACCAGCAACAGGAAAAACTGAAACGTGAGTTGCGGCTGAAACTGAATGTGGTGGGTATTGCCAGTGGACACAATGCCATGTTCCGCAGGGAAGGTTTGGATTTGGAAAATTTCCGCGAAAACCTCAAGAATGCAGAACCCAGCAATATCCAACGCCTGCATGATGAGGTGATAGGTATGAATATCTTCAACAGTGTATTTGTAGATTGCACTGCCAGTGAAGAAGTAGCAAGCCTGTATAAGGACTTCCTTACACATAACATCAATGTGGTAGCTGCCAACAAGATTGCAGCCAGTAGCGATTATGCCAACTATAGCGAACTGAAGCACATTGCTCAGAAGCGTGGTGTTAAGTTCCTCTTCGAAGCCAATGTGGGTGCAGGTCTGCCCATTATCCGCACCATTAATGACCTCTGCAACTCAGGAGATAAGATTCTGCGTATTGAGGCCGTGCTGAGTGGTACGCTGAATTTCATCTTTAATACTATCAGCAAGGATATCCCCTTCAGTAAGACCGTTGAGATGGCTAAGGCAGAGGGCTACAGCGAACCCGATCCACGTGTAGACCTCAGTGGAAAGGATGTTGTGCGTAAGTTGGTGATACTGGCTCGTGAGGCTGGTTACGAGATTAATCAGGAAGATGTAGAGTCTCATCTCTTTATCCCACAGCGTTTCTTTGAAGGAAGCATCGAGGAGTTCTGGAAGAATCTCCCCTCGTTGGATGCTGACTTCGAGGCTCGTCGTTCAGTTCTGGAAAAAGAGAACAAAGTATGGCGCTTTGTGGCTAAGTTCGAGAACGGACGTGGTAGCGTATCGCTCGAAGAGTTTAATCGTGACCATTCGTTCTATGTGCTCGAAGGATCAAACAATATTGTTTTGCTTACCACAGAGCGTTATAACGAGTACCCTATGCTGATTCAGGGATACGGAGCAGGTGCCAGCGTTACAGCAGCAGGTGTCTTTGCAGACATCATGAGTCTGGCCTGATGGCCCATCGATTTCCGATACCTATTATCCATTATCCATTCGAATGAAACATCTTATTATCTTAGGCGATGGTATGGCCGATTGGGCTGTGCCCCAATTGGATGGCAAGACCCTTTTGGAGTATGCTGCTACGCCGCATTTTGATTGGTTGGCGCAGCATGGATGTAACGGCCTTTTGAAGACTATACCTGATGGTTTCCACCCAGGAAGCGAAGTCGCCAATAGCAGTATATTAGGGTATGACCAGCATCTCGTATATGAAGGACGCGGCCCATTGGAAGCTGCAAGCATAGGAGTGGAGCTGGAACCTGGCGATTTGGCTATGCGTTGCAATCTGGTTTGTCTGGAAGGTGACTTGCTGAAGAATCATTCCTGTGGCCGTCTGGAGACAGAAGAAGGTGATGTGCTGATTCGTTTCCTGCAAGAGAAATTGGGTAACGAGTACATTCATTTCTATACCGGTGTCCAGTACCGTCACCTTTTGGTGATAAAGGGAGGTGATAAGCGACTTAACTGTACACCACCTCATGATATTCCATTAAAGCCCTGGAGAAATTATTTGCCCCAGGAAGCTCTTCCCTGCACTACAAGAGAAGAAACTAAGGTATCTACGGCTCAATTACTTGTTGATCTGATTCTCAAGAGTCAGGAGTTACTGAGCGACCACCCGCTTAATAGAGAACGTCAGCAGCGCGGAATGGATCCTGCTAACTGTATATGGCCCTGGGGTGGGGGGTACAGACCCCAGATGATACCGCTTACTACGACGTACCCACAAATCAAGAAAGGTTCCGTTATAACGGCAGTCGACCTGATTCGTGGCATTGGCAAGTACGCAGGTCTGCGAGTGATAGATGTAGAAGGTGCCACAGGACTTTGGGATACCAACTACGAAGGGAAAGCTGAAGCTGCTATCCGTGCTATGCGCGAGGGAGATGATTTTGTATATGTACATGTAGAGGCCAGTGATGAGGCTGGACACGATGGAGATTTGGAGTTGAAACTGAAGACCATAGAGAATCTGGACAACCGGTTGGTACGTCCTATCCTTGAGGCTATTCCTATGATAGATGAAGAGGTTGCCATAGCCTTGTTGCCCGATCATCCCACGCCCGTCAGTCATCGCACGCATACTGCGGAACCCGTTCCTTTCTGTATTTACTACCCAGGAATACAGCCAGATAATGTACAGGTCTTCAGCGAGCAGGCAGCCAAACAGGGCGCCTATGGTTTATTGCAGGGAAATCAGTTTATTGAAACGTTTATGAAAAAGACCCACCCCTAACCTTTTCCGTTATGAAGGGAAATAGATAGTCTCCCCTTGAGGAGATATGAGGGTCTGGTATGAAATAATATAAAAAAATGAAATACTATAGCACTAATGGGAAAGCTCCTCTTGCAACGTTGCAGAAAGCCGTTGTAAAAGGATTGGCAGAAGACAAGGGGTTGTATATGCCCCAGAGTATAAAACCTCTTCCTCAGTCGTTCTTCGATCATATTCAGGACCTCTCTTTCCAAGAGATAGCTTATCAGGTGGCAGACTGCTTCTTCGGAGAAGATGTGGAGGCTGATGCCCTGCGTAAGATTGTATATGATACGCTCTCCTTTGATGTACCTTTGGTAAAGGTTTCCTCTTCCAAAGATGGAAATCAGAAGGGTCCCATCTACAGTTTGGAACTCTTTCATGGTCCTACGCTTGCCTTTAAGGATGTTGGTGCCCGTTTTATGGCCCGTTTGTTGCAATATTTTATTAAGGACGCTAAGGATTCTAAAGACGTCAATGTTTTGGTTGCCACAAGTGGTGATACCGGGTCAGCTGTTGCTAACGGCTTCTTGGGTGTAGAGGGTATTCATGTCTATGTCTTATACCCCAAGGGGAAGGTAAGTCCCATTCAGGAATGCCAGTTTACCACTTTGGGACAGAATATTACTGCCATCGAGGTGGATGGCGTCTTTGATGACTGCCAGGCGTTGGTTAAGAGTGCTTTTATAGATAAAGAACTGAATGAGCATATGCTGCTTACCTCGGCCAATAGTATTAATGTGGCTCGATTCCTGCCCCAGAGCTTCTATTATTTCTATGCCTATGCGCAATTAAAGAAGCTGGGACTTGCTGACAATGTGGTAGCTTGTGTGCCAAGTGGAAACTTTGGCAACATCTGTTCTGCGCTCTTCGGTAAGCGTATGGGTTTGCCCATAAACAGATTTATTGCTGCGAATAATGAAAACGATGTATTCTATTATTACTTGTTGACGGGATCGTATTACCCGAAGAGAAGCTTGCAAACCATTGCCAACGCTATGGATGTGGGAGACCCCAGCAACTTTGCCCGTATTTACGACTTGTATGGTCATAGTCATAAGGCAATATGTGCTGATATCTCGGGGGCATCTTACACCGACGAGCAGATTGCCAGCACTATGCGTGAATGCTTGAAAGAAACAGGTTATCAGCTGGATCCTCACGGAGCATGCGGTTATCGTGCCTTGCAAGAGGGATTACATGAAGGTGAGGTTGGTTTCTTCCTGGAGACGGCTCATCCAGCTAAGTTCAAACAAGTGGTAGATGATATCTGTGGTACCGACATAGAGATTCCTGCCCGCTTACAGGCCTTCATGAAGGGTGAAAAGCAAAGCATTCCTTTGAGTAAGAATTATGCCGATTTCAAAGCCTTTTTGCTGAGTCGGTGATTGGGCGTGCTTCGGTAACTATTGCATTTCCATCACGAACATGGAACTTTACTTCATAACCTGCAAACTCTAAGGCGTAGATGCGTTCTGGGTCTTGTTGGTAATGAGGACGTGGGTCGGCAGCCAATACTCCGCGTAAAGCTTCCCGTTTTTCTGTATCAAACAATTCTTCTATACTGGATGGAATCTCTACTTTAAGAGGTTCCATTTTTTTGTTCTGCTCTTCAGCAAAGCCGCCTCGTGCGTCTGGATGAGAGTCGGTAAAGGGTAGATATGGTTTTATGTCTATAATGGGTGTTCCATCCATCAGATCTACTCCTTCTACCTCTATAACGGGGCCTTCAGAGGTGTGTAACTCTATTTTGCTGATACGTACCGAGGAGAGTCCGATGTTGTTAGGGCGGAATGGACTTCGGGTGGCCCATACCCCCATGCGCTGGTTACCTCCCAAACGTGGTGGGCGGACTGTTGGGCTCCAACCCTCATCATCCCTGTGAGCTTCTGAAAAGTCCCATAGCAACCAAATGTGCGAAAAACCTTCCAGTCCTCTCAATGCTTCTGCATTACGAAACTCGGGCTCAAAGACTATACGTCCCTTCAGCCCTTTTACCAGTCCGCTTTGGCGCGGTACGCCAAACTTGGTCTTGAAATCGGTATGTATCTTAGCAACTATTTTCATCTTTTAAGGAATCTAATAAGGTATAGAATGCCTGCTGTGGTCAGGCCGAAAGGAAAGGCCATCCAAATGCCCCACAAGCCACCATTTAATATAAAGCCGAACAGGTAACCCAACGGCAATGATACAACAAAATAGGCAATAAAAGCAATCCATATCAAGGGTTTCACATCTTCCATTCCACGCAAGGCGTTACAATAAGTACACTGCAGGGCATCTCCGAACTGATAGATACACAATGGTATAATAACGGCAGCCACTAAGAGTGCTACCTCAGGACTGTTGGTAAACCATGTGCCAATCTGATTTCTGAGCATGAAGATCGGTAACGATGTCAGCAGGCCCAGGATACAGTTCAGATGCAAACCGGCAAAGGCTACATGGCGTGTCTTCTTCAGTCGGCCTGCTCCGCGATAGTAACTTACTTGGACAGCCACAGCAGCACTCATGCCATAGTAAAGCATATAGCAAAGTTGGGCTATGGTAAGCATTACCTGATGTGCAGCCAGATTGGTAGTACCTAACCACCCCACATAGAAGGCACTAAGGCTGAAACTGGCTGTTTCCATACCCATTTGAAGCATGATGGGAATGCCTAAACGGAACATCTGGTTCAGGTCGGTTATGCGGACGGGAGCCTTCCCAAAGTCATGACTGTATTTCTTGTATCTACTTGTTAGATGGAAAATACCTGCAAAAGCCGCCCACATAGCTATTCTGCTAATCAAAGTTGCCAGCCCCGCACCCGTCAGTCCCATCTCCGGTAAACCGGCAACTCCGTATATTAACAACCAGTTACCCAGTACGTTCAGAACATTACTGCCTAAAAGAATCCACATGGGCATGCGAGTGTCCTGAATGCCGTCGGAGAATTGCTTAAAGGCGTTAAAGGCCATCATGGGGATAAAACTCAGGATGTTCAGTAGCATGTAAGGACGCATCAGTGGCAGCAGACGATCAGGCAGGCCCAAATGGTGCAGGTTCATATACAACACTCCAAGTGCTGCCATCATGGCAATAGCCAATATATTGTTGGCCACCAGGCTGTTCTTTAGTTTCTGTGCGATGCTGTCCGTTTCGCCTTTTCCCAACAATGCTCCAACTACGGGAGTAAGGCCGTAGGAAAAGCCCAGAGCCGAGATAGACGCTAGTCCAATGATACCATTTACAAAGCCTGCGGCTGCCAGCTCCTCTGTTCCATGGCGGCCAATCATCAGTGTATCCATAAAACCCATTATGATAGTGCCGATTTGGCCTATCATAATGGGTATTCCCAATCTTAGCAAAGTGGGGTAGTGTATGATATATCTTTTCAGCATTCGTTAGTCTTATCCCATAGCATTCCGGAAGGTTAGATGATTGTCTTCCACATCCACCTCTATGGGTATGTTCTGTTGTATATTGCCGCCCAGCATGGCCTTGCTCAAATCATTCAGCAGCAGACGTTGGATGGCACGTTTAACAGGACGGGCGCCAAAGTCGGGATCGTAGCCCTCCCGTGCCAGCAGTTCTATAGCAGGCTCTGTAACCTTCAACTTCACATTGTTTTGCTCCAACATTTTGGCAATGCCGTTTATCTGCAGACGAACCACTTGTTTTATCTCGCCTTGCGTCAGCGGATGGAAGACAATCGTCTCGTCTATACGGTTTAGGAATTCGGGACGGATGGTTTGCCTAAGCAGTTGCAGGACTTCTTGTTTCGTCTCCTCCAGTTTCTCTGTGGGAGCATTGGCAAAGAGCTGACTGCCCAGATTGCTAGTCATGATAATGATGGTGTTCTTAAAGTTCACCGTTCTGCCCTTGGAATCTGTCAGACGTCCATCGTCCAACACTTGCAAGAGTGTATTAAACACGTCAGGGTGTGCCTTCTCAATCTCATCGAAGAGAACTACCTGATAAGGTTTTCTTCTGACAGCTTCCGTTAGCTGACCACCCTCGTCATAACCCACATATCCTGGAGGGGCACCAATCAGACGCGTCACACTGAATTTCTCCTGATATTCACTCATATCAATACGCGTCATCATGCTCTCGTCGTTAAACAGATAGTCGGCCAATGCCTTTGCCAATTCAGTCTTACCAACACCCGTAGTACCCAGAAATATGAAAGAACCGATGGGACGTTTGGGATCTTGCATGCCTGCTCTGCTACGTCTAACAGCATCGCTTACGGCTTGTATGGCCTCGTCCTGTCCGATTACACGCTTGTGCAGTTCCTCTTCTAGATGCAATAGTTTCTCGCGTTCGCTCTGCATCATCTTCCTAACGGGAATACCTGTCCAGCGGCTAACTACATCGGCAATATCATCAGCAGTTACCTCCTCCTTCAGCATAGCCTCAGAGCCTTGGGCCTCCTTCAGTTGTTGCTGTGTAGCTTCGATGTCTTTTTCCAGCTGTTGCAGTTTTCCATATCTGATTTCGGCTACCTTGGCATAATTGCCTTCGCGTTCAGCCTTTTCAGCCTCAAACTTCAGGCTTTCTATCTGTTGTTTGTTCTGCTGAATATGATTCAAGAGGTTCTTCTCGCCTTGCCATTTGTTCTTGAAGTGCGATTCCTGTTCCTGTAGCTCGCTGATTTCCTTGTTTAGTGCCTCCAACTTGGGTTGGTCGCCCTCGCGCTTGATGGCTTCGCGTTCTATCTCCAATTGTTTCAGACGGCGGCTTATCTCGTCTAACTCCTCTGGAACGGAGTCGCGCTCCATACGCAGTTTGGCTGCGGCTTCGTCCATCAGGTCGATGGCTTTGTCAGGCAAGAAGCGTTCCGTAATATAACGTGTAGATAGTTCTACAGCAGCGATGATTGCGTCATCCTGAATACGCACATGGTGATGGTTCTCGTAACGTTCCTTCAGACCACGCAAAATACTGATGCTGGCCAGACGGTCAGGTTCATCCACCATAACGGTCTGGAATCTACGCTCTAACGCTTTGTCCACCTCAAAGTACTTCTGGTACTCATCCAGTGTTGTTGCACCTATACTGCGCAACTCGCCACGAGCCAAAGCAGGTTTCAGAATGTTGGCAGCATCCATAGCGCCTTCACTTTTTCCTGCGCCCACCAGGGTGTGAATCTCATCTATAAATAGGATAATGTTGCCTTCGCTCTGAACAACCTCGTTTACAACGCCTTTCAGTCGTTCTTCGAATTCGCCCTTGTATTTGGCTCCGGCCACCAAGGCTCCCATGTCCAGACTATAGAGCTGTTTCTCCTTTAGGTTCTCAGGTACATCGCCCCTAAGGATACGATGAGCCAGTCCCTCCACAATGGCTGTCTTACCGGTACCAGGTTCGCCTATTAGAATAGGGTTGTTCTTGGTACGACGGGAGAGGATTTGCAGTACACGTCTAATCTCCTCGTCCCTGCCGATAACAGGGTCAAGCTTACCGGCACGGGCTTCGTCTACCAGATTTCTGGCAAACTGTCCCAAAAAGCTGTTTTGATTATTCTGTGTCATCATATTGTACTCCTTTCTTTTTAAATTTCAACTTTCACAAGAAGTACAACAAACCATGTGCAACATGTTCATTTTCAGACAAATTGTCGTTTTCTGCGTCATAATGACACGAAATATTATCTTTAAGTTCCGGTGTTGGGGAGATTAATCTTCGAAGTCGTATCTGTCTAATAGTTTTCCGCACTTAGAACAGAAGACCTCGTGTTTATATATGATGTTACCGCAATCATTACAACGGTAAGTCCGCTCTGTCTTTTTCTCCTTGTTTTCTGTATTCTCTGTTTCCATGATTTATTCTATTGCGAGTTAAACAAATTCTTTCTTTTAGTTATTCTCTTTTTTGTATTTCTCTAAAACTGCCTGAACCAGATTCTTGATATCCGTGGCAAGCCATTCTGGCGAAATGACCTGTAGCCATTCACCTCTAGACAGCAGATGCGCTTTGAAGTCTGATGTAGGTCTGACCCTTATTTCAAAGTCAGCATATTCGTCGTTAGCGGCAATCTCACGTTGTGAAGGGTGTAGGGGCAGGTCTCTCAGGTAATGTTTCTCCATTCCGTAGGCTCTCAGCACAATCCTTTCTTTTTCTGTGCTTGTATCTACCATAATGCCAAAACTGTCTGCAAAATATTTTTCCGCACAGAAATCCGGTTCAATCTTGAATCTCTCTTGTAGCAATTCTATTCCCTTGATTCGGTCTAACGAGAATACGGCCATTGAGGTTTCTGTCAATCCTTCTGCCGATACCCTTTCAATTTTTGTCAGAACATACCAACGGCGTTTGAACAGCTTTACACAGTAAGGCGAGGCCTGGTATGATTTCGCATTTGCCGAACTGTACTTCTGGTATGTCATCGTAATCTTTCGGCTCTCTCGCATTGCTTTTATGATTCGTTTCAGAAGCAGGCCGCCTGACGGGATGCTCTCCAACAGGATACGTTCCTGAAGTCCCATATTCTCGTCCATCATATTTCCAACACTAAGCGTTGTAAAAAGCCAGTTGGCCACACAATCTTCATTCAATACTTCCTTGTTGTATATATAATAGCGGAATCCGTCTTTGTGGTCACATTCGATTATGATGCCAAACATATCCAGTATAGCGTCGCGGTGACGGTTAAACGTGGTGCGTGATAACTCTACACCTCCGCTCTCTTCCTTGCGTTTCCATTTGTCATTTATCTCGGCAAAGGTAATCTTACCTGCCTGATGTATGGTTTCTATCAGCCAGATATATTCCTTGAATAGTGTTGGTATCTTCATGCTGGTTGTTAATCTTGACGCTGCGAAGATACAAATAAGCATGCAAATTGCAAAATAAATACACTAAAAACTGCTACCTCATTAGAGGTGCCATAGACACTTGAGATGCAGAAAAAGATGAGTTTTTTTTTGTATATGAAAAAGAAATGCCTATCTTTGTCGGCAAAAATTTAAAAAAGACAAATAATGAAACACATCTTGACACTTTGTCTACTCTTATTTTCAACTTCAGTTTTAGCAATTCCAGCTCAGCGAATAAAGAAAACTATTACGCTGTCTGACGGTACACAGAAACAGGTCGTGCTGGTGGGTGATGAAAATATACATTATTATCTTGATGCCGACAACAATGCCTATACGTATGACAAACAGGGCGTTTTTGTTAAGAACGACCGTGTTAAGTTGGAAAAACGATGGGAAGAGCGGCTGACTCTGCGTAATAAACATCGTTTGGAGCGTGCCGAAGCTCGAGGAATGATAATGAACCCCAAGTCTCCGGAAGAACGAAGCTTCCAGCGTCGTGCACAATGGGGGGCTGAGCAGAACCCTATTAGTGGTGATAAGAAAGGACTGGTGATTTTGGTTAACTTTTCCGACGTGCAAATTAAAGATGCGCATGATCATGATTATTATTATGATTTTTTTAACGAAATAGGTTTTTCGAAGGACGGCAACCATGGTAGCGTACACGATTATTTTTTTGAATGTAGCTACGGACAGTTTAACTTGACGTTTGATGTATATGGTCCCGTTACCCTAAGCAAGTCGTATTCCTACTATGGTCAGAATGATTCCGAAGGGTACGACACTTATCCTGCCGAAATGGTGTCGGAAGCCTGTACCATGGTCAATGAGTTAGGGGCGGATTTTTCCAAGTACGATTGGGATGGCGATGGTGAGGTGGACCAAGTGTTCCTGGTTTATGCCGGTTATGGCGAACATTATATGTGGGAAAAAGATCCTAATACTATCTGGCCCCATGAGAATTCGCTTGCAAACGAGGCGCCATTTGGTGATGGTAACGGTCCCGTTTCTTTTGATGGCGTAAAAGTAAATACCTATGCTGTAGCCAGCGAACTGGATGGCCTGGCAGGTGAAATAGCTTCGGGTATTGGTCTTGCCTGTCACGAATTCAGTCACTGTATGTGCATACCTGACTTCTATGACACCACATATACTTGTTATGGCATGGACGAGTGGGATCTAATGGATTTAGGCGGCTACAATGGTAATGGCCGTGGCAATTGTCCAATCCCTTATACCAGCTATGAACGTATGTATTGCGGATGGCTGACACCCACGGTACTGAACGGACCTTACATGGTGACTGGCATGAAGACAATGTACGAAACCCCTGAGGCTTATATTATCTATAACGATGCTAATCCTGACGAGTATTATATGCTGGAGAATCGTCAGGGTGAAGGTTTTGATGCATGTTCTCCCGCCAAGGGCCTGTTGGTATTGCATGTTTACTTCGATTCAAAGGTGTGGGGGACTAATAGTGTAAACAGTACCTCAATGCAGCGCATGACAATTATTCCAGCTGACGGTGTATTATCGAAAGATACAAACAATGGAGATACATGGCCAGGTATAGCAGGTGTGACGGAGTTGTCGGACACATCTCTTCCTGCATCAACACTCTACACGGCAAATAAAGACGGTTCCAAGCTAATGGGAAAGCCCATAGAGAATATTAAGGATGTCGATGGTAAAATAAGTTTTGTCTTTAATGGTGGGGTGGCTTTGGATACGCCTGTGGCACAGTTTGCTGCCGAAGTGAAAGACAACGGCTTTACTGCCCGTTGGGATACTGTAGAAGGAGCCACGAGTTATAAAGTGAAGCTTATTGCAGAAGACATAGAGGAGCAGTCATATCCTCTCTCGGATCTGGCCTTGCTGCAAGAAGATTTCAGTGCCTTCAACAACGGAAAGGAAAAAGACGGCTCCACAGATGTAGGCTTAACATTAGATAACTATACAAAGATGCCTGGGTGGGGAGGTGAAAAGCTTTATACAACGCCTGGTAATGAGGTAAAGTTAGGTTCAAATAGGCAAAATGGATACATTACGTCCCCACGGCTTAATACGGATAGTCATGTGGTGACTTTGGTCTTCACCGTACGCCAATACGGGTCTGATACAGAACCTGTGTATGTGACGTATGGCGAGGGACCTTATAGCGATAAAATTAAGACGATAGAACTTACCACAGAACCTATTCGTCATCTGGTTGCTGTCACTGTGAATAGTGGAAGTTTTTACTGGGGATTGGAGTCCGGGAAGCGCTGCTATATCTCAGAGATGTGTGCTTATGAAGGTAGGGTGACCGAAGAGCAAATTCAGGAAGGTATAGTTCGTCAGGTGAAGAAGGTAACCAGCATCGTAGAGACAGAAGGTACATCTTATGAGTTTACGGACCTCTCTAACCTGCGTAAGTACGCTTACAGTGTATGCGCCTATCAAGGTGAGGCACATAGTAAATGGGGCAATGCCATTGAGGTTATACTTCCGAATGATGAGACAGGTATTAAGAATATTGATAATTCTCAGTTTGTAAGTCAAAATAATTGTGTTTATGATCTTTGCGGTCGTCGACTATTCAATTCTCAAGGTGCAACGCTGAATGGAGCGCGAGTAGAAGGCGAGAACAAAGTGACAATGTTCAATGGACTGAAGAAGGGAATCTACATTGTAAACGGAAAGAAGATTGTGAAACCATAAAGTTCAAGTTCAAAAAAAAGGAGCCAACCGGCTCCTTTTTTTTATAGCTAATTAATCAGATAGGTCTTTGTCTTGCCTTTGTAAGTGAATTTGATGGTTGCACGGTTGTCTGCAATTGCACCAACTTGTATCTTGACATCGTTACTTGTGGCACTGGCTGTAATCTTGGAGCCTTCACGTAACGGGGCGTATACCTGATAGTGTGTAACATCTGTGTAACCATTAGCATTGCTGGTGAAGAGAGGCCTTTCGGGTAATTGCAGACGTTGCCCATCTACCTCGATTGTGACTTGTGGAACTTCCGGTACTGTAAAGGTGTGGTCTGTATTGGCAAATCCGATACCATGTAAATCTAATAGTCCGACAGGGCGTTGTGGTTCCTGGCGGCGGCCCCAATGTGGACGCTCGGGCTGAGGCTGTATTTCAGGGCCTTCTACTACCAGGTAGATGGCATGCTTGCCTGTTAGTCCTTCCACAGCAGGAACTTTTGTCCTAAATGTTTGTGGCCAGTGTGGAGCATTGGCGGGAATGTCTATGACAGCTATCTCGCGTCCGTTCCATATGTTATTATTAACGGGACCATCCAGCATCACCTTTACACGACAGGCAGTTTTACCGTTAGGGGTGAGGTTCAGGCAAAGTTCTGTATCAGTAGACTTTTGAGTCCCGTCAAAGGCTGGCAGACCTTTGATGCTTTGTGCCAGACCTCCGAAGCCAAAGTATTTGAAGCCAATAACTGAGCCGTTCTTCAGGCCTGCAAGGTCCATGCTGTTGTTCCATACATCGTGATTGTCTTGCATGCATTCATGCGAGCCGGTTCCTGCCAGATAACAGGCAATGCCGGCTGAATAGTAGTTGAAAGGAGGCAAACCGTAGATGTTAAAGCCTTCACTGGTGACTTCCGCTCCGGTATATTCCATCCCGTTGGATGCCTTAGCTGTCCATTCGTTATTGGGGGAGAAGGGATCATAACCTGTAATGCGTACCTTTCCACCTTTGGCCACAGGCTTCTTGTCCCATTCAATCTTCACAGGTGCAACCATAGCCTGACGGGCATTGGCAAAACCACGTGGTGGACGATGATAAAAGACGTACCACTGACCATTAATCTCTTGTAATGAGCCATGTGTGTTATGGGCGAAATTGGTTCCAACGAGTTGTGTCCCGTCCTGATTGGGCACTATGCCACGTGAGTCTACCAGTACGCCTCCTGACCGCCAAGGGCCCAACGGAGAGTCACCATATGCATAGCGCAAGGCGCTGTTTGTGTTGCCAAGACCATATTCTTTTCCGCTGTAGCCACTGAATACCATTACGTATTTGTTACCTACCTGTCGAATGCTCGATGCTTCAAAGAAATTGAAATCCAACGGATTCTGTCCTTCATAGAGAGCCTTGTACTCACTGCCTTCCTTGTCTAATAGCCTACCGTCATGACTGCTGGCTGGAATAAAAGGATCAATGAGTTCCGTGCCTTCTCGCTTCGAGAACATGGTGTTCTGGTCTAACTGGCATGCTGTACTATGCTGGAAGCCGTAAAAGACATAGGCGCGGAATCCTTTTGCGTAGTCCGGGTCTTTCTTGTCGGTGATGTTCTCTACAAAGACAGAGGGATCAAAATCTATAAGCGACCCATCTACGCATGCCCGTCCGTCTGGAGTTAGGTTTACTGGTGTAAAGGGACCATTGGGGCGGTCTCCTTTACAAACCATAGGGACTCGTCTCCATCCACGTGAATGAGGATATAGCCAATAGGTCTTCTTTCCTGTTTGTGGGTCTCGGATTTCTACCAAATCGGGAGCGTACATAGTGTCCCATTTACCATCCACGTAATATGAAAAGATAGGACCTTCATCTCGCCATTCAGTAAGATTCTCTACGGGGGCTGACCACATGCGGATATCATTACCGCAGTATTCCGAGTAGTGCGTGTCATGCGAGCCAATGATGTAAGCACGTAATTTTCCTGGATTGTCAGGATCTTCAAATACACGGGGTTCGCCATCAGGCAAATGCTCCCATAGGGGGAGATAGGGGTTCTGTGCCTGCCCTACGAGGGCGAAAACGGACAGAATAGATAAAAATGCTAATCGTTTCATGATTATAGTTATTAATGTATAATGTTCAATATTGATCTGAGGCCGAGCCTGCTTGCGCTCGGGATGGCAGATGCGAGCATTGCTCTTCTTTTGCTTATTCGCAGCCTTTAATGCTGTTGAATTCCTTTCATGCTGAGTGAGATGCGTTCGCGTTGCAAATCCACATCCTGCACTCGTACCATCACATGTTGATGCAAGCTGACAACGGTGGTGGGGTCTTTGACAAACTTGTCGGCTAACTGGCTTACATGCACCAGTCCTTTGGTATGTACACCTACATCGACAAAAGCGCCGAAGTTTGTTATATTGGTTACTATGCCAGGTAGAATCATTCCAGTTCGCAGATCGGAAAGCTCGTGCACTGTGGGGTCGAAAGCAAACTGAGTGAGTGGCTTACGCGGATCGCGTCCGGGTTTCTCTAATTCTGCCATAATATCTTGTAGGGTAGGAATACCTACGGTGTCCGAGACATATTTGTTAATATCAATTTGCTTGCGTTTCTCGTTATCGTTGAGTAGGTCCTCCACCGTACAACCGCAATCCTTGGCCATTTGCTGCACCAATGCATAGCGCTCTGGGTGAACGGCACTGTTGTCCAGCGGTTCTGTTCCACCCTGCACGCGTAGGAAGCCTGCACACTGCTCAAAGGCTTTGGCGCCCATACGTGGCACCTTAAGTAGTTCGCGACGAGTTCTGAAGGCACCATTCTGCTTGCGGTATTCTATAATGTTTTGCGCCAATACCGGTCCTAATCCACTGATATAGGTAAGCAGAAATTTGCTTGCAGTGTTCAAATTCACCCCTACGCGATTCACGCAGTTCTCTACGGTCTGGTCGAGGCTCTTTTTTAAGGCTGTCTGATTTACATCCTTTTGATATTGTCCCACACCTATACTGCTTGGATCTATTTTCACTAACTCTGCCAAAGGATCCATCAGTCTGCGTCCTATGCTTACGGCTCCACGGACGGTGACATCCTCGTTGGGAAATTCCTCGCGAGCTACCTCGCTGGCGCTGTAGATGCTGGCTCCGTCCTCGCTGACACTGTATACTTCCGTTCCTTCTGGCAGTTCCAGATGGTTAATGAAATCCTCGGTCTCACGCCCTGCAGTTCCGTTACCTATAGAGATAGCCTGAATCTTATACTTTTCGATGAGTTTGTTGACTGTTAACATGGCTTGTACTCGTTCTGCGCGAGGCGGGTGGGGAAAGATGACGTCGTGGTGTAAAAGATTTCCCTGCTCATCCAGACAGACCACTTTACAGCCGGTTCGGAAGCCTGGGTCGATACCCATGACACGTTTTTGACCTAACGGGCTTGCCATCAGTAGCTGCTCCAGGTTGCGTACAAAGATGCGGATTGCTTCTTCGTCAGCTTTCTGGCGTGATGAGGCTGCAAATTCGTTGCTGATGCTTGGCTCCAGCAGACGCTTGTATCCATCTTCTACAGCAGCCAGAACAGCCTGGCTGCACTCGTTGTTGCCTCGAACAAACTGACGGCTCAGACGCTCTATTGCCCGTTCGTCATCTACGCTGATGCTTATGCGCAGTATGCCTTCTGCCTCTCCTCTGCGCATAGCTAAAAGACGATGGCTGGTACAGCGGTCCAGACGTTCCTGCCAGTCGAAGTAATCGCGGAAGTTCTGGCCTTCTGCATCCTTCCCCTTTACTACCTTGCTGCTGATCATGGCGTGCATAGTGAAAGTGGTGCGCAATGTATTACGGGCACGTTCGTTTTCGCTTACCCATTCAGCAATTATATCCTGAGCCCCCTGCAGCGGATCCATCGGGCAATCTTTATAGGCTGCTATGAGTGAGGCGATAGATTCATTCCCTTGTCGCATCAGTCGTTTGGCCAAAGTCTCCAAACCTGCTTCTCGAGCGACCTGAGCGCGTGTGCGTCTTTTCTGTTTGTATGGCAGGTATATGTCCTCCAGTTCAGTGCTGTCCCAACAGTTCTGAATACGTTCAGCCAGTTCGGGGGTAAGCTTTCCCTGCGCTTCTATGGTCGTAAGGATGTATTCGCGCCGTTTCTGCAACTCGGTAAGTTTATCCAGTTCATTGCTTACCTGTGTCACTTGAATATCGGTCATGCCGCCAGTTGCTTCTTTGCGATAACGACTGATGAAGGGTATTGTAGCACCTTCTTGCAGTAAAGCCACTGTGTTGGCAACGTATTGCTCTTTCAACCCAAGTCTCTGGGCTATTATTGATTCAAATGTCATACAGATCTAATAGGTCTTATTGGGTCAGATAGGTTGATTCTTTGCATTTCACTTCCCTCGGAAGAGTTGGAGAAGGTTATTCTTTCATTCTCTCCAATGCTATTGCAATTTCTTGTGCTACACGACTGACGTAAGGAATAACAATGTTGCAGTTGGGGCGATCCTCTATAAGTCGCCAGAACTCTTCAAACTCAAAACTCAATCGATGGCGTGAAGTGTCGGCCTTAAAGGTTTGAGGATCTTTGCCTCGAAGATGAAGGGTAAACTCCTGTAATACGCTTACGGAGCCTTTTATGTCTATGTATCCCTTCTCACCCTGTATACATGCAAAGCTAAATCCATCTGAATCTTTGGCAGCTCCCATGCTCACCACCGAGGTTGGGTACTGCATTAGCAGTGTTCCACTGGTATCTACACCGTTCCAACCCAGATTGCGGGTATAGCGAATAGTGCGTGGGGGACCGAATAGACCGATGGTGAAGCAAAGATTATAGATATTCAGGTCACGCAGGCAACCGCCTGACTGTTCCGGGTCAAAGACTGGTGTTACCTCGCCCTTCAAGTAGCGATCATATCGGCTACTATACTGTGAGTAGCATCCGTTTACCATACGGATAGTTCCCAGTTGGGGCAGAAGTTCTGTCAGTTGACGGAAAAGGGGCATATACAGCAGGCTAAAAGCTGGCAGACAATATACGCAATGCTGTACGGCTGCATCAAAGAGTGCATCAGTCTCTACACGGTCTACGGCAACGGGTTTCTCGATAATAACATTATGCCCTGTCTCTATGGCTTGCATGGCATACTGGTAATGCACATGGTTGGCATTGGCAATATACACAAAATCGGCCTCCGCTTCCTCCAGCATCCGTGCATAATCGGTATACACAAATCCTGTGGGTGCGTAGGCCTGACAAAGATCTATGGCGTGCTCCACGCTCTTCTTGCGCGAAAAGATACCTGTGACCTCTATTTTGCCAGCAAATTCCCGCTGAAGCATTCTCAGCACCTCTTCAACAATTTTGCCTGTTCCGGCTATGCTAATTTTCATGTCGTAACTTGTAATTTTGGGCAAAATTAGCAAATTACGCAAAGAAAAGCAACCGAAACAGGCAAAAAAACAGAAACAAACAGAGAAATAGTATCAGAAGTCGAGATTCACACCACCCATGAAGGTAGCCTTGGGCATGAAGAAGCCATCGTAGGTCTGATAACGCTCTGCCAGTAGGTTGTCGCCCTTGGCAAATATGCTCATCCAGGGCAGTACCTTGTAACTGACCGTAGCATTCAGTAGGGTGAAATTCTCCTTCTGTGCGTTGGCATCGGTGGTGATATATAGGCCGCTGATGTTCTGTAGTCCTGCAGCAACGGTCCACTTCTCGTTATGATATTTGGCACCGATGTAGAGTTTTCCTTCAGGAGCGCCTGTAATGGGGGTGTCCATACGTAAGAACGAGTAGTTCCCGTTTATACTCCAGTTGTTGTTGATGGCATAGTCGGCAGAGAGCTCAACACCCCAGTTCTCGAAATCTCCTGTGTTTACGTTGCGGGGACGTCCATCAATCCTTACGGTGTTAATCAGGTTCTTACCCTTGATATAGAAGATGTTGGCTCCAATGTGAACCTTTTTGCCGATACGTTGAGTGTAGGCTATTTCGTAGTTCATCATACTCTCAGGTAGAAGATCTGTCGTTGCAGGAGGAAACATATACATCTCCCTGATGATGGGATTTCGGAATCCCTTGCTTACCAATGCCTTGATGTCAGCATCGGGAGTCAGGTGGAATGAGAGGCCGCCCTGGGGAACCAACTCCGTACCGATGACTGAGTGCCAGTCAACGCGCAGTCCGGCATCCAGTGTCAGCCATTTACACATGTCCTGACGGAAGTCTACGTATGTGCCTACCTCATCGGCATGCTGATTCTCTACCAAGTTACCTTCGGCATCCTTTACCAGATAAGTACGGGCCTCGGATGCCTTGTCCTCATTCCAGGCACTACCGCCAAAGTGTTGCCAGTCAACACCTACTGTTACGGTGTTTCCCTTAAAGAAGTGTGCGCTCTGATACCAAGTGATGCCGGCAATGTAATCATCATGCTTATATAGGTATGTCTTGGGAGCTGCTCCTATGTTGTAACCATCGTCAATGTTGTGATGTCCCCAGTCGCAGTAGGCACGCAAGGTACCACTTGTATTCTGGTAGCTGTTGCTTACGCTTATACTGGCTAGTCCGCGTGTAATCTTTGAATCGTTGTCAATCAGCGGATTATAGTCTGGACCTGGGTTGCTGGCATTAAAGTGTATAACGTTGGCGTCGGCAAATGCTTTCCAATGTTCCGAAAAGTCATAACCCAACTTCACGTAGCCGCCAAACTGCTCAAATTCACTATTCTCGCGATGTCCGCTAGTGCGCTGATACTGAGCACCAATAACGCTACTAAATCCGCCCTTGCGGAAACGGTTCACACCGTCGGCCTGAACGGTGCCATAGCTACCGCCTTGCAGACGGATATTGGTCTTGCAGCCATCTTCGTTCATTTGGCGTGTGATAATGTTTACTACGCCGCCCATGGCATTGCTACCATACAACAGGCTGGCAGGTCCGCGAACTACCTCTACCTTCTCTGCCATTATTGTCTGGTAAGCATCGGGTATGGGATGCCCCATTAGGCCTGCATATTGTGGCTGGCCGTCTATGAGTACCAACAGCTGAGCGCCGCTTCCAACACCGCGAACTTTCAGGTTTCCTGCTGCGCCCGTGCTAACGCCATAGCCTAAGATACCTCTGCTGGTGGTGAACAGTCCCGGAGTCTGCTCCATAATGGTGGGCAGGATGGAGGAACGGAAGTTCTCGTTCAACTTATCATTATTTATACTGGTTACAGTAAGGGGTAGGTAACGGGCATCCGTGGCGTTACGAGTGCCGGTCACAACAACCTCACTCATTCGAGTGGTGTCTAAGATTTCTTCAGTCAGGGTTTCGGCCTGCAAGGAAAGACTTGCGGCACTGGCACCCAATAGTAATAATGTTCGGATTTGCATGACTTGATGTAATTGTTTGTATAACAAGTTAATAAATCTGGCTGCAAAGATATTAACTATGTATGCAAACAGGCAAACCCATATTTCGCGCCAAGTTGCCAATATTTCTTCTTGTGGATGTTGGAACTATTTTATATTCTTGGGTGTAACTCCAAGATGTTCAGATACATATCTGCTAAAATGAGATAAATTGTCGAAATTCATTTTGTCGGAAATTTCCTTTGAGGAAAGTTTCTTGTGCATAAGTAAATGCCTTATTTCCATCACGGTGAACTGTTGAATCCAGTAACTGGGCGTGCGTCCGCTAACTTGTGTTGAAATCTTATGAAGATGCTTGGGGGTAACGCATAGTTCCTGAGCATAATATGCTACGGTTCTTTGCTGACGATAACTGCCGCCTTCCAGCATCTGAATGAAACGCGACATTATGTCGGCTGTCCGTTGTGAGGTTTCTTTCCGTTCAAAAAGAGCTGCGTGCGCATTCATGGCATCCAGATATAGTGTTCGCATACTTTGTAGTACGGCTTCTTGTCTGTATGCTTCAGGTGTGTGTGAGGATCTGAAAGATACGTCTTTAAAGTCGTGTTCCAGTATGGTTAGTGCCTCTCCTTCTAATTGGAATATGGGATGCATAAACAGGTGCAACCAACCACAGGTTCCATAGCTGCTGTGAGGCATACAGCTGGCTTGCTGGTCGGCTGGCAGTAGAAACTGGTAAAGCTGGCAGTCGGCAGAGGGCTGCATGTTGCCTATGTGGCTTGCCATGGCTATCATACAATGCCCGGCTGTCAGTGTATGATCGTGCCCTGAGAAGTGAAGCTGGCAATGTCCTGCGGTACAAAGAAGATGTAGGATCTGGTGCATATGTTTTGTTTATGGTTTTCAGTTTATAGGTTTGCTGTTTGATGGCAAAGACTTACCTTAGTTTGTTTCTTTCGAAGTGACTTCTGGCATAGGCAAAGAAGAAGAGCGTCCCCATTAGGTTACTAATCCATGCAGCCCAGAATGCCATGTCGTATGATGTATGCTCCACGATGATGCCACCCAGTATAATGCCCAGTCCCACGCCCAGGTCCCACGCTGTCAATAGTGTACTATTGGCTGTTCCGCGTTGGCTGTTCGGAGCTAAGTTCAGGAACATGGTCTGAAAAGCCGGGAACATGTGTCCGTTACCTAATCCTATAATCAATGCAGCACCATAGTAACCTATGGGATTGTGTACGGCAGCAAAGAGCAGATAACCGAAGAGTGATATCAGTATACCATGAGTGGCATTCTTCACTACCAATCCCTTACGCAGCGAGCGGGCACCAACTAAACGACTCAACATCAGACCCGCACTCAGCAAGGCGAAGAAGAGTCCTGTTCCTGCAGTAATGCCCAATTGTTCTTTGCCGTATATGGCCAGATATGTACTGATAACACCATACGAGAAACTGAATCCTGCCATGCATAATGCCTGACTCCAACCCTTTAACAACAGGAATCTATCTAGTTGTATCTTAGGTAGTTGTGACTGCTGGCATTCGCGCGGTTTTAACTTCAGTGTACTGTTAATAAGCAGACCTATTCCTGCTGTTAGCAACGAAACACAGAATATAATTGTGTAATTGTTTGTCCACTGATAGATGAGAAGTCCAACAGTGGGTGAGATGGCTGTAGCCATGTTGTTGCTTAGTCCGTAATAACCAATACCTTCAGCTCTGCGTGTCGGATGTAGAACGTCTATGGCTACTGTACTATTGGCCACCGTCGTGGCACCTACTGGAGCACCATGCAATGTACGAATGATACAAAAGGAAAGCAACGAGCCTGCCACTATGTAGCCGCCAAATAAGATGAAGAATAGGAAGTAACAAACCAGCAGTACCATCTTACGAGGAAAACTGTCCACAAAGAATCCGCTGAAGGGTCTTATCAGCAACGCGGTAAGAGCGTATCCGCTCAACACCAAACCGATTTGGTCTTTGTTGGCATCAAACTCTTCGCTAAGATACAATGGTAACAGAGGCGTCAGTATCATGAACGAAAAATACATCATGAAGTTGGCGCACCATGCTTTGCGGTAGTTACTGTTCCAGAGTTTCTCCATTTTCTTTAGGCGATGCCTTTTATCAGTCTGCAAAGGTACGCACTTTTCCTGATAAATAGGGTAAAAACAAAAAGAAACCCTTTCTTTGATATGGCAAATAAAACATTTTGTGTACATTTGCGCAGAAATTAATTGTTATAACCATTTAAAAACAAAACAACATTATGAGAAGAGTAACCTTATCCCTTATGGCCTTTGCCTTAGGTTTTTCCGCTTTGTTTGCTCAGCAAGCTATCTTTGAACGTCAGAACATTGTTTCTCCACAGAAGAACGAGGATGGTACTGTAACCCTCCGTTTACGTGCTCCTGAAGCACAAAAGGTAGAAGTAATGGGTGATTGTATTGAAGGCTATCGTAAGGCGATGACCAAGGGTGAAGATGGTGTGTGGTCTTTTACTACTCAGCCTTTGGCTCCCGAACTATACAGTTATCGTTTTTATGCTGACGGGGTGGAGTTGCAGGATCCCGCTAACTGGCATCGCAGCCGCGACGTTCGTAGCTTCATGAGTACTTTTATTATCAGCAAAGAAGAAGGTGATTGCGGTTATCTGTATGCTAATCATAATGTTCCCCATGGCAATATTCAGCAGATATGGTATGACAGCCCAACCCTGGGTATGTCTCGCCGTATGAGTGTTTATACACCCGCCGGATATGAGAAGGGCGGAAAGTACCCTGTACTGTACCTGTTGCATGGTAGCGGTGGTGATGAGGATGCGTGGCTTACTCTGGGTCGTGCCACACAAGTACTGGACAATTTGATTGCTGCCGGCAAGGTTGTTCCCATGATTGTTGTTATGACCAACGGACATGCCGATAATGATGCCAGTCCTGAGTTCACAACCTTACAGCGTAGGGAGCGTCAGAAGGCCAGCTTCGAAGAGAGTTTCCCCGAGGTTAAATCGTATATTGAAAAGAACTTCCGTGTTAAGAAGGGAGCTGATAATACTGCTATGTGCGGCCTTAGTATGGGAGGATTCCATACCTTCCATATCAGTCTGATGAATCCGGGAATGTTTGGTTATCTGGGTCTCTTCTCTGCGGCTGTTCGTATGGATCGCAATTCCAATAAGAGTGTCGACCAGCAGATTGCCGATGATCCTCAGGTCAGTGGTCAGATAGCTGCAGTCTTCAATGCCAAGCCTCATCTGTATTGGATAGGCATTGGTAAGACGGATTTCCTGTACGAGCAGAATAAGGGGCTGCGTGCATATCTTGATAAGATGCAGTATCCCTACGAGTATTACGAGAACGAAGATGGTCACATTTGGCGTAACTGGCGCATCTATCTTACCATTTTCTCTCAGAAGTTGTTCAAGTAGAAGTCTTGCCTGCCAGATACATACCCAATATCAGGGTGGCGGTTCCACAGATAGCCATCAGCGTGATATTCTCATCCAGTATCAGGTACGAGAAGAACATTGTCCAGAACGACTGCAAATAGATAATATTGGTAGCGCGTACAGTGCCAAGTTGTTTCAGTGTCCAGTTCCAGGCAATGAAACAGAACATAGAGGCTACCACTCCTAAATAGAGCAAGTTCACCCAAACGGTGGGCTTGCTTAGTATTGTCAGGTCTGTCTGCAGCGGACTTTCCACCCATAGGTAGGGTAGGATGGTGATTATACCATATGCAAAAATCTTGCGCGTGATAAACAGCGAGTTATAATGTCTTGACAACCTTTTTATTACCAGCGAGTAGAACGCCCAGGTTAATGAGGCGCAGAGGGCCAGAATATCTCCTTTAGGATTCAGGTGTAGTACCAACTGACCGTTTAGAATCACCAGCGCCATACCCGAGAAGGCCAGAAACGAACCCACCATCTGCCTGGTGTTCATGCGCTCGTCTTTATAGAAAAGGGCCAGCAAAACAGCGGTAATCAATGGGGTAGAACCTACCAGGATGGCTACGTTAGAGGCTGTAGAGAACATCAGCGCCATATTCTCTGTCAGGAAGTACAGCGAACCGCCCATGATACCCAACACCAGTAGCAGTAACTCGTCCTGCCAAGTGTCGGCCCACAGTCGTTTGTAGGAGAAAGCCCAGATGCAGATGTAGCCCAGAACAAAACGATAGAAAAAGATGTCGCTAGGCATTAGCCCATTCTCCAACAATATTTTTGTAGATACGAATGTCTCGCCCCAGATGGCGCAGACACACAAGGCCACAACAATGGCCATATGTTGTTTCAAGCTATTAATCAAACTACTCATTGTGTGCGTTTATTCAAATTCGGCTGCAAAAGTACGAATAAGTGAGCGGAATACAAAATAAATTCGTTTATTTTTATTCCCGAACGGGAGTACTTTCGAGGCATCAGCCTCAATGGTCCGAATAAGTGAGCGGAATACAAAATAAATTCGTTTATTTTTATTCCCGAACGGGAGTACTTTCGAGGCATCAGCCTCAAAGGTCCGAATAAGTGAGCGGAATACAAAATAAATTCGTTTATTTTATTCTTTAATCAACTTCTCTATACTTGCCTCCATGTCGGTTGGAGTAGCTGTGGGCTCAAAGCGTATAATCTCGTTGCCATCCTTCGAGACAAGGAACTTGGTAAAGTTCCATTTTATGTCAGGCTTGCTGGCATAGTCAGGGTCGTTTTTGCTGAGCATCTCATCCAGTAGCTTGGAAAGGGGATGTGCCGGATCGAAGCCTGCAAAGCCAGCCTTGCTCTTCAGGAACTTAAAGATGGCATTTGTCTGAGGACCGTTTACATCACTCTTCTTCATCATCAGGAAGGAAACACCATAGTTCAGTTGACAGAATTCACTGATTTCGCTGTCAGTGCCAGGGTCCTGACCGGCAAACTGGTTGCACGGGAAGCCGATTACTACCAGACCTTTATCCTTGTATTTCTTGTTCAGAGCCTCCAGTCCTTCAAACTGAGGTGTGAATCCACACTTGCTGGCTGTATTCACAATCAGCAGTACCTTACCTTTGAACTGACTGAAGCTCAGTTCCTGTCCCTTGCTTGTCAGGGCTTTTAGGTCATAAATCTTTTCCATCTTGTTTTTAGCGTTAGTGGATAATAGACAGCAGAAGACTGCTATAAATAATGTTAGGAATTTGAATTGTTTCATTTGTTCCGATTGATATTAGTTTAAATATAAAATGGATATGATATCCGTTATCTGTTTGCAAAGATAAGGAAAAATATGAAAAACAAGGGCGTGAGGTGATAAATAATACAGTCTTTGCAGTATAATTCGACTCTTTAATTCGTATAAGTTGATTGTGGAAAATAATTAACTTGTTTTTTGTTAACAATCAAGTTAAATAATTTATTTTTCAAGTTGTTTTTTTTTGCTAAACGTTTGGAGGGCATTTAAGAATTTACTATTTTTGCGTTGCTATAAAGAGAACACACATACAAATGAAGAAATTTTTGTCGTTAAGTTTGCTTGTTTTGAGTGCACAAACTGTCTTTGCTCAGCTGCCTAAGATTTCGCTGAATGATATAAATGGCAAGGTAGTTGAGACGGACACGCTGTCTAACGGGGGACGTCCCTTTATCATTGATTTCTTTGCCACTTGGTGCAAACCCTGTAATCGCGAGTTGGATGCCATACATGAGGTGTATGCCGACTGGCAGGAGGAGACGGGTGTGAAAATCTATGCCGTTAGCATTGATCAGGCACAGAATATCAATAAAGTCAAGCCTCTTGTTGATAACCACGGTTGGGAGTACGATGTGTTACTGGATCCCAATGGCGACCTGAAGCGTGCCTTTGGTATTCAGATGATTCCCTATGTACTGATTGTTGACGGCAAGGGTAACATTGTTTACAAACATCAGGGCTATACTGATGGGGCAGAGGAAGAGTTAATAGAGAAAGTCAGGGAATTAACCCCATCCAACTCCCCCAAAAGAGGAGAGAAAAAATAAACGGTGAAGATTGGATAATCCTTATCCTTTAGATTATGAAAAACTCTCGTCTTTCTTTTTTTCTTTTCCTGCTGTCCGTGGGCCAATTCTCAATTCTCAATTCTCAATTCTCAGTTGGAACGGTATCTGCTCAGAATGTTACCGTAACCGGTAGCATACAGTCTGATATGCTGGTGCCACAGAATGATGAACGGACAGGTGCCCTAAAGGATGAGGCTTTTCTGGCCAATGTGTATGCCGACGTTTTGTTGCAGAGCAAGACCGTAGATGCAGGCCTCAGATTCGAGTATCTGGAGCATCCATTGCCAGGTTTTGAGAATGATTTCCAGGGATGGGGCGTTCCTAATTTCTGGGTTAAAGCACGATGGGGCTGCGCCGAACTGACAGGTGGTACATTTTATGAACAGTTCGGATCGGGTTTCATCCTGAGAACCTACGAGGAACGTTCGCTGGGCATAGACAATTCGTTGCTGGGCGGAAGGGTAGTGCTGAAACCGCTAAAGGGCCTTGCCGTAAAAGCATTCACCGGTGTGCAGCGTCACTATTGGAAATGGAACAAGTCTTGGATGAGCGGTGCCGATGCAGAAATACATCTGAATGAGTGGATTCCCCAAATGCAGATGTCTGGTACCAGACTGATGTTGGGAGGATCATGGGTGAATAAGTACGAACAGCAGGAAGACGTATATGCTGATCCTACTCACATGTATAACTTTCCTGAATTTGTGAATGCATGGGATGTAAGAGCTAATCTGAACAAAGGACCCTGGAATCTTCTGTTAGAATATGCGCAGAAAAGTCAGGACCCGTCTTTCGATAATGGATACAATTACGACAAGGGCTCTGCGGCTATGTTCTCGGGTTCTTATTCAAAGAAGGGATTAAGTCTTTTGCTTCAGGTTAAGAGAAGTGAGAATATGTCATTCCGCAGTCGCAGGTCACAACTGGGTACATCGTCGTTCTTGAACCACCTGCCAGCCTTTACGCAGGATCAGACTTATGCATTGGCTGCTCTCTATCCCTATGCCACACAGTTGGCAGATGGCGAATGGGCTTGGCAGGGCGAGGCCGGTTATAACTTCAAGCGTAGGACTGTCTTGGGCGGAAAGTACGGCATGAATGTGAAAGCTAATTACTCACATGTCCGTTGGCAAGGCGTAACCTATTATCAGGATATTGATGTCCAGCTCTCACGTAAACTGAGTAAGAGTTTCAAACTGAATCTGATGTATATGAACCAGCGATATAACAAGACTGTTATAGAAGGTGAGGGCGGTATGGTTCGCTCCAATATCTTCATTGCTGACGGATTGTATCAGATTGCTCCGAAAGTGAAGTTGCGTACCGAACTGCAGTATCTGCAGACGGCCGATGATCAAGGCGACTGGGCTTTTGGCCTGTTGGAACTTTCGCTGGCTCCCCGCTGGATGTTCACCATCAGTGATATGTGGAACAATGGCTCTACCAAGACGCATTATTATCTGGGACAAATAACATTTAACATCAAGTCGCATCGCATACAGGCAGGCTATGGTCGTACGCGTGCCGGTTACAACTGTTCGGGTGGGGTATGCCGATATGTTCCTGCCACTACGGGTTTTACCCTCTCATATAATTATAACTTCTAAAGTGAAGAATCAAATAATGTTCAATGAATAAAATATATTTATCACTTATTCTTTTCTTGCTGACGGCCTGCAGCTACATAGAAGAGGGTGACAGACTGATATACGTAAAACCAGAATCGGCCCGTCGTGTGGTGCTGCTGGAGGATTTTACTGGTCAGCGTTGTGTGAACTGCCCCAAGGGGACGGAGGTGATAGAACAATTACTGCAGACATACGGAGATTCTGCTGTCATAGCCGTTGGTATTCATGGTGGCCCTTTGGGCTTTGCCGGTAATGCCAAATATGATGGTTTGGCCACGGAGTCGGGCGACAAGTATTTCACCTACTGGGGATTGGAATACCAGCCTGTTGGTCTGGTGAATAGACATGGAGCCGTAAAGTATACCGACTGGGCTGCTGCTGTTCGTGATGAACTCTCTAAGTCTGCTCCTTTGAGGTTGGATGTAGATGCTATAATGGATAAAGGACAGATAGACATCATGATAAGTGCGTATGGCACGGACGGAGATGTAACTGGCAAGTTGCAGGTGTGGCTGTTGGAAGACAGCATCACGGCTATGCAACTCATGCCTGGGAATGTCATCAATACCAGCTATGTGCATAACCATGTGTTGCGGGCTCCCATTAACGGATTGTGGGGAGACGACTTTGCCATCGGCGAAGGCGAACAGAAAGAGCGTGTGCTGACCTTCCAACCTGATGCCGCATGGAATCCTGAACATCTGAGCATCGTTGCTTTTGTGTATAACAATAGTGGCGTTTTGCAAGTAACGAAAGGAACTTTAAATCAAAAAAAATATGAATAAAATTCTACTTTTAACAGCGTTTTTATTGGCACCCGTATTTGCTGGTGCACAGGGACTGGAATTTAAGTATCAGGGCGAGGCACTGGAGGATGGCGCTACTGTAACTATTTCAGCTGAGGAAGACTTCTTTGGCGAAATGTCTTGCGAGACTAATCCCAGTGATGCTCCACAAAATGGATTGCTGCTGAAATGCCCTCCTCTGGTGGGAAGTACTGTGACGGCAGAACTGCAGATTCTTTCCAATACGCTTAAAGCATCTAGCATCCAGTGGTGTATGGGTGGCGAATGTACTTTGGTAGGTAACAAAACCCAGTTGGAGAAAACCTTCTCTCCTGGACCGACTGTTCAGGTATTGCTTGATGCCACCAATATCATTGGTGAAGGTGCTCTTTCGGCTAAACTTACTGTTTCTTTGAATGAACAGACAAAAACAGTGTACATTCAGTTTGTTAACGAAGATGCTACAGGTATTAACAACATAGAACTTTTACCATCCAACCATAACCATGCCATTTTTGATCTCGGCGGATGCAGGGTGGTTAATGGATCAGGTGTAGAGCATAAAGCTCAATGCTCACTTCTCAATGGTCTGAAGAAGGGCCTTTACATTGTGGATGGGAAGAAAATCCTTAGACAATAGACTTAGCTTAAATAACGTAATAAACATCAATCATTAAACAAAAACACACATTATGATGAAACACATTACTCTATTTGTGGCCTTATTTATGGCATGCTGTTGTTATGCACAGGAAAAGTACAGCGCTTATCCATCGGATTTCGGAGCCAACTTTGTTATGAAGGGAAAAACAGTGGATGTCCCCGTCACTATTACTAATACGGGTTCTAAGGATATAACCTCTATCTTATATATTCTCACCTCAGATGGTGAGACAGACAGACAGCAGCAGGTAAAACTCTCAACTCCTATTAAGTCTGGCGAGAGTGGGCAGATAACTATTACCTTCAAGGCTTCATCCGAGGCTCGTAAGAGTGTTAAGACCATTACTATCAGCCGTTTGAATATGCTTGCCAACAAGTCGGAGCAGCAAACGGCAACAGGAAGCATTATCACTTTGGAGGAGAAACCCGTGGTAACACCTTTGGTTGAGGAGTTCACGGGTACTTGGTGTGGATGGTGCCCAGTCGGATTCGATGGTATGGAACGTGCTCATGAAGAGTTTGGTAACAGGGCCGTTCTGATTGCTATTCATAGAGGGGATGTTATGCAGGCCGAGGAATTCCAGAATTTGGTTGAAAGAGTGGACGGTTTCCCCAGTGCTATTATAGACAGAAAGGAAGGCGATTTTTATCCTGCGGCCAGTGATTTGAAGAAGCAGATTAACAACGAGATAAAAGACAGAGTGACTGCCGGCACTATCGAGGTAAATGCTTCATGGACCAGTAAGGCCAAGACGGCTATAAAGATTACTACCAAGACAAAGTTTGTTTATGCGGACGACAATGCCAACTATGCCATAGGTTATGCACTGACAGAGGATGGTATGAAAGGCTCTGGTTCCGACTGGGCACAGAATAACAACCTGAGTCAGAATCCGTCGTACAAGAATATTGATTTTTGGTATAATGCTCCCTCAAGGGTTACAGGCGTAGAATTCAATCATGTAGGTGTTGCTGCATGGGGTCTGGAAGAAGGTATCAATGGTTCTGTCAGTCGTTCTTTCCAGAAAGATGAGGAACTTTTTTATAGCTATACGGCCAACATCTCAGGGAAGAAGTTGATCCAGAACAAGAATAAGCTAAATGTCATTGCCCTGTTGATAAATCGCACAACGGGTGCTATCGTCAATGCTGCCGAGACAACGGCTATTGATGATTACACAACGGCTATTGAAGATATTGAGGATTCTGTAAAGAATACCGATAATACTGTTTACGACCTCTCTGGCCGTAAGGTGCAGAAGCCCCAGAAAGGTATATACATCATAAACGGCAAAAAGGTAGCTGTTAATTAAGTGAAAGATTATTATATAAAAGGAAAGAGGAGCTTCATTTAACTCCTCTTTCTTTTTTTTATTTCTTTTTCTTATTCTTATTCTTATTCTTGACCAAGTACTTGAAGTCTTCTTCGTCAGTAGGCTGGAAGGTGATTACCCAAACTCCGTCATCCCAGCAAGCTGCCTGGACTTCAAGTGCTCCTGATGGAGAGAGGTAGAGGTAGCATACTTTAGCATCGTAATCGGGGAAAGTTATTTCGCCCTGATTAATGAAGTTGTTGCGCTCTAATTCGGCTATTATAGGTTCAAAGGGCATCGAACCATAATATAGGAAAGATACATACTTAAGATAGTTACCCTTGGCATCCTCGAAATAATAGGTGTTCTTGAGGTCACCCTTGAAGAAAGTACGTTTCCAACGGCCTGTTCCTTCATCGTATTCCAGAGAATCGGGATTCTCAACACCCCAGTCACTGCAATTGATTTGCATGTGACGCTCCAGATCCTCTACCATAGCATCCCATGGCAGGAAAGGCTTGAGGACAATGGAATCCAAGTCGATAATCACCGTGGCAGTATCCATGATGGTTAACTCATCGTTAACTTTGGGACCACATCCAGTAAGAGCTATAGTAGATGCTATGCTACATAGAAGAGTGGCAAGGAAAAAAACTTTCTTCATTTTGGTATTTTTAAGGGTAAATTACCTTTATTAGTCTAGTTTTTCTTATTTTCGAGCCGCAAAGGTACAAATAATAATTAGAAATCATTGTTTTTGGTTGAAAAAAAATAGAAAATATTCAAAAAAAATCATTATTTGTGGTTTTTATGTCAAGAATTAAAGGTCCTAATAAGTATAAGATAGTATTTTTGCGTCAGAAAACCTATTCAAAAACCAACAACATGAAAAGTATGAGAACTTTTGTATCTATTGCCAGTATATTCCTGGCATTGAACGTGACAGCAGGAAATGATGCAGCTAAGCTTACAACGCCTTTAGCAGATAAGGCCTGGGATTGCTCTGTTTGGCTATCTGTAGTGGATGCTCCCGTTGTAAATGGGGTGGTGAACGATGGCACCCGGGCTGCCGATGGCGCCAGCTGGTTCGTAACAGATGTGAAAAACGTAAAGAAGGTTGTCTCTGCCAAATGGATGACAACGGGATTGGGCGTTTATGACCTATATATAAACGGTAAGTCGGTTGGAGCCGAAGTTCTGAAACCTGGTTTTACTCATCCGCTAAAGACCAAACGTTCCTATACCTATGACGTAACTCACATGCTTGTTACCAAGGCAGGAGCCGAGAACCAGCTTTCTGTACAGGTAACACCCGGATGGTGGGCCGACAAGATTGTTACTCCTGGCGGCAATCAGGGAATGTTTGGCACCAAATGCGCTTTCCGAGGCGTGCTGCAACTGACCTATGCCGACGGTACAACGCAGCTTTTCGGAACAGATACCCAAACGTGGAAGGCTGCCATAGCCGGACCTGTGAAGCATGCAGCCATCTTTGATGGTGAGGTGTATGACGCACGTTTCGAACAAGGCTTTGATACGCCCGATATTATGAAGGCACCCGAGGAGAACCGAGAGTTCCAGGGACGAATCCTTCCCACCAACGGAGCTGAGATTTATATGCGTGACGACCTGGCACTCTTACCTATCCGAACCTATAAGTGGGAAGAAGTAGAGGGCGTCTCAGACGAGGCTTTCGGAACGGTCAAAATCAAACAAGAATACAAACAAGGGGAAGTTATCACCCTGCATAAGGGTGAGACTCTTGTAGTGGACTTCGGACAGAACTGTGCTGCCGTTCCCGAGTTTGTTTTCTCTGCCATGAAAGAAGGTACCAAATTGCTGTGTTTACCTTCTGAGCTTTTGAATGATGGGAATGGCGCCAAGAGTCGTGGTATGGATGGTCCGGAAGGCAGTGTGCACCGTTTGAATCTGCGTATCCCTGACACTGGTATGCAGTTGGAATATACCTTTGCAGGGAACAACAAGATGGAGAGCTTCCGTCCTCGCAACACGTTTTTTGGCTATCGTCTTGTCTCCGTAACGGCCGATGATGATGTAGTCATAAAGAGTATTCGCAGCATCCCTGTTACTTCTATCAGCAAACAGATGGAGATCGGTACCGTCACCACGGGCAACGAACTGGTGAACAAGCTTATCTCTAACACCCTCTGGGGTCAGCGCTCCAATTACCTGAGCGTGACCACCGACTGCCCTCAGCGCAACGAACGTCTGGGGTGGACGGCTGATACACAGGTTTTTGCCGAGACGGGAACTTTCTTTGCCAATACCGATGCCTTCTTCCATAAGTGGTTGCAAGATATGCGCGACACACAGAGTCATACGGGTGCCTATCCCGGTGTAGCTCCGTTGGCTCAGTATGGTGCCGGAGACGGTAACGGCAATGGCGATATGATGCGTGTAGGGTGGGCCGATGCTGGTATTATCGTGCCCTGGACAGTATGGAAACAGTTTGGCGACAAGAAGATTGTCGACGAGAGTTGGGAGTCGATGGAGAAGTTTATGAATCACGTCAATGAGACCAAGTACGAGCATACAGCAATGATCTCAGAGAACAGCAACTACCAGTGGGCCGACTGGCTGAGCTACGAGCCGCTGGAGAGCTGTAGCGGCAAGCAATACGAAAACGGAAAGCTGAAACCCGAAGCTCTTGCATATTGGAACTATCTGTGTGCCAGCTACTGGCTGATAGATGCTGGCATGATGCGTGATATGGCCGAGGCCACGGGACGTAATGTTCAGAAGTATGAGACAATGGTTCGTGAGGCAAGGCAGTACCTGCAGACCCAGTTCCTGAATGCCGACGGTACCTTCAAGACCGAGATCCTGAATACCATGCAGACACCCGCTCTCTTCGCCCTGAAGAATCAGTTGGTTAGCGGTGCTGCCAAGGAGGCTATGGTGCAGCGTCTGCGCCAGAACTTCGCAGACCATGGCAACTGCCTGCAGACCGGTTTCCTGGGTACCAGCATCCTGATGCAGACTCTCACCGAGAATGGTATGAGCGACATCGCTTACGAACTCCTCTTCCAACGCAAGAATCCCAGTTGGCTGTATTCTATCGATAATGGTGCAACCACCATTTGGGAGCGTTGGAACAGTTATATGAAGGACAGCGGTATGGGTCCACGTGGTATGAACAGCTTTAACCACTATGCCTACGGTTGTGTCTGCGAATGGATTTGGGAGACTGCAGCCGGCATCGCAGCCGACCCCAAGGAGCCTGGCTTCAAGCACATCATCATGGCTCCTGTTCCTGACAAACGACTGGGTTTTCTGAAGGCAGAATACAAAAGTGCAGCTGGCACTATCAAGAGCGAGTGGAAGTATAAGGGTGATAAGTGGATCTGGAAGTTTACCATACCCGTGGGAACCAGAGCAACCGTTACCCTGCCGGGCGAGACAACATCCAAGGAATACGGTGCAGGAAGTTATACGTTAATTAAGAAATGAAGATTAACAGCAGAGGGCGCAATTTCGCGCCCTCTGCTGTTATTTATCTTGTCAGTGAGAATTTCATCGAGAATCCAAAGTCTTGTGTGATAGTGGGGTAGCTGCTGCTGGAGAGCAGGGGCTGTGAGCGCTGGCGGTCATAGTAGATGCTGAGTGTTGCCAGACGGCTCATTGCATAATCCAACTGGGCGCTGGTCTTAAAGGCCTTCTGTCCGCTGGTAGCCTCGCACAGTCCTGTCTGTATGTCGCGTTTGATGGCACTCTGGTCGCGGATACTGAAGTCGAAGCGCATAGAGAGGCTGTGAGCGAAGTTATTCTTGTTGCTTCTGTTATTATTAGCGTTGCTATTGTTGTTTTGGTTGCCAGCACCGTTTCGGTTGTTTGCGTTGGCACTGTTCTTGTTCCTGATCTTGTTCCTGGCCTCCTTACGTGCAGTAGCCCGCTTAGAGTGGAAGAGGTCGGACAGCTTAAAGTCGTTAATCTTATATCCCCATCCAATGACAAAGTCATTCGATCCTGTTTCGTTCAGCTGGGCACTGGTAAGGCTGAGGTTCAGTACACGTGTCGAGCGATATTCCACCTTCAGGGTCATGTTGTTATTGAATGTCATGTTCAGTCCCATAAGGGGTGCAAAGCTTTCGTTGATGCTGACAGAACTGATGTCGTACATTGATGAGGGCTGGTAATCGCCCGTTGTGGTATTCTGTACGAAGCCCATTCCGTTGCCAGCTCCCATGCACTCCAGCCAAGAGCTGTATGAGTTATACGAACCTACGGCATAGATGCTCTTGTAGGCATGTGTCAGTGTTACACTCTTGAAGTGGTCGCGTACCCAAGGCAGGTTGCTCAGTCCCTTATAGGTGAATGTCCAGTTGGGGAGCATACGTGTCAGGGCAGGGAAGATATCCATAGAACTGGAGCCTGTATAGGCGTTCAGGAAGGCAGGTATCATCACATCTGGTCCATATTTGTTGACAGGTGCATCCGTCTCGGGGTTGTAGTTGCCAGAGCGACCTGTGCGGGCAGGATATTGAACGCCGTTGTAACGCTCAGCCACACGCTGCTGATAGTATTCCAGGTTCTCGCAGAACTTCTCGAATGGAGCACTGTAGTAACCGTTGCTGGCAGAACCGCCGCTGGCAAAGGCTGTCTTAATAGATATGGTAGTGATGTTGAACGAACCGCTGTGTGTGGATGGGATGAAGCCGTCCGCATCTCGATACATATATTGGATGCTGCGGTTGCGGTTATGGGTACGACTCATGTTCAGGTCTATCTTGAAGTCGGTGAACGGTTCCAGCGACATCTTTACCTGAACGTCTTCCGTAGTGGCAGAGTTGGCGGGTGCCGAAACACCGTCTGAGCTGCCGAGCAGCCATCCGCGCTCCTGTGCCCTGTCGATGTAGCTATCATTGACGAAGCCCAAGCCGAAGTCGATACCTGGAGCCAGGAAGCCATTGTTCTTGCCTTGTCCCAACAAATCGCCGACTTCAGGACGGAAGCCAGGCAGAGACAGGTTATAGGTGTTGCGGTATGATACGCTGACGTTTCTCAGCGACATGAGGAAGCGTGCTCCTACCTGCGACCAGTCGTACCACTTCTTCTCGGACAGAGCGGGCAGTGCCACAACGTTCAGTCGAATCTTGGTGGTGTCCACGGGTGTCTTGCGCAGTACCAGTGTATTCTCGTCCTTCTTCTTATAATATATCTTGAAGGCATGACCGGCTGTATCAAGGGCCGTGATGCGCAGGCGTTTGCTCTTCTGGCCGTGGTTAATGGTAATGTTGCTGTCTGGCAGCAGGACAACCTCCTGGGCAAATCCTTTCTTCTCAGGTGCCTTCTTCGGGCTGATGCCGTTCTTGTTGGTCTGTCGGCCAGCCTGTGCAGCCTTCTGGCGAGCAAGGATAGAATCTACAGGCTCGCCTGTCTTCATGGCCTCTTCCTCGGCCTCTATACGAGCGTTGGCCTCTTTGTCCTTCTCCTTCTTCTTGGCATCCTTCTCGCGCTGCTTTTCCTGTTTCTTCTTGCTGGCTTCAGACTTGGCGTTAGAAGCAGAGAAACGCTTGTTGACCTCCTTCAGGTAGGTGCTATGGTTGTAGATCTTCTCCAGGTCTATCTTGCCGTTTACGTTAACGTTACGCTGTGTGTTAATGGTGTTACCCAGGCTGGTACCGTCTTCGAGCTGACTGCCTCTGCGCCATGAATAGTTGCTGTTGTAGGAGACATCGGCAGAGAGCCAGTCGGTAACGGGAATCTTGTCGAACGGAACCTTGTAGCTGATCTGTACGCTCTGGCTGTAGTCAAGCGGACGGCCGAAGTGCAGCAAGCTGTGCTTGATAGAGTCTTTCCACGCCTGATACTGATCGGGGTAGAGGTCTTTGTTCACCTGCATGTAAGGTTCTTCAATCTCAGCCTTTGTAGAGCTCTGGAATGTAAAGTGCAGTGCCTTGAAGATATCCCATCTGAGTTGAAAACTACGGTTCCAGAGGAAGCTCTGGCTGAAGCTGGCAGGGATAGAGTTGTCGCTGCCTAAGTTCTCCAGGTCGCGTTCCTGCAGCTCGTAGTAGGTTCTGTTGATATCCGTGTTGAAGGTAACGCTCTGTGGAGCGAAGGCCAGGTTTTGTGCCTTGAGGATATCCAGCCACTTGCTCTTGCCCTTCATCTTCTTGAATGGCTCCCAGGGCTTCCAGTTGGGGCTCCAAGCATAGTTCATGCCGCCCTTCCATACATACTCATGCTCATAGACAATCGTCTGACCTTCTGTCGTTTGCCTTGAGTGGCTGTAGTTGAAGGTAAAGTTGGCAGGGTCGTAGGGCATGGGGTGCTTGCGTGTGGCAATGTTCACCTTCACGCCGCTGAACGAAATATTCTTGCTCACCTCCACGTGGTTGGTCAGACTGCTCAGCGAGTCTCTTTCCTTCTCGTTTGCCATAGCATCCAAGGCATCGGAGAGCAACATATCCGTATCGAAGGGGTTGTACTTGGGCTTCACCGTCTCCTTGCTGTAAGAGTAGTACATGGGGAAGGTTACTTTGGCCTTCTCGGGCAGCAGACGTCCCAGCTCTACGTTGGTAGAGATAGTGTAATCCAGGTTATCCTCGTCTGTGCGCTGTGCAACGCTCTGTTCTATGCCTCCGAATCCGGCCTTTATATACTTGGCGGTAACGTTTACAGAACCGATGTCGCTCAGCTGGACATTCAGGTTACCCTGTGCGGCCCATCCTCCGCTGTTGGAGAACTCCTGCAGGCGCAGTTCGTTGGCCCACACCTCTATGCTCTTAACGGTACGTCCGTTGTTTCGGATACCTATCATAATGGTCTTCACCTCTGCCAGGGTGGGGTTACCCATGATGGAGATGCGGTTGCTGGGATGGTTCTCGTCGTACTCCGAGAACAACTGGTTGATGCTGGTGATGTTGGCGCTTACCTGAGCGTTACGACGTTTCTTCAGGTTGGTGAAGAGCTCCAGGTTAATGTCCATCATGTTCTCGTCTGGCCAAACGGCACGACAGGCGGTAGCACTGTATGCGTCGTATGTGCCTTCGGGTGTCAGCTGCATGGGAACTTCGTATTCGTAGAAGTTGCTCTTGTAGTCCGAGCCCAGACGCAGGAAGACGCTGCACTCTCCGTCGGTAGTCTCTGTGATGTTCTCGGCCAGTGCGTTGGCGTGCAGGAACAGCTGCAGGTGCTTGTACTGTCGCATGTTGTACGTACAGTTCTTATATACGGCACGTGCATCGCCAGGACTCAGGTTGCGTGTTATCATACACAGGGCCTGCTCGTTGTTCTCTACCAGCTGAGACTGTGATGGGTCTGTGATACGGCTGATGCCAGGAGGCAGGACGTAGTTGACAGGCGTCTTGTCGCTGTTCTCCTCTATGCTGACGTTGCTGATTTCCAATGTTCCGCTGCTGGTAGGAGCCTGTCCCATATAGAGGGGTTGCTCATAGGGACGCCAGTTGCCCTGTACCATATCCAGGGTGGCCAGACGCAGGATGACGTCTTGCTGGAAGTTGGTGAGGAACATTCGCATGAAGCGGATGCTGGTGAAGTCGTTGATGTTACCTTCCTTGCCTTCGTAAGCCGACAGGGGCACACGGAAGAGGTACCACTTGCACTCCTCGGTATTGCCGTTACGCAGTTTCACGCTGGCCGTACGCATATCAGCGATGTGGTTGCGTCCCACCACCATATCCTCGGGTCGGATGCTGATGTGATACTGATAGTATTTCTCGTATTCGTTCAGGGTGAAGTCCTGGTTGATATCCTCGATATCGGGTGTGCTCTTCCAGGAAGTCTCGTAGCTCTCTGGGCTGGTGTCGTTGTCGGCGCTGTTGCCCTGTGGCATGTTGATACGCTTGTAGCGGTTAAGGATGGAGGTCTTCTGCTGGTCGAAGTCCGTACCACGATAATAATGATAGTTATCATTTGCAGGGTCGGCAAAGATGCTGTCGTAAACCTCTGGACGTACAATACCCTGAATCTGCTGCAGGTATTGTCTGTAGGTGTCGTACTGCTGCTCCTCTTCGTCGTTCAGACCATTCAAGCCCACATCCTGACGGCCACGCGAACCGCCCTCGTTGTTGAAGGCGTAGCTGACGCTGGTGGTATTGGGAATGCGGCCCCACAGGCCCTCTGTCCAGTACTGGTTGTTGCCATCTACGGGCATTCCGCTCTCAAAGAATTTCTTTCCGTCCTTAAGAATATCCTCGCTGACCTCTCCCAGATTGATGTAGAAATCTCCTCCGCGGTTGCTGCCATTATCATAGATGAAGGGGTCCATCATCCAGAACTCGATGTACTGAATGTTCTGAGCCTCAAAGTCGGGGTTGTCAATCTTACGCATCATACCGCCCCACTTAGACTGAGGATCCTGCAAGTGTCCGTTCTGGTCGATATTTGTGGTAAGGTTGTAAGGACCACGCTCGTTGGGATAGTAAGCCAGATTCAGTACGTTAAGGCTGCTGGCACTATTGTAGCTGTTCTGAGCCTTTTGCGGGTAGAGCTCACGTTCGTGCACCTCGCGAACATAATGGTTCGAGAGCTGGTCAAGGTCGCTCTTGATATGGCTGGGTGTAAGGGTACTGCTACGACGGGTGAAAATGGGGTCGACGTAGTACCATGCCAGCAGCGCACGGTTATAGCCGTATCTCAAATCGTTGGAGAGCTTGCTTTCTGGGAACATGCTGGGCGTGCTACACATTGTCCAGTATGTGGGCTGTGTCATGCTGTTCTTGATGCTGCTCTGCTCGAAGTCGTCCAAATACGAGGCTCTTCCCTGTACGCTGTGGTTTTGTCCGGCAATAAGCTGGGCAAACTCACCGTTGAAGGTGATAAGGCTGGGTTGCGTACATTGTATTATAGGCAACTTGTCAACCATATTGGTCAGCCACTGGCTCTCTTTCTTCCAACTGATATGGGCGCCCCATAGGGTATTCTTCAGCGGCTCGCTACCCATGTTTACCTTGGTGGTAAGGGGCTGTTCGTTCAGGAACATCAGTGTACCGCCGATGGTCAGGTTCTTGTTGAACTCGTAGTCGGCATTCAGACCCAGCATCGTCTTGCGCTGCATGCCATAGGTCTCGTTGCTCTCTACGCTGGCGTTGATAGAGGTTCCTGCATCTATCAGGCTCTGATTGATAATGGTGACGCGCCCCATGTTGTAGTCCACCGTATAGTCTGCATTCTCGGTCAGCGTCACGCCACCGGCTGTCACCCTTACAGAACCTGGTGCAACGTTCGTAACGCCCAGGTCAATCTCTCCGGCACTGTTTCCTTTGTATTTACCGGTGATCAGGAACTTATCGTGCTCGGCTATCTGCTTGGCTACGGTCTTTGTGCTGTCGTAGAGTTCCTGAAAGCAGAACTTATCGGCCAGTTCATCATCGGCAATCCAGTTGCGCAGGTGTGCGCCGAAGGGCTCTGCCACGGGGAATACCACACGTCCGCCCTTCAGGATGGTGTAGCCTTCCACATAGTCGAAGTAACCGTTGCTGTGTGCATTGTTCTTGTCGTCCAGGCGGTCGGCATTCAGGGCCTTGATAAGAGGAGTGCTCTTCAGGCGCTCGTCGGGCAGATAGGTCAGGTAGACACCCGTAGAGTCGCTCAGGTACTTGACATCCAGTCGGAAGTTCTCTCTTTGAACGGTGGTGGCGCCCAGGTTATAGACGTTCTTCATCATCAGCTTCCAGGTGGGGAACTTGGGGCTGCCCGTGGTACTCTTTAGCAACTTAACAAAGAGGGCCTGTGTGTTGTTGGTAATGTCGGCTGCGAATTCACCCACCTGATAGGTCGTACCGTTGTAGGTATATTCATAGGCTACGGCCAATACGTCGTCTGTCTGCAGGTTGTTGTTCAGGCTGACATATCCCAGGGCCGTGTTGACGTTGTATTCGTTGTTGTTCAGTTTGCGGGCCGACTGCAATTTCTCGTAGTCGCGGCTGCCTTCGAAGCCGATGGGGCCGCCTATGGCGTCCAGTATGGCTGTAGCCTGAGCAATATCTCTGGCATCAGGGTAGCTGCTGACGATGGTCTCGTACTCATCGTTGGCACGGTTGGCAGGCACGTTGATGCCAGTGGTGTTCCACAAGGGGTTGCTGATGTGCGAAGGTTCGCCCAAGTCGGCCAGGGCGATAATGTTTCTGTTGTTCTCTGTGCTGGCGCTCTTATTGGTAACCCAGATCTCCACACGCTTGATGGTGATGCCGCTACCTATGGTGGGCAGCGTCTTCATGTTGTCGTCGTAGCGCTCGCGGAAGAAGTGCGAGAGGAAGAAGTGTCTGTTCTCCTCGTAGTTGGTGGCGCTGAACTCGAAGGGTGTCGTCTGCTTACCGCCCTTGCTGCTGGCACTGGCGGTGGCACTCTTCTTCTGGCTGATAACGGTCTGCAGTTTCAGCTTTCCGAACTGAACGTCTGTGCGCAAACCGAACAGGCTGCTTACGCCCGGCACCAGACTCATGTTGCTGGGGAACGATACGTTACCGGCCTCTATGAGTTTGATAATCTCATCCTCCTTGCCGTCGTACTTCAACTTCATCATCTGCGAGTCAAAGTCGAAGGTGGCCTCCGTATTGTAGTTCAAGTTCATGTTGACCTTGTCGCCCACCTTACCGTTCAGGCTCAGGTTGATTTTCTGGTCGAAGTCGAAGCCTATCGTCTTACGGCGCGAGGCAGCCAGGGCTGGGTTGTCCACCTTCTTAGAGTTGATGCCCAGTTTCATCTCGGCACTTCCCTGTGTCTTAATCTGCACACCTCCAGGGCCGAATATCTTCTCGGCTGGTCCCAGGTCGAAGTGCATATCCGTAAAGTCGAACTTGTTCTTACCCTCGTTCTCGAAGGCATCGGCATTCTTCTTGCGCCAGTAGGCCTGCATACTGTTCTTCAGCGACCACTTCTGGTATTCATCGGGCGACATCAGCAACGGAGCATTCAGGTAGCTTGTTGCCTGTCCCAGTGTCATGGTGGGGGATGTGCTGCTGCCCGTTGTGCTGCTCTTGGACGAGCCTTTGCCGCTAGCCGACAGTTTATCCAGCGAGGTACCTACGGTATAGGTGTTGTCCTTCTCGTCGTAGATGACATCTGTCTTCAGATTGTCAGGCTCCTTTAGGTCGGCTGTCTTTGTCTTTAGATTATCTTGATTTTCGGCTCCCGTCTTGCGTACACTGAATCTGGGCTTACGCCTTTGCGTAGAGTCAGCAGGAGTCTGGGCAAACATGTTTATGCTTACCAGAACTAACAGGATTGATATGTAATTTCGCGCGCTCACGTTAAACAAATAACGTACGTATACCCTTATTTATTATCCGAAAGGGGGATTTTCTTTCTTTTTTTTCCTTTTTTCAGAAAAAACGCCTAACTTTGCGCTTGATGTTGAGCGGTTAGCGACAGCCTCACCCCCGCCCCCTCTCCGAGGCGAGGGGAGTTCCTAAACAGTAAACCGTAAACTAATTTTCAACTTTCAATTTTCAACTTTCAATTTTCAACTTAGAAAAAATGATTGAATATCTCAAAGGGACACTTGCCGACCTGACTCCAGCTCTGGCTGTCATTGACTGCAATGGAGTAGGGTACGGCGTGAACATAAGCCTGAACACTTTTTCCGGCATTCAGGGAAAGGAAAACGTAAAGTTGTGGATAACAGAATCCATTCGCGAGGATGCATATCAGTTGTGGGGATTCTCTACGAGGGTAGAGCGTGAGTTGTTCCTGCTCCTGACCAGCGTCAGTGGCATCGGAGCTGCCATGGCCCGCATGATCCTTTCTGCCATGACGCCTGCCGAACTCTGTAATATCATCAGTGATGGCAACGACAAGATGCTGAAGCAGGTTAAGGGTATCGGGCCTAAGGCCGCCCAGCGTATCATCGTAGACCTGAAGGACAAGATAAGTGCCTTGGGTGTTGACGCAGCCGCCGGTGGTGGCTCAATGCTCAATGCCCAGTCTTCAGTTCTCAACAAAGAGGTACAGGACGAGGCCGTCTCAGCCCTTACCATGCTGGGCTTCAGCCCTGCTCCTACCCATAAGGTTGTGCAGCAGATTCTCAAGGAAGAGCCCGACGCACCCGTCGAAAAGGTTATCAAGCTGGCCCTTAAGATGCTCTGATTATGCAGGAACTTTTGGAGATTGCCAAAAGGGCTGCCTTGGAGGCCGGAGAGGAAATCATGAAGATTTATACCGCCCCCCACCAGGACTTCGGTATAGAGAAAAAAGCAGACAATAGTCCCCTTACCTTGGCCGATAAGGCCGCACATCTCTGCATCATGCGCCACCTCCAGAGGACGGGCATTCCCGTCCTGAGCGAGGAAGGTCAGCATCTGCCTTTTTCCGAGCGCAGCAACTGGCATCGTCTGTGGATAGTTGATCCGTTGGACGGCACCAAGGAGTTTATCAAGAAGAACGGAGAATTCACCGTCAACATAGCCCTCGTAGAGGATGGAGCCCCCATTCTGGGTGTTGTCTACATCCCTGTAACCAATGTGTTATATTATGGAATAGTACGAGAGGGGGCGTGGAAAATAACCCCCTCCTCGCTCCCAGAGGGGAGAGCCAGTATGATTGAAAGCCTCCCTTTAAAGAAAAGTGGCGAAGGACTTTATACTGTTGTTGCCAGCCGTTCGCATATGAATGCGGAGACAGAAGAATATATCAACCAGCTTCGAAAAAATCACGATAAAATCCAACTCGTCAGCAGTGGCAGCAGCATCAAGATCTGTTTGGTAGCCGAGGGCGTTGCCGATTCCTATCCCCGCTTTGCTCCCACCATGGAGTGGGACACCGCCGCTGGTGATGCCATAGCCCGTGCCGCAGGCAAGCACGTGGTGGATGTTCAGACGGGTCAGCCCCTTCATTATAACAAGGAAGACCTTCACAACCCTTGGTTCCTGGTGGAATAGGAAAGGACGTGATTTTGGGTCGTTTGGGAGATTTAACCATCACTTGTCACCTGTCAACAGCCAATCACACGAACGTTTACCCCTTGTTTTTGAACCTAGAGGAAACCCTGAGGCACTCCTAATGGTGGCAACAATTGAAGAGCTGGATTATGACACAGAGTATTATTATGTGGCCTTTGTAACAACATCAGAGAATGAAACATTCTATGGGCTGTTTCTGAAAGGGATTATCTGAATGGGGTGTTCGGATAATCTTAACGAGGTGTTCGGATAATCTCTATGGGGGGTAAGGGATTATCCGAATGAGTTGTTCCCCTTATCTGGATGAGTCGTTCAGATAAAGGGAACGAGTCAAAGGTGACATGCCCTTAGTTTGGAGGCTGAATACTTTTTCTAACTTAATTACGGATAATAATCAACTTCTTAAATAATTCTCCTTACCTGGTGGCGTAACAGACACCACGGAAGTAGCCGATGCTCTCGGCGATGCCCATGAAGGGGTTGCTCATGTCCTTCTCGTACTCTAGGCTGACGCTGCCCGTGTAGTTGTACTTGCGCAGCAGGCGGACGAAGAGGGGGAAGTCGATGCGGCCGCGACCCAGCTCTACGCTCTTGTCGGCCTTGGTGGTGCCTGTGACATCCTTCAGGTGGATGTCGAAGACGCGGGTGTGATACTTCTTCAGGTCGGAAAGGGAGTCGCTGCCGTAGCGCAGGTTGTGCCCGATGTCCAGACACATGCCCATGCGGGCATCACGATCCTTAACGTTGTTCCAGATGTCCTCGGCATTGGGATACATGGGCATATCGGGGCCGTGCAGGTGGATGGCCAGACGGATGTCGTACTGGCGGACTTTCTGCTCTACGTAATCCAGCAACTCGTAGTTGGGAACACCTACCAGCACCTTGACACCTACGCGCTGGGCGTACTGGAAGGCTCGGTCCACCTCGGCCTCAGACTTCATGTAGATGGGTCCTACACCATAGCCTGTGACGCCATATTCGGCCAGTTTCTGGTGGAAGGCAGCTATCTGCTCGTCGGTACTGTCGAGGGGCAGGTGGAAATCCTTGATGCAGAGGTAGTGGACATCCAGCTGCTGCATGGTCTCGAGGGTCTTCTGCAGGTCGAACTTATGGAAGGTCCATCCTGCCATGCCCAGGTGGAAGGGCTCTTCCCCATGGGGTGTCTTCAGGGTAATGTTCTTCTTGGCCCTGTCGGCGGCATAAACCTGAGTGTTTGTTCCTAAGATGGCGAGTGCAGCGGCGCTGCAGGCACTGGTTCTGATAAATGTTCTTCTTTTCATTTCGATATATAGTTATGTCGTTATAACGTTATTACGACATCATTGCGGCCCCATTCGTTATTACGACGTTTTTGCGGCCCCGCGGGGACAAATTTAGCATTTATTTTTGGGAAGAGGAAAAATATGCTTGCATATTTGAAATAGAATCCATAACTTTGCTATGGAAAATGCGTTATTTACATGTTTTATGAATAGCAATAAGACATATGTAGCCTTTGATACAGTGGGCGTGGCTGACCCTGTGAACAGTAACCTTTCCTCTTTCCGCCAGATACGTGAGTGGGAGAGGCAGAATCCTGACAGATTCCATTTCCTGAATATGGACGAGATAGAGTTCATATCGGCACATGACGACCTGATAGACAGTACGCTGAAAAACCGCTTCCTGCACCTGATGGAGTCTGCAGACAATCTTCTGGTCCTCTCGAGTGGGAGGATGAATGTGGAGAGTCCTATGTTGAACTGGCAGATCAGCCGTGCCGTTAACCGTTTCCGCCTGCCCGTGATAGTGGCATACGTGGGACTGGACAGGGTGGATGACGATACCATAAAAGCGGAGTGGAACCATCTGCCCAACAAGATAAGGAAATACATAGGCCGCGACAGCGCCAATATGGCCCACATTCCCCTGACGAAGGATAAGTTGGAACGGGCACTGGGGTATTTCTCGGCAAGGAAAGAACAGTATTCCTGGAATTCAACCACAATTTTCTGACGTATGAAACAGGTGGCTAATTATATTAAGAGCATTGAGATAGAATCGCTCTGGAACGGTAAGAAGCATGTGAAGTGGGAACTGAGCCCTGCGGTGAACATCCTGAGCGGTGTGAACGGTGTTGGCAAGAGTACCATTCTGAACAAGGTAATCATGCACTTGCTGAACATAGACAAGCTGGACAGGCAGGCTGACGGCGTGAAACTGGAATACGACGTGGAGGACGCCCATTGTGTGGACTTCGACGTGATACGTTCCTTTGACCGTCCCATCCTGAGTGGTGATATCCTGAACAAGGTTACGGATACCCAGCTGCAGACGGAGCTGGACTTCCACCTGTATGTGCTGCAGCGCCGTTATCTGGATTTCCAGGTGAGCCTGAGCAATCAGATGGTGGAGCTCTTTACCAGCCAAGCCCCCAACGCACAGGAGAAGGCACAGGAGCTGGCAGGGCAGAAAACTCACTTCCAGGATATGGTAGACAGCCTGTTCCGCGAAACGGGAAAGACCATCCAGCGTGACAAGAACGAGCTGTACTTTAACTCGTTCGGCGAAAGCCTGTCGCCCTATAAGCTGTCGAGCGGCGAGAAGCAGATGCTGATCATCCTGCTCTCCGTCCTTGTGCAGAACAAACGTCACTATACGCTGTTTATGGACGAGCCGGAGGTGAGCCTGCATGTGGAATGGCAGCAGCAACTGGTTTCGCTGATTCGCGACCTGAACCCGAATGCGCAGGTTATCCTGACCACTCACAGCCCTGCCGTGATTATGAACGGATGGGCCGACTGTGTAACAGATGTTGAGGATATAGTTTCATAGGGCAGGGGAGACATGGGAAGCCGCTTACACGAAAATCTTACCTCTCAGTATATTGCTTCGGCCAACAGGCTGCAGCCTAAGAATGCCCGTCAGAAGATTGTTGCATACGTAGAAAGCTATGACGATATTTTCTTCTGGCGCTCTGTCCTGCAGGACTTCGAGACGGACCGTTTCTACTTCGAGGTGATGCTTCCCAGCCGGACCACCCTGGGGAAAGGAAAGCGGACGGTACTGATGAACCAGCTAGGGAAAGGACTAGGGCAGTATATGATAGCGTGCGTGGATGCTGACTACGACTGGCTGCTGCAGGGCAGTACAGAGGTCAGCAAATATGTCTGCGACAATCCCTATGTCATGCACACCTATGTCTACGCCATAGAGAATTACCAATGCTATGCACCCAGCCTGCATTCCACCTGTGTGATGAGCACGCTGAACGACCGGTCGCTAGTGGATTTCGAACAGTTCTTTACTGACTACAGCCTCATTGTGTGGCCCCTCTTTGTTTGGAACATATGGGCTTATCAATACGGACATTACAAGGAGTTCTCGATGAGCAATTTCTGCGACATCGTCTCGTTCCACGAAATCAATCCCAGAAATCTGGAGCTTACACTGGATAAGCTGCGCAAGCGCGTGAACAAGTGTATAGGATGGCTGCAGCGGACTTTCCCTGAGGGGCATAAGACCTATCCGCAGGTAAAGGCAGACCTGCAGCGTATGGGTGTTAAACCCGAGAATACCTATCTGTATATGCACGGGCATACACTCTTCGAGAATGTGGTGATGACACTGCTGACACCCGTCTGCAATATCCTGCGCAGAGAGCGTGAAAGGGAAATCAATGAGCTGGCCGTTCACGAGACGCAGAAGCAGAACGAACTGTCGAGCTACAGGCACAGCCAGATGCCCATAGATGTTATGCTACGCAGAAATATCGGGTTCAAGAACAGTCCTCAGTATCAACTGCTGAAGGAGGACTTGATGCGGCTGATGGCCGATGTGGGCTTGGCAAAGTAATGGTCCATCTTCTTTATCAGACCACCCTTACAGAATAGTACGACATAATCACCAGCCTGAATACGGGTGTTACCGTAGATGGGCTGACCCACACCATCGCGTACTAGACCTCCGAGGGTTACTCCCACGGGCAGGCGGAGGTCCTTAACCTCGGCCTTGGTGATGGGACTCTCTTCGTTGGCCAGAAGCTCTGCAACATCGGCATTGGCAATGGTAAGGCATTTGACGTTGGCAGCATCGGATCTGAGCATCATCTGATGGATATGTCCGGCAGCAATCATCTTCTTATTGATAATGGTACCGATATCCAGTTTCTCGGCCATGGATACATAGTCCATGTTCTCTACAAGGGCTACAGTCTTGCGCACGCCCATGCGTTTGGCTGTCAGGCAGGCCAGGATGTTGGTTTCCGTCTCGGGTGTCAGCGCGGCAAATGCCTGCACGTCCTTAAGGCCTTCGTCTATCAGCAGGGCGGTGTCCCTGCCGTCGCCCTGGATGATGCGTATGTCGCTATCGTCCAGTATCTCGTTGAGCTGCATGCAGCGTTCCTCGTTCTGTTCGATAATCTTCAGGGTATAGAAGTCGGGCATTCCCTCGGCCACATGAACGGTTGTCCTGCCGCCTCCCATTATCATGACGTCCTTAACGTCGGCATAGTTCTCCTTGCCTACAATCTGGCGGATAAACTGAATATGCTTCTTGGTGGTCATGAAGTAGGCGATGTCGCCATCCAGCAGCATATCGTTACCGCCGGGGATGATGGTGTCGTCGCCTCGCTTTACGGCTACCACATGGTAGGGGGTGTCCTGATTACAGAGGTCTCTGAGTTTTATGTTGATAACATGGGCTGTCTCGCGCAACTTGACGCCCAGCATGACCAGCGCTCCGTTATGAACCTCCCAATACTGTCGGGCCCATGAACGCTTCAATCCGTCTAGAATCTCCTGTGCGGCAAGGGCTTCGGGATAGATAATGGAGTCGATACCCATCTTCTGGAACAAATCCTTGTAGTGGGTGCGTGTATATTCCGCATTGTCCACACGTGCCACAGTCTTGGCAGCGCCTAAGGCGTGAGCCAGCATGCAGCAGGTGATGTTGCGTGTCTCCTCGGGTGTAACGGCTATGACAAGGTCGGCCTTGGGTACGCCAGCCTCCTTCAGTCCGCTAATGCTGGTTGGGGAGACGTTCAGCGTCATAAGGTCGTATTCTCCTGCCTGGGTCAGACGGGCTGTCTTCTCGGGATTCTCGTCGATGAGGATGATATCCTGGTCTTCGCGGGAGAGTAACTCCGCTAAATGCGTTCCTACGGCGCCTGCGCCACATATTACTATCTTCATAAAATGGCCTTCTTTATCGATTCAACGTCCAGTCCTACTATCTGATAGAGTTCCTCGGGTGTTCCGTGCTCTACAAAAGAATCAGGGATTCCCAGTCGGATGATTTCGGGATGCAAATGGTGGTCTGCCATATATTCCACTACGGCAGAACCCAGTCCTCCGTTCTTCACTCCGTCCTCTATGGTTATGATGCGACAGAAATGTGTTCCTACGTAATAAAGGATATCTTCATCTATGGGCTTGAGGAACCTCATATCATAATGCGCAATACTGATATTCTGTGATGCCAGTTCGCTAATGGCCTGGGTGACCTTGTTACCAATGGGGCCTAAACTCAGCACAGCCACATCCGTTCCCTGTTTCAGGCATTGGCCCTTACCGATGGGAAGTTCCTGGAAGGGGCAACTCCAGTTCTCAATGACACCACGGCCGCGTGGGTAGCGAATAACAAACGGCCCCTTGTCGGGCAGCTGGGCGGTATACATCAGATTGCGCAACTCATGTTCGTTCAGCGGTGATGAGATAATCAGGTTGGGGATTGGACGCAGGGCGGCCAAATCAAAGGCGCCGTGATGCGTGGGACCATCTTGTCCGACCAGTCCGGCACGATCGAGGCAGAAGACGACATTCAGCCGGTTTAGTGCCACGTCGTGAATGATATTGTCAAAGGCACGCTGCGAGAAGCTGGAGTAGATATTACAGAAGGGTAGGAGGCCTTCCTTGGCCATACCGCCAGAGAATGTCACGGCGTGCCCCTCGGCGATACCTACGTCGAAGGTGCGCTCTGGCATCTCCTCCATCATGATGGTCATGCTGCATCCTGTGGCCATAGCTGGGGTGACGCCCACTATCCTTGGGTTCTCCTCGGCTAATTCAAGAAGCGTATTTCCAAATACATCCTGGAACCTTGGGGGCATATCTTTGGTGTCTGGCTTTATGCGTTCACCTGTCTCGGGATCGTATCTGCCAGGTGCATGGAAGACAACGGGGTCCTCCTCGGCAGCCTGGAATCCTTTCCCCTTGATGGTGTGAATATGCAGCAGCTTGGGCCCCTTCATATCCTTGATCTGACGCAGGGTGGCCACCAACTCTATTACGTTATGGCCGTCGCTGGGTCCGAAATAGCGGATGTTCATACCATCGAAGATGTTCTGCTGGTTGGTCAGCAGGGACTTCAGCGAGTTGTTGAACCTGATAATCTTCTGACGGCGGCTCTCGTTCAGGATGCCCCATTTGAAGAGATGCTGCGATGTCCTGAACCTCAAATAGTTATAGAGCTTGCTGGTGTGCATCTGGTGCAGATATTGCTTCATGCCGCCCACACTATGGTCAATGCTCATATTATTGTCATTCAGGATAATCAGCAGGTTATTATTCGAACTGGAAACATTGTTCAGTCCCTCGTAGGCCAATCCTCCGCTCATACTTCCGTCTCCGATCACGGCCACCACCTGTCTGTCTGTCTCGCCCTTCTCCTGAGCGGCAACAGCCATTCCCAGTGCAGCAGATATGCTGTTAGAGGCATGTCCGCAGGCAAAGGTGTCGTACTCGCTCTCCTGTGGGGAAGGGAAGGGGCGCAGACCATGCAGCTTCCTGTATGTGTTGAACTGCTCCTTACGGCCTGTAAGAATCTTATGGCCGGCAGCCTGATGTCCTACGTCCCACACAATTCGGTCATAGGGTGTATTGAATACATAATGCAGGGCAACGGTCAGCTCTACTACGCCTAAACTGCTGGCGAAATGACCGGGATTGTCAGCCAGCTCTTGTATAATGGTTTGCCGGAGTTCTTCGCAAACACGCGGGAGTTCCGAAATAGGCAATTGCCTTAAATCAGAAGGGAAATGTATGTTTGCTAGTATATCTTTGGGCACTTTTTCCACAATTATTCATTTTTTGATAATGCAAAATTACATATTTTCACCGAAGTTCCGTAATTTTGTACAAGAAAAATTGCTATCTTTGATTAATGGATTATCCAGAACATCTTTTCAGAACAAAGGTTGAGGTACCGAAATGGGACAATCCTATGTCGGTGAACAGTCATGTTGTGTTCCTTGGTTCGTGTTTTGCCCAGTATATGGGCGAGCGTTTCCGGAGCTTCGGACTTAAATCCCTGTGCAATCCCTTGGGCGTTCTTTACAATCCCGAGAGCATCCGCCTTCAGGTGCATGCCGCCTTGCATGCCAGTGAAGAGGAAATTCCTGTTTTTCAGACAGAGCAGGAGTGGCGGTCGTGGTGGACAGGTACGCTGATCTGTGGTACGAGCGAGCAGGAATGCAGAAACGTGGTGGAGGGAGGCCTGCAGATGCTGAGGCTCTCGCTCCAGTCGGCCGACTGTCTGTTCGTTACCCTGGGTACCAGCGTGTGCTATAGGCTGAAGAGCAGTGGGGCCGTAGTGACCAATTGCCATAAAGCTCCTCATAACTGGTTCCAGGAGGACTGGCTGTCGCTGTCGGCCTGTGTGGATGCGCTGAAGACCTTAATCGAAGACCTGCATCACGAGAATCCCAAATTGAAGATTGTCTTTACCATCAGCCCCTTCAGATATGCCAAATACGGCTTCCATGGTAATCAGATAGCCAAGTCTACCCTGATACTGGCAGTGGAGGAGGTTATGAAGGCCTATCCGGAATGGGTGACATATTTCCCTGCATATGAGATAGTCCTGGACGAGTTACGCGACTACAGGTTCTATACCGAGGATATGCTGCATCCGTCTGGCGTTGCCATAGATTATATCTGGCAGCGTCTGGTGCAGACGATTATGAATCCTGCCATGCAGGAGTACTTGCAAGAGTATGCTCCCATCCGTAGTGGATTTTTTCATAAACCAAGTAATCCCCAGTCAGAGTCCTACAAGAGATTCTTGTCCTCTCTGGAAGAAAAAGCAAAAATACTCAGAGCAAAATATAATATAGAATAATGTATACGATTTCAGATATTTCCATATTGATTGGTGCACACAGGATAGGCACCTATGAACAGCAAATAGACTGGTTGTTGACGGATAGCAGAAGTCTGTGCTTCCCAGAGAGCACCCTCTTTTTTGCTATCCGGACAGGAAAAGGCGACGGACATGCCTACATCAGAGATCTGTACGAGCGCGGTGTGCGCGCCTTTGTAGTGGAGGATGTTCCTGAGGGAGATTTCCTTCAGGCCAACTTCCTGCTTGTCCCTAATACATTGCAGGCCCTGCAGCGATTAGCAGAACGCCATCGTGACTCATTCTCGATTCCCATCTTCGGTATTACCGGCAGCAACGGAAAGACGATAGTCAAGGAGTGGCTCTATCAGATGCTTTCGCCTGACTATACGGTTACCCGAAGTCCGCGTAGCTACAACTCTCAGATAGGCGTACCTCTCTCTATTTGGGGCCTGTGGGAGAAGAGTCAGGTGGGAATATTCGAGGCTGCTATCTCCCAGCCGGGCGAGATGCCCTCCCTGCAGCGTGTCATCCAGCCTACGCTGGGTATTTTCACTTGTCTGGGTGCTGCACATCAGGAGAACTTCGAATCGATGGAGCAGAAATGTATGGAGAAACTGCAGCTCTTCAAGGATGCTGAGACGCTGATATATCCAGCAGATGATGCCATAGTGGAGAAGTGTATCCGTCAGATGAATCTTAAGTGTAGGCTTATTCCCTGGCATGGCAACGGCAACGCCATAGATGACAATAAGGCTGTCTGCCGTGTGGTTTGCCAATACATGGGAATGAGTGATGAAGTGATAGAAGAAAGGCTGAAAACGCTGGAGCCTGTGGCTATGCGTCTGGAGGTGAAGGCTGGCATCCGAGACTGTACGCTTATCAATGATTCCTATAACAGCGATCTGAACAGTCTGGACATAGCCCTCCATTTTATGAATCGCCGTCCTGAGCGCGAAGGGAAATCCAAGACACTCATCCTGAGCGATATTCAGCAGAGCGGTGTTCCGCCCATGATGTTCTATACACACCTTTCGCAGATGCTGCAGCAGCAAGGTGTGGAGCAGCTGATAGCCATAGGGCCTGTTATTTCCGCCCACGCTCATTGTTTCGAGAACCTACAGGCACGCTGTAGCTTCTTCCCCAATACGGATTCGTTCCTTCAGAGCCCGCTCTTTGGCTCTCTGCGTAACCAGCTTATCCTTATCAAGGGAGCCCGTTCTTTCTGCTTCGAGCAGATAACAGACCTTCTGGAGCAGAAGGTGCATGAGACCATCCTGGAGGTGAACCTGAGTGCGATAGAGCAGAACCTGAATTACTACCGCTCTTTCCTGAAGCCTGAAACCAAGATGGTATGTATGGTCAAGGCCGACGCTTACGGAGCAGGAGCCGTTGAGGTGGCAAAGATTCTACAGGATCATAGGGTGGATTATCTGGCTGTTGCTGTTGCTGACGAGGGCGTTGCACTCCGCAATGCTGGCATCACGGCTAACATTATGATTATGAACCCGGAGATGAGTACCTTCCGCACGCTTTTCCAATATAATCTGGAACCAGAGGTGTACAGTTTCCGCCTGCTGGATGCGCTGATTCATGCTGCTAAGAAGGAGTGTATTGCCAACTTCCCCATACATATTAAATTGGATACAGGTATGCACCGCATGGGTTTCGACCCTCTGAAGGATATGCCTACGCTGATAGATCGACTGAAAAAGCAGAATGCTGTCATTCCGCGTTCTGTTTTCTCGCATTTTGTAGGCAGCGACTCGGACGATTTCGATGCCTTCTCTGCCCGCCAGTATGACCTCTTCCTGAAAGGGAGTGAGCAGTTGCAGCAGGCCTTCCATCACCAAATCCTGCGCCATATGTGCAACAGTGCCGGCATAGAGCATTTCCCGGAACGGCAGATGGAGATGGTACGACTGGGCCTGGGACTATACGGTATAAACAGCCGTAACAACCAGCTGATAAACAATGTATGCACGCTGCGTACCACCATCCTGCAGATTCACGATGTACCGGCAGGGGATAGTGTTGGTTACAGCCGTAGGACCATTATGGAGCGTGACAGCCGCATAGCCAGCATTCCCATCGGGTATGCAGATGGTTTGGACCGCCTCTTGGGCCGTGGCAACGGATATTGTCTGGTAAATGGGCAGAAGGCTCGCTATGTTGGAAATATCTGTATGGATGTCTGCATGATTGATGTTACGGACATTCAATGCCAGGAGGGCGACTCCGTCTTGATATTCGGCGAGGAGCTATCACCGTCTGTCTTGTCTGACATCATAGGAACTATCCCATATGAGATACTGACAGGAATCAGTAATAGGGTGAAGCGGGTATATTATCAGGAGTAAAAAAAGAAGAGGGAAGGATGTTTGGAATCCTTCCCTCTTCTGTTATATCTTACCAGATATCCTCGGGTGTCTCTGGATTGTCGTATATTTCCTTAGGACACCATTCTATATAGTCAAGGAACAGCTGTTTGTCTTTCTTATCCTGTACACTCTTGAAACGCAGGTAGTAAACCCTGTCGGCATCAACATGTGTACGGAGCAGGATGCGGCGTGTTGTCTTTGCCAGAGAACGGCCTGTTTGATTTCCACCAGGTATTTCCGTAAAGTATTCGGGACCCTTCATGAAGCCGTTGTTACGCATCTGCTTGTCAATTTCGGCATTACGGTCGTCATCATCTGTGTCGATCTCCCATCTAAGCAAGGGGTCGGTACCTCCCAATCCCATATTAACAGGAATACCGGCAGGAGCCAGGGCGTATTTGTTCTCGCCATAATATACCTGACAGATACCTCTCCAGGGACTTTCGGTTGATACACCCATTCTTATCTCGTATGTGCCGGATATGGGCACAGGAGGCAGGCGCAGGGTGATGTCATAAATACCCTCGCATAGCATCTCGTCTGCCTGATAGTTGGGCCAGTCCTGATTAATACCGTTAAGCAGGTAGAATGTCATATCCTTTGTGTTGACATCGATGTCGTTGAAATACTTGTAGATTTCGTCGGCAGGGAAGGAGTAGCGCATAAAGTAACTCATTACGCGCATATCGTTGGTCATCATCTCGGGTGCGAAATCCCACACATCATAGCGCAGACGTGTTTTCATCAGTTCCTTGCGTACATGGCTGTCGTAAACAAGTACATTGTCGATGGGATAGATGATGGCATTCATCAACTTAACAAGCTTAGAGTCTATTCCGGTATTCAGGTACATACCTTCGTTTTCGGGAGTACAATATACTTCGTGATAATTGCCACGTCTACTGTTGTCCAATACGGGGAAGCGGTTCAGATAGACACCATTACTTTCTGCACTCTCCCACAGACGGAGCAGGCGTCTCTTACCCATAGTGGTGTAGTGAGACCAAACGGGTACCGTCGGAGTCTTGTTCCTGCCTTTGGGGTTGAAGCCTTTCTCGTTGTAATGCAATACCAACTTATCTACGGCCAGTCGGCAAGGCAGCAAGTGGTAGGTGACAAACTGATTGATGATGTTGTTCTCGTCCATGTAATTGTCGTCGTTGACAGCATCGGGATAGAAGCCCTTGGATGCCACCCACTCGCGAACATCATCAATAGTAATATCCAATAAGTCCTTCTTCAGGGTGTTGGTCCAGAAGTCGTCTGTTTCGGCAAAAAGGGTGAAACCGTACTTGCGGCTTGGCTGTGGCACAACGTAAGTACCGATGTTATTCCACCAGCTGTCTGTAATGGTTCCAATCTTCACCAGTTTCTCGTACTCGTAGTCCTTTACGGCCGAAAGGGTATCGGTAAGACCACACGCCTCTACTAACTTCGCCATTACGAAATACCCACAATCAGGTTGTGTGGCGTATAGATGCAAGGTGCTGCCAAGTGTCTCGCTGGTGGGGTTGATGGCATAACCCACTTCGTGGATAAAGCCGTTCAGACATTCTATATCCCTGTTCCTGATGGATACAGGGCATACACCGTCAATATAGCAAGAGTCCGGATCGTTCTTGGAATACAGAACACTTAATTTACAATCGGCCATGGTGTTGAGCGAGAACTCCTCGTTGTTGTCAGGGAATTCGCTAACGGGGAACATCTTCCTGTTGGCATCCTTGCCGTCTATCAGACTGTTCATTACTATCACGTAGCGGATAGAGTCAACAAGACGCTCGTTGGGGAAAGCTTCCCAACTGGGTTCTGGAATAATGCCTTTGATGCACAGGGTGTCCAGATAGAGCTGAATGGCTTCGTTGGTCGGTGCAAAACATGTGTAGGCTCCGTATGCTGTCATCAATTGGTATACGGATGTTTCGGACACTTCGCTTACTTTCTGTTCTTTCAGTAAGCGCACATATTCGCTGAATTTATCGTGACTTGTCAGGTAGCTTGCGATGGTTCGTTCTTTAAAGACATAACGTGCCGAAGTGTCAATATCTTCGGTACAGCTGGCTACCAAGACAGCTGTAATAAATAAGATGGAAATGTGGTTAAAAAATTTAAATTTCATTATATATTGTTGTTAATTCTACTGCAAAAATACACTTTTTTTTATAGAACGTACTATTTTCTCAATATTTTCTTCAATATCACGGCTCCATTGCTGTAAATCTGTTTGCAAATGCAGATTCCTTTGCTTGGATTTGTCATTTTCTGACCATTTAGACTATAATATTCAGTACTGATGATTTGTCCCGTTATATCGGGCGTAAGTTTCTGCACCTTGTCTATTATTTCCTGCTCTTGCTGATTCCTGCCATTATCCTCATTGTCGATGAGGTCGGATAGGGTAAAGTCATACGTACTCAGCATATTACTTTTGCCTATGGTGGGAATCGTCATCAGGAAGGTTCTGTTACCTCCGTCTGGGTATCTGCCGTAGGTCTGTTTGTCGCCCTGGATGCCGTAACATAAAGCATCGGCCCAACTACCATCCTCTGCCTGTATAATTACCGCTCCTCCGTCTGTATTCTCCAGTTTGAAAGGTGCATGCAGTTGGCTTGTCTGTTCTCTCTTGGATGCCCAAATAACCAGCGTGCCATGTGCGGGTATGATGGTGGATATGTTGGGACTGGCCGTTATCTGGTATTTGGCAGGTTTTTCGGCTTCGTCGCTCAGGTACATGCCGGCAATGTCAATGTCCCTGTTGGTGGTGTTGTAAAGCTCTATCCAGTCGTCTCGCTTGGCATACTCATTCACGAAGATGCTGTTGTTAGCACTCACTTCGTTTATGCGAATGGGCGATGCACCTGAGGCAGCATAGCTTATAGGATTGCTGATGGGCTCGAACAGGGCGGTATAGGAGTCGTCTGTATCCTCAGTAAGTGTCAATTGGTGGGTTCTGATGCACGAGGTATTGTTAATCCATCCAGTAAACCTATATCCCGCAGGAGCCATTGCCGTAAGTGTTACAGGCGCAAAGAGTGTGCCGTCGAAACTGTTACCGGGAACAGGCAGATTGTCCACCATTAGCGATGCCTGCGGAATATTGGCCTTGAAACTTATTTTCATGCCAGTCCCTAAATGATAGCTGGTACGAAGGGCATTGATACGGGCCTGACGGCTGTTAGCGCTGGTCATGTTGTTTCGCTGTTCGCTGAAGGATGTCCACGGCTGTTTCCCTTCGATAGCCAGAGCGGGTTCTACCAGCCGGCAGATGCTGTCACCGATGCTGTTACACCTCTCTGGTGTAAAGACACTGCCGCCCAAAAGACAATATGCATTTATAAACTGGCGTTGGAACTGTTTGTTCTGCCTCATGCCGTTGTATATCTGCAGCAACTCATTTCCGTTGTTGCTGTTAAGAAGACTCACTCCGTTATTGTTGCTCCATCCCCAGTCTTGGTCGTGAAGTGTCAGGTGAAACTTGCCGTCAGGCAGGCTGCGATAGCCCTTTACATTATTGTTATTGCAAATCCAATCGGAACAACCGATGTACGATATGGCAGCAAAGAAGTTGATGACCTCATCCATATCTACTTTTTCCCGGATTAGATTATAAACATTATCATCCGTCGCTTTCCGACTTAGGCTGAGCCATTCACTGAATGCAGCCTTTGTTCCTGCCTTCTGGAAGTACCCGTTGCTGTACTCGAAGGCATCCATCTCATCGTCATCATAGCCATAGTTGGCAGCCCCGTTGTATCGGTTGTTGGGCTCCCGGAGGTTCAACTGGGCGATGTATTCTCCGTTGAAGAATACATGCACGGGCTGATAATCCTGGGCATCGATATAGAATCCGTTGCTGATGAGCACCTGCTGGGTGATGGCATCCCTGACACGACCGTGAGCCTGTGAGTTGTTGTCGTTTCCTCCGTTGCGTATCTGTAACTGCTTATATTTATTATAAGGTTTATAGCGGAAGAAGGGATAGTCGAAACTCGAGGTTCCTTCATACAACTTGCTGGCTTTCAGTTTGAACGATGAAGGGGCATAATGTCGGCTCCATCCGCCGCTGATAATGAATTCTGCCTCTTGGTTGATAACCATCTTACCCTCTGGTGTGATGTATTCGAAATTCACGGGGCGTTCCCAGTCCATGTTGATGTTCGACCTTTCATGATTCCTTCCGCTCACTCCGTTTGTGCCGTCTACATATACGCCTATTGTGCTGTCATACAGATTGTCTGGATTGGTGGTGATGGCAATAACGGGCAGGTAATAGTCCTCGTCTTGATAGATGTACGAACGGGTGATAACCTGACTGGGCAGATAGCCCTCTTGGAAGAGTCTCAGTCTTAGACTCGTAGTTTCCGAGATATGGAACCTGCCGTTTTTGCTTACCGTACCGTTCTGTAAAGTTGGAGTTGTTCCGTCTGTGGTATACCGAAGGGTGGCTCCTGTTGGAATCGAGACGCTGACGTCGAATGGTTGGGTAAACAGATGTGAGTCTGTGTCTACTATAGGGGCATTCAGACGGAAATCGGCAAAGGTCTCTGTATTGTTGGCCTCTTCAGGTGTCGGATCTCCGTTATAGCTCCATTCGTCATGGTTAAGGTCCTTTCTGGCCCATGAACAACGTGCAATGGCCGTAGGGTATGCTATGGTCAGAAAAGGCTTTTTCCCATCCTCGCTAAGGAAAATCTGACCACCCTCGGTATTTAACTTGAAGGGCACCTGTTTTGTGGCCAGGGAACCGTACTCGCCATCTGCTGCATTGTGGTCAAAGAAGATGCAGCGGTATCCGTTTGGCTCAACTACGCCCATATCGGGCAGCGTGAATTTCCTTAAGTTCGAGGCATCGTCGCTGATATACAGGTAGCGAAGGGATATACGCTTGTCCGACTTGTTGTATAACTCTACCCATCCACCATAGTTCCACGAGTAATCGATGGTCTGGTCTATGTTGGCTACGTTTACCTCGGAGGCTATCAGAGAGGCAGGGATGTCG
>Ga0265300_10000114_pt1 | contig 89600 bp, 65 predicted proteins | sample AusTroGonzalo_MG_FD_193482 | JGI IMG/M metagenome (GOLD analysis project Ga0265300, IMG submission 193482) | Bovine rumen microbial communities from tropical cattle in Woodstock, Queensland, Australia - Gonzalo_03 | ecosystem: Host-associated > Mammals > Digestive system > Stomach > Rumen ... | reverse complement strand
CGTGCCTTGTTCTGTGATAAGCGTATGCCGACCCGGGACTATACCCGTAAGAGAGTCTGGATTGTTTGTGTTGCCGTAATAGCACACCACATTCGGCCCCGTCAAATCCGTAAAATCCGGACACTGCGCCCGAACAGTGAGGGCCAAAAGCCCCCACAGCATGGTGAGCAGGATTTTTTTGCGACTCATAATGGTTATGGGTTATTGGTTATTGGTTGAAGCCCGCGATTTGCGACCTGTAGGGGCAAATAATTATTCGCCCCTACAACGCCCTCATTCACAATTCATAATTCATAATTCTGAATTCTGAATTATTCCACGTGTTTCAACTTCTCCACCACCATCGGTCTGTCCTCGGCATACGTGACGCCGAACCATTCAGACTTGGTGGGAAGAACGCGGACTTTGGCGTCGCCGTTGGCCATCACAGCAGAAACTGCGTCGGGAATCGGGAATTCGGCCTTGATGTTGCCTTCGTTGTCCTTCAGGAACTGCGCGAACATCGCCTCCAAGCGGTCGAAGAAACGCGGGGAGAAGCCCCAGAAGTTCATGGAGACAGGCTCTTCGCCGGTGAGCGGGGTCACCACGCCGTCCTCGTCGTTCCGGATGCCGTCGGCCGTGCGGGCGATCTTGCGCATCTCCTTGACTACTGTCAAGTAGCCGTTTCCGTCCACCTGGCACACACCACGCGACACGGTACCGTTCTCCGACAAGGTGTTGGCTAAACGATAGCCCACCATCGCGAAAGCGGAGGGATCGTTGGCAGTCTCCTGGGTCAGATAGTCAGCCAAGATTTGGAACGGTTCTTTGCCGTAGAAGTCGTCAGCATTGATCACTGTGAAAGGCTCCTTGATGGCATCTTTCGCCACCAAGATGGCGTGCGCAGTGCCGTAAGGTTTCACGCGCTCGGGGTTCACGGAGAAGCCCGCAGGCAGCATGTCTAATTCCTGGAAGACGTACTCCACGGGGATGACGTTCTTGTATCTCGGCAGGATATACTCTTGGAAGTCGGCCTCCATGCTGCGGCGGATGACGAGCACCACCTTGCCGTAACCGGCTTGCGCAGCATACTTCACGGAGTAGTCCAGAATTGTTTCACCATTCGGACCCATTTGGTCCAGTTGTTTCAGTCCACCGTAGCGGCTTCCCATGCCGGCGGCGAGAATCAGTAGGGTTGGTTTCATATTGGTACTTTTTTGTTTGTTTCGTTCTTGTCGCCCCACATTGCGGCTTCGCCTTATGTGGGGTTAATTGCACTTCGTGCGTCTTGTCCCTTCGGGACTGCTCAAAGAAGATATATCACATCGGTTTGATCTTCCGGGACAATCGTGCGCACAATCCCGGGAAAAACCGTTTGATATGCGCCATGATGAGTTCGGAGCTTCCAACGAGCTGTTCGCGTTTCTCCTTGGCGATAGCATTGTAGATGATCTGCGAGGCCTTTTCGGGGGTGATGCCGCCAGCCTGACCCGCGTCCATCTTGCCGTGCTTGCGACCATCCTTCTCCAAAGAGTTCACAGAAATGTTGGTCTGCACGCGACCGGGTGTGAGGATGGTGACGCGGATGCCGTCCTTGTAGTTCTCCGCCGCCACGGTCTCAAAGAAGCCGTAGAGGGCATGCTTCGCCGACGAGTAGGCACAACGCAACGGGAATCCGAAAAGTCCGGCAATGCTGGTGGTAACGGCCAGTTGTCCCCCACCCTGCGCAATCATCTTGGGCAGCACCGACTTTGTGAGAATCACCGGTGCGTAGAAGTCGATGTCCATCACCTTGCGGATAACGGCCATATCGGTCTCCACGGTGGTGCCCCGCTGACTGATGCCGGCATTGTTGTAGAAAAGGTCTATGCGTCCGTAAGCGCTCCAAGCCTCCTCCGCGAGCAGTGTAAGTGCATCTGTCTGCCCGAGGTCGAACGGCAGGTTGGTCACCGACTCCGCCCCGCGCTGCAGACACTCCTCGCGCACCTGTTCCAACAGGTCGGGCTCTAAAGCCGTGAGAATCAGCCGCGCCCCCGCCTCTGCAAAACGGAAAGCAGTCTCCTTCCCGATGCCGGAAGAGGTGCCCGTAATCCAAACGACTTTGTGGTTATAATTGTTCATTATGAAATCTCCTTTTGATTCGGCAAAAGTACAAAAAATCTTTTTCAATGCTAAATTCTTGCGAAAATCAGAATGAAGAATTAACTAATCAAGCCTCATTAGTTAATTTATTTTTTATAACTGATTGTTATTCAGAGAATAAAAAATTTTTCAAAACCATTGACAGAGAAGAATTTGTATTGTATATTTGCCGCAAGAAATCGTCATTATTCAGACGATGTACTATTGGTCACTTTTTTAAAAATAAATGTTATGAGAATTGATTTAGAAGAATGGGCGAAAGAAAACGCCAAGAAAAAGAGAAGAAACAAGAAGAAGAGCCCCATAACAAAATTGTATGGGATAATGAAAGGGAAAATACGCATCTCTAAGGACGCCTTTGATTACAGAATAATACCGCTCAATGAACTACCTGATTGACACTCAAGTACTCGTACATTATCTCAAAGGTAGCCACAGACTACCTGACATCATTTTGGAATACATGTCCAATTACAATAACATTGGGCATGTAAGCGTGGTAACCTTGCATGAGCTGGTCATAAAAAAAGAGAAGAAACATACCTTTTTTTCAGGATCTCTTCAAAATGCTATTTTACCATATATAAACGAGGCTAACCTTGAAATCATACCCATCAATTATAACCATGTTGTAAGATTGGAAACATTAGAAAGAGAACCTATACACAAAGATCCTTTTGACCGTCTTTTAATAGCCCAATGCATTGAAGAACGATTGACGTTCATCACCAGCGATAACAAAGTAGCTCTTTACGAGAAATACGGTTTGGACTATATTCAGTACGAGCTGAACTAAACGATAGATTTACTATTTTCGCGGCCTGATTGGAAGAGAGAATGGAGAATAGCAAAGTGAACCAAAAGTGGATCGGGCATCTCGCGGTGCTGACCGTCTATATCATCTTCGGAATCAACCCGAACTGTTCGAAGGCGGTGGTGCCCGAGTATATCACCCCGGAGGCGTATACTGCCCTGCGACTCGCGGTAGGAGCGGCGGGATTCTGGCTGATTTCGTTCTTTACGCCGCGCGAAAAGGTCGAGAAACGGGACATGTGGATGATTCTCCTTGGTGCTGTGAACCTCTACGGAACATTGTGGGCTTTCGCAGAGGCGATGCGCTACATCTCCCCCACCTACGTGTCGCTCATCTCCGCTATGTCGCCCCTCTTGGTGATGTTGATGGCCGCCGTTTTCCTGAAAGAGCCGATTTCCACCCGTAAAGCCACCGGTGTCTTCTTCGGTATCGCCGGCGCCCTTATGATGATTCTATTCTCGCTCCACGGTGACGCCCACTACAGCAACATCGGCGCCCTGCTCTGCTTCGTAAACATCATATTCTACGCCAGTTACCTCCTTCTCACCCGTTCCATCTCCCCGAAATACTCGCCCGTGACTATGATGAAGTGGATGTTCCTCTTCTCGTTTATAATGAGTCTGCCGCTCGCCATCCCCACCGTGAAGGATTCGCCGCTGCTTTTGGGCAACGCGCCCGCAATGGCATACGTCAATATGGGAATTGTCGCCCTTTTCGCCACCGTTCTCGCCTACTTCCTGCTGCCGGTCGCCCTTCGCTATCTGCGACCCACCACCGTGAGTATGTACAGCAACCTGCAGCCCATCATCACTGCCGCACTCGCCATTGCCCTCGGACAAGACATCTTCACCTGGAACAAGCCCGTAGCACTCATCCTGGTGATTTTCGGCGTGTTCTTGGTTACGACCAGCCGCTCAAAAGCCGACGAAGCACAAACCAATAAACCTGTAAACCAGTAAACCCCTAAACCTACCTATTATTCTGGATGAAGAAGTCATTCACCACCACGCGCACCATAGCGCCGTAGTTGAACGACATCACCCGCTCGCCGTAGGGTTTGATATGCAGCTGACTGAAACAGCCGTAGAAGGTCGGGTCGATGGAGACATATTTGTTGACAACAATCTTCAGACCGGCGGAGAAGGAACCACCGAATCCGGGACCGCCGTAAATCACGTCGTAGGTCTGCATGTCCACCCCTGGCACGTAATTCTCGCCGCCGTAGGGATCCAGCAAGGTCAACGAAAGCGCGGGATTGTTGTGCTCGTCCAGCAGCAGTGCATCAAACTTCTTGACACGCACGTAGTTGAACTGCGCACCCACTTCTATGAAGGGTTTTATCATACGGTGTACGTCGCTGAAGAGATACGACGCGGAGAGGTCGATCATCGAGCGGTCCTCCTTGGCCGAAAGGGTCATTTCGGGTTGCGGACGGGTGTTGGTCGGCACCATCCCTTCCACCTCCAACAGCACCTTGGTGTTCACGGTGAGTCGCGAGAAGGAGTACGACAACGAAATGCCCCAGTTGTTGCGGATTTTGTAACGCACCCCCAAACCGATCCATGAGCTCAGGTTGTAGGTAGGCATCAGGTTCAGATCCTGCTCCCTGTAGTAGATTTTGTCGCTCATGCTGACGTAGGGATAGAGCTTCACCACAGCCTCCTGAATCTCTTTCATCCGATACTCATTCTTGAAAAGGTAGTCCAAATTACACTCGTTGTAGCGGCTGCCGTTGTAATAGAGCGCGGTCTTCTTGCCGCCCCAGAACATACCGCCGCCGATGTAGAGGTCGAACCCGCGATCATACCATGTAGTATCGTGGAAGGTAACCGCCTCTCCCACCTCCTCGCGCTGCGCAAAAGTCACCACCGGCAGCATCATCGCCACCAAAACCAATCCTAACAAAAAACTGCTTTTCTTCATATCACTAATTTCAATTTTACATCAATCCATTACTACTGCCCACCAACTGCTAACTGCTAACTACTAACTATCGCACTATCTCCAGCATCCTGTCCCCCACTCCGATATTATACCCTTCGGAGAAATAGACAATATGGCCGTCACGGTCGATGACAAAGCACATCGGACTCCGTTCCGCCAGCTTCCCATTCAACGCTTTCGAGAAAATCTCAACAAGCTCGTCATACCCCTCTTCAATCACTGTCAGGTTCTTGGGCTGCTTTGGTTCACGCTGCCACTTGCCCTCTTTCATCACGAAGCAAATCGCCCCGTTCCAAGCCTCATACTCCGATTGCTTGGCGGCGATCTCCTTCATCAGGTGGTTGACGGGTTCGGTGCCGGGCTTACCCAAACAGAGAATAATATGCTCTTTCCCGATCTTATCCCGGATTTCAGCCAGCGTTTGGTTCCCGATTTTCGCTTCTTTCATGTTCACAACGCCTACAAATGCCTCCTCCTGTGGCTCGTATGGATCTCTTATCTCCCTCAAAAACCCGGTGGCGCGTATCGTAGTGTCGTTGGTCACATCGAAGAACTGCATTTGCGAGAAGACGCTGCCGTCAGGTTTGCGCTCACCGAGGGATAGGCAATAGTAGCCCGCCGGCACGGAGAGCACGATGGGGTTGGTCTCCACACGCGGGTCGTTCTCGAAGTCGTAGCTCACAAACTCTCCGTTTTCAAAGCGTTGCAACGTAAATTGCGTATAGTATCCCCATTTGTCATTGTTGTAAATAATCAATGTTTTATACTCTTCAACGGGCTTGTCCTCAAAAGTCACCAAGTTCCATTTGCCGTTCTCCCACGCGAAGATGTCGCCATTGGAGTTGTCCATATAGGCGGGCACACCGTGTTCACGGCACAAAGCCACGAAAAAGATGTCGCGGGAGTGGGCATCGGCGCGTTTGAGCCAACACACACCGGACGGACTGATCGGACAATTGTAATAGTTGCAGTCGGGATCCACCACAATGCTGTCGAGGGTGTACTGGCGCATCTGAGCCACCGTGGGACTGGCACCCAGCACATCATACGGATCTTTCCAGAGGGTAGCATCTCCATAACGCAACAACTCGTTGGAAATACGCGGTGATAAGATGCCTTTGACAAAAACATCCTTTGGATATTTGTCATACCCATATCCATAATGATATTTTAAGAAACTCTCTAACACTCCCGCTTCGGTGTCGCGCAAATCCTTGTCCGCCAAAGAAGCCACAAACTCTTTCAGATACAGACCTTCCTCTTTCTTGCTGTGGTTTTGCAGGAATTTCAGAATTTCGGCATGGTTGCCCTCGCTGCGGTGGATGATGTCGTAAAACTCCTCGGGAGTGAAATATTCGTTATGATATTGGTCGGTCTGCGCTCTCGTGGGGAAGGTGGCGCGATAAGCCTCGCGCAGGGAGTCCTCATACTGTTTGCGTTGGTCGCAACGCACCTGACGGGCTGGATCCGGCGTGGGGAGGTCGGGATTGCCCGCGGGCGGCACGATGGTGAGATCCACAATATCTTCTAACAGTTCGAGCTTCTCCCATGGTTTTTCTCTTGTCGTAAAGACAATAGTACGCTCATTTTCAACGCGACCATCCACCTTGTAGAAGTTGTACATATCGCCTTTGCTGACCCATACCAGCAGGTCGCCCTTTCCGGTGACGAGGGAAGCTTGACCGTTCTCATCGGTAAGTTTTGTAGCCAACGTGTAATATTCGGCGTAGTTGTAAAGCTTAAAGCGCACCAAAGCGTCCTTGATGGGCTGGTGCTGACCATCCACCACCGTAACGGTCATGCGCACCGTGTCGGCGTAGTTGGACAAAACGTTAATGCAAGAGTAGTATTTGGTCTTTTTGTTCACCTCTTCGGGGCCCTCGTAGCGGCCAAACACGTTGGTGTGTACCATCATCGTGCGCGTGGAGGGATAGGCGAACCAGCCCATATTGAGGTCGGGATCGGGCTCGCAGGCACCGAGGAACCACCATTTGCCGTCCACCCAGACCTCCACCCAGGCGTGGTTGTCGTCGCAGTGCGCCCAGCGCGGGGTGTAGCACTGGCGGGCGGGAATGCCCACTGCACGAAGGGCCGTCACCGTGAGAGTACTCTCCTCACCGCAACGTCCGTGAGAGGTCTTCAACGTGGCCAACGGTGCGGAGGTGCGCGCGTCAGCCGGCTGGTAGTCAACGTATTCGTGGCACCAGTGGTTCACCTCCAAAGCGGCATCATACATGCTCATATCCTTGATACGGTCTTTCAGCTGATGGAAGATATACGACCGCGCCGTATCCAAGTTCTCGTTGTTCACGCGATAGACCACCACAAAATGGCGGAAGATATCATCGGGAATGGTTTTGCCCCACGAGAAGGTCTTCCGTGCTTCCATCGCCACCTTGACCTGATCCTCGAAGAACTCGAAATCGTAGTCTGCGAGGTCGCTCATCGGCATATAGGCGTAGAGAAACATGAGATATTGATACATATTGCGACTCTCCTCCGCAGACTTCAGGTTATAGAAACCGACATGCTCTCGTACATACTGCGGGATATCGGTACGATTCTGGTAATCGTGTCGCACGGCAGTCCAATAATCGGTCTGCGCGGAAACAGGCGCTGTCATCGAAATGATCGACAACAATATGATTGATAATATCTTAAATGCATTCATAAAACGAAAAACAATTACAATTCTGCTGCAAAAATACGTATTTTACCATATCCATCGTCTATAGATTTGTCAACCGTTGCAATAACAATCTCACCTGTTCCGCATCGGTTTCCCACGCGCCGTCGGCACGCGTCATCTTGCAGGAGCCATGTATTTCCGGAACGCCAGTCTGCTGCTGCAGAGCGGCGGCATTCTCGGGGGTGATGCCGCTGCCGGCGAGGATGGTAATGCGGCCATTCGCCTGCTTCACAAGCTGTTGCAGCATATCAGCACCCTCCACAGCAGTGGGCTGACAACCGGAGGTTAAGATGCGGGCGCAACCGCAGTCGATGATCTGCTCCAGGGCTTTCAGGGGCTCGGTGCACTCATCGAAAGCGCGGTGGAAGGTGACCGGCAGCGGGGCTGAAAGCTCCACAAACCTGCGGGTCAACTCCGTGTCGATGCTGCCGTCCGGATGCAGAAAACCGACCACAATGCCGGCAGCCCCTGCTTTTTTGCAGTAGGCCACATCTTTCTCCATTGTTTTGATTTCCAACTCGTTGTAGCAGAAGTCACCGCCGCGCGGACGCACCAGCACAAAGGCTTGCAGTCCCAATTCACGCACAGCATAGTCGATGGTGGCGGGCGACGGGGTGGTACCGCCCTCAATCAATCCCTGACAGAGTTCCACACGCACAGCACCGCCGGCTTTCGCGTTCGCCGCAGACTGTATCGAGCCGCAGCATATTTCGATTTGGTTTCTATTCATCGCAGGTTTCCATAATGATATGGCCGCAAAGATACACTTTTTTGAGACTTGAGATTTGAGTAGTGCAGAAAAGCCTCGGAGAGGCGACACGCACGCAGTGCAATTAACACCATACAAGCGAAGCACAGTGTGGTGATGGCGATGCGCACGCGCTATGGGCATCTCGAAGAGATGCGACAGACCGAGCTGGATGACAGACACTATGTAATGTCGCATATCTCCGATATGCTGGACCAGTCGCGACCGTTTTTCACCACACTACGCTCCTTCGTCGCTTGTATGGTGTTAATTGCGCCTACTGGCACGTCACATGCCTCCGGCATGTTTTCTAACAGTGTGCACAACGTCCGACATTGCACACCCAACTGTAAATCGTAAATCGCAAACCGCAAATCCCAAGTCTTCCCCCCCCTAAACCTGTAAACCCCTAAACCCATTAGAACGGATACCCGATGCTGAAATTCAAACGAAGGCCGTCCCAGAAAGAAGGCATGTTGTAGTAGGTGGTGATCGGCCGTGTGAGATCCTGAGTGCCTTCCTTGGTGTATTTGTAGGTCTGGTAAGGGGCGTGGATGCCGATGCCCAAGTCCAGACGAATCACGAGGCCGTCGATGTCGAGACGGAGACCCGCACCGGTGCCCAGGGCGATCTGCTTCGCAATGTCGGGATTTCCGATGAAGCCGTTATACAGCTCTTCGGTGATCCCCATTCGCTCGACAAACAGCGCATAGTCTTCGCTGTTGAGGAGGTCGGACATGTTATACCAGTTCCACACGTTGCCGGCATCGAGGAACACGGCGCCGTTGATCTTCCAAACCAGCGGGAAACGCAACTCGAGGTTGGCCTCAAGCTTGATGTCACCGGCATGGAAGAAGTTCTGGTTGTAATTGGTGCTGTGGAAATTACCCGGTCCGTAGGCGTAGGGTTCGGAAGCCCGCAAGCTGTTGGGACCGCCGGCATAGAAGGCTTCGGAAAGCGGAGCGGAATCGTAGGAGTTGCCCAACGGGAAGTTCGCCCCTGCGAAAAGACGCGTGGCCACGCACACCCGATCCGTCAGGTTGAATTTGTTCCAAAGCTCGGCCGTCAGTCTTATGAACTGGTCGTAGGGAACGTGGACAATCTCTTTGTCGTGTTCAGACCACTTGTGACCAAAGAGGCAATAGACGGCATTGGTCAGGTTGCCGGCCTCTTTAACCTCAAAGTCAATCATCGTGTTAACCCGCCGTTTGGCGCGATAATCGCTATAGGTAAGCCCATAACCGATGGAGGGGATAAACTCGTTGCCGTAAAGCAGCTTGAGGAGCTCCGGACGATTAAGCGCTTCGTTAACCAAATCGGGCGACTCGGCCTTCACCCTGACGATGGAGAGCGAGGCGGGCGTGAAGACATGGGTGATGTAACGCGACGAGCGGATGAAATAGGAGAAGGCGCCCGAGAATTTGTGAACACCGTAACCGCCGGCTATGTTCTCGTATTTGTAGCCGATCCGGTAACGGGTGTCACCGTCGGGCTTATTCTTGCCCGCCCATTGCAGATAAGGGAAGATGAGGGCGGCATCCACACCGAACTTGTAGGTATTGGTGGTTTTCGGGTCTCCCGGCTGCCGTTTGTTCAGCGACCAATAATAGGCCCCATAGCCCTTCACCGCAAAGGTCTCACCGCGGCCCAAGAGGTTCCTCATCGATTGGGCAAGAGTGAGGTTAGGACCCAGGCTGTTGTTGGAACGATAGGCCACGTCGGCATCCGCCGTGAAGTTGTAGGTGCGCAGAATCGTATCGCCCAACGAAGGCATAAAGTGGTAACGCTTCCACTGCTTGGTGGCCGCCGCTCCGATACCCGACTTGTTGAGTTCGCCTTCAAAGATATTGTCATAGTCGCGCTGCGAGAAGAGGCGCAGATAGACATTGCCCGACTGGGTCAGCTTATAGTCTGCGGAAATACGGCTGAGCAATCCGTTGGTCTTGTTAACCTCCGGGTTGTCGGAGATGGTGGAGCCCACCGTGATGCGCAGCTTGTCGTTGAGCATCGTTTTGCTGATGGCGATGTTCATATCGTTGGTCTTGCCCGAAGCGTGTACGGTTTGCCCGCTGCTGATGTCGATGTCCACAATCTGCCCCATCTTGGAATTGGCCATTGCGGCATTGATGCGGCTGTTGATGATGCTGGAGAGGCTGTAGCCCTGTCGTTGCGCCGCCACATTGCTTTCGCCCATATACATTCCGGTAGCCAGCAACACGGCTGCAATTCCTTTGCGAGTCTCCTCGTCCATGGTGGCGAGCTCGCGGGTAACGGTTTCGTCATCCGGCGCCTCCAGGAAGAAGCCGATGGCGTCAAGTCCCAACGAATCGAGCAGGCCGTTCACACGCACACCCGTGTTGAAGACCACACGGCGCGTCTCTTCGCCCTCCGATTGCACATCCGATTTCACCTGCTGCGAGGCAGAGACTTTCACCATCGTCTGTCCCAACGGACCGTTAAAGACCACATGGCTTCCCGAATCCACGTGGAAGGGCATCATAGGATACAAATCGGGGGAATAGCGAACCAAGCCTTCGTCAATATTGATCTGCCCGCCCAGGTTGAGTTCCCCGTCAGCGGTATTGTACTTCACATTGACCGTGCCGTAGGGCTTCACCTGCGCCAGATTCTTCTTGTCTATCGGATAGGTAAGGTCGGTAGAAGGCAGGACGGTGATATCCAAGTCTGCGAGGATACTGTCAAGAGGTCCTGCTATTTTCCCTCGGATGTCGGTGGCCAAGTCTCCATAGACCGGCAGAACGCCCTCCGGCTCCAGGGTCAACGGAGAGAACTTGTCGGCAGACAGATCCATATCCAGGCGCATCGTGTTGAGGTCGAATCCACCGTTGACTGCCAAATAGGAATTGTCGGCACAATAGAGGTGCAAATCGTTGAAATCAACATAGTTGTGCTTCATCACGATGGGCGTTTCACCCATATTCAACAACACTTCGTAGGGTTTGTAATAGACCGTCACATCCAATGGCAGCACTTCGGCGGAGAGGTCCATCTGTGCAGGCAAACCGTCTGCAGAAGCCTTCACCCGCGCGATGCCGTCCAACTCGATGTCTTCCATATTCAGGATATTGTCCACCAGCTCCAGCGGAATATCGTCCAAACGCAAATCTGCCCGGATGGCATTGCCAAACTGCTCGGAAGGCGAAATCCGGATGTCGGCCGTCCGATTCCCGAGCTCCATATCATCGTAGATGAGGCTGTCCAGCGCCAAGTGTCCCGTCCCCTTCAGCTCGCGACCGTTGCGTTCCATATTCAGCTGCAGTGCAGCGTCGGTGCAGAGCCCGTCCACACTCATTACCCCGTCGGTGATGCTGGTGTTGGCGATGACCGAGGCAACGGTTTTGCCTTCCGTCATATTCAGCCGCACCAAAGCAGTGGCGGCCGGCAGACGCAGTCCCGCGCTGTCGTCCGAATGGTCAATATAGGGGATGGAGGCATCCAACGCCAGGTCAGATTGAAGCGAGTCGGACTTCACCTTGAGGTTCAATTCGTTGATATCCAACCCAGCCCGCTCGATGAAACCCTGAATGGGACTCCCTTCCGCCAGCTGTATTTCCGCCTGCAGGTCAGGGATAAGCTCACGAAGCGTATCCAGCAGCGTCAGGTCTTTCAACGAGACAATGGAATTCACAAACGCGGTGTCGGCAACCACTCCCAGCAGAGGTTGTATTTCATCCACCAGTCGCAGGGCATGCATCGGGGTTTGCGCATCAATGGTGAGCCCCTGCGTAATCAGATACAACGAGGTGGCGGTGTCCGTCGTGAAGTCAAGGTTCAGCGAGTTGATGTCAAAATGCTCGCCCGCCACGTAGGCCACCACATCCTTCATCTGCGTATGGTAGTCCACGTTCATCCGCTCGGGGGTAAAGAAGTCTGACACGCGGAACTGATGCTCCGTCTCCGCCTTCACCCGCAAGTCTTTGTCGGTCATATTCACCGGCAAATGCAGGGTTCCGGCCACAGTTTTGTTGGCCAGCTCGGCATCCAGCACCAGACCGGAGACATTGATTTGATCATAGATGCCTTTCGTCAGATTCATGGCCACCTTGCACTTCATCGCAGGAGAATAGGGATCGATGCCCTTTCCCTTGGCGTGAATTTGGCCTGCCAATTCCACGTGAGGGCTCTCTTTGAGGAACGGGTTCAGGTTCACCTGCTCCACATTCACCAGCATATCATACACCTCGTCATCAATATCGTAGAATCCTTTCAAGTTCGCCTTGTTGCCTTGATAGTCGGCATTGCCCGCCAAATCCACCCGCATCGTCTCCAAATCGAGCTTCGTGTCCCTTAAGTCCGCTTTCGCCCCGAATTCATCAGAGCGAACGTACAATCGGTTCGAGTTGATCAGATTGGTGTTCAAATCCACCACCGCATCTCCATAGATGGTATCAAACGGCAGGTGCAGCGACCCGAACGTAAGCGAAGCATTCCCGATATCGAGGCGACGCGCGTCGTAGAGGTTGCCCCCCACATCTGCCAACACGTTTGTGTTCAGGGAGCCGGCACGAATATCCAGTCCCATCGGATTGAGCACAAACCGCACATTGCGCAACTCGCCGTCCGGAATATCGAAGGCCATCGGAGTGGAGGTGGTGTCCTCCTCTTCGTCAGGGGGCGTGTCGCGCAGCTCAATACCCACGTATGCATCTGCCAGCTTCAGGCCGTGCAGCGGGTAATTTCCCTTCGCAATATTGAGTCCCGGACTCTTCACATTCAGATGTTTCACAATAGCGTCGATCCCCACCGCGACGATCATGGTGTCGGAATGGAGCGTTGTCTGTTCCAACAGCAACTTATCCACCACGATGGTGCGGGCGGTGAAATCGTCACTCGACTCCCCTACCCCTGGTTTATTCACATTGCCTTGCAGGCGCAGCGCGTGTACGTAAATGAGCGTATCCTTGCCGCGATGCCCCACATAGAGGCTGTCAATCTCTATATGCAGCGGCAGGTCCTCTTCGCCCTTGTAGGCGCGGTAGAGAATCATCGGAGAGTGATGGAAAGGCGACAGATAGAGCCGTCCCAGGTCCACATCCCAATCGGTCCGCTCGTTGACCACCTCCACACATTTGTGCAAGACGGCCGTGCGGGCTTTGGGCGTCACCAGAATCACCGTCACTGTAATCAACAGCAACAGCACGATTCCCAAGATGACACCTAAAACGATGCAGGGTATTTTCCAGATCAGACTCTTTTTGCTCACAACTAAATCAATTCTACCTTTTACCTCTCACAATGTAATTTTGTTACTATTCGACCCCATTTTTTTGACAACTATGGCAACTGCTAAAGCCTGAGAATGCCTCTTTGGCATCCAACACACCTGTCACAAACAGGATGGCGATAGCTCCCAAAAAGACCAAGTCAGAGCGCAGCTTCGTGAAAAGCAGCACACTGAACAAGGTTAACACCGTCGCGATGGTGATCCAAGCATGCAAGTTAAAACCTAAAAACATATTCGTTACCTTAATTCACTTTCTTGCCGCCCATATACACCTCTGCCGGCTTGTTGTGGCTGAATCCTTCGTGCTCCGCTGTCAGTAGGTCGTTGTCGAACACCAGGAAGTCGGCGTCCTTGCCAGCCTCGATGGAACCCTTGTGAGCCTCAATGCCCAACTGTTTGGCACCGTTGATGGTATAGCCTATGAGCATCTCTTCAATGTTCATTCTCTCGTTCTCAGGCGGGAATACTTTGGCAGCTCTGGTGAATGGGTAGTCTCTGGTATTTTCGGTAATCCAGCGGGTCATTCCCACCTCCATGCCGAGATACGGATTCCAGGTGGTGAAATCCATAAAAACGATATTGTCACTTGACCAAGCCACTGAGGCACCGCTGTCCCAAACCGTTTTGCAGCGGAACATCTTGCAGGCGCGTTCCATGCCTAACCAGGAAGCCGCAATTCTGGGGTCTCCGGAATGCCAATGCGGCGTAAAGTTGGCGAACACACCCAACTTGGCGAAACGATCCAGATCCGCGTCGTCCTGAATCTCCAAATGGGCGCAAGTAACTCTCACATGCAAGTCATCGCCCATCTCTTTTTTGGCCATCTCCACCCCATCCAATACGGTACGTGACGCACGCTCACCAACGGTGTGAAGGTGAAGATCCAGATTCGCCTCATTGAGATTCTTCAAAAGCTTCGCGATGCCTTCAGCGGAGAAGGCGGTGGATCCCGTCGTATGAACATCCACGTATGGCGTGACCATGGCCGCGGTATGAATCTTCTGGGTACCGTCCATGAAAATCTTCATGGTATGGACCTTTAGGTGCTCCGAGTTATACTCACGCTGTATGCGCTTCAGTTCCCTCAGGCCTTCCTCTGCATCCCGCTCCGCGTTGACCACAAGACAGCCGTCAACATAAACGGGCAGCTTTCCCTGTTTGTCCAGCTCGACCAAACGCTTATAGACCTTCTCATGGAACTTCATATCTCCCGGAAGTCCGGCATCAAATACCGCGGAAACGCCAAATTCGACGCAAAAATCAATCCAACGTTGAAGCGCCGCATCCACCTGCTCATCGGTCAGATCCATACCGCCATCGAGAATGATATGAACTTCCGTTGCGCCCTCATACATATTTCCGGTCACATGTCCGTCTTTACGCACGTAATACGCAAGTCCCGGAATAGGATCCGGCGTTTCATCTGTGATGCCGTGCCTCTGAAGAATCTTTGAGTTCACCCAGATGCTGTGTCCTTCCCCTTCCTGAATCTGCAGCTCGGCATCCGGACAAATCGCGTCAAGCTCCTCCTTCACGATATCCTCTCCGTTAAGGAACCTTTTCTCCATCACGAATCTGTAACGCTTTTCACCGGGATTTTCTTTGATATACTTCGCCATGATGTCCAGCGCTTCCTGCTTGCCGTTTGGCTCAATCCGCTCGCCCATGGGTGCGTACTCAAAACCCACAGGAATAGTGATATGCACGTGGCTGTCGATGATGCCCGGCATGATGAATTTTCCGCCGAGGTCGGTGACTTCTCCCTCATAATCCGAAAGGCCGGCCTCGTCGCCCACATAGACAAATTTGCCGTCTTTCACCACAAGCGCGGTGGCTTGCGGATTGTTTTTATTCGATGTGAATATTTTTGCGTTTTTAATAATGCGATCTACTTTCATTGTTGATTATTTTTGTTGTGAATTTTTTTATCTCCTTAGTTTACACGTCTCAAAACGATACGAAAGCCTAAAGTAGCGTCGCGACCGTTGTGTTCTTTCTCGCGACCGTGGTAAGAATATCTGCAAGTTAAGGGCTCACTGTCGTAGCAGCCGCCGCAGCCTGCAATACGATTGCCTGACACGGGGCCGGTATAGTCGGTGCCCTGTTTAGCAGGAAGGTCGGCCAAATCGGCATACCAGTCGTTGCAGTATTCCCAAACGTTACCGCTTAGGTCGTAGATGCCGAGCTCGTTGGGCTGCTTGGAGGCCACGAAGTGGGAGGCCCCACCGCCGTTGCCAGAATACCAGGCCACATCACCTAAGGTGTTTGAACCCGCGTAGAGGTAGCCATGCGACTTACGTCCGCCGTGAGCAGCATAATGCCATTCGGCCTCGGTAGCAAGGGCAAACTGCATCCCGGCTGGCAACTGGTCGGCACACATCTCGTTCAGCTTGTCGAGGAAGCCGCCGCTCTTGGTGAGGTCCTCATAGTTAACCATCGTAACGGGATAGAGACCTTCGCTCTCGGTTTGGCCTTGGGGTGTCGAACCCATGACGGTTTCCCAGATGTAGTTCATCGTTTCGGTTTGGCACATATAGAAATCGGAAAGCGTTCCACTGACGGTTTTCTGTTCGCCGTTGCGCTCATAAACAAGCTCATAGTTACCGCCCTTCACTTCAACCATCGGGAGGTAGTAGCCGACGGTACCGTTGTTCACCGCGATGGTAAGGAGGTTGTCGGGACGGGTAGGTTCCACGAGTTTTTCTTCGTAGAAGGCATCCACGAGGACGAGTCGCAGGCCACGGTTTTTATAGGACTGGTGCATTCCCAACCATGTGTGGTAGGAGGTTTCGAGCCCCGTTCCTTTGGTGCCGAAGCTGCCGCCTCGGTTGACGCGGTAGTTGTTGTCGGCGTTGCAGACGTAGTTGAGACCTTGGTTGAGGGTGAGTTTGTCGAAATAGACGAAATGATCGCGGGTCCATTCCCAAACGTTGCCGGTCATGTCGTAGAGACCGAGCTCATTGGGTTTCTTCAGGCCGACAGGATGGGTTGCGCCATCTGAGTTAACAGCGTACCAAGCCACTTCGTCCATCGTGTTGGATCCGGAATAGGTGTAACCCATCGACTTCTGTCCGCCGCGGGCTGCATACTCCCACTGGGCTTCTGTGGGAAGCGCGAAACGTTTGCCCGCTGGCAGCTGGTCGGCGCACATCTCGTTCAGTTTGTCGAGGAAACCGCCCTCCTTGACGATGTCGTAGTAGTTCACATTGCTGACGGGGTATAAGTCGCCAGCGTTTGTCTGTCCGTCGGGTCTCCATCCCATCACAGCTGCCCAAAGCTTGTTGGTCACCTCCACAGGACAGATGTAAAAGTCGGAGAGCGATCCTGTGACGGTCGTCACCTGGTCTTCGTACATATACTCCATCGAGTAACTTCCACCTTCCACTTTTTGCATCATAAAGTCAGTGGAATTATTCACTTTGAAATTGAGCGTCTCTGCGCCCCACTGGTTGTTGTTTGGATTGTCCTTATGGCAGCCAGTGAAAGCCGTGGCGCTTAGGATGATGGTAGCGACCATCGCCCATAAATGTATTCTTTTCATTGTTCTTTTGTCTTTCTGTTATATACAATTGTTCTTCCTTAGCTACACGTCCTCGTTAGCAGACCCTCTTGGACGACCCGTTCCCAAGGCGCTCGGCCCAGGACATCATCAGATCCTCTCGCCTACCGAAAATATCCTTCTGCATGCCGATGGCATCGTCGAAGACCATCGTCTGGCGATCGTCACCCGAAAATTTCTTCCACTCGTATTTGTCGGTGGAGGGGTTGCCCGTCCGGGCGAAATTGGTCCACATCTCCTTTACGACGTGGCGGAACTCGCAATCTTCGGTGCAAACGATCTCTCCGCTCCCCATCGGATCAGGGATGGCATTGTCGAACAGGTACGGAATCTCTGCCGCATGTATCGCACCAAGATAGGGGGTCGTTAGCGGCTTATTGAGGAAGTACATATAGGTATTACCGCCGGCGGCAGCGTGCCGGATGGCCATGTCGGTGTTACCAGCGCGGAAGTTAATGTCGTTGCAGTATTGCTCCAGCCTGCGTCCCTCACTTTCGTTAGCGAGCGTAGCCATGAACTCGTCGTACATGGCCTTCTCCTGTTCGTTCAGCAGCGCACGATCCCGCTTTGCAATCCACCTCAGGGTATTCAAAAAGGCTTCTTCACCGCCCTCGGTGGGAACGAAGTATCTGATTTCATCATGGTTGGACCCAATCATCAAGTCCAGCTTAGCCCTTTTCTCATCTCCCCACATCTCGTACAAGACCGCCCGGTCCTCGGGCAGCGTAACGCCGTCCAGGAGAGGGAAGTTGGCTGTTCCAAGAAGGCAGTTCTTGTCAATCATGGTTGCTTTCAGGTAAGCGTCTATAAGCTGCTCTGTGGTGAGTTCCATCAGCTCGTCCATGGTCTGGCAACCCGTTGCGGTGAGGAAGTTCTGCGTGACGTGGATGCCGTGCTCCATCGTGTCGGTGTAGGCGATGTTGGCACTCTGTGCGATGCATCTCTCGAAGAGTCCCTCGCTTCCATCGATGAGCGGGAGGAAGGTGACGCTTGCCGAGCCTGCCGACTCGCCAAAAATCGTCACATTTTCGGGATTGCCACCAAACCCGGAGATATTTTTCTGTATCCACCTTAAGGCCTCAAGCTGGTCCAACAGGCCCAGGTTGCCTGCCTCCTTGAAGTTCTCTCCGCCCGGAACCCGCTCGAAGTTCATGAATCCCATGAAGCCGACCCGATAGTCAATGGAGACGAACAGGATGTCGGGGTACTGCTTGGCGATACTGGTAAGGTCGTAGAGGGGCGACGATTGGGATTCGGCGCAGAACCCACCACCGTGAATCCACACCATGACCGGCTTCTTGCTGTCAGTGCAGCTGGTGTTGCGATATACGTTCAGCACGAGGCAGTCCTCGCCGAACTCTGCAGTTCCCATCGAGTCGTTAAAAAAAGAGATGGGAACGTGGCCGGGATTTATCGCTTCGTAAACTCTGTCATCGTCTGCGGCAGGAAGCGCCTTCTGCCAACGAAGTTTCCCCACCGGCTGCGTTGCGTAAGGGATGCCCTTAAAGATAATCAGTTCGTCCGTCTTCTTGCCCACGAAGGTACCGTTGTTGCATTTGACGGCCAAAGACTTGTCGTAATTGCCATCAGTAATCTTTTTGTTCTCGTTCATATCATTCTTATTTTTGTGTGATAAATTTTATTCTTGATTATTTTTATTTTTTTTCAAGCCCGTTACAGCATATATTAATATTGATACTTTTTGCGCAGCGCAACCATAAAGATGCTCCCGACGGCAGCTGCCATCAGTTCAGCAAAAACGATAGAACACCAGATACCGTCTACGCCAAGCAGCATCGGCAACAGGAGCACAGCCCCAAGTTCAAAGACGAAGGTCCGCAAGAAGGAGATCAGTGCCGACACCTGTCCGTTGTTCAGCGCAGTAAAAAAGGCTGAACTGAAAATAGCTATCCCCGAGAACAGATATGCGACAGAGAAAATCCGAAACGCGTGTATGGCGTCCGGCAACAGATTCGGTGCATCTTGCAGAAACAATGTGGAAAACGGACGGGCAAGTGCTTCCGAAAGGAGAAACATCGCAACGGATGCAATCCCGATGAGCCTCAGACTCCTCTTTCGCAGGTTTTTGAGCTCTCTGTGATTCTGTGCGCCGTAATGATAGCTGAACACCGACCCTATCCCATTGGAATACCCTACAAATATGGCAGAGAAAATCAGGCTGACATACATCAGCAGGCCATAAATGACAACGCCGTCTTCCCCCGCATACTTAAGCAGTTGCATGTTGTAGATGATCGCCACAAAGGACCAGGCGGCATCCGCCATGAATTCCGAAGAACCGTTGGTCATACTTTTCACAATCGCCCTGCCATCCCAAGAAGGCTTCACCAGCCTCAGGAGACTGTCATTCTTTCGCATGAAATAAATGACAGGAAACATGCCGCCCACGATCTGGCTCAAGGCCGAAGCTGCGGCTGCACCTGCAAGTCCCCATTTGAAGCCGACGATAAAAAGCGCATCGAAGGCAATGTTACTCAGTCCAGCGAGCACTGTGATGACAAGCCCCAGCCTCGGTTTTTCGGCAGTGACGAAGAAAAGTTGGAACTCATACAACAATATCCATGCGGGCAGAGCCAAAATAAAGATCCGTCCGTACTGCACGCTGTCTTCAAGAAGTTGCCCTTCCGCACCCAACAGGGATGTGATGGGGCGCATGAAGATGAATCCCGCCACCATCATCAAAACACCCAAACCAGCAGACACCAGCACGATCAGGGAAAACAGGCGATTGGCTTGCTTTTGATTCTTTTCCCCTAATGCCTTTGCGATCAGCGCACTGCCTCCCACACCGAACATATAGCCGGTGGTTCCGAGGATACCCAGTACTGGCATGATCAGGTTGATAGCTGCAAATTCCGTCTTGCCCACAAAATTAGCGACGAAATATCCATCCACCATGATGTACAGGGAAAGGAATATGTTCATCACAATGGTTGGCAACGTAAACCGCAGCAGTTTACTATAGGTGAAATGCTCCGATAAGTGGATTCGTGACGTCATCGTCTATCTCAAATCAAATTTGGTGATTTGAGGAATCTTGCACCAGTTTTCTTTCTTGGAATAGTCTATGGTATTCATTTTTATCTCCTTATTTATATGTTAATTCACTTTTTTATACTTATTTGCATTCATTTTGCTTTGACGTCGGGAAATGAGGTAGGAGACACCGAGTAGGACAGCCGCTATCACGATTGAGACGACAAGAACAAACAGGAAGGCTTTGGTCATTCCGGGATCTAACCTGGTCTCGTCATCATAACCGAAGAAATATATCACAATGATGACAGCGGTCAGCATGACTGCCAGTTGCGTCAGCACGACGACGGCTAACCGCCACAGTGTGCTCCACCAACCGTATCCGAAAAGCTGGTGGTAGGTGATGTACGTAAAGACCATGCAGAGCACGAGTTCTGCAGTGCGGCTCCAATAGCCGAAGAAGCCCAAGAGGAGAGCCTGAACAATGCTTTTCATGTCTTTTATTCGCTCTTGTTCATTCTTCTTTTGTTAAATGATACAGAGATGATGAGGACTTATGCCTTATAAACCTCTTCGCCATCAACGATGGTGGCGATGAGGTTCGCTTGTGCGACCTTTTCGATATCGTCGTGCAGGAAATCGCAGTCAAACACCGTCATATTGGCGATCTTGCCGAACTCGATGGAGCCCATGCGATGCTCCTGATGCCACTGACGGGCGACGTTGATGGTCATGGCACGCAAAGACTGTTCGCGGCTGATGGCTTCCTTGAGATTACGCGGTTGGCAGATGTCGCCAAACGCTTCCTTCGGATACGTGCGCTTTTCAGCCGTGTATATGCTGTATTTGACATTCATCATCGGGGAGACGGGATAGTCGGAATGGAAGACCACATTGGCGCCCGCATCATAGAAGGACTTGATGGGATATGCCTGTTCTGCCAATTCCATACCGACGTATGAAACTTCCTGTTCGTAAGGAGCTCCTGTGATTTTTGCAGTCCACAGCGGCGGGACAGCCGGCACGGAACCGGTTGCTGCCATGCGGCGCACATCCTCGTCGGTCACGAAGTGCAGATGTGCCAACACGTTGCGCTGATCCTTGTCGCCGGTAATCTTCTCGGCATCCTCGATACAACCCAGCATGAAATGCGTGGCACCGCCTCCCTCAGAGTGCACATGAACGGCCAAGCCCTCCTTGTCGGCCTCGACAATCAGCTGCACCATCTTGTCGTGATCGTTGAAGCGCTCCACACCATGATAGCCAGGCTGGTCGAGATAGTCCTGATTCTGCCAACCGGTATGCGCCTCGGTCACACCATCAAGAAACGCCTTGATGCCGACAATATGGAAATATTCGCCGCTGTATTTGGCACGGTCTGCCGCAACGCGGGCGACTTCGGCCTTCGGATCTTCGACATTATCATTGGTCAACATGTAGGCGTAAGTGCGCAATTTCAGCTTGCCTTCCTCCTCCAACGCATGGTATGCTTTGGCAGAATCCTTGAAGAAAATCTCCACGCCGGCATCCGCGACAGCCGTATAGCCGTTTTGTAAAGCGAAATCCTGCCATGCAAGCAGGTAATTTTTGCCATCTTCAAGGCTTGTGGGGAACTTGGGCATGATTTCCATCACCGGATTTTCACAGATGTAACCGTCCGGTTCGCCATTCTTGTCCACATGAACCATATCATAACCGATTTTCTTTGCGTAAGCCGCATCGATGCCTGCCCATTCTAACGCTTTGGTGTTGAGCAGCATGGAGTGTCCACCGCCAGTTTGCATAATCAGCGGTTTGTCAGCGCAAATCTCGTCCAAATACGCCTTGGTAACATACTCGTCATTTTCAACCCAACCAGCTGCAAGGTAGAGCGGGCGTTGCGGATTCTTCGCAATGAACTCCTTGATGATTTCGCGGTATTTGGCGTAGTCGGTCAAGCCAACCTGCACGAGGTTCGCCTGTCCGATAAAGCGGTCACCGGCGAAATGGCCGTGACAGTGAGCTTCGAGGAAACCGGGATAGATGAAGTTGTCACCGTAATCCAACACCTGCGCATCTGCGTCAGCAAGCTTTTTCGCTTCTTGCGAGCTTCCGACATAGGCAAACACGCCGTTTTTCACTAATGCAGCCTTGGCAAAGGGCCGCTTTTCATCCATGGTGATGATATTGCCGAGTATAATCGTTTGTTTCATTATAAAATTCTCTTTTCGTTTATTCGTTATTTTTCACACTCCGTATCACGTCTGTATAATTGCGGAAGGGCCTGAGGATTGGGAAGACCGGCGGCCATGGAAGCCATGAATTTTTCGAAGCCCTCCTTATCAAACTCTTCTTTGGAACAAGCAACTATGAATTCGGTGCCGTTCAGTTTGGTGAACCACCCCGTCTCGTGAAAGCCGTTTCTCAAGTAAAAATTACGTCTGCGCTCCCGCTGTTCGGAGTTTTCGCTCTCTTCGAAAACGCTCTCGTATGAGAACCAGAACTGCGTGTCTCCATAGTGCTCCACGATGGCTCTGAACGCCTTGCCACCGATACCGGTTGAGCGCAGGTCCGGACGAGTGGCAAAATAAACCCCATATACACCGGCCTCACCCCTGATTCCAAAGAAAAAACCGGAAAATTCACCCGGGGTCTCTTCGGGATAAACGCCCAGAAGATCACACGGAATCTGATCCATGAACGCGAGTATGGTGTCCATGCTCATGGGACGCTCATTCTCAGGGAATGCTTCATCATACAATTTTTTGAGCGCGGGAATATCAGGGTGATTAGCTGTGAGTTTTTTAAGAATCATAATTTCCTCCTTTTTTTATTTATTATATGCTTTTCATTATCTTGTTCTCTCATTATCTTGTTCTCTCATCATCTTCCTTCTCATCAATGAAACAGGCCACCAAGCCGTAGGTAATGGTGGGACGAATCCAGATTTCCGTAAGCATGAAGACAGTGTATTCGTCGGTGGGTTCCAACATGATGTCTATGTTGTAGAGTGTCGCAAGGACCATATCCACCACACAAATCATCCACAAATTGCCCTTGGAATACGTTTTCCAATCCTTGCGCGCATAGAAGAAGGTGAGCATGAGTACCAGCAACACAGCGAGCGTGATACAGATCAAATGGAACGCGTAATTCACCAATGGGGGTGGAAAGAGAATGTCGCGCAACAACACGGTGATGCCCACACACAGAGTACACCAATAGTTGAACTGCTTTGTGGTGATACCCACTTTGAAGAAATACATCGCTATCATCACTAGACAAGCGATATAGAAAAAATTGAGTATCAATTCGTTCCAGGCATTTGCCAGCCCGAAATGGAAAACCGCATAAATCATCGTAGCCACTGAAACTACGCCAGCCAGCAATACGATGGCGATGTCAATGATTTTGCCCTTTTGTTTGAATCTTACGTCCATAATATCTTAATTATCGTTCTTTACAATGTCTTTAATATGTATATCGCACTGCGGGAAAGCGATAGTGATACCCGCATCGTTCATAGCCTTATAGACGACTTCCTTGGCACGTTCCACGTATGCAATCCGTTCGGGGACTAATATGTACTGTTTCACGGCGATATCCACGGAACTGTCGCTCATGCTTTCCAGTATGATGATAGTGCCTTTCTTCGGATCCACGATATGGCGTCCATATTTGTCTTTGGTATCCAACTGCTTCATCGCCACTAACAGTACTTCACGCACCCTTTCCACGTCGGTGCCGTATTCCACACCGACGATGACCTTGGTCATCTCGTATGAGTTGTTCCGAGTGAGGTTGTTGAAATTCTGTCCAAAGAGAGAAGCATTCAGGAAAGACATCTCGGTACCTTCGATGGTCTCCACCAGCACACATTGGTAGTTGATGCCGGTAACCCTTCCCCGCACCCCTTCGCACTCAATCCAGTCGCCGACACGCAGACGTCCACCCATCAGCTGAATACCGTAGATAAAGTTGTTGAGAATATCCTTGAGGGCGATACCGATACCGGCAGACAAACCGCCGGCGATCAATGCCAGGGAACCGGTAGGGATCTTCAATTCATCCACCATCACAATAATGTAGGTCATCCAGACCAAAGCGCTGATAATACTGTTTCCAATAGAGAGGTTGATTTCGTTGGCACGTACGTAAGTGCGCTTGTTCTTGCGCATAAAGGAGGTATAGCGGATATAGTGCCAAAGGACATGAAGGACGCGATTGATGTAACGGAACACAAAGTAGAGGCTCAGCAGATAGACAACGCTCATGACGGAGACGCGCAGCGTGGATACCCCCGTGGCCTCATCCGTTAGCTGGAAGAATGGATCATAATAGTAGCGCTTAAAGAGATCCGTGAAATCAAACATATCCAAAGAGAGATGGATGAAAAACGGTATGGAGAGCAATATCAGGACAGGAACCACAACCTGCTTGACGAGATCGTGGAACCATGTGACACTGAAAAGCAAAATGTCACGGTCTTCACCATACACGAATGCGTTGTGTTTTCGCTTCTCCTCAATACGCTCGTCCAGCCGGTTTTCCTTGTAACGGTCCATCAAATCCGAGACACAGAGGATGGTTGACAAACTCACCATCATGAAGTACCAAAAAACAGTGAAAATCAAAGCGTAGAAAATAAAGCCGATGACCGCACTAATCAACGAGATACTATAGACGGCTAACGAAACCCAACCGAGAATAGTGTCTATTCGCGCAGCTTTCCCTTGCTTCAACAGACAAACGAGCAACTGTCCCAACACCGCAAGCAGCAGAACAGGCGTGAACACAATGTTCAACAGAATGTCCGGAATAAAGGTGTTCCTGCAGATGATGATGAACAACGCCATCAGAATGGTGGGAATATAAAGAGCGACTCCGTGACGAATCTGGTCGGCTCTGACGCGAAGCAGCAACGAGCCGGAGACCGCCGCAAGCAACCAGAGGAAGGTGTTGATGTTTTTCACGCCGTAATGCACATACTCGCTCCCCTCCCAAAAATAGCCGAATACAAGAAAATACAAAAGGGTGCTCACGAATATGGAAAACAGCGTCAATGACTTTTCAAGAATAGCTTTCGGGGTTTTGGAGAAACGTTTGATCAACCAGAGGATTCCGAATATCAAAATCCACACGAGGAAAAGTGTGCCCAACTGGATGCCACAGGCAATCACCGAAAAGGCTTTTTCCGCCCGGCCGGAGAGTTTGTTGTAATATTGTTCGTCCTCCGCTTTCGCCCTGCGCAACGCATCAAAATCATACTCGTTGCGCATCTCTTTCTTCATCTTCTTCCAATAGGATTTGAAGTTGGAGAAGATTTCCCAATATGGCGTTTGTCCAGCAAAAAAGACGTATTTGTCCAATGCGGTGTATTGTGCCTCTGCGTAATCGTAGGCCTCTTTTGTGCGAATGAACGCTTCGCGATAATGCGAGCTGTCTGCCACAACGGCCTCTCGGTTTTCCGCATACATTTTCAGCAGTTCGGAGGCGTATAGAATACAGGACGTACGGTACTCTTCTCCCGCTTCGTCCAGCACAAAAGGCGCAGCAGCGCTATCCTTAATGGCGATCTGGATAATTTCCCTTTCCAGGGAGGATTCGGTTTCCAACAAATTGGAATCCGACAACTCTTCATTATGCCATAGCAGACTGTCAGGCACAATCTCGACCTCTATCTCCTTCATCTCCGGCGGAAGACGGCGAAGGGCCTCGATCAGACGCGCATAACGCTCCACTTCAAAGTTGAAGTCGTTGATGACTTGGTCGTATGGCCGCATACCCTCGTTGAAATCATGATAGCTGGTCGTCACTTTCTTCAAGGCGTATGCCATGTCGAACGTCCGCTTCTGCTCCTGCGAATAGAGCAGGATGGAGAGTTCATTCGTCCGCGTGATGACATCAATCATCCGCTGATGCTGACTCTCATACTCTTTGTTGAAAGCTTGCTTTGTCTCAGGCATTTGATCACACAGCGTCTTCAATTCGAAGTTCAATTCTTTGAGGGTGTTGGTCAAAGTACGCTCGTTCACAGTCACCTTTTGCGCCATCGCGCCGACCGTAATGATGGCTACAGCTATGAGGCAGAATAATCTTTTCATTGTTGTAGGGGTTGTCAACATTTATACTCAATTCAAATTATCCTGCAAAAGTAGTTTTTTCCAACCAAAGAGTTCGAATTGAAAATACGCTGAATCAGAGTTTTGCAGATTTTGAAACAGTTTTTGCAGATTTTGAAAGTTGAAGCGATAAGGGACAAAAAAAGGAGCGGCAATTGCTGCCGCCCCTGTATCGTTATACTTATACGAACAAAGATCACTTAGCTGTATCGCGCATCCAAGTTGTCACATTCTGCCCCATCCTCTGCTTGAAGGCGAGACTAAAAGTACTATAGCTTCGATAGCCGCTGTCGAGAGCCAATTGCTGGGCTGTGAACGGACGTTGGGTATCGACCGCTTCACGATAGAGCATGACGAAATGATTGATACGTAGATTGTTAATATAGGCATTGTAAGTCATGCCCTGACTGGAAAAATACTGGCTGAGATAAGTGTGGTTAGTTCCAATAGCTCTGGCAAGCTGCGAAAGGGTCAGATCATGTTGCAAGTAGAGCTTTGTGTCTATGCAATGCTGCTGTAGCAATAGTCCTATGTTTTCGTTAACAGTTTTCGGAATAACATATTCTTCCGTATTCTCTGTGATATTAGTCTCTTCTTCCTCCGTGGCTTGGGCTTCTTCTTCTGTGGTGAGGATTTCTTCTTCTATAGGATAGGACAATGGCTCGGAAATGCTCAGGTCGCTTAACGTTTCCACTCGCCAGAGGAGATAGCAGATAAGCGCAATGGCATTCACCTGAACAACGTATTTGTAAACCGGACCACCAAGGCCACTTGTGTAAATACCGCAAAACACCAGAATGACGGCCAGCACCACGAAGCTCTGCCACACCTCCTTGTGCTCCAAGTCGGCGTAGTTGTCGCGCAACCAACGTCGGTACTGACTCAACGCGCGTACCATATATATTATAAGGCCAATGCCCAATAACAGAAGATAGAGGTTTAACACCGGGAATAGGACATCGCTACGGCTGATAACGCACCACACGGATCCTGCTACGGATGGAGCAACCATCACTAAAACAGGCCAAAGCGGTCGTCTGCGGTCTTGCAGCATCGTGAGCAACACTATGATAAACAAAGGCAAAATCGTCATGCTGTCGAACATTCCGCCTATTAGATAACCAAACTTAACGTCTTCGCTCGTAGTATGAAAAGCAATCGGCAAATACCATAGATGACCCAAAGCCATGGCAGCGAAGAGGGCTGCTGTCCACCGGCGCAAACGCACTGGCGATGTAACATCAGGGGCAAAGGCATTGCCTCGACGAAACATCAGATAGCAGCTGGCAATTAAAGCAAACACTGCCACTGCAGCATAAAGCATATAAAACAGAATATTATCGAGAGGTGGTTGCTCGTACATGAAAATTCGTTTTATCGCAACCCGCTATTCTTCGAAAACGTCATCCTCCAGCGTCAACTCGCCGCGCAACGGAACCTCCATTGCCTGCTTGATCTTCTTGATGTCGGTGAAACAGCCGAGGAGGTACATCAGCTTGGTGATGGCGGCTTCGGTGGTCATGTCGTGACCGCTGATGACGCCGATGTCGGAGAGGTTCTTGCCGGTGTAGTAGCGCCCCATCAGCACACCGCCGCCGCCCTTGCACTGGGTGACGTTCACGATGATAATGCCCCGATTCACAGCATCTTGCAGGATACGCGAGAAGTTGGGGTTCGTGGGCGCATTGCCCACGCCGAAGGTCTCCATAATCACGGCACGCAACCCTTTCGTCTGGAAGACATTCTCCAAAAAGACATCGCTGATGCCCGGGAAAATCTTCAGAACCGCCACGTTGGTGTCCATCTGGTCGTGGACGATGAGCGGATTCTTGCTGTTCGGGATGAACAGATAACGTTTGTGGTAGTCGATAAAGGTATTCACGTCGGCCAACTTGGGATAGTTAGGCGAATAGAAGGCGTTGAACCGTGCGGCATCGTCCTTGTAGGTGCGGTTGCCGCGATAGAGGGCGTTCTGGAAATAGACGCACACCTCGCGAATCATCGGGTGTCCGTCCTGCACTGCCGATGCAAACTCAATGGCGTTCAGGATGTTGCGACGACCGTCGGTACGGATCACGCCCAGCGGCAACTGCGAACCTGTGAGGATGACGGGCTTCGCCAAGTTCTCCAACAGGAAGCTCAACGCAGATGCGGTGTAGGCCATCGTGTCGGTGCCGTGCAGCACTACAAACCCGTCGAAATGGTCGTAGTTCTCCCCTATCACCTTCGCCAACCGAATCCAGAATTCCGGATTGGTGTCGGATGAGTCGATCAGCGGCAGCAACGACTCAAACGTCAATTCCGTGTCCAACAGCGACAGCATCGGCAGCTGCTGATGCACGTCCTTGAACTCAAATGGTTTCAGTGATTTCGTTTCGGGATCCATCATCATACCGATGGTCCCGCCGGTGTATATGACTAGTACTTTACGCATGTTGTTATAAGGTTAAAAGGTTAGAAGGTTAGAAGGTTATTCGTTTCAAGTTTCAAGTTTCAGGTTTCAGGTTTCAGGTTTACTGCTAACTACTAACTACTAACTGCTAACTATTTAATGATGTTTCCGAGGATGTCACGGGAAATCTCTCTCGTGATGGTTCTCGTGGCAGCTGAGGTGCTGTTTTTGATGACTTTCTCGGTGGTGGAGGTCTTCGATTTGGACTTCTTGCCGGTCACTTTGTTGCTGACGGCGGTGCCCAAAGCGGAGGCGATGGTGGCGGTAATGGCCGTGATCACCGCTTTGATGACCTTACCGAAAACGCCCTGCTTCTTCGTGGATTTCTCCTTTTCCGCTTTCTTCTCCTGCTTGGCCTCCTCAATGGCCTGCTTCTCGGCCTCTTGAACGGCCAATTCCTCTTCCATCTCCTTAATCAAGATCTCGAAGGCGCTCTCGTTATCAACGGGCGTGTCGTATTTGCCGTAAACGCGGCTCTGCTTGATGATGTCCAGGCGCTGACCTTCCGTAATAGCGCCGATTTGCGACAGCGGGAAAAGAATCTTCGCACGTTGCACGATATTTGGAGCACCCTTCGCATCGAGGAAGCTGACCAACGCCTCGCCGGTCTCCAAGTTCATGATGGCCTCGTCGGTTTTGAAGGCCGGATTGGCACGGAAAGTGTCGGCGGCGGCGCGCACAGCCTTCTGATCCTTAGGCGTATAGGCGCGCAACGCATGCTGGATGCGGTTGCCCAGCTGACCGAGGATATTGTCAGGAAGGTCGTTCGGATATTGAGTGATGAAGTAGATACCCACGCCCTTGCTTCGGATCAGTCGGATCACCTGCTCGATCTTGTCAATCAGGGCTTTAGAAGTGTCTTCAAACAAGGTGTGCGCCTCGTCGAAAAAGAATACTAATTTCGGCAGCTCCAGGTCGCCCACTTCGGGCAGCGTGGAGTAGAGTTCAGAGAGCAGCCACAGCAGGAAGGTGCTGTACAGTTTCGGCTGCATCATCAGCTTGTCGGCGGCCAGCACGCTCATCACGCCCTTGCCGTTCTCGGTCTGGAGCAGGTCGTAGATGTCGAAACTCGGCTCCCCGAGGAACTTGTCGGCACCCTGCGCCTCCAGCTGCAACAGCGCACGTTGAATGGCGCCGATGGAGGCCGTGGAGACATTACCGTATTTCATCGTGTACTCCTTGGCATGCTTGGAAACATATTCGAGCATCGCCCGCAAATCCTTGAGGTCGATGATCATCAGCCCTCGCTCGTCAGCAATACGGAAAACGATGTTGAGCACACCGTCCTGCGTCTCGTTCAAACCGAGCAGACGCGACAGCAGCTGCGGACCCATCTGCGAAACGGTGGCGCGGATCGGGTGCCCTTGCTCACCGAACACGTCGTAGAAGCGCACCGGACAAGCCTGAAACTCAGGATTTTCCAATCCGAATTCCGGCAGGCGCTTCTCGATGAAGCCGCTCATCTTGCCCACTTGGCTGATACCGGAGAGGTCGCCTTTCATATCGGCCATGAAGCAAGGCACGCCCACCTGTGAGAATGTTTCGGCCAACACCTGCAGACTGACAGTCTTACCTGTGCCCGTCGCACCAGCGATCAAACCATGGCGGTTGGCCATTTTTCCTTGAATCGAAAGGGCGCCTTCCTCGCAGTGCGCCACGTATAATCCTTGTTCTTGTGTATACATAATCGAAAAAATTTCTATTAACGTATGATAGCCATCACAGTCTGCCACATAATCTTACAATCCACCCAAATGGATTGTTCGTCTATATATTGCAAATTGAGTGCCAGTTTGTCCGGCATAATCTCGTGAATATAAGTCTCTTCCGGATTGTCGGAGGCGGCAAGCAGGGCGTTCTCGTTCACGTAGCGGATGGAGGCATAGTCGGTGAGACCAGGACGCACGCTGAGCACACGCATCTGCTCGGGCGTGTACATCTCCACGTACTTGCGTACCTCGGGACGCGGTCCCACGATGCTCATCTCTCCCTTCAAAATGTTGAGAAACTGCGGAAACTCGTCGATCTTGTACTTCCGCAAGAAAGCCCCGGTTTTCGTGATACGCGAATCACGGTCGCTCACGGTAATCTGACTCCCTTTGTCGGCGTCAGCGCACATCGTACGGAACTTATAGAGCTGAAAATCAACATTATTCCGCCCTACCCTTTTCTGTTTGTAGATGACGTTGCCGCGCGAATCCACCGCGATGCAAATCACGATCAGCAGTCCAAACGGAAGCCCGATGATCAGCACCAGCAGCGAAAAGAGTATGTCAAACAGCCGTTTCATCCATCAAACAAATCAGTGATATTTCCAGTAATCTTCCATCTCGTTGCCCCAATAGTCGGTCGGGGTGGTTTGGTAGATGTCCTGCTGCGTCTCGATGTTGCGCACCAGCTGCATCTGCCAACTGGGGTTTTGGCGCTCGCCCAGCATGTTGCAATGCAGAAGCTCGTAATCATGACCGGTCAACACGGGATCGTAGAAGACGAACTTCACGTTCGACTGACCGTTAAGGTAATGATAGTGCCAAATTTCGTAAGGCAGCGTCACCGGATCGGAAGGTTCCTCTTTGATGTCATCCGGCGGACCATATTGCAGACGCACACGGCCTCTATCTGTCAGATAGCCACGCACTTGCTTGCTGCCGTACAGTTTCTCCACCTCGTCAACGCGTTTCTTGTAATTCAGCCAAGCTTGCTCGGGATTCGCAGGATTGCGCTTCAGCCAGAAGCTGTAGAAGAACTGCTGCATCTGTTCTGTAGAGATGGTTTTCAATCTATTCTCATAGAATTCCCGCTCAGCGTAATTGCTGATAGGATAGAGGCATTTCACCATGTCCATTAGCACTTTGCGGTTTGTATCTTTCTCCACAAAGGTGCCTTTCACAGCGGTAAGCGTGTAGTCGTCGATATTGAGCTTCACAGAGGGATTGCTCTTCTGGAAGAAGACCTTGTCCACCCACAACAGACTGTCGTTCTTGTCTAACAGCTGCACCACGGCGAAATAGTTTCCGGAAGGCAGGCTGAAGACGTTGAACTCATTGAAAACCAGCACCACATCCTTGGTGGGATACTCCATGGTGATGATGTTGTTGGGATTGGCGGCGATATGCGTCTCAGCATATTCGATGTAACATTTCGCCTTCATAGTGGATTTTCCGAGAATATTCTCTGTATTGTAGACCTCCAGCGCGAAGGGCAGCGTGTACTGCGACTCGGGCACGAAGTTCGAATACAACGGAGGCAGATTGTAACCGTATTTGATGAACAATCCCGGCGATTCAGGTGCGGAAATGCCCTTGTAGAGCGACAATTTCGAGGTGGAAATACGATCCTCCGGAAAATCCAGCACGATTCGGTCGATATAGGAGAGTTTGTTGGTGTCGCCGTTCACATCCTTCATGTAGAAATAGAGGAAATACTCCCCTTGAGGCAGAGGAACATTCTGGATATCAGCGAAATCCGGCTTCCCAGCTCGAACTGAATCCTCAAACTGGTCGCTGCTCAGAATGTAATGCAAACGGTTCACCAACGAGTCGTTCTGCATCATGTCCACCTGAATCTCCACCCCGGCTTCATATTTGTTATGCTTGTTCGGCGCATATTGCACAGTATTGCCCCCCACAATGAAGGTGAATTCTATATAGGGTTGCAGTTTATTGGTGCAATAAGCCTTATGGCTGATGAACGCCTTCAAGCCCTGAGCCTGAGAGGCCATCACCGCCAAAAACATCACCATGAGGAGAAAGTATTTCTTCATCATTCTATTTTATATATGAACTTGCAAAAATACGATTTTTTAAAACACGTAGAGACGCGATTAATCGCGTCTCTACATATAATTATCATTAACGCAATTTTTTCAGCAATTCCACCGTCAGGTCGGCGATGGGCAGACGATACTGTTCCATCGTGTCGCGCTCGCGCACCGTAACGGTCTGATCTTCCTTCGTTTGGTTGTCGATGGTGACACAGAACGGAGTGCCGATGGCGTCCTGACGACGGTAACGGCGACCGATGGCGTCCTTGTCCTCGTACTGCACCATGAAGTCCTTCTTCAACATGTCGAAGACCTCCTGACCGATTTCCGGCAGACCGTCTTTCTTGACCAACGGAAGCACCGCCACCTTGTAGGGAGCCAACTTCGCGGGCAGACGCAGGACCGTACGCGTGGAGCCGTCCTCCAACGTCTCCTCGGTATAAGCGTGACTGAACACCGCCAGGAACATACGGTCGACACCAATGGAGGTCTCGATGACGTAAGGCACATAGTTTTCGTTGAGTTCGGGATCGAAGTAGCGCAGTTTCTTGCCGGAATACTGCTCGTGTTGCGACAGGTCGAAGTTCGTACGGGAGTGGATGCCCTCCAGCTCCTTGAAACCGAACGGGAACTTGAACTCGATGTCGGTGGCGGCATTAGCGTAGTGCGCCAACTTTTCGTGGTCGTGGAAGCGGTAGTTCTCAGCCGGAATGCCCAGATCCTTATGCCACTGCAAACGGGTCTGTTTCCAGTAATCGAACCATTTGAGCTCCTCACCGGGTTTCACGAAGAACTGCATCTCCATCTGCTCGAATTCGCGCATACGGAAGATGAACTGACGTGCCACGATCTCATTTCTAAAGGCTTTACCGATCTGTGCGATGCCGAAGGGCAGTTTCATACGACCGGTCTTGTAGATATTGAGGAAGTTGACGAAGATACCCTGAGCCGTCTCGGGACGAAGGTAAATCGTATCGGCGCCATCAGCCACAGAGCCCAACTTCGTAGCGAACATCAGGTTGAACTGACGCACATCGGTCCAGTTGCGCGTGCCGGAAATCGGGCAAGCGATGCCGAGTTCCTCGATGAGGGCCTTCAAACCCACGAGGTCGTTGTTGTTCATCAGCTCCGCAAAACGGGTGCGGATGTCGTCAACCTGCGCTTGATATTGCAACACGCGGGTGTTGGTCTGGCGATAGAGCACTTCGTCGAAGTTGTTGAAGCGCTTCTTCGCCTTCTCAATCTCCTTATCTATCTTATCCTCAATCTTTTGGATATGATCCTCGATGAGCACGTCCGCACGATAACGCTTCTTGGAATCCTTGTTGTCGATGAGCGGATCGTTGAAAGCATCCACATGTCCGGAAGCCTTCCAGATGGTTGGGTGCATGAAAATGGCGCTATCGAGACCGACGATGTTCTCGTGGTACTGCACCATGGCTTTCCACCAGTATTGTTTGATATTGTTCTTCAGCTCCACGCCGTTCTGACCGTAGTCGTACACCGCGCTCAAGCCGTCATAAATCTCACTTGATGGGAAAATGAAACCATACTCTTTTGCATGGGAGATGATTTGTTTGAAAAGGTCTTCGTTGTTTGCCATATTGGTTAACTTTTATTGTTTCTTTTTTATTACTACCCCACCCTTCGGGCACCCCTTCTAAAAGAAGGGGAATTGGGGTCGCTCGTTCCCTATTGCCTGTTGCCTACTCAAATATAAAGGAAATTTGCAGGTTTTTGGCCTTGAGGGAGGTGACGCTGGTAGCGTACATGTTATCCTCGGGCACGAGCATGTTCATCAAACCGAACGACATCTTGAGTTCTGTCGTGAATTTGAAGTAGGTGCAATAGAAATCGAAGCCGACACCCACCTGCGCCTGCACATCGTGCGGGTTGAGTTTCAGTACCACATCGCCGTGGTCGGGCGCTTTTTTCTTCTTGGCCGAAATCATGTCAAAAGTGTACTGTCCGCCCGCGAGCACGTAGGCACGGATATTGTTCAGCATTCGAGACGATTTATACTTGAAAAGGATGGGGAGATCCAGATAGACAGATTCCACATTCTTCGAAGTAACAATCTCATTTCCAGTAGAATATCGGATAGTATAGTTGATGTATCGGTCGCCGAAAGAGAGACCTGGGATGAATCGCAAATCGAAATACTCACCTAAGCGCACATCGGTTACGATACCTAAGTTAAAACCGCTCATAGGCTGCGTATGAATCATCATAAGTGAATCATACTCAGCCAGATCCGGCTTAGAAGAGATCATATAATTGAAATTGCAATACCCAAAAGCGAATCCAAAGTGGAAAGGTTTTTTGTCGTATTTCAGCAGATTGGGCACGCCGAACTGCGCATTCGCATGAAGGATGCCCAGCATCAAGAAAGTGAGAATAACCGTTGTTTTTCGTTTCATTTTTGCTAAATCAAAGATGCCTTAACGAGATTCCGAGCGTTTTAGTGTGATTTCAAAGTGAAAAACTTATTTCGTGTTGCGGGCGATCTCCTCTTTGAGCTGCGCACCGTTGATGGGCACCACGCCGACATATTCGCAAACCAGACCGCCGGCCAGATTGGAAGCCAGACAGGTCTCCTCCACGGAATGTCCCTTGAGCAGGAACAGGGTGGATACGGAAATCACGGTATCGCCGGCACCGGAAACGTCGCTCACGCGGCGGTGGAAAGCAGGCTGGTGATAAAACTTGTCGTTCTGACGGTCGTAGAAAGCGATTCCCTTCGCCGACATCGTCACCATCACCTTGTCGATGTTCTGCTTCTCGGCAAAATCCTTGGCCACCTCGTGAATCTCGTCCAAAGTGAGTTCTACGTTTTCCTCCATGTGAAGACCCTTGGTCAGCTCTTTCATGTTGGGTTTGAAGAGGTTGACATTTCCGTAGTTGTTGAAGTTCTTCTCCTTCGGGTCAACGGCCACGTAGATGTTCTTCTTATGGGCGAAATTGATGATTTCAGAAATCAACTCCTTGGAAAACAAACCCTTGTCGTAGTCTTCGAAGATAATGGCGTCGATTTCGTTGTGATCGATAATCTGCTCCACAGTGGTCAGGAACTGACGTTTTTCGCGCTCCTTGAGCTGTTGCACGCGCTCGTCATCCACACGCACGATGTGGCAGTTGTTGCCAATGATGCGGTACTTGATGGTGGTGCGGCGACCATACATCGGGACGATAGCGTCGGAGGTTAAGTCGCAGTCTTCCATCAGGTTATAGAACACTTTCGCCTTCGAGTCGCTACCGATGACGGAGCAAAGGATCGGATCAGCACCGAGGGACTTGAGGTTGAGGGCCACGTTGGCGGCACCGCCCAGACGATAGCTGCGGCTTTGCACATTCACGATCGGAACCGGCGCCTCAGGGCTGATTCTCGTAACCTTTCCGGTGAGGTAACAGTCGATCATTACATCGCCGATTACCAATATCTTAGCATTCTTGAATTCATCAAAAATCTGGTCTACTTTGTCTATTTTCATCTCTAAAAAATTAGCCGGCAAAAGTACAAAAAATATCGTTTTAATTGAGAATTGAAAATTGATAATTGAGAATGAAAGGGTTAGATAGGTAAAAGCTTAGGAGCTTAGGAGCTTAATAAGCTTGTAAACTTGTAAACTTGTAAGCTTATAAGCTTATAATTTATATCTTTGCCGCTTGAAATTTTGAAATAACAAGTATGAAAAAGACATATCCCCTTCTGACACTCCTCATCGCCATCATCGCGATGAATTTCAGCGTTTCCGCTCAAAAAACGCAGGTTTACTATTACAAAATCAACGACAATATCTCCAAACCAGCGCTGCGGCTGACTGAAAAAGCGGTGAAGGAGGCCGAAGAGGGCAAGTACGACTACCTGTTTCTGGAGCTGAACACCTTCGGAGGTGAGCTGGATGCCGCCGACAAAATCCGCACGCTGCTGCTCAACACCAAAGTGCCGAGCATCGTCTTCATCAACAACAACGCGGCTTCAGCAGGCGCACTCATCTCCATCGCGTGTGACAGCATCTACATGATGCCCGGAGCCTCCATCGGGGCGGCTTCTGTGGTCAATCAGACCGGCGAAATCATGCCCGACAAGTACCAGTCCTACATGCGCTCGCTTATGCGCACCACTGCCGAACACAACGGCCGTAACCCCAACATCGCCCAAGCAATGGTCGATCCGGATGTAACCATCCCCAACATCAGTGATTCCGGTAAAGTGCTGACATTCACCTCCGAAGAGGCTGTGAAGAACGGTTTCTGCGAAGGTGTGGTCAACAGTCGCGAAGAGGCGCTGCAACACGCCGGCATCGAACGTCCGGAAATCCATGAGCAGGAGCTCTCCACCATCGACAAAATCATCAACTTCCTAGTCAACCCGGTCGTCAGCGGCATCCTCATCATGTGCATCGTGGGAGGACTCTATTTCGAACTGCAGGCGCCCGGCATCGGACTGCCCTCCATTATCGCCATCACCGCCGCCCTACTCTTCTTCGCCCCGCACTACCTCGAAGGTCTCGCCGCGCACTGGGAAATCCTCATCTTCCTCGCAGGACTGGCACTGCTAATGCTGGAGTTTTTCGTCGTGCCCGGATTCGGCGTCACTGGCATCTCCGGTATCGTGTTGATTGTCGCCTCGTTAGTGCTGACATTGGTCTTCAACGTCGGCTTCAAGTTCAAATTCGACCCCGAATTCAACGCCTCCGCATACGTCAGCAAGATGACCATATTGGTGTTGGTGAGCACCTTGGCGGGATTCTTTATTTCGCTCTGGCTCGGCAAAAAGCTGATTATGGCAGAGACGCGCTTCGGCTCTATGGCATTGCGCACCGAGCTGGAGAGCGACCGAGGCTTCACCTCGCAGGACATGCGCAACGAAAAATACGTTGGTAAAGAGGGTGTTGCACAGACGATTCTCCGTCCTGCCGGCAAAATCAATATCGACGGCGAAATCTTCGACGCTACCGCTGAACACGGCTATATCGAAGCGGGCGACAAGGTGAAGGTCACCAAGTTCGAAAACGCACAATTGTTTGTGAAAAAGGCATAATTATGGCAAAGAAAATCCTCTATATTCACGGTTTTAACTCCGCTGGCGGCGGACACAAGTCACAGGAAATCAAGAAGATGTTCCCTGAATGCGAAGTGCTGTCGCCCACGTTCGATTACAAGAATCCCGCTGACGTGCAGAAGAAGCTCGACTCGATGGTGCGCGTTCAGCGCGTGAACATCGTGATGGGCACCTCGTTGGGCGGCTTCTTCGCCATCTATTGCGCCATGAAGCACAAGCTGCCCGCTGTCATCATCAACCCCACCATCCGTCCGTCGGAGACGTTAGCCAAACATCTCGGCAAGCAGAAGAACTACGTCACCAAGGAGGAGTACCAGTTCACTGCCAGCGACTTAGCCAAGTTCGCCGACTTCGAGCGGAAGGTCTTCGACAAGCTCAAATGCAACGGCACGCTACTCCATTTTGCCCTCTCCACCGACGACGAGCTGCTCGGCGACCACCACCATTTGGAACAGCGTTTCCCCGACTGCCACGATTTCAATTATTTCGACCAGCAGGGCCACCGCTTTGCCGGCGTGAAAATCCTGAAACCTATCATTGAACGTGCATTAACCCTGTAGAGACGCGATTAATCGCGTCTCTACAACCGAGAATGTTCCGTCCATCGTAGAGACGATGTGCACATCGTCTCTACAACAACGGCCAAAAATGGCACAATATTTGCAATGCAACCGCCTGTCAAAATTTCAAAATTATGCAGACAGGTAAAATTAATGTACAGACAGAAAATATCTTCCCCGTGATCAAGAAATTCTTGTATTCTGACCACGAGATTTTCCTTAGAGAACTGATTTCCAACGCAGTAGATGCCACGCAAAAGCTCAAAACGCTTGTCAGTTTGGGCAAGGCCGACTGCGAATTAGGCGACCTCACCATCCAGGTGAAGGTTAACAAAGACGACAAAACCATCCACGTGATCGACCGCGGTATCGGTATGACCGCCGAGGAAGTTGACAAATACATCAACCAAATCGCCTTCTCAGGCGCCGAGGAGTTCATGGCCAAATACAAAGGCAACGACGCCACCAACATCATCGGTCACTTCGGACTCGGCTTCTACTCCTCCTTCATGGTCGCCGACCGTGTGGACATCCTTACCAAATCGTATCTAAAAGATGCTCAAGCCGTTAAGTGGAGCTGTGACGGTTCCCCCGACTTCACCCTTGAGGACATCGACAAAGCCGACCGTGGCACCGAAATCGTCCTGCACGTGGAAGACGACGACCTGCAGGAGTTCGTCAACGAAGACAAGTTGGTGGAGTTGCTCAACAAGTACTGCCGCTTCCTGCCCGTACCGATTCGTTGCGGCATGAAGACTGAGTGGCGCAAACCCGAAGACAAAAACGACAACTTGGACAACCAAGACAACAATAATAAAGACGACAACTCTGACAACAAGGACAACAATAAAAAAGATGAACCAAAGGAAGAGGCCGTGCAAGTGCCGCGCATCATCAACGACACCGACCCCATCTGGCAGAAACAGCCCTCTACCCTATCCGACGAGGACTACAACAAGTTCTACCACGAACTCTACCCGATGTCGTTCGAAGAGCCGATGTTCCACATTCATCTGAACGTCGATTACCCCTTCAACCTCACCGGCGTGCTCTACTTCCCGAAAATCAAGAACCAACTCGACCTCAAGAAGAACCGCGTGCAACTCTATTGCAACCAGGTGTTTATCACCGACGAACTGGAAGGTATCGTGCCCGACTTCATGAACCTGTTGCACGGCGTCATCGACTCGCCCGACATTCCGCTGAACGTCTCCCGTTCCTATTTGCAATCCGACAACAACGTCAAGAAAATTTCCACCTACATCAGCAAGAAGGTGGCTGAAAAGTTGGAGCAGATGTTCAAGGAGAACCGCGAGGAGTTCGAGAAGAAGTGGGACGATCTGAGCATCTTCCTGGAATACGGTTCCCTGACAGACGAGAAGTTCTACGACAAAATCAAGGACTTCTATTTGCTGAAAAACACTGAAGGTAAATACTTTACGATTGAAGAATACCGTAACATGGTGAGCGCGCTGCAGACTGACAAAAACGGAAATATTGTCATGTTGTACGCTGCCAACGCCGATGACCAGCACGTCTATATCGCCAACGCCAAGGAGAAAGGTTACGATGTGCTGCTGATGACCGGCTTCCTCGATACGCACTTCATCAACATGCTGGAGCAGAAGCTCGAGAAGGTGCGCTTCACCCGCGTGGATGCCAACGTAGTCGATAAACTCATTGAGAAAGAGGACGATACGCACGTTTCCAAGCTCTCCGACGATCAGCAGAAGCAGCTGAAGGAGTTCTTCGAGAAGCAGGTGAACGCGCAGATGTTCACCCCCGAAGTGGCCTCCTTGAGCGAGACCGACCTGCCCGTCACCGTCACGCAGAACGAGTTCATGCGCCGTTTCAAAGACATGGAGAAAGTCTCCGGTCAGCAAGGTTTCTACGGCGGCTTCGACCACTACAACCTCGTGATCAACGGCAACCACCCGCTCGCCACCCGCATCTTGGACGAGAAAGACGACGACAAGCGCACACAGCTCATCCAGCAGATGGTCGATTTGGCTATGCTCTCCCAAAACATCCTCACCGGCGAGAAGCTGAGCGAGTTTGTGAAGCGGAGTTACGAGCTGCTGTAAACTTCCGTTTGAATCATTATCTCACACGCCCCGGGGTGAAGCACTCCGGGGCGTTTTTGTTTCATTTTTTTACTATTCGGAGTACTATTACCTTGTTTTCATAAAAAAATGTATCTTTGCAGTTTCATATTAAAATCAAACGCTTATGAAAAAAAGTTTACTTCTTCTCTGCTTGGCATTCCCCTTTGTGATGCTTCAAGCGCAGACCGTCATCTATTCTGACAACTTCGACAGCTACACAGCTGGACAGCAACTTTGTACGCAGAACGGCACCAACTGGGGTACGTGGAACAACACTCCTGGTACCGCCGAAGATGCCTACATCTCCACTGAGCAAGCTGTCAGCGGCAGCAATTCTCTCAAAATCGAAGGGACCAGCGACATCATTTACCGTTTTAACAACCAAACTTCCGGTGTTTACGAGATTGATTTCAACTACTACGTCCCTTCTTCTGGTAACGGCGCATACTTCAACATCCAGCATTTTACCCAACCCGGTCAAGAGTGGGCCTTCGAATGTGCGTTCTACATCAACGGGATGGCTTATTTGAACCAAGCCCAAAACCCCGTCACGTTCAATTTCCCGAACGACGCTTGGTTTCCTGTCAAGATTGTCATCGACCTCGACAACGACGACGTGACTCTCCTGATCAACGGTGAAAGCGTCGAAACATCGCCGTTCTCTTATACTGCCGAAAATGAAAATGGGACCTGCCAACTCGGTTCGATCAACTTCTTTGCCGGTTCAGCAATGCCCAATGCCTCTGGCACCTATTATGTTGACGATTTTGTCGTCTCCCAACTTCCGGCGACCGGCATCCAGGAGCACAGCAACAGCAGCATTCGCCTCTACCCGAACCCCGCCACCGACCTGCTGAACATCAGCTCCGAAAAAGAGATCCAACATGCCGAAATCATGAACATTGACGGTCAATTGGTCAAGACCATTTCCAGCCAGTTCAACAGCATCGGCATCAGCGACTTGAGCGACGGGCTCTATTTCGTGAAGATTTACACGGAAAACGGCACGGAGACGCTCAAGTTCATCAAGAAATAAGTCCGGATTTGCACGAAATCCTAACAAAAAAGGATTGCCATTCGCAACGGCAATCCTTTTTTTTGTAGTCGATAATAACGGATACGAATCACTTGACAAGGCGGATGCTGGCACCAGCACCTCTATTTCCGTCGTACATATACACGTTATTATTCGTTCCCGTATCAAGCCGCCAAGCGTATGTCGCGTCAAGCGCCGTCCGTGACCAATAGCAAGCGCAGGCAGCATAGCCAGCGGTGCCGTCATAATAGACGACTCCGTTCGTAGAACGCTTCCCCTTTCTGGGCAGCACGATGGTGTTGCCATTGGGACCGGTGAGGGTGACCGTCTTTTGCGGATCATTAAACGTCCATTCGCACTCGTTTATCAGCTCCTGCATCTGCTCTTTCGTGGGCAGTTTGTCACCAAAGGCGGCCACAGCTTCGTCGAACGTGTAGAAGTCATAACCCGGATCGTTGGGATTCGGTTCGTTGGTGGTTTTCCACAAGGTGCCGCTCGGCAAACCCAAGTCAACATATTCACCGTCATCGATGGGATCTTCGCCTTCAACTTTTGTCATACTGAAGGTGGCGGTATATGTAGTGCCGTCGGCTCTCTTGCGCAAGGCAGTCCAGTTCATCACACTGTCCTCAATAGAGGAAATTTCCCAGTGTTCGCGAATTTCACCCTCGCCGTTGTTCTTCCAGAGAGTGAAGAGCATTTTTCCATCCACGAAATATTCAGCATACTCATCGTCGCTGGGCATCCAGGTGTTACCCACTTTGGTGTAGTAACGGTGGGTACCGTCGGCCAGAAACTCCCAACGGTGAAGATCGTTGTCACCATACTCTGACGCTTCACTGGTCATGCGACCCTCCCAGAGGCCGATAACAGCCTCGCGGTAGTCGTCAGTGACCTTGTAGAAGCGGAAGGTACCCGTCTCGGAAATCACCACTTTGCCGTCAACGGTCACGGTCACCTTCTGATTGGCGATGAACTCATGGTCGTTGATTTGGGTAACGGTAAACTCATGCACCGAAGTCGAATGATCGTCTGCATGGAAAGTGAGGGTCACCTTGTCGCCTTTGATGACCACATCAGCGTCCTGCTGGTCAATCCAAAGTCCCACTTCCGGATGATTCGCATTGAGAGATGCGCTCACCTTTGCTTTGGAAGCCGAGAGAAAGGTAATCACCATCTTCTCGTTCGTCATTGCGGGATATCCGTCTTTGTCAGCTACCATCCATTTACCGATGATTTTCTCATCCAGATTCGTGACTTTGTCCTTGTTGCATCCGGTAAGAACAACAGCCACTAGAACCATAAAAGCAAATAATTTCTTCATTGTCTTATTGATTTTAATGTTCATTTTCCACATCAGTCTTCAACGCTCATACACCTTTTCGATTCGAAATGCAAAGATACATTTTTTCTAAAGCAGAGCAGAACGAAGATAAATCTTCCTGCTCCCCCACTTTGTGCCAGGGGAAGGTTATCTTGGAAACGTGTTTGCAGAACGAAATTCACCGCAGAAAATAGGGCCGCCGCACTGCGGCAGCCCCTACAACGTGCGGTGCTCCAACTCCCCCACTCTCCTCATCAACGCGGCATTCTCAGCCCTCAAACGCTGGTTCTCAGCCTCCAGCGCTTTCAAGCGGGCATCTTGCTGCTGGCGGTAGCCAGTGCGTGCACTGTGCATCCGCTCCTTAATGCCGCCTTCTTTCACGAATCTGTTTTGCATTGTCACTAGTAACTTGTGTAGCATATACATAGCCTGATGAATTAGTGTAATGCAAAGATTTGCGATTTCCTCATCATTCATATGCAAGATTCTGTAATTCGCTGATTCTGGTTGTCACCTACTGAACACCTGCCCTAGAGAAGAGACAATTGGACCGGACTTGCTTCGCCTACGCACGGTGCAAAAAAACACAAAATATATAACAAAGAAGGGCTGTCGCATTGCGGCAGCCCTACCAATTTTATATTCGTAGAAACAAATCTTATTCGAAAGAAAGGATAGCTTCCTTGATAAGAGCGATAGCTTCGCGGAGTTCCTCTTCGGTGATGACCAACGGAGGAGCGAAACGGATGATGTGTTGGTGGGTCGGTTTTGCCAACACGCCGAGGTCGCGCATCTTTTCGCAAACGTCCCAAGCCTCTTTGCCATTGGTGGGTTGGATGATGATGGCGTTGAGCAGACCCTTACCGCGGATTTGCTTGATCATCGGGCTGTTGACTTTGCCCATCTCTTCGCGGAAGATCTTGCCGAGGTACTCAGCACGCTCAGCCAACTTCTCTTCCTTCACCACTTCGAGAGCGGCGATACCCACGCGTGCAGCAACCGGGTTGCCACCGAAAGTGGAACCGTGCTCACCGGGCTTGATGTTCAACATGATGTCGTCGTCGGCCAACACAGCGGAAACAGGCATTGTACCGCCGGAGAGAGCCTTACCGAGCACCAAAATGTCGGGACGGACACCTTCATGGTCGCAAGCGAGCATCTTACCCGTACGGGCGATACCGGTCTGCACCTCGTCGGCGATGAAGAGCACGTTGTGAGCCTTACAGAGGTCGTAACATTTCTTCAAATATCCATCATCAGGAACATACACACCTGCCTCACCTTGGATGGGCTCCACGAGGAAACCGCAAACCATGGGATCTTCCAGAGCCTTAGCCAAAGCATCTACATCGTTATAGGGGATGCGGATGAAGCCGGGGGTGAAAGGACCGAAGCCAGCGTATGAATCAGGATCGTTGGAGAGGGAGACGATGGTGATGGTACGACCGTGGAAGTTGCCTTCGCAGACGATGATCTTAGCCTGGTTTTCAGGAAGACCTTTCTTGTCATAACCCCAACGACGGCAGAGTTTGAGAGCCGTTTCGTCAGCCTCGGCACCGGAGTTCATGGGGAGAACCTTGTCGTAACCGAAGGTTTCGGTGACGTATTTCTCGAACGGTCCCAAGCAATCGTTGTAGAATGCGCGTGAGGTGAGGGTCACCTTTTGCGCTTGATCGATCATGGCACCGATGATCTTCGGATGACAGTGACCTTGGTTCACTGCGGAATAAGCGGAAAGGAAGTCGAAATATTTTTTGCCTTCCACGTCCCACACGAAGGGGCCTTTACCGCGTGCGATGACCACGCCCAGGGGATGATAATTGTGCGCGCCATAGCGGGCTTCCATGTCCATAGCCTGCTGGCTTGATGTAATTTTTTCTACCATATTTATATTATTTAATGAGTTAAAGATTTTCCCTAATTTAACGAGCGGCAAAGATAGGAATTTTTTTGAATTGGCAAAGGGAAAGGATAAAAAAAAGCACCGTCGGAAAAACGGTGCTTTTGTGGTGCCCAGGACAAGAGTCGAACTTGCACGGGAGTACTCCCACTACCCCCTCAAAGTAGCGTGTCTACCAATTCCACCACCTGGGCTTGAAAGACGCGGCAAAAATACAATTTTTTTGATATGGTGTACCACTTTCAAAAAAAAAATTTTTGTATCAAAAAAAATAGTATATTTGCCGACTAATTTATATATAATGGCTCAAAAGAAGGTTTTATTCATCACACCCGAGATATATCCCTATTTTCCTGAGGGATATATTGCCAACATCTGTCGTTTCCTCCCTCAGGGAATTCAGGAGAGAGAGAACGAAATTCGCACATTTATGCCGAAATTCGGCTGTGTGAACGACCACAAACACATGTTGCACGAGGTAATCCGGCTCTCCGGACAGAACATCATCATTGAAGATACCGACCACCCGCTCATCATCAAGGTGGCCTCCCTGCAGAATGTCAGAATGCAGATTTATTTCATCGACAGCGAGGATTTCTTCAAAAGAAAAACACAATATCACGACGCGGAAGGCAACTTCTATCCCGACAACGACTCCCGAGCGATCTTCTACGCGAAGGGCGTCATCGAGACGGTGAGGAAGCTCGGCTGGGACCCCAACGTCATCCATTGCCACGGCTGGATCTCCGCACTCGTGCCGCTGTTCGTGAAAACCGTCTATAAGGACGACCCGCTATTGCAAGGCACTCAGGTGGTCTTCTCCATCCTCCCCGACGAATTTCCCGACAAGTTCTCGCCCAACTTCGCCAAGAAACTGAAACAGACCAACATCCCCACCCCGGGGCTCAAACATTTCCGCAAAGCCGGCTACGACCAGATCATTCAAGCCGCCATCGACTACTCCGACGGCATCGCACTCACCAAAGACATCAAGAAAAAACTGCTCACCTACGTTGAAAAATCCGGCAAACCGGTCCTCCAACATCCTGACGATGACAACTATGTGGACATGTACGATGAATTCTACGACGAATTATTGGAAATGCACGCAAACGATTAACCTTCATGAAAAAAACCATCTATTGCACTTTAGTTCTGCTAACGTGCATTTTTTTAACCTCATGTAAAAACGACCAGACGGATATCGGCATCGACCTGCTCGACAATCTGATGGGCACGGATTTCACCGACACCATCACACTGAAGTCCTTTTCCGTTCTGGAGGACACCATCAACACCACCAACGCCTCTGCCAACATCGTCGGTCACATCAGCGACCCCATCTTCGGCAACAGCGATGCAGGCATCTACACCCAGATTTCCCTCGGCGGCGCCGCCGTCAACTTCGGCAACCACCCGATTATCGACTCAGCCGTGCTAACCCTCCAAGTGTCGAGCTATTACGGAGACACCAACTCAGCTGTAGGCATCCGCGTATACCAACTGACAGAAGACCTGAACTCAGAAGAACGATACTACCAAACCAGTACCGTGAGCTACAACCCTACCCCGCTGAACTACAGCCAGACCGGCTATACGCTGAAGCCCAACACCTCTGTTGTGGTGGACACGGGCGTCTACAGCGCGCACATGCGCATACGTCTGACCCAGCAGTTCGGTCAAGATCTACTCAACCACCAGGATGATTTGAACAATAACATAAAGAATTACCTCAAAGGATTGTACATCGGTGCGGTCTCCCATACAGGCAGCCGCGGCTACATGCTCATCACAAGCATGACCAGTGCGCTGACCGGCATCACACTATACTATCATAATGACAGCACGCAGAACATGCGCTACACGCTCTCCTGCTCCGACAAAGACGTTCGTTTCACGCACTTCAACCACGACTATCAGGCCTCAACCAGCGCGGACTTTGTGCAGGAGGTGCTTCAGCACAACACCAATCTTGGCAAAAACGTGCTGTTTGTCCAGGGCGGCGGCGGCGTAAAGACCCGCATCCGGTTCCCCTATCTTGAGCACGCTTTCGACCAGTACAACAAGCGCGTGGTCATCCACCGGGCCGAACTGGTTATCACCGACGTCGACCCCGAAGAGCAATACCTCACCCATCCCATCAACCTCACCATTCAGGGTATCGGCAAAACCGACAGCACGGTGCGCTTCCTGCCCGACGACGACTATTACACCAGCTCCTCCTATTACGGCGGAACCTACGACTCCAAAAAACACGAATATCGTTTCCGTATCACGCGCTACGTGCAGCAATTGATACTCGAACAGAACGACTGGAGCGACTGCATCAACTTGGTGGTGCGCGGTTCCGGTGTTCGTCCGCACCGACTCGTGTTCGACGGTACCGACCCCGCCTCACCGACCAGACTGAGACTCGAAATCGCTTATTCCACCTATTAATCTATACTAAAACATTTTAACATAAAGTTGGTGATAATTTTATAGCGGTTATATTAAAAAAAAGTGTATTTTTGCCGCCTGAAAAAATTGAGAAGAATAATAACAAAAAAAGGATAGAAAAATGTCAAGAGTTTGCGAAATTACTGGTAAAAAAGCGATTGTGGGCAACAATGTCTCCCACTCCAATATCAAAACGAAAAGAAAATTCAATCCCAATTTGCACACCAAAAAGTTCTACGTTCCCGAACTTGACGAGTGGATTTACCTCAAAGTTTCTGCTCACGGTATGCGCAACATCAACAAGAAGGGCATCTATCAATGTCTGATTGAAGCCAGCGAAAAGGGTATCTTATAATCTTTTCTACTGAATGAGTAAAAAAGGACTGCTGTACACACAGCAGTTTTTTTTTACTATAAGCACAATAAAACAGGACTTTATGCGTAATAAGTGTTTCAAATTTGCCATTTTGAAGCAGGGAATACTTATTACCGTTATTATGCTACTGACTGTCGTGTGCGGATTCGCGCAAACGGCTGTGGTAAAAGGTATTATCACCGATGAATTGGGTGATCCCATTGAGAATGCCATCATCCGCGGCACCGATTTCGAACAGCAGACCATCACCAATGAACACGGTCATTACTCCCTTACCGTTCCATCTGGCCGCTCCATCCAGCTTTTCATCCAGCATCTGAGTCACCAAGACACGCTGTTCACCCTTCAACTCAAGTCCAAGGAGACACACACCCTTAATGTGGTATTGCGCACAACGGGCGAGCGGCTCCAGACCGTCAACATCAACGGCGGACCTACGGTGGGCTACGTGCAGGTGAACCCCAAGCTGACCTTCCAGCTGCCTTCCCCGACTGGCGGCATGGAGTCGCTCATCAAGATGCTGCCCGGCACCTCCTCAACCAACGAGCTGAGTTCGCAGTACAATGTGCGCGGCGGCAACTTCGACGAAAACTTGGTGTTCGTGAACGGCATCCAGATTTACCGTCCGTTCCTTGTGCGTAACGCGCAACAGGAGGGCATGAGCTTCATCAACAGCGACTTGACGGGCAGTGTGATGTTCTCCGCCGGCGGTTTCGATGCCAAATATGGCGACAAGATGTCATCGGTGCTCGACGTCATCTACAAGGAACCCACCAAAATCGGCGGCTCTTTTTCAGCCAGTCTGCTCGGTGCGACCGCCCACGCGGAAGGCAAGGTCAACAACTTCTCATTCCTCATCGGCGTCCGTTTCAAATCAAACGCTTACCTGCTCAAATCCCTTGAAACCGCCGGCAACTACAAACCCCGTTTCTTTGACACACAGTTTCTGCTCAACTGGAAGCTGACGCAGAAGTGGTCGGTCAGTCTGTTGGGAAATGTGTCACGAAACTACTATCAGTTCCAACCCGACAGCGTGAATAAAAACTTCGGTACCATCGAGAATCCGATGAAACTGAGGGCTTTCTATGAAGGTCAGGAGGTGGACCGCTACCAGAACTACCTGGGCGGCCTCACGTTCCGCTATCAGCCCGACCAGAACAACCAGATTCGTCTGATTCTATCCTCCTATTACGCCAAGGAGAGCGAAACATACGACATTTTAGCACAATATTGGCTGAACGACATCCGTCTGAGCGGCGACGGCGAAGTGGAGGTAGGTGATGTGCTTGGTTACGGTAGCTACCTCGAACACGCCCGCAACCACCTGACCTCTGTGGTGTCGGCCATCGATTTGCAGGGGGTTCACGACCTGCCCTACCACAACAAGCTGGAATGGGGCGTAAAGGCGCAAAACGAGTACATCAAAGACAATATCAAAGAGTGGATCATGATTGATTCATCCGGCTACACGCTACCGATGATTCCCACCACGCCCGGCGAAATTGTGGTGGCCGGCGATCCCGCGCGCTTGCTTGACTTTGGTGAAGACAACTATTTAATAGCCAACAACACGCTGAACACCTGGCGTTTCACAGGCTACATCCAAGACACTTGGAAGATCGACAACGACAGTCTGAGCCGTTTCACGCTCACGGGCGGTTTGCGGTATCATTTCTGGACCTACAACACAAAGGAGTTCACTGTTTCTCCGCGTTTGGCGTTCATTTACAAGCCCCGTTGGAAGCACGACTGGCAGTTCAGTCTGCGCACCGGTTTGTACTATCAACCAGCGTTTTACAGAGAGATGCGCTACCCTGACGGCACGCTCAACCCCGACATTCAATCGCAGCGTTCCGCGCAGGTGGTAGCCGGCAGCGAATACCGATTCAACCTATGGCGTCGTCCGTTCAAATTCACGGCGGAGGCCTACTACAAGTATCTGGACCGCCTCATCACCTACAACGTCAACAACGTGCAGATCATCTACAGCGGCTACAACAACGCGAAGGGATTTGCCACGGGTATTGACCTGCGACTCAGCGGCGAGTTTGTGCGCGGACTGGAGTCGTGGTTCTCAGTCTCCATCATGAAGACAATGGAAGATGTGATCGGCGACTACAAGATTGATGCGGACGGCAACCAGGTGGAGGTCGGCTACATCCCGCGCCCCACCGACCAGCGGGTAGCCTTCAATCTCTTCTTCCAGGACCATATCCCGAGTTTCCCGCAGTTCCGCGTACACCTGAACTTCGTCTTCGCCAGCGGTCTGCCTTACGGTCCGCCGAACGCAGAACCCGCCATGCGCGTGTTCCGCACGACATGGTACCGCCGCGTGGACTTGGGTCTCTCGTTCATGCTACTGGAACAGAGTCGCGACCGCATGAAGCACAAATCGGAATTCCTCCGCAGCATCAAGAATGCCGGAATCTACTTGGAGGTATTTAACATCCTTAATATCTACAACGTGTCGTCCTATATGTGGTTCACCGACATTTACAATTACCAGCGGCCCGTGCCTACCTATTTGACGGGGCGGTTGGTCAATGTGAAATTGATGGTGGAGTTTTGATGGTTTAGGGTTTAGGGTTTAAGGTTTAAGCTTCGATGAAGCGTGTTTTTCCGTTAATATCTTTTATAGACTGAATGTCTGACAAGCCGTGTTTTGAGAAGAGCGCGATAAGTTCGTCGTGGAAATCGTGGTAGGTTTCCACAAAGAGACGGCCGTTGGGCAAGAGAGTGCGTTGTGCGAGAAGGGAGAGGGAACGGTAGCACCAGAGTTTGTCGTCATCGGGGACAAAGAGGGCGGTTTCCGGCTCGAAATCAACCACGTTTTTGTGCATTTGCTGACGGTCGGATGCGGGAATGTAGGGCGGGTTGCTGACGATGACATTGAAACGCGTCTCCCCGAAGGGCAGATTTTCGACATCGGCCATATCGTGACGGACGAAGGTCACCCCTACCCCGTTGAGTTCGGCATTGCCGCGGGCCACCGTCAAGGCTTCTTCGGAGATGTCCGTGGCGAAAACCTCCGCATCGGGCAACATCTTGGCCAAGGCGATGGCAATGCAGCCGCTGCCAGTGCCGACGTCCCATATACGCACACGCTTGCGCTCGTAGCGCTGCACGATCCGCTGTACCAGCTCTTCCGTCTCGGGCCGCGGAATCAGTACCGCCGGCGACACCCGAAACGGCAGACCGTAGAACTCCGTCTCGCCCAGCACATACTGCACCGGGCAGCCTTCCATCAGCTTCTGCATATCCTGTTGGATACCCGTCATCAAGGCCTCGTCCACAGGTTCGTTTCCGCGCAACGCCAGCTCGTAGCGTTCCATCTTCAACCGTGCACACACATACCACGAAGCCACTGCAGCCGCTTCACGGGGATCGTAGAGCGGCTGCAGGGAGGTTGAAATATCGTAAGTTAATTGCTTTATCGTCATTGTTTATTTCGCTGCCTTCTCAGGAAAGTCGCGCCAAGCCCACTTCTCTGTCACGATTCCCTTGTTGATGACCATGATGCCGGGGTTGGAGCGCATGGCGTCGCGGACCATGAAGGGACCGTGAGACGGGTCGATCGGGTTGCAGTAGACGGGGAACTCGATGCCGTATTTCTTCACGAATGCGGCAATATCCTCTTCCGAAGAGTTGGTGATCGCCACGAAGTCGACACCGGCTTCCTCGCAAGCTTTGGCGAGCGTCATGGCCTTCTGCATGCCCTTCTCGTTGGTTTCACTCAAGTCATGTACATATAATATATATGTATCGCTCTCTTTGTCGGTGGCGAAATAGTCGGGCGCGTGGTCGGCACCGTTCTCGTCCAGCATGTTGAAGCCGTCAATCTTGGCCTTCACCTCTTCTTTGATGATCTTGTCTTGACGATCCACATACTCATTATTCTCGTAAAAAGCCTCATCTTGGGCCATCAGTTCATCCTGCGAGAGTCTCACCTCCTCGCCGGTGGCGTTGTTCTTATAGATGAACACGACATCCTTTTGCGCGGGTTGCGACACGAACACGGAGACATCCTTGCCCTTCTTCCAGTCGCTCTTGCCAATGAAAGGCAAGTGGTGTATGACGTAAAGTTGGAAGCAGACCGAAATGACCGCGAACAGCACCACACAGAGCCACTGCCCCAGTTCGGTCAAACGGCAATCTTTGAGCTTCTTGCGGTTGAAGAAGACGATGAGTGTCGGGACCATGATGCCCACATTCTTGAGGAAGGTCTGCTTGTTCGTCATCTCAATCACGTCGCCGAAGCAGCCGCAATCCTTCACCACGCCGAAGTAGTATTTCCCCGTGAGCTCCAGATGCTCTGCGATGGCGAGCCACATTGTCAGGAAGAAGAAAAAGGTCATGAAGAGGAGGAATCCCCAAGCGGCCCACTGCACTTTGACACGGAAGATCAACATGCAGCCTAACACAAACTCGCACATGATGGCCACCACCGCCGCGAATAATGCCAGCGGATGGAGGAAGCCCATGTGGAAGGAGACGAAGTAGTCGTTCATCGTCACCCCGAAGCCCACCGGGTCGATGGCCTTCGTGAAACTGGAGAAGATAAAGAGGCACCCAAGAAGGATGCGAATGATTTGAAGCCAGATAGGTTCTTTTTTTGCCATAGGATTTCTTTTATGTTTTTATATCCCCCACACTGCGCTTCGCTTATGTGGGGTTAATTGCGCTTCGCGCGTCTTGCCTCTTCGAGGCTACTCAAGGAAGCAGTTTTATTGGGAATTAGGGTCGCTCGTAACTGCTAACCACTAACTGCTAACTACTAACTGCTAACTTTCTCTTTCGACAACTAAGCGAATGAGACAGAACATCGCGTAGTTGATCATATCGTAATAATTCGCGTCGAGGCCTTCGGAGACGAGGGTGTTGCCCTGGTGGTCTTCGATGGACTTGGTGCGGAAAATCTTCATGAGAATGATGTCGGTGATGGAGCTGATGCGCATCTGCCGCCAAGCCTCGCCGTAGTCGTGGTTCTTGTTCATCATCAAGTCTTTGGCGGCATGGATGTATTTGTCGTAGAGTTCCGTCACGGTTTTCACGTCCATGGAAACCTCCTCCTGCGACTCAGCCACGCCCACTTCCAGCTGGATGAGCGCCATCACGCAGTAGTTGACGATGCCCACAAACTCGGGGATGATGCCCTCGGACACCTTCGCTTCACCCGTCTCCTGGATGCTGCGGATGCGGTTGGCCTTGATGTAGATCTGGTCCGTAAGCGACGGCAGGCGCAAAATGCGCCATGCCGTGCCGTAATCGATTGCCTTATTGCAGAAAACCTCTCTGCAATAACGAATCATTTCCTCATATTGTTCGGATGTGTTCGCCATTATCTCTTGATAACTTTAAAGACTCGAACTTGGTTGTCACCGTATGTAACCTGCAGGAGATAGACACCTACAGAGACTTCGTCCATACCCACCTGACAAGTTTTCTTGCCATCGGTGCTCACCGTCTTCACCACACGACCGTTAAGATCAAGAAGGACGAGCTTGCCCATAGGCTCTTCGCTACTCACGTTCACAAATTGAGTGGCAGGATTCGGGTAAACCGCAGTGGCGATTTCCGCGTATGCATGCACACCCACATCCGTCGGATCCACCATGTCTTCAATCACCATAATGCCTGAGCAAGGCAACATCACATTGTCAATCCAAGCGCAATCCTGTCCGCTAGCCTGTGAATAGTCCTTCTCGTATGAGAATCTGATCGTATGACTACCTGCGGGCAAAATCTTGGAAACATAGGTCCAATCCTCTGAACCGGAAGCCTCATCTTCTTGATTACCATCAATATAGAGGATGAATTTGTCGTAACCGGCCTCTGAGCTGACCTTGCGGTAGTAAGAGAGCAGGGCATCCGTGGTGGAAGCGGTCGAAATAGTCATACGGGACTTGCCATTGCTGGGAAGATTCTGCGCGGAACGGGCTGCATAAGTGCCTGCGTATGCGCCAGAGTTGGTAATTACCCAAGGATAGTTGTTCATCGTCCAATTATATTGGCTGAAGTCGCCCGTCTCGAACGTTTCGAGATCACCGCCCACCAAAATCTGCAGCGTGTCAATCTCATGAATTCCTTCATAGTAAGTATGCCAATAGAGATTTACCAGCGACTTTTCAGGAACTGTGTCGGCCACCTTCACTTGGAAGGTGTTGTTAACCGTTGAATTTGCGCTCATGCCATTGATATTCACACTGTTCGAAAGCACCGTCACACCAGAATAGTTGCAGGTCAGATCGACGGAACCGTTCGTCACATCCGCATGCCCCACATTCTTGTTGGTAAGCACGAACTGAATCTGGTCGCCCGCGCTATAGCTCTGCACTTCCACGTTGTTCACCATGGTCTTATAGGAATCCGGCGTCACTTTGGGGAGTTTCACCAGCACCTGTACACTGCGGACAATCGTAGTGTCTTGCCAATGCACACGCAGGGTGAAAGGCAGGTTGACATAATCTTCAGAAACAGGCATCTGGAAGGAGAAAGCGTTAGTGCGGTTCTCCGTAGCTTGCACCGCGATGCCACCCACAAAGATGGAATCCTGCAGCATATTGATAGACTGGTTAGGAGTCAGCGTGGCATACACTTGGGAGGCCGCGGAAACACCGACATTGGTCAGGGTGAGGTTCATCCGCACGGTGCTGCCTTGCGTAAACACTGTATTTTCTGCAACTTCCACAGAAATCGGCACCACGTAAGGACCATTAGGTGTAATAACTTGAATACTCAAGAAATAGGGAATATAATTCTGTGCCATTGCCACCAGTTCATAGTTACCGGGATCCAAGTCGGTAGGCAGAGGGAACGTCACATTGCCATTTTCATCTGCAAAGGCAGCTTCAATCAACGTGGAACCTTTCGTCAAAGCCACGTATGCGTAAGGCGCCACCTGAGCGGAATAGGAAGTGCTATTGGTCATGATAACAGGATTGGCTGTCACCGTCATCGTGGAAGGCACACCCAGGTAAGCGCGCACAGACGGATCGCCGAAGCAGTGGTAAATCTCCCAATAGTACTGTTTCAGACTGGAAGAGGTGGCTTGCACCGTCATATTACCGCCGTTGATGATGCCACCGATCGTAGAGACCCAGTCACTGTAGTCCTCGTTATGGGTGTGGAAAGTTTTGTCATACGTTCCTAAATAAGCGGAGTTGTAAGTCGGATTGGCGTTGATATTGCTACGATAGCCAACAGCCCAATAGAAATCCTCGCCCCAGTAGCTGTTGTTGGAGGCGCCGATGTATGCCATAGCACCCTTATGCTGGGCACGAAGAAGTGCTTCGCCGAAGCATTCGCCAGTGTTGAAATTACCAGACTGGCAGCAGTTGCCAATCATCACACCATATTTACCTTCATTTTGCAGACCATTCACTTGTGTAGTGTTGAACTCAGGATCAGCCCAGCTGGTCTCGCTGCCGTGGGCGGTGTAGTTCACCCAACCGGCACCGGCGCTCACTTCAGAACGAATCAGCGCAGCTTGGGAAGAGCAGTTGTAGAGGTGCACCATCACGTTGGAATAGCGAGGGTTGTTGGTATTAATGTAGTTGTTGTTAACATAGTTGATCTGACCGTTGGCGTGCGTGGGACCGAAGTTGCCATCGGTACCGGCAATCAACACAGCGTTGCCCAGATAAGAGGGATCCGGCATGGAATATTGCTCATACATGAGGATCTTCTCAATCTGGTTGGTGAGTTGCTGGTTGTTTGTGGCGGAGAGACGGCCGTAGTAGCAGTCGGGCAGATAGTCGTTGCCGGAAAGCGTGGCATAGTAGAGGTCGGTAATATGATCCTCGTTGGTCTGGTTGTTGAACGCAGGGAGCTGAGCTTTGTCGCCGATGAGCAGCAAGAATGCAGGTGCGGGATTCGCCGGGGTGGCGGCATCATACTGACTCTGGATGTAGTTCTTGATGGAGGTCGTGGTGCTGCCCACGTTGGCATCGCTCGTGTAGACTAAATCCACCAGGTAACCGATACGGCGTTTCCAAGCCACGAATCTAGCCAGTTCCGCATTGTCGGAGAACATGGAGTTGGCGATAATCAGATAACGGATCGGCGCAGCAGAATACTCGTTGCGGGTCTCTTGCATTTTGTTGAAGACAATATCCTTATTCAGCGGGAAAAGCGGGGAGGCATACTTCTGCAGCGCCACGGTTGCCGCCATATCCGCATTCACGAAAGTGAACTCCACATCCACGTGGGTGTAGATTCTAACTTTCTGAGTGGCAGGGTTATATTGTACCGGAGAAAAGGCCATATTGGCAAGCGCCACATTGCGCTTCACTCCGGTCTTCTTCACCATCACCAACGGCCAATGGAAGAAAGCGTCCGTATGATATACCAACTGATTGAAATCAAACGGAGGATTGGTCTTGTCTTTGGAAACCGAAGTCTGTGACGGGAAAATCGGATGATGGATGCCGAGAGCGGCAGCATCATACTCTGTATATTGCGCATTGACCACCGTGGCCACCACAGAATCGCAGACGGGAATCTGCATCAGCTTGGTCAGCTGCGGGAGCTCAGGCGTTCCCGGATTGTAAGAAGAACCATATCCAGGCAGCGAAATCATCGAAAAAGTCCCCGCCGGAACCGTAATGTCTTCAACGGAAAGTTCGCCGGTTTCGAACGAAACCGCCACTTTCTGATAGGAATTTTGCGTGATTTGAATATTCTGGGCCAGAATAAACTGGCAAAAGCCCAACAGGGCAACCCACAATAACAATTTTTTCATACTCTTGTTTTATTAATTTTTACACAAAAATTCAAAGTCGCAAAAATACATTTTTTTTGATACGAAAAAAGGTCGCCCGAACTCGGACGACCTTGGTTTTTTCGTATTGTAAATCAATTATTTCTTGACAAAGGATTTCGTAGCCACACCTGCCTCCGTGGTCACGCGCACGAAATACATACCGCTTGCCAAGTTGGAGACATTGATGCGGGTCGGGTTGTCGATCACATTGACGGTGTTGATCAACTTGCCGTACACATCGTAAACCTCCATGTTGGTGACGTTGAGTTCGTCAACGCGCACGTCGATGTATTCCTTCGCAGGATTCGGGTAGAGACTGATGCTGTTCAGCAGGTAGTTCTCGATACCCACGTTGGTGGTTTGGGCTGTGATAGCCGTACACCAGTCGCTCACATTGCCGTTACCACAGTCAGCCTGCACCTGGATTTCGTAGGTGGTGAGACCTGTCAAGCCGGTGATGTTGTAGCTGTTGGTGTTGGAGGTAGCAGAAGCGAGGGTGCCGCCCACCGGACGATACTGGATGTTCCAGCTGGTGACGTCGGGATTAGCGTCCCAAGCGATGGCGATAGCCTCGTTCTCAACAGTCGTGGTATGCAAACCGGTCGGCACGTCGCAAGGTTGTACGTCCTCAGGCAGCGTGGTGAAGGTTACCTCATTACCGTAAACGGTGGTGCCGTTGAAGGTGATGAAGGCCTTGTAGGTGTAGCCCGTGTTAGCGGTCAAACCGGTGAGGTTGTAGGTGAGGTTGTTACCCGTCACCGTCACAGGAGCGTAGGTGCCGCCAGCGGTAGCCTTCCACTCGAAGCCCTTGGCTGTGATAGTCACGCCGTCAGGATTGGTGATGGTACCATTCAGGGTAGCAGAGGTCTGAGCGATAGCCGTTGCAGCTGTGGTAGCCACGGTAGGATCAACGATAACCGTAGTGTCACCACCACCGCTACAGCTGGGAGTGAAGGTGGTCAGAACACCAGCGGCGACGGAGGAAGAGGAGTAAACCAGGGAATCGTTAGCATCATACACGCTGAAGCTGACCTCACTGTCGAAGGAACCGGTGTACCAAATCAAAGAGGCGGAAATGCCGTTGCAGAGGCTGATAGTCTGAGTACCCGTGCTTCCGGTAGTCATTTCAACAATGGCTGCGGTAATACCATTCTGTTGCACTTCAATATAACCACCATTCCAGCCGTCGCCATAGTCGTCGGCGAGGTCGAATGTATAAGTACATTGGTCGGCAGCAGCACAGATGCCCGTGCTGAAGGTGGTGGCATCGTAGGTGGAAGGATTGGAGTTGACGGGATCGCACTCAGCCTGCACGCGCACATCATAGAGGGTGGCAGCGGTGAGTCCGTTGATGGTGTAAGAGGGGGTAGTTACCGGAACCACTGTCCAAGTTGTGGCAGAAGTCTCTTTGTACTCCAAGTTCCAGTTAGTTTCGTCACCAGAAGGTGTCCAAGAGACAGTAGCGCTTGTGTTGTCAATATTGCTGACCATAATGCCAGTAGGAGCCGGGCAAGAAGGCACGAAACAGTTAGCGGTGAAGGTGTAGAGAGGACCTTCGTTGGGATAAGATTGGGTGTACAAAATAGTGCCAAACGGATCGGTCACCGTGAAGGAGCATTCACTATTATAGTTACTGTTATGCCATACCAATTCAGTAGAGATATTATCACACAAAGCAACCGTCTCGGTAGCCATTGAACCAGTGGTCATACCCAATTGAGCCACAGGGATGCCATTTTGCTTCACAATGACATAACCACCGTTCCAGCCGTCACCGTATGAGTCGTTAAGCGAGAACGTGTATGTACATTGGTTTGTGGTATCGCAAAGCAGCGTGTTAGCTTGGGTATAGTTCCAGGGAGCGAGATCTCCGCCGCAATCAGCCTGCACGCGGACATTAAACAGCGTAGCGGAAGGCAGGTTGTCCAATGTGAACGGGACTGCGGTTGCCACTGCGGTGCTCCAAATAGAATCATCAACTGCCTTGTACTCCACATTCCAAGAACTTTCCTCAGAGCCGGGAGTCCAGTTGAGGGTGATGGAGGTCATGTCGCTGCCCACCATAGAGAGGTTGGAGACGGGCAAACAGCTGGGAACTTCCTCCAAAGTCAGGTTGTCCAAATAGATGTAATTGTATGCGAAAGTGGAGGTGCTACCGTTCTTGATTGCGATTCTGTTCGCATTGCCGGTATAGTTGTTGAACATCACCACATAAGGCATCATAGGATAGTCCTCCGTCAACTCAACAGTGTCAATCGGCACAAAGGTGTTGTTGTTGTAGATATCGGAAACCAAGCCCACAATCAATTGAGCATCGTAAGAAGAGACATCAGATGCCTTTGCATAGAAAGAGACTTGAAGCGTGTTGACAGGCAGCAAGTCAGTGTCAATTGCCGGCATAATGGCGAGATTCTGATAGTAGTTGTAGAAATAGAGTGCATTTTGACCCTCGTATGCATTGTAGTTGACAATGGTAGGATAGGAACTGGAACCTGTGCCTCTGTCCCAACAAGCGGGCAACGGATAAGAGGCCGTACCGCCGATATTGTTGGATTCGAAATCCCAGAAACGAGGAATGCTGTTGATCGTGACACATTCGGTCTGAACCATCAAAACAGGAGACCAAGCGCTGGTGTCGCCGTCAGAGCAAAGGGTTCTGACATATACGTTGTAGTTCGTACCCGGAGTGAGGTTCTGAAGGGTGAAGGTAGAGGTAGAGATCACTTCGGTGGTCATATTGGTGTCGGAAGTTCCGTACATCATCTCCCACTCGTTGTCGGCGCTGTTGCCGGGAGTGAAGCTGATGGTGGCGGAAGAGGTGTCAACACTGACAATGCTCAAGTTAATCGGTTGGGCGCAAGCAATGCCGGTAATGGTGATGTTGTCCACAGCAGCGGCAGGATCAGAGCCCGCACTATAGTCGTTTCTCCACATAAAGAAGAGACGCTTGGTGGTGTTTTTATAGGCAGAACCCAGTGAATAGGTTTCATGTTGCCAAGTGGAAGATTGGTTGAGTTGTCCTAATTGCAATGCACCTGAAGGTTGCGTGTTGTCGCCGGCGGTCACAGGAGCCGGATTGCCGATATAGACTCTCATATAGTCGTAACCGGATTCGCCATAACCTCTCCAATCGAAAGAGAGTTCAAATTCATTGGCATCGTTGAATTGGATGTCACGATAGGCCCAACAGACAGCAGAAGTAGAGGAATTGTAAGTGTTGGTGGTGCCGCTGTCTTGAGAGACATACATCGAATGGGCGGTGCCGTCGAAGGTGACCACATTCGTGTCGATGAACCATTGGTTGGCTTCACCATTCTGAACAAATGTCCAGGAATCGTTTTCAGCAACATCCTCGAAACCGCAAACGTAAGGAAGGGTGGCAGGGGTAATGCTCACGGTGAGGAAGGTCATCACATTGGACCATGCGCTGTGTTCACCATCATCGCACAGCGTTCTCACATACACATCATACGAAGTGTTGACCGAGAGGTTGTCGAAGGTGTAGCTCGGGGTATTGGCTGTAACAGGAGTAACGGTGTCGGGGGAGAAACCCTGAGGACCGAACACCACTTCCCAACCGCTCTGACCATCCAAGGAGCTCCAAGCAATGGTGGCAGAGGTGGAATCAATGGCTTGAGCCCAAACAGACTCAGGACGGGAGCAATCGGGCAGGAGATCCAACGTCACGTTGTCAACATACACCGTTTGCCACTCATCAGGATTTCTGAAAGCAATATAGGTACCATTTCCAGTGTAACCGGCAAGCGAAATCTCGTATTGCTGGTAAGTATCCGTCAGCGGGATGGGATTGCCAATCGGCATAAAGGTGGAAGAGACGTTAGGATTGGACATCACACCCACTTGGATGGTGGTACCAGCAGTGTATGCCTGAGCATAGAACGAGAGCTGAGTGGTATGAATGTCAATCTCCTGAGTGTTCAACTGAGGCATTGCAATCGTATTGGTATAGTAGAAATAGAGCGTACTGTTACCTTGGTATGCGTTATAGTTGGAAACATAAGGATTTTCCGAGTCTTCATTACCTCTGGTCCAGCAGTAAGGGAGATTTGAGTTTGCAGGAACAACCTCGAAATCACAGAAGTAGGGCAAAGTATCAATGGCTGCACAAGAGGTGCCGAAAGTAACCACCTCGCTGGCAGGAAGGGAACCGTCGTCACAGACAGCTTCCACATACCATTGATAGAATGAAGAATGGATGAGGTTCTCAATGAGCAAGCTGGTGTCCGTCAACGCGAGCTCCTCGGTGTAAGCCGTGTCGTTCAGTTCCTTATAATAAACATTGAACGTGGTGGCTGTACCGGGCGTCCAGGTAAGGGTAGCCGAACTGGTGGTGATTCCAGTGGCGACAAGATTGACAGGCGTGGAGCAGTCGGGGATCAAAGTCACCTCAATGTCATCCACATACCAGCCGTAATAGGTGTCGTTTTGGTATCCAATAGCGATATAGGCGGTAGAATCGGGATCCACGGGAACGTTGCTGAAATCCAAAATCTCTCTATGGTAGAAATCGTCACCCATAGCGGCAGCCGTGCGAGTGATCATCGGCACAAAGGTGCTTTCATCCGTAGGATCAGTAATATAACCAATGTAGAAAGTGCCAGACCACTCAGCATCTCTTCTATGATAGAGGGAGAGTTGCAGGTTCGTGATGCTCTCATTCAAAACGGGAAGAATGGCATACTGAACCTGGTTGGGGTTGTTGTAATAGTCCGTATAGAGGTAAAAATCTCTGCTACCTGTGTGGGGGTTGTAGTCATTGATAGTAGGATAATCATAATATGGATTAAGGAACTGCCAGCATGTGGGTTGTGTGAAGTTAGGAAAACTCTCAAAGCTTTCCACATAAGGAACCATGCTAATACCGCAAGCGGTACGGAATGAAGTGCTCACCTCGTAGCTGTTCTCAGTACCACAATTGGTACGCACATAGACAGTGTAAAACGTGTTCGGGGTCAATCCTTGAATATCGTAGGAAGTGGTGGTAAGGGGAATCCACGTGGCAGTGCTCAAATCACTCGTGCCATCGCTGACAAAGATATCCCATTCGCTACCTTGGGCGCCTGCCTGCCAAGTGACAGTAGCAGAGGTTTCCGTAATGCTGTCCACAGCCAGATTTGTGGGAGGAGGACAGTCTCCATAAATGAACATTGTCTTGGGCAAGAAGTTTTCGACGCCCGACGAAGTGTAAGAATACATACTGGCACCTGCCTGCGACGCACCCAAGAAGGTGGCTGAGGACCAGTTACCGCCAACAGTGACAATGTCCAGCAAAAGGTTGCCGCCGTTATACGTGAAGGTGGAGTCAAACACAAAGGTGATCATACCGTCCGCAAAATTGATGTTACCCGAATAGACCTGGGAAACAGGCGATTGATTGGGGGTGGCACTTGAGAATGACGAATTGACTGAAATGCCCAGACTCAACGTAATCGTGGAACTCCAATAGGAGGAAGGTTCGCTGCCGAAGTAGAACATCATGGAATTGATGGTCTCACCCACTAAATTCGTCAACATACTCTCCGGGTAGATGACCTGGTTGTGCTGACTCTCGTCCATCCAAAGTCCGTACAAGGGGATGTAGGAGTTAGTCGCGGTGCCGTCAGCCACCGTAACCGACTGTGCCGACAGCGACAGGCTGCTAAAGCCCACCATCACTGCCAACAGAAGTGATAATAACTTTTTCATAAGCTTGATTATTAATTTGTTGAATATTGAAGTTGCTTCTTGACAATTATTTTAAAAAAAACGATGGCAAAATTAAAAAAAGAAAACGACGTCTCCCCGAAAAACTTATCAACAAGATATTAACTAAAAAAATATTACCTTTGCCGCTTGAAAAATTCGCGTTCGAAAGAGATACAATGTATTGTAAAACAATCATATACAAAGTGATTCTCCTGACATGGCTCTGCCTGTCGGGGTGTGTCGCTTTTGCCCAGGAGAACAAAGGGGGCAGCCACGCCATCGACTCCACCATGGCCCTCTCGCCCGACTACCTGCCCACCCGTTACGCACAACTCCCTACCGCCCAATACTTTCCGATCACATACAAGCCCATTGACACCACCCTCAACTACATCTACGCCTACGACCCTATCATGCTGCCGCAGAACCTTTACCAGTCGCTCGGCATCAACGGACAGGCGCACAAAAACATGATTTTCGACATGGAGCACCCCATCGGCTTTAATATGATCACGCTCCCCTACCCGCTCTATTTCAAGAAGATATCCGACCTGAAAATCTTTGACCTCGCAACCTCCTTCACCGATCTCAACTTCTCCTACGGGCTCCTCACCGAATTCACCCTGAAGGCCACCCACGCGCAACACATCCGTCAGGTCGATTATGTGGTCAACATTGATGCCGCCTCCAATGAGGGATACTTTATCCACCAAGGCATCAACCGTCTCGCTGTTAATGGGATGGTGAGATATGAAACTCCGAAAAAGATTTACGGATTCCTGCTCGCCTACGCCTACAACCACGGCAAATTCGCTGAAAACGGCGGCTTGGAGTACAGTCCGGATTTCACCGACCGCGACACCCGCGACTCGAACCTCACCAACGACCTGAGCAGCTTCCCGGTGATGTTCAGCAACGGCCTGAGCAAGATCAACTCCCACTCCGGGCAGTTCACCAACTACGTGAACCTCAAAACCCAAAAGGGCCACTATTATGGCACTTTGAGTTACACGCTGGATTTCGACTACCTGAAAAGTCAATTCACCGACCACGACCTGAACAATCTTTACTACCAGAGCCGCTACTATGTCAACACCGACACCACCAACGACTCCATTCAATACTATTCGTTCGCGAACACCCTGCAGTGGGCCAATTTCAGTCCGGTAGACACAGTGAGCAGCAATCCCTACTTCTTCCGCATCGCCGGCGGGTTGCGCCACGAGTATGTAAACGCGGTAACCCCTGATTATCAAGGCAATCACTTGGCGCTGTTTGCCCGCACCTCCATCCGGCTGTTCAAGGTTTGGGAGCTATATGGCGATATCTCCTACAGTTTCTTTGGCTACACCCAAAACGACGCCTTGGCGAGGGCCGGTGCTAGATTCAGCATCAACCCGAAACAACGCCACTACCTTGGCCTGGAGGCCCGTTTCAACCGTTACTCGCCCGACTACATCTATAGCCACTACGCAGGCAACAACAATCTGTGGGACACCACCTGGAAAAAGCAGTATGTATTCAAGGCGGGCGCCTACTGGACCATTTTCGACTATCGCGTCAGTTTCAACTTTTTGCATGTCGGGCGTTATGTATACCTGAACAGCAACTATCTGCCCGAACAATCTGAGAAATCGGCGCAGGTGCTGCAACTGGAGCTTTACGCGCCGGTGCGCACGAAATATTTCTCTCTGGACGCCGAGATGGTGCTGCAGCACTCCACCAACGAAGCCATCACCGTGCCGCTGTTTGCCGGCAAGCTGAGTGCCCTCTACTCCACCCGCATCTTCAAGAGACGTCTGCGTTTCCAAGTGGGTGTGGACCTCTTCTACAACACCAAATACTACGCCGACGGCTACAACCCGATCATGCACCAGTTCTACTCGCAGCAGTATCTGATTACCGGCAACTACGTGTATGTGAACGCACACCTCGCCCTGCGCGTGAAGCGAACCTCTTTCTTCCTGCGCGGCGGCAACCTCCTTGCCGGACTCTTCAGCTACCGCTACATCACCACCCCCGGCTACCCGATGCAAGGCCGCAGCCTCGAACTGGGCGTAAACTGGAAATTCTACGATTAAACCCGTAAACCTGTAAACCCGTAAACCAATATGGAATATAGAATCGAAAAAGACACATTAGGCGAAATGCGCGTGGAGGCCGACAAGCTCTGGGGCGCGCAGACACAAAGAGCGATGGAGAACTTCCAAATCGGAAAGAAGCACATCCCTATAGAGATCATATACGGCATCGCGACAGCCAAGAAGGCGGCCGCATGCGCCAACTTCGACTGCGGCGTGCTGCCCGAGGACAAACGCGACCTGATTGTGCGCGTGGTCGATGAGATCACCAGCGGAAAATGGGACGACCAGTTCCCGTTGCACATCTGGCAGACCGGCTCGGGCACGCAGACCAACATGAACGTCAACGAGGTGATCGCCCACCGCGCACAGCAGCTGCACGGCGGTCAGCTCACCGACTACCCCCTCTACATCTCCCCCAACGACGACGCCAACAAGTCGCAATCCACCAACGACATCTTCCCCACGGGAATGCGCATCGCCACGGCGATCAGCATCATCACGCGCACGCTGCCCGCGCTGGAGCGCATGATGGCCACCTACCGCGAAAAGGTCGCCGAATATGCCGACATCAAGAAGATAGGTCGCACGCACCTGATGGACGCCACCCCACTAACGTTGGGCGACGAGCTTTCGGGACACCTATCACAACTGGAGCACGGCTATGAGGTTATCCAACAGAGCCTCAAGCACTTGATGGAGCTTCCTATTGGCGGCACGGCTGTCGGCAACGGCATCAACACGCCGGAAGGCTACGACAAACTCGCCTTGCAATACATCAACAAATTCACGGGCTACGAATTCACGAACTGTCCGAACAAGTTTGAAGCCATGGCCACCCACGACTCCCTTTGCGAGATGTCGGGGGCATTCAAACGTCTGGCCGTCTCCTTGATGAAGATCGCCAACGACTTCCGTCTGCTCAATTCGGGTCCGCGCTGCGGTTTGGGCGAGGTGATTCTGCCCGCCAACGAGCCGGGTTCCTCCATTATGCCGGGCAAGGTGAATCCCACGCAGTGCGAAGCGCTGTCGCAGGTCTGCTGCCAAGTCATCGGCAACGACGTGGCCATCACCACCGGTGCTATGCAGGGACATCTGCAGCTCAACGTCTTCATGCCGCTCATCGGCCGTAACCTGCTGCAGTCGTCACGCTTGCTGGCCGATGTCATCAACTCCTTCAACGACCACTGTCTGAAGGGAATCGTACCGAACCGCGAGCGCATCGCCATGCACCTGCAAAACTCACTGATGCTGGTCACGAAGCTGAACCCGCACATCGGCTACTACAACTCCGCGAAGATCGCGCAACACGCCCACGAAAACGGCCTCACGCTGCGGGAATCCGCATTGGAATTGGGATTGGTTAGCGCAGAGGACTTTGATAATTGGATGAAATTGTAGAGACGCGATAAATCGCGTCTCTACAGGGGACAAATACATATTTTAACGACGTAGGGGCGAATAATCATTCGTCCCTACAATTTTTTCGTTCATTCATCGCTTCCCCTTCTCATCTTCTCATCTTCTCATCTTCTCATCTTCTCATCTCCTCCTCACAACCTCCTCGAAATCTTCGGCAACACCTCGTCCTTCCACGTGGCGAACGTGCCTTCGAGGATCTTTTTGCGGGCGGTGGTGACTAAATCTAAATAGAAATGCAGGTTGTGGATGCTGCCGATCATCGGGCCGAGGATTTCATCCGAGACGTACAGGTGGCGCAGGTAGGCGCGGGTGTACTCGCGATCGGCGAAGAGGTCGCTGTTAGCATCCAGCGGGGTGAAATCGTTTTTCCACTTCTCGTTGCGCATGTTCATCATGCCTTCCCACGTGAAAATCATGCCGTTGCGACCGTTGCGGGTCGGCATCACGCAGTCGAACATATCGACACCGAGGGAGATGCACTCGATGATGTTGGCAGGCGTGCCCACCCCCATCAGATAGCGTGGTTTGTCCTTCGGCAGCACTTGACAACAAACATCCGTGATCTCGTACATCAGCTCCGTAGGTTCGCCCACAGAGACACCGCCAATGGCGTTGCCGTCGCAATTCGTGGAAGCCACATATTCGGCAGACTTCAACCGCAAATCCTTATACGTACTGCCCTGCACAATCGGGAACAGGGTCTGCTCGTAACCGTAGTAGGGTTCGGTCTCGTCCAACCGTGCGATACAGCGTTTCAGCCACTTGTAGGTCGTCTCCATAGAGTTCTTAGCGTACTTGTAATCAGCAGGATACGGTGTGCATTCATCAAACGCCATGATGATGTCGGCGCCGATGGTGCGTTCGAGATCCATCACCTTTTCGGGACTGAACAGATGTCGAGAACCGTCGATGTGCGACTGAAACCATACGCCCTCCTGCGGGTCGATTTTGCGACGATGGCTCAGCGAGAAGACCTGGAAACCGCCGCTGTCGGTGAGGATCGGACGATCCCAACCGTTGAACTTGTGCAGTCCGCCGACCTCGCGCAGAATCTCCATTCCGGGACGCATATACAAATGGTAGGTATTGCCCAAGATAATCTGGGCTTTCACATCTTGTTTCAAATCTCTGATATGCAACGACTTGACCGCGCCCAAAGTACCCACAGGCATAAAAATCGGGGTCTCAATCTTTCCATGAGCGGTCTCAATCAGTCCCGCGCGTGCGTGACTTTTGCCGTCTTCTTGCTGGAGTGTAAACTTCATATTGTTCGTAAGTTTGTTTATAATTTTGTGGGCAAAAATACATCTTTTATTGAAATAAAACATACTTTTGCAGCCAAACTATTAACCTAAACCTATTCATAAATGCAAATTACAAAAGTAGCGCTGGCTATTTTAATCATATTTGGCGTCATAACTCTCATTCAGTTAGTCTATTACTACGTCATCTACGGTCGTTTTGCCTTCCACCGCAAGAAGGCCGCACTCGGTTTCCGTGACATTCCCGTTTCTGTGGTCATCGTGGTTCGCGACGACGCCGCTCAAGTGCTGCAAACCCTCCCCTCTCTCCTTGAGCAACAGTATTCCTTCTTCGAGATCGTCATTGTCAACGACCGTTCCCGCGACGAATACTCCCTGCAAGCCATCAAGGAGTACAAGGAGCGCTATCCGAACATCAAGATTGTGGACCTGAGCACGGCGGTCTCCACCAGTCGCGGCAAGAAGATGGCCATCTCCATGGGCATCAAATGCGCCACCTACGACCACATCCTGCTCACCTCCCCGAACAGCATCCCCGCCTCGAAGCAATGGCTCTCAATGATGGCGCAGAACTTCCAGTTCCAGAAAAAAATCGTGCTGGGTTACAGCACTTTCACCAAGAAAAGAGGCCCTTACAGCCACTTCCTCCACTTCGACAACCTGGTCGGCGCGATGCAGTATTTCTCGCACGCACTGTTCCGCAGCACCTACCGCGGCGATTTGAACAACCTGGCTTTCGTGCGACCGCTCTTTTACCAGCAGAAAGGATTTATTTCCTACAACCATCTGCTCTACGGTGAGGAGGACATCTTCGTCTACCGCGCCGCCAACCAAAACAACACCGCCATCGAGTTCGCGCCCGAAGCCACCATGGTGAGACAACATGTGCCGGAGTACCGTTACTGGCGACTCCACAAGATCAGTCTCTGCTTCACCCGAAAATACAACTCCTTCAAAAACAGATGTTTGCTGGGATTTTACGAACTCACCAACCTGCTTTTCTACGTAATGTTGGCCTTCGCCATCGTCGTCTCCCTGTACCAGCCCCTCGCCCTCTACATCACCCTCGGCATCGCGTTGGTGCGCATCATCAGCATGTATGTGGTCATGGGCATCTCTGCGAAAAAGCTGCAGGAGACGCAAATTATTCCGCAAATTTTATTCTACGACATACTATTTGCCCTGCTTAATCCGTTGTATTGGCTTTCGGCTAAAATTCATCATAAAAAAATCGCGCAATGATAAACACATGTCAAACCGAAAAAGCGAAACGCGACTACGTTCTGCTGCGTAAAGCTCTGGACAACAACGACCAGCAGGCGTATGCTGAACTGATGAGCCTTTATCGCGACAGCATCTACTATATGCTCATCCGCATGGTGAAAAACAAGGACGATGCCGAAGACCTCACCTTGATGACTTTTGGCAAGGCGTTCCGCTATCTCGACAAATACACCCCGAAATACGCCTTCTCCACGTGGCTCTATCGCATTGCACTCAACAACAGCATCGACTTCATGCGCGTGAAAAACAACATGCCGCAATACTTCGAGGAGGACCTCTACACCTCCAACACCACCTCCATGGTCGACCAAAGCGAAGACAACATGCAGCGCACCCCCGAAGAGGAGGTCATCGACAAACAACGTCTGCAGCTGCTCCGTGCCGCCGTGGCCGAACTGCCCGACAAATACCGGAAAGTCATTGAGTTGCGTTACTACGAGGACCTCGCCTACGAAGACATCGCCGAACGTTTAGGATTGTCTCTCTCCAACGTGAAAATCCAGATCATGCGCGCCAAACAGATGCTCACCCAGCTGATGCAGCCGATGCGGAACGCGATGTAATTCAGGCAACAGAGAGAGTGGGATGAGGAGATGAAAAGATGAAAAGATGAAAAGATGAAAAGATGAGGAGTTTATGTCCAAAGTCTTAAGTCTAAAATCCAAAGTCTAAGTCTAAGTCAAAAACAACAGGGCCGCTACCACTTCTGGCAACGGCCCTAATTACTAATTACTAATTTCTACTGTCCTGATATCCTATTGACTTTCCTGACGGCAAATCGCCACACAAAGAAGAAAAAGACCAGGAATCCCGCATAGAGGATGCCGGAAAGAGCGTCCACCTCCTGCATAGTATCGCTGGCACCATTCAGGTTATTCATAAACATCAGCACCCCGTCGTAAACGCCGTGCAGGATCACGGGGACAATGTAGGCCAGGATCAAAAAGCGCCAACGCTTTTCGTAGCGGAAACGGGCCATAGAGAAGAAATAACCCATAAAGATGGCGAAGAAGAAGTGAGCTGGCACAGCGAAGATGGCGCGACCAAGTGCAAGTCCCAGACCGCCCGTCAGGATGTAGAGCACATTCTCGAAACCGGCAAAGCCTAATCCCACGAAGGCCGCATACTCCAAACCATCGTAATATTCATCGAAATAGGGGTTTTTCCAGATGCAGAGGTAGAGCATCAGCAGCTTGCAAAACTCCTCGGGAGCCGCAGCGCAGACGAACGCCTCATAGAGCGCATCGTTCAGCGGTGTGCTCACCGGATGAGGTATGACGCGTTGGAGAAAACCGGCCACGAAGAAATCGAGCAGTGCGGACAAAATACCAAAACCGAAGGCCTTCATCAACAACGGCCAAGGTTCTTTTTGAAAGGTGTCCCGCTTGTAGATATAGGACATCAGCAGGACGACTGGAAGCAGGGATGCGGTTAGGATTATGATCATTGGGTTTACAGGTTTACAGGTTTACAGGTTTACGGGTTTACGGGTTTACAGGTTTACGGGTTTACGGGTTTATTCTTCTTCGAAATAATTCTCTTTGATAAAGTCCAACTGGCGGCGGTCGCGTTTGGTGGGACGGCCGAGGCCGTGCGGACGGAATTCTTGGGTCTTGAGGGTCTTCATGCGGTCGTATTCTGCTTGGGGAGTGAGGTCGGTGCAGTAGTCCGGAACTAACGGTGCCCCTACCCTGCTCTTCGGTGCGCCCACCACCTGCACGGTCTTGTGCAGCGAGCCGATGTGCACCTCGTACACCTCGCCCACACGAACATCACGCGAAGGCTTCACGTTCTCGCCGTTGAGCTTCACCTTGCCGGCATTGCAGGCTTCCGTGGCAATGGAGCGGGTCTTGAAGAGCCGCACCATCCAGAGCCATTTGTCAATTCGCACGTCTAATTTGTCCATTTTGGGGTTTACAGGTTTACAGGTTTACGGGTTTAGGAAAGCTTTTTCCAAGTCATCGTGCGGCCCAGAGCGGAGACGCCGATGTAGCCGCGGACGCGCAGCACCTTGTCGCTCTCGAACCACATCTTGCATTTGTACATCTTTCCGTGAATCGGGTCGTAAATCTCACCGTCCACCCACTGGTTTTTCTTCGCGTCGTAACGGAAGTGGAAGACCAACGGAATCTGATCCCCAGGGGTATTGCGCTTCGCCGGGTCCGGGTTCTTGATGTCCCGCTTCGGTGTGCCATCCTTGAAGGTCGGATTCTTCACCCAAATGATACGACCGCTGTATGTCCCTGATTTGTCCTTGGTTATCCTGACTTTGCAGTCTTCGTCCGAAGTGTCGTCAGAGACATAATATGTACCAATAATTTTATCTGCGGCCTCCGTTTGGGCGACCGCAGATATGATTGGAAGTATTAAGAATGTACAAATGATCAGAAATGACTTTGACATTTTCTTTTAATTAAGGCAGAGACGGTGTGCACACCGTCTCTACAGGATGGGCAATTATGCTTCAGCAGGAGTTTCCGTCTCAGCTGCGGGCTCTGCATCAGCGGCAGGAGCTTCAGCTTGCTCGGCAGCCTTCGGGTTGTTCATCATCTTGATCTTGTACTCCAGATCGGCGACTTCCTTCTTCGCAGATTCGATTTTCTTGCGGAACTCTGCGGTGAGGATTTCAGCGTTCTTGGAGTTGGAAAAGAATCCCAAGTTATTCTCCCACAGCACGATATCGTCTCTCAAACGAGCCAGCTTGGTAGTGAGGAAGTTCTTCTCTTTGTCGATGAGCTTGTCGGCATTCGGATTGCGCATGATGTCATCCAAACGGGACTGATAGCGGTTGTGACGGATATCTTCAGCACCGACTTTGAGTTCTGCGAAACGCTTGTTGATGGCGTTGCGGTACTCAGTGTAAATGCGGTCCTTCTCGCTACGCGGCACGAAACCGATCTCCAGCCACTCCTTCTGGTAAGCCTTCATCGCATCGAGGTTGGCGTTGCGGTCCTCGCCGAACTCGTAACCCAGAATCTTCTGGATGAGTTCTTCCTTCTTCTGCAGGTTCTCAGTCTCTTCGCCTTGAACATTGCTGAAGAACTTGGCCTTTGCCTCGAAGAATTTGTCGCAAGCGGCGCGGAAACGTTTCCACACTTGGTCGGAGTATTTGCGCGGAGTGGCGCCGATGCTCTTCCACTCGGTTTGCAGGGCGAGAATCTCGTCGGTAGCCTGCTTCCAATCGGTGCGGTCAGCGATGCCCTCAGCCTGGATAGCCAGATTGAGCTTCTGGTTGTAGTTCTGCATCTGCGTGTCCTTGATCTGCTGGAAGTACTCCTTCTTCTGCTGGAAGAATTTGTCGAGAGTGGATTTGAAGCGCATCCAGATTTCGTCGTTCAACTTGGCAGGAGCGGGTCCTAAGGTCTTCCAAAGGGTGAACAGCTCGGTCAACTTGTCGCTAACGGCGTTGTACTCAGAGACTTGCTCAACGGGCTTAGCCACCAACTCTTCGGCTTGCTCGCACAAAACAACCTTGGCGTTGTAGTTGTTCTGCTCTTCAGCGAACATCTTGTCGTAATGCTCTCTGCGACGTTGGTTGATTTGGTCGGAAGCGGTTTTGAAGCGTTCCCAAATCTCCTCTTTCTTGTCATCTGGAACAGGTCCGATCTCTTTCCACTGACGGTGCAGCTCTTGTAACTCATTGAATGATTGATTGATAGAATCATTCAGCAAGAGAGATTCAGCCTTTTCGCAAATCTGCAGTTTGCTTTCGAGGTTCTTCTTGTAATCCAGCATACGCATCTCGCGGTTCATGCGGATGATGTCGAAGAACTTCTCAATATAGAAATGATAGTTCTGCCAGAGATTGGTGGATTCGGCTTGCGGCACGGGACCGACAGCCTTCCACTGTTCCTGGAATTCTTTCACCTGGTCGTTGAGGACCTTGAGGTTGGTTTCGGTTTCCAGCAGTCTCTTCAGACCTTCAATGATATTGTTTTTCAGATCTAAGTTCTTGATTTTCTGTTGCTCAAGCTCTTCAATGAAAGCAGCCTTGTTGTCCTTGAAAGTTTGGAAGGCGGCATTGAAGCGTTTTTCGAGTTCGTCGGGTTCGTTGTTGAACTCGGGTGCGGCGGGAGCTTCCTGACCTTCGGGAAGTTCAGCGGCAGCAGCCTCAGCGGCAGCTTTGGCAGCCTCGAACTCGGCCTGACGAGCACGTCTGCGCTCACGCAGGAATTCCAGGGCTTTGGCGCGGATCACGCCCACACGTTGTTTCACAACATTGAAGTTGGTGACCACCACCAGCTTCTCCAGTTCAGCCACGAGCTGTTCAAGGTCGAAATTGGCATACTCGGCCTCCACCTGCTCCAAGGTCTCCTCGGGTTGTGCAGGTTCTTCAACCTTGGGCTCATCTGCGGGAGTCTCAGTTGCGGCAACAGGCTCTTGAGCGGGTTCTTCCGCCACTTCGGGCTGCGGTTCAGGCATCTCCTGAGGCTCTTCAGCGGAAGTTTCGGGTTGCGGTTCCGTCACGGGTTCCGCGATTTCAGGTTCCACTGCGGATGCGGGAGTTGCATTCTCATTAACGGTTTGAGCTTCCTGAGAAGCTGCGGGGTTCACCTCATTGTTCTGAATTTCAGAATTTTCCGGGTGAAGAAGTTCTTGTGATTCCATACTTTTTTTGTAAGTTTTTGTGATTAATAAAAACGGCCGCGAAGATACACATTTTTTCGGTTTCCCGGCCACTTGTTTATGGTATGAAGCTTATTGGTTTATCGTTTGTTTTAATAAGTTAGCAATTAGCAGTTAGTAGTTAGCAGTTGTTGGCCTCGCTGTAACACTCCTAACTCCTAACTACCAGCACCGAATGTCCAAGTCCCAAGAAATCGTGAATCGTCTCCACATGGAGGCCGGCGGTTTCGACTAAGCGGACCAGGTCATCGGAATGGTACATTTTACTGTTGCCGTTGGCGATGGCGGTGAAGTAGAGGCTGATCTGCGTGAGACAGAGCGCGGCGGTGTCGAAACGTTGGCGATCCCAAAGCGTCTCCATGATGTAGAGGCGAGTGTCGGGGTTCATCACTTCGACAGCACGACGCAGGATGCTTACGATCTCCTCCTCCCCGAAACAGTCGAGGAACTGGCTCATCCAGATGGCATCCCATTGGCGGTCGGAGGGCAGTTTGTTGCTGTCGTCCAGCATATTGGTGGCATGACCACGGATGCGGTCGGCACCGGGCTGTCCGGCAGTCTGTTCCCGCATCATCCCCAACTGTTGCGGCAGGTCCACAATGGTGACCTCCACGTCGGGGTTGTGTTGCACGCACTGCATCGCCCAGCGTCCCGTGTTGCCGCCCACGTCCATAAGCGTGCGCGTGGGGCGCGAGAAGACCAACTCTAACGCCTGCTCGAACGAGCCGTCGCTATAGAAGTGGTCGAAAGCGAACCAGCTCTTCTGCACCTGCGGAGGCAACGTCGAAAGACCCTCATAGACCGTCGGCCAATCGCCCAAGCACTTCAGTCCGGCAGGGCGGCCTTCCTTCAATGCCTCTTCTAAGTAGAAGAGTCCCTGATAGTTCACATCATGGTTAAATTCCATATTCACGCGGGTGGATTCGTCGTTCACCAGGAACCAGCCAGCCTTAGCGAGCGAGTACTTGCCCGTTTCGGTATCGACGGTCACGGTGCGCATCGTCAGCGAGGCCTCCAGCAGACACTTGGCAGCATAGACGGAGATGCCGAGCTTGTGGGCCACCTCCTCGGGTGTGGAGGGCGTGTCGTTGAGCATCTCAAAGACGCCCCATTTCACCATGAGACGTGCCACCTGGAACATCACCGGTCCAAAGGCGTAGATTTGTGCGAGCCGCTGCGCTTCAATGGCGCTCAGGCGGTCGGTTGTGTATTGTTTTTTGAGGGTTTCGTTTAGGTACATTGTTTAGGGGTTTAGGGGTTTACACGTTTACACGTTTACACGTTTACCGGTTTACAGGTTTATATGCTTAACGGCTAACTTCTTTTCAGGACGACTGCGGAGTTCGTGCCACCGAAACCGAAGCTGTTGCTCAGGACATTTCGTAACGGTTTCTCCACTGTCGTTTTGGCGAGGTTCAGCAATGCGGTGTCTTCGTCGGGGTTCTCGAAATTAAAGTTCGGGGCGACGAAGCCATGCTGCATCATCAGGGTGCAGTAGACCAGCTCGCTCGCACCGGCCATCCAGCATTCGTGGCCGGTCATGCCTTTGGTAGAGCTGATGAGCGCGGGCTGTCCGTTGAAAATGCGGTTCAGAGCCAACGCCTCGAAGCGGTCGCCTTGGGGCGTGCCGGTGGCGTGGGCGTTCACGTAGTCGATGTCAGCCGGGGTGAGTCCCGCTGCCTCAATCGCGCGCATCATGGCGGTCACGCTGCCGTCGTCGGAGGGCTGGGAAATGCCACCGCCGTTGGAGGAGAAACCGTAGCCAGCCACCTCCGCAAGGATGATTGCGCCACGCTGCACGGCACGGTCGTAGTCTTCGAGCACCAGTGCTGCTGCACCGCCGCTCGGCACCAGACCGTCGCGGTCGCGGTCGAACGGACGGGAGGCCTTCAACGGCTCGTCCATCCGTTTGGAGAAGACGCCCAACGCATCGAAGGAGGACATCGCGTAGGTGTTGACCTCCTGAGCGCCACCGCAGAGCACACAATCCTGCAGCCCCTGCTTGATGAGCAGGTAGCCGAGTCCCACCGCATGACTACCGCTGGCGCACGCCGCGCTCACGGTGAGGTTGATGCCACGAAGATGGAAGATGCTGCTCATGTTCATGTTCACGGTGGAGTTCATCGACTGGAAAATCAGTCCAGAGCCGAGCAACGCGGTATCGGGCCGCTGCTGCAAGGTTCTGTCCGTCTCGATGATGGCCTTTGCGGAGGAGTCGTTGCCGAACAGCACACCGATTTCGTGACTATCCCGGTACGCCTCATCCATGCCCGCCTGCTCAAACGCCTGCTGGGAGGCCATGAAGGCGTAGGCCGCCTCTTCCGAGAGTCCCGAACGCAAACGTCTGTGCAACAACGGTTTCAACTCGGGATAAGGCACCACGCCCGACAAATCCGACTGGTATCCGTAGGTGATGCGTGAGGGGTCGTGTCCGATGCCGCACCGGCCCGTGCGCAACGACTCCGCCACTTCATCTAACGAAGTGCCGATGCACGACCAAATGCCCATTCCGGTGATTACTACGCGTCTATTGTTCATATTATCATCATTGATTATTCATCATTCATCCAATTGAACAACATTCATCCAATTGAACAACATTCATTCCCAGGGGTTGCGCTTCGCTTACCCCAGGCTACCGAGCTCTTGCCCCTACGGGGCTGCTTAAGGAAGCTGTTTAATATTATTGGGGTTGCTCGTATCTCCCGACTCTTAACTATACATTCCTCCGTTCACCTGCAGCACCTGTCCGGTGATGTAGGAGGCTTCGGGTGAGGCGAGGAAAGCCACGGCGGCGGCCACCTCTTCGGGGGTGCCGAAACGTTCCGCCGGAATCAGCTTGCTCAGGGTTTCCGCATCCAAGCCTGCAGTCATATCGGTGGCGATGAAGCCGGGAGCCACAGCGTTGACCGTGATCTTCCGTTTGGCCACTTCTTGCGCCAGCGCCTTGGTCGCACCGATGATGGCGGCCTTGGCGGCACTGTAGTTGGTCTGTCCGGGAACACCCTTCAAGCCGGAAAGCGACGCCATATTGACGATTCGGCCCTCGCGCTTGCGCAACATCGTCTTCACCACACGACGGGTGATGTAGAAGAAGCCGTTCAGCGGGGCATCAATCACGCTATGCCAGTCCTCGTCGCTCATCATGATCATCAAGTTGTCGCGACGCGTGCCGGCGTTGTTCACCAACACAGAGATAAAATCCTCAGGATGGGCCTTTTCCCAGCCTTCCAGAGCGGCATCCACAGCCTGCTCGTCGGCAATATCGAATTTCAGCAGTTCGCACACACCGCCCTGTGCCTCAATCATTTGCTTGGTCTCTTCGGCAGCGGCATCGTTGCTGACATAATTTACAATCACGGGCATCCCGTCGCGTGAGAGGCGAAGCGCCACTGCACGTCCGATTCCACGGGAACCTCCGGTTACTAATGCGTATTTCATGTTGGTTTAAGGTTTAAGGTTTAGGGTTTAATCTAACGATAACGGGTTTCCCATCAAAAACGCCTGTACATTGCGAATATCTTCGTAAAATGGGGTGTCTTCGATAAAAACGGGACAGATTTCGCGAACTAGCTTGTAAATCTGTCGGGATATGGGGGCGAGTTTGTCGGCAATTTTCAGGATGTCAACAGCTTGGACGAGGGCGATGTACTGGATAGCCATCACCTGCCAAGCGTTCTCAATCACGCGCTTGGTGAGGAGAGCCGTATTGGTACCCATACTCACAATATCCTGATTATCATTGTTGTTCGGTATACTGTGTACGTAGTTGGGCATCGCCAACGTCTGACACTCGGCGGTGGTGGAGGTGGCGGTGAACTGGCACGCCTGCATTCCGTAGTTGAGTCCTAATTTGCCCATGTTGAGGAACGGCGGCAGAATACCGTTGATGCGGTCGTGGAAAAGGTAGTTGAGCTGTCGCTCGGCGGTCATCACGAGGCGTACCATCGCGATTTTCACCTTATCTTGCTCCAAGGAGACGTAGTCGCCATGGAAGTTGCCGCCGTGATAGACGTTGCGGGTCTCAGGATCCACAATGGGGTTGTCACAAGCGGAGTTGATCTCCTCTTCGAGTACGCGGCGACAGTTCGCAAGCGTCTCGTAAATCGGGCCCAGAATCTGAGGTGTGCAGCGTAACGAATAGTAAGCCTGCACTTTATGTTCGAAGGTCTCCTCCGTATGATGACCATCATAGAGCATGTGCTCGCGTTTTTGCAGGCACTTGCTATCTCGGGCAAGCACACGCATCCGCGCGGCTGTCACCTGCTGACCTTCGTGACGGCGCACCTCGTTGAGCGGTTCCGCCATCCAATCGTCGTATGAGCCGGCAATCTCGTTCATCATCACTGCAGCCAAAATAGCCCAATCGAGGAGCTGCTCAGCATGGAATTGGTTCACCATAGCGATGCCGGTCATCACGCCGGTGCCGTTGGTAATGGAAAGTCCTTCACGAATATGGATTTTGAACGGCTCTAACCCGTTCTCTTTCAGCACTTCCGCAGCCGGTCTCCATTCGCCGTGGTAGTGAACGCACCCCTCGCCTATCATCGTCAGGGCGAGGTGTGCCAGTTGCACAAGATCGCCGCTGGCCCCTACACTACCGTGCTGGGGAATCATGGGGAGAATGTCACGGTTGATCATCTCCACGAGGAGCTTTACCAAGTCGGGATGCACACCGGAACGAGCCTGCAGGAACGTACCGAGGCGGGCCACCATAGCGGCCTTCACACACTCGTCGGGCAGCGGTTCGCCCGCGCCAGTGGAGTGACTACGAATAATATTGTATTGAAGAGCGGTGAGATGGTCGTCATCGACGCGCCATTGCGCCATCGGACCAAAACCCGTGTTGATGCCGTATATGATCTTATCCGCACTAAACTCCTTCAAAAAGTCGTAACAAGCGGCCACTTTGTCCATCGGCAGCGCGGAAAGGTCTATTTTTTTGTCTCCGTAAACGATTTTTTCAACGTCAGAGAGGGTAAATACAGTGCTCATTTATTTTTCAGAATTTGCGGCCGCGAAGATACTATTTTTTTTGTATCGTGTAGGGTTAGGGTTTCAGGTTTCAGGTTTCAGGTTTCAGGTTTCAAGTTTCAGGTTTAATAGTCAACGTCAATAGTCAAAAGCCAACAGCTCATTCTTCCCCGAGCGGTTCCACATGCACGGCGACGTGGGTTTCTTCGCCGTAGCGTTCTTTCAAGCGTTTTTCGATTTCCGTGGCTTTGTCGTGGGTGGACTTTAGGGAGAGGTTGCCGTCCATGAGGATGTGCAACTCAATGGCGTAGTGGTTGCCGATGCGACGGGTGCAAAGTTCATGAGGATCAGACACTTCCGGCACAGAGCGCACGATGTCCAATATCTCGTTCTCTACCTCGTCGGGCAAAGATTTCTCCATTAATTCTCCCAAAGCGTTCCGCATCAGATCAACAGCAACCTTGAGAATGAATGCCGCCACGATAATAGATGCGATGGGATCGAACACCACCCATTTTTCGCCGCAGAAGATGGCGCAGCCGATGCCGATCGCCGCCGCAACCGAAGTGAGCGCGTCGCTACGATGATGCCAGGCATTGGCTCTCATCGCCTCAGAATCAAGCTGTTTTGCCTTATGGTTCGTGTATTGGTAGATAATCTCTTTCAACACAATAGAGATCAGCGCGGCCCACAGCGCAATCAGGCTGGGCTGTGCCAATTGACCGCCGTTGGCCCAGATAGCAATCTGTTTTGCACCGCTCACGAAGATGCCGATAGCCGCAATAACCAATGCCAGCCCAATCATCGCGGTGGCCAACGTTTCGAACTTTCCATGTCCGTAATCGTGCGATTTGTCTTTGGGTTTGCTGCTAATGCGCACAAAGGCAATCACCACCATGTCGGTGACAAAATCGGACACCGAATGAACGGCATCGGCCATCATGGCGGCACTGTTGCCCAGCACGCCGGCCACGAACTTCAGCACCATCAACAGCGCGTTGACCAGACTTCCCCAAAGGGTCACTTTGTAAATCTCTTTCTCTCGGCTCATATTTCAGAAATTCAAGCGGCAAAAATACAAAAAATCGTAGAGACGCGATACACCATGTCTCCACGATAGAATTTGACTTGCTGTAGAGACGCGATTCATCGCGTCTCTACAAGGGGTTATTCACTCCGCAGCGACTTCACCGGGTTCACTGTGGCGGCGTGCAAACTCCGCAGTGTGACCACTGTGATGGTAACGGCCAGCACCGCGACCAGCGCCACCGCGAACACCCAAACGTGCAGCGGCACGCGGTAGGCGAATCCTTCGAGATAGCGGTGCATGATGACGATGCTGAGGGGCACGGCAATGACGAAGCAGACCAGCACGATCTTCACGAAACGGGCGTTGAACATCGCCAGCACCTCCCCTTCCGTGGCCCCGTTGACGCGACGGATACCAATCTCCTTGCGGCGGTGCTCCGTCTCAAACATCACGAGGCCGAACACGCCCATCAGCGAGATGACAATGGCCAAAACAGTGAACAAGGTGACGAGTTTCGAGAGATTCTGCTCTTTTTTGTATTGGTTCTCAATGGATTGGGAGAAAGGCCACACCTCGTATGACATCTCCTCGCCCATGGTGGGGTCAAGGTCGTTGAGGGTTTTGGTGATGCGCTCCATCAAAGCTGGGACATCCACACCTGCCTCAGTGCGGATGAACAGCCTCATGCAAATGTGCCACGGATCTTTACCATAAACATAGAATGCAAAAGGCTCAATCCCTTGTCGCAGCGAGGCGAAGTTGAAGTCCTCGCAAAAGCCTGCTATTTCGGCGATTTGGTCACCATGACCGCCAATCTGGTCTTCAAGAGTGATTTGGTATTTGTCTTTTGCGGTTTTGTTGAAGATATACACACCATCAGACTGCTCATCGGCTTCGGTGAAATCACGACCTTCGATAATGTCAATACCCATAAAGCGCAGGAAGTTCCACGAAACAGGATAAACCTGCCAACCGGCATCTTCACCCCGCACTTTGCGTCCCCAACTCATACGAGAATCCTGTATGAAAGGCCCATCGCCCCAAGCGACATCCTTTATGGCAGCATCGGCTTTCAACTTACTCTCCACCGCCTCGCGGTTGTTGGCAAGATTCCACGAAACCTGCGACTGCAACAGACATTCTTGATCGAAGCCCATTTCGTGGTTCATCATGAAACGACGTTGCTCGTGAACGAATATCGCACAGATTATCAACACTATAGAAACAGTGAACTGCAAGCCAATCAGACCGATGCGGAAAGCTTTGCCTTTTTGCGTGGTGCCGAAAGTGCCTTTCAAGGCGAAGACCAGATTAAACGAGGTGGCGAACAAGGCGGGATAAATACTGGCAGCTACGGAGATGAGCAATGCCAAGCCGATAGTCAAAGCAACGACGCCCCCATTCTGTCCGAAATCAAGTGAAGTGTCAATCAATGAAGCCAATGTAGATTGCTTGAAGAGGACAACCACACCTACAGCAAGTGCCAACGATATAGCCACCATCAGCACCGATTCGCCCACCGACGACATCACCAACTGGAAACGACTGCTACCCAGTATCTTGCGCGTGTTGATGCTGCGCAGGCGAAGGGGCAACATGGCGAAGAAAAAGTTGATGTAGTTGATGAAGGCGATGACCACCACGAAAATGGCGATGACGAGCAGGGTCATCGTCGTGGTTTTGTTGCCTGCCTTACCAGGGGCAAAATACGAATTGCTGTCGAAGTACATATCGGTCAATCGCACAGGGTAAAGTCCAAACTTGACATCCTCGTCGGTGGCCTCTTTTCCTGTCATTTCACTGAAAAAACGTCTGGTCACAGGCTTTGCCACTTCGACAATCGCATTGGGATCTGCACCTTTGCGAAGTTTCAGAAAATAGTTGAACGAGAACTCGCTCAATTCATTGATGCAATTATCGCCAAAATCGGCCAACATTTCAAAAGAAGAAAGGTCGCTGTGCTTCGGCATATCTTTATAGATGACCACGATGGACATTTCCCGCCACGCTGAGCCATCATAATACTTTATTACATCACCCACTTGGACACCCAAGCGTTTTGCCGCCGATTCCGAGAGAGCAAAGCCCGTGCCTGTCAAATTGTCCCAATTGCCAGTCACGAGTTCGAAACCGAAAACATCACGTGCGCCCTTGTTCATGGCAGCTATCGAGATGGACACAGGCGATTGCTCATCGCTTACACGAACTGTGATGGGATTGCCTATGATTTTACCACAGCCACCGGCTTCGATATCAGGGGAAGAGTTGACAACATACTCCCCCATGGGTCGGCAGAGGTAAGAGGAATATTCGCTTTGGTTGATTTCCTTCTGGGTAAGGACATAGATCCGGTCGCTGTCCTTGAGTGCCTTGTTGTAGGACAGGTCGTGGTGCACCTGCACGAGGATGATGTACAGGGCGGCGAAGGCGGCCGTCAAGCCGAGGATGTTGAGGATTGACGACACCATGGTGGTTTTGGATTGTTTGATGATTCGCATAGTGATAACGATTACAACTCCGGTAAAACATCCTCCACCACGCGGCCGTCGAAGAGGTTGATGATGCGGTCGGCGTAGCCGGCGTCGCGCTGGGAGTGGGTGACCATCACGATGGTGGTGCCCTCCTTGTGGAGCTCGGTGAGCAGGTCCATCACCTCCTTGCCGTTCTTGGAGTCGAGGTTACCGGTGGGCTCGTCGGCGAGGATGAGCTTGGGATTGGCGACCACGGCGCGAGCGATGGCGACACGCTGCTGCTGACCGCCCGAGAGTTGCTGCGGGAAGTGCTTGGCACGGTGCGTGATGGCCATCCGTTTCATCATGGCCGTGACCCGCTCCTTGCGCTCGGTAGCACTGATTTTCATGTACTTGAGAGGCAACTCGATGTTCTCATAGACGTTCAGCTCGTCGATGAGGTTGAAGCTCTGGAATACGAAGCCGATATTGCCCTTGCGAAACTTGGTGCGCTCGCGTTCTTTCAGCTTTCCCACCTCCTGACCGAGCAGCTCGTAGGTGCCGCCCGTGGGGTTGTCCAAGAGGCCGAGGATGTTGAGCAGCGTGGATTTGCCGCAGCCCGAAGGCCCCATCACGGCCACGAACTCGCCGCTTTGAATTTCGAACGAGACGCCGTCCAACGCGAGGGTCTCGATTTCTTCCGTGCGGAAGATTTTGGATAGGTTTTGTACTTTGATCATATTTAAGGAATTTTTGATGTTTCTATACGCCCCACACTGCGCTGCGCTTGTGTGGGGTTAATTGCACTTCGTGCGTCTTGTCCCTCCGGGACTGCTTAAGGAAAAAGCTATAAAAAATAATCTCTTCATCTTCTCATCTTTCCATCTTCTCATCATAAATCACAAGTCACAAGTCTCACGTCATACGTCACACGTCTCAATTCGCTTTCAGCGCTCTCGCCGGATTCGTCCGCGCGGCCCTTAACGTCTGCCACAGCACCGACAGGAGCGCGATGAGGAGGGAGAGCACAACGGCGAGGATGAATATCCACGGGGAGAGGTTTATGCGGTAGGCGAAGCGTTCCAAGTACTTGCCACACACGTAGATGGCGATAGGGATGGCTATCGCATTGGCGATCAGCATCAGGACGAGATACTCCATCAGACTGCGGCGGGTTTCGCTTTGCAAGGTGCCGCCGAACACCTTGCGGATGGCAATGCTCTTCTCGCGCTCGGAGGCGAAATGGGTGCTCATCGCCACCAAGCCCAACAACGACAGCAGCACCGAGACAGCCATAATCAGCTCGACGAGGCGCATCTGGTTCCGAACCGTCTCGTAGTTTTCCGCAACCACCTCATTAATAAAACCACAATGTTCGGGTTTAAGGTATGTTCCATAGACCAAATTGGAATACTTGGCATACAACGCTTTGATGTCACTCCGGGCATCCTCAGGATCGCCCACCGTCTCAATCAACAAACCAACGTACGGATTCCAAGGCCCCACAAAGACAATGACCAACTCGTTGGCGGGAGGGAGTAGCGCACTTTGCATCTTGAAGTCAGCAACCACACCGCAACATTCATTGCCAATTGTGCCTCTGCGCCATGTTTCGATGGTGTCATAGTTGTGAACACCAAACGGCAAGCCCGTCATCCACGCCACAGTCGTTTCCGTCATGTAAAAATTGTACGGACTGGGTTCTTTGAACTGCTCCCTCACTTCAATTCCCAACATCCGAAACGCAGCCGTATCAACCGTAAGAATTGCGACATATTGGTTGTTCTCCTCCTCATGTATCTTAGACAACGCAAAGAAAAACTCTATTCCAGGAACATTCTGTGCCGAGGCGACCTCTTTCACACAAGGCAAGGCGCGGAGATCGTCCACAAAAGCAGTTTTCTCTTTGCTAATGTCCAAATCCGATTTCAGGAAAAACAGGTTCTCCATTCTCACCCCCATCGGGCGCTCTTCCAGGTGCCGCATCTGTAATTCCATCGTAAACACCAAGGCTATCAGCACAATAGCGATGATATTTTGCAAGACGATGAATACCTTTGAGAGCACTTTCTTGCTATGATAACGGAATGTACCGCGTACCACATTAATCGGTTGGGTTTTGGAGATAATGATGGCAGGGATCAGACCGGCCAGCAGGGATACCACGATGACAATCAGCAAGTAATAGAACAGATAATTCCATGTGTAAGGTACTTTCACCGCAACGGAGACACTCATGAGTTGGTTCACCAAGGGTGTGATAGCTTCAGCAATCAGTATGCCTATCACAAAGCAACAGAACGTAAAAAAGAACGATTCCGCGAAATATTTGCCTACAATTTCCGTTTTCTGCGCACCCAACAAGCGTCGTGATGCCATTTCCTTTGCACGTTTTCCAACAAGGGCGTTGTTCAGATTGATGTAGTTGATCAGGGCAGAAAACAGCAAAATCAAACCGATAATGATCATGGTACGCAACATCAGCTGATTTCCCTTGTTTAGCCCCGTGTTTTTATCACTGTAAAAATGCTCGTCTAAGCGAACCATTCCCGTTTGATGGCCCCATCCGTATGGGAAAGAAGCCTCGCAAACATCCTTGATTTTCTGGGCAAGTTCTTCTCTATCGGCACCTTCTATGGTCTTGACAAAGATGTGAATATTCAGGTAGTAGCTAAAGTTTTCCTCGCGGAAAGACCTCTCGAAACTGCTGGTTTCCATATTTCCGATGACCGCGATTTCAGGGAAAAGAGAACTACCCAGAGAACTGAAGATACCCGCGATCCGCAGTGTATCGTTCCCTATGATGAGTTGCTTGCCCAGCACTTCGCCCCCCATTCTCTTCGCAACACTTTCGGAGATAAAAGCTGTATTTGTCTCATTGATTTGCTCTGCTGTTCCCTCCTTGAAGGTCACTGGAAAGATATCGAAGAACTCCCGATCGCAGTTCAACAGGGTCCCTTTGAGGCATAAGTCCCCCACATGAATCAGCTGGTCATCATGAACATTAAACCGTGTAATCGTCTCAATTTCAGGAATTTTTCCTTCAAGGACATCCTTCATAGCATACGTATTGAGCATATCTTCTGTGCCCACGGCATAGATCCGTTCGCGGTCGGGGTTCTCGCGCGGGACGGCGTATTGCTGCATCACGTAGCAGAAGCTGATGATGACGAAGGCGAGCGACACGCTCAGTCCCACCGCCTCGATGGCGGTGTAGAGCTTGTTTCTGCTGAGGAATTTGAGGTATGATTTCATATTTCCAATTACTAATTTCTAATTAACACCAGCTCTTCCGCCTCTCCGAACCTATCATACGACGACGTGATCACCCGCTCCCCGGGCTCCAGCCCTTCGAGCACTTCGTAGTACTGCGGGTTTTGGCGGCCGATGCGGATCTCGCGCTTCACGGCTTTGGTGCCGTCTTTCGTGACGACGTAGATCCACTTGCCGCCGGTAGTTTGGTAGAACGCACCGCGAGGGATCAAAATGGCCTCCACGGGCTGACCGAGCTGCAAATTCAGGTAAAAAGTCTGTCCGTTGCGAATGTTCGCGGGCTGCTCGCCGGAAAATTTGAAGTCGGCCTTGAACTTGCCGTCGCGGACTTCGGGATAGACCTTGCGTATCAACACGTTATGCTTGCCGCCCTGACGTTCCACCGTGGCCTCCAAGCCCGCCGTCACCCGGTCGATGTAGTGCTCGTCAATCAGGGCTTCGATTTTGTAGTTGTCCTGATTGTTGATCTGTCCGACCTTGCTGCCCATCGCGACAGACTGTCCGAGCACCACATCCACCAGACCCAACTCGCCGTCAATGGGCGCTTTGATGGTGAGATTGTCTTTCCGTTTGCGTATCATCTGCATGTTAAGTCGCATGTTCTCAAGACTTTCGCGCATCTGACGGATCTCGACGGAGCGATAGAGACTGTCCTGCTTGGCGCGGTTCTCCACCAACGTCAGACGGTCCTGCGCTAACTGGTAATCCTCCTCGGCCTGCAAGAAGGTCTCTTTCGCGATGAGGTTGTCCTGATAGAGCGCCTTTTGCGAGTCGTAAGTACGTTTCTTGCGACGCACCTCCATCCGCAGCTGCAACATTTCCTGCTGCAATGTCAACTTTTGCTGTTCCATGGAAATCAGGGTGTTACGCAGGATATTCTCCTTCTCGGCCAAGTCTGCCTCGGCATTCAGAATCTGCATGTCGAGACTTTCGTTGCTGAGGACCAAGATGACATCGCCCTCGCGCACTTGAGAGCCCTCTTCCGCCACGATCTGCTGCACTATCCCACCCTCCAACGGACTGAGCTGCACGGTTGTCATGGGCACCACGCGTCCGCTCACCCGGATGTAGTCGTTGAACTCGCCGCGCCGCACCTCGCTCACGGTGAGGTCGTTACCGCCCACCCGTAACTTCTTCGCGTCATCGCGCAACGCTAACCACCCGATGAAGAGCAGCAAGAGTGCGCCGCCCCAGAAGGGTAAAGCACGTTTCGTGAATATAAGTTTTAATCCTTTTTTTTGTTCAATTTTACGATCCATCTTGAAATGGTTTAAGGTTTAGGATTTATAATTTCGGAAGCCCTGCATAGTACCGCACCACCTCGCACTTTACGAAGTACGTCAGTCGTGCGTGCAAGTACTCGGCGGTGGCATTCAGGTGGTTGTCGGCGACGGTTTGGTACTCGACGGCAGAGGTGAGGCCTTGCTCGAACTGTTTGGTGCTCAGCGCGTAAAGTTCCTGCTGCAGGGCGGCGTGCTGTTCGGCTTGTCGCAGGGCTTCAGCGGCGCCGTCACGGTCGGCGATGGCGCGGCGCACCTCCGCATCGGCCTCGTGCTGCGCCTGCTCGCGCCGTGCCTCCGCACGGTCGAGTTCGTTGCGCCTTCGTGCGATCTCAGACTGTCGCGAAAAACGGTCGTAAATCGGGATGTTCAGCGACAGCTGCACGTACTCACCGCCATTGTCTGCGATCTGTCGCCAGTAAGGTGCTGGAACATAGCCCGTTTTGCCGGGATAGGTAAAGTAGGTCGAGGACCAGCCGCCATACAGCGACAGCGACGGCAACAGCCGCCACTTCGCGGTCTTGAGGGCGATGCGGGCGGTCTCCAACTCCCCATTGGCTATGATCACTCGCGGGAGCCGATCCACCGCCTGCATCGCTCGAACCGCCTCGTCTTCACTTTCCCCAAAAAGAGATTCTGGCCATTCCATGTCGATATTAAGCACTTTTTTGTTATCAAACAACATAATGTCTGTCAATGTAATACAAGCGTCACTTAAATGATTACTACAAACTATCAATTGATACTCTCTGTCGGACAATTCCGCCTTCGTGTGCAGCACATCGGAGTAGGATTTCTGTCCCAAATCGTACTGACGTTGCGCCGATTGCATCGCCTTCTCGGCTGTGTTCACCTGCGCACGAATGGCGTTGCACAATTCAGTATAGTAAAGCACGTTGCAGTAGGCTTCCATCACGGCGAGACAGAGCAGGTCTTCAATCTGCTGCTGTTTGGTCAGCCCCAACTGTTCCGAAATCTTCGTGATTTTCATGTTGTTAACCGCCTGAAAGCCGTTGAAGAGCGTGATGCCCGCCGACAAACTATATCCATTGTGGAAGGAGGTAACCGTACTGTAAGTGTTGGTCTCCGGGTCAATGGAGCGTCCAAAGTTGGAATAGGCATACGCATCGCCGCTGACGGTCGGGGTAAACGCTCTAAGGATGGCCTCGCGACGGGCGATCTGCGCGTCCCGGCAGTCGGCCTGCTGCAACCGCACCTCCGCCGAATGCTCCAGTGCGTAACTCACGCACTCCCGCATCGTCATCCGCACGGTGTCCTGCGCATACACCACGAAGGTGATCGTTGTCATCAGCAGCATGGTTATTCCTATTCGTATATGTTTCATTTCCTGAACATTGACTTTGACTTTGACTTACCCCCCAACTCATCTCCTCATCTCCTCATCTTTCTCCCCCCAACTCCAAACTCTTAACTCTTAACTCCCAACATACCAACGCCGTGCCAAATCAGCAAAACACTAATTGACAATATTTTACAAAAACAAACAAAGAAAAATGTGTAAGAATTTCTTACAAGATGTAAGGGGATTTTACAACATGGTCATGCGAATACCATCGCGAATACTGTTTGGCGGTCGTCGCTTTGAACCAGCTTCAGGTCGCCGTTGTGGGCGTTCATGATGCGACGGGAAAGGCTCAGCCCAATCCCGTTACCGCTGGGTTTGGTGGTGTAGAACGGCACGAAAATTTCCTCACGCACATGCATAGGCACAGGTTTGCCATTGTTACAGATTCGGATAATCGTGTGGTCCTCGGAATCCAATTCCGCCACGATGTCAATGGTCGTGGCATTCGCTTCTAACGCATTCTTTATCAGGTTGTTGAAAACATGCAACAGCTGACCTTCGTCGGCGTAAATCAGCAAATCCGGTGTTCTGACCTCCATATTCAATTCCGCCCCATGCTCCTGCACAGACGAATGATGAAGGCGCGTGACTTTCTCCAATAGTTCGCTGACCATCAATGTTTTACACACAGGTGGCACAGACTTGGCGAAACTGCGATAAGACTCCACAAAACGTATCAACTCATTGGAGGAGTCGGAAATGGTGGCCAGTCCCGCCTTCACGTCCAACCGATCATCCTTAGCGAGCGCATCGCTCAGTGCCGCAATAGGCGTTACTGTATTCATGATTTCGTGCGTGATGACACGGAAAAGCTTATTCCAAGAAAGGGCCTCATTGCGGGTGTTCTTTCGGTCTAAGATACCACGTAACCGGTTGAGTTCTCGATTGATAGCGGAGTTTTCACGGAAACGGAAATTGGTCTCGCCATCCTCCAAGGCATCCATCAAAAAGGAGACCTTCTCGCGGTCGCGCTTGGCCATCCTCCAAGCAGCAATCAGCGTGGAAAGCAGACACCCCGCGAGGATGATGAGTATCCAAATCCACGTACTCATATTCCGTATTTTTTAAGGCGGTTATATAACGTTGGCCGACTGATATTCAATGATTTAGCCACTAAGGAGAGATTGCCGTTGTACTTCTTCACCGCTGCCCGAATCACCCGTTCCTCTGCCGCCTCCAAAGAGTTTTCAGCCACCGAGTTAGGGGTAATATTCATCTGATTTTCAGCAATTTGAAAGTCTTCAGGTTGCAAGATTTCATTATCGGACATGATGACGGCTTTTTCAACGCCATTCTGTAACTCGCGCACATTTCCCGACCATACGCAATGTTCCAACAACGCCACTGCCTCGTCAGAAACACCCTTCACATCTCGATGGTATTGTTTCGCATAACGTTCTGTAAACAAGCGGACTAAGGAAGCTATCTCATCCGTCCGCTCGCGCAATGGCGGCAGATTCAAGGTCACCGTGTTGATGCGGTAGAAAAGGTCTTCACGAAAACGCCCTTCGCGCACCATTGCAGGTAAATCCTTGTTGGTTGCACAAATCAGCCGGATGTCGATGGGCACGGATTTCGTGTCGCCAACTTTGGTGACACAACGGTTCTGCAGCACGCGTAACAGCTTGGACTGTAAGTGCAAAGGAATGTTTCCAATCTCATCAAGGAAGAGCGTGGTGCCGTTGGCCAGCTCGAACTTCCCGGTGTGGTCGGCGCGGGCATCCGTGAACGCACCCTTCACGTGTCCGAACAGTTCACTCTCGAACAACGTTTCCGACAACGAGCCGATATCCACGCTCACCATCGACTTGCCAGCGCGATTCGAAAGGCGATGTATCTCGTTGGCTAACACATCCTTACCCGTTCCGTTCTCGCCTGTAATGAGTACCGTGGCATCCGTCGGGGCGACCTTATCCACCGTGCGACGAATATCGGTCATCGCGGGACTGCTTCCCCACAACATAGTCGCGGCAGATGCACTCTTTTTCGTCTGGCTGCCCGACCTTTTCTGGCACGCCGAGGACAGCGTTTCCATCAGTTGGTCGTTGTTCCAAGGCTTCACGATGAAGTCGAACGCACCGCGTTTCATACCCTCCACCGCCAGCGGAACTTCCGCGTAGGCTGTCATCAGAACCACCTCAATATCAGGGAATTGTTTCTTCAGCTCCGTCAGCCAAAAGAGGCCTTCATTGCCTGTGTTGATGTCTGTTTCAAAGTTCATGTCGAGGAGCACCACATCAGGACGGAAAGTGCGCACAGTGCTGATCAGCGTCTTCGGCGACGCAACAGCCTCCACCGCAGCAAAATAGGGCGGCAGCAAGATTTTCAGCGTGGCGCGGATCCCCGCGTTGTCATCCACGACCAATATTCTGGAATTCAAAGTTGACATATCGTTTCAATTGCCGTAATCAGGGCGGCAAAAATACAAAAAATCGTAGAGACGCGATACACCATGTCTCCACGATAGAATTTGACTTGCTGTAGAGACGCGATGAATCGCGTCTCTACATGGAATTACCGTCTTTTGTTCATCACCACCGACCCTACCAATCCCGTGGTTCCCAGACTGATAAAGCATATCGCCAATAGCAGGCAGACCTTCGGGAAAATCGTGGAGAGCGAGGAGGAAAGCGTCGGAGCAGTGAATTCGGGCACAAGCCATGTGGGATGCATCAGCGTGATAAGCATCAGGATGCCGCCGGTGAGCACGCCCGCGATAAAAACCAGCACCATCATGCGGCGGTAGCGTTTGGTCTGTTCCGCCTTGTACTGCTTGGCGTATTCCGCTGCCTCCAACTTCTTGGTGAGGTGCGCCATATATTCTCCGCTATCGCCCAAATCCGGCTG